>Ga0075428_100002587_pt1 | contig 19658 bp, 20 predicted proteins | sample RhiMetdeltSRZDD2_FD_75291 | JGI IMG/M metagenome (GOLD analysis project Ga0075428, IMG submission 75291) | Populus rhizosphere microbial communities from Tennessee, USA - Rhizosphere MetaG P. deltoides SRZDD2 | ecosystem: Host-associated > Plants > Roots > Rhizosphere > Soil | place: USA... | reverse complement strand
GCGCGGGCGATGTCGTTCTGCAGCGGTGCCGCCCAGCGATCGAACTCTTCCAACCGCACCCGATTCGGTCCCGTCGTCAGGACGATCTGGGGGCGATCGACGGCGGCTGGAATCGTCACCGGGCCAACCGACACCGACATCGTGGAGGACGACGCGGACGACGCGGGCGGCGCCGGGGCGCTGGTGAGCGCGTAGAAGCGTGGATTGGGAGTGGTCCCACAGCCGACCAGCATCAGGAAGAGGCACGGGAGCGTGATGGTGACGAGGCGACGCATCAGGGCTTGACCTCCGTCTTGCCACGGATCAGCGACTCGGGGTGCTGTTCGAGGTAATCCATCAGGATCCGCAACGCGCGGGCCGCCTTGGTGACCTCCGTCAGGGCGTTCCGCAGGTCTTGCTGAAGCGGCGCGTCCTTGCCCAGGAGGGCCGCGTCGGTGCTCTTCAGCACGGAGTCGGCGGTGGCGATCGGCGCCCGCAGCTCTTCCAGCGTGGTGTTCACTTGGTCGAGGGTCACGGCCACGTTGTTGGTGAGGATGCCATCGGCGTTGCCGATCATGCGGCGGAGGTCTTCCAGGGCTTGCTTCAGCTCGGGCGTCACGTCGGTATTCAATTTATTGAGCGTGGTGCTGGCGTCCTTCAGGGTGACGTTGAGCGTCCCCAGCGCCTGGGTCACCTGCACGCCGATCTCGTCGAGCGGCAGCTGGTCGAGCTTGGCCACGATGCTGCTGAGCTTGGCCTCGAGCTCGGGAATGGTGCTGCGGACCGCCGGCAGCACCGGCTTCTCCGCGTTCCAGTCGACCTTGACCCTGGGCGTGTCGGGGAAATAGTCGAAGGCCACGAAGAGCTGGCCCGTGAGCAGGCTGCCACTCCGGAGCTGCGCGCGCATGTGCCGCTCTTCGATCAGCCGCCTGAAGAACTCCACCCGCTCCTGCTCGTCGGTCTTGAGCTGCTGGCCCAGGGCCGCCTGCTGTGGACTGAGGCGCCGCACGAGGCGCTCGGGATAGACCACGATCTCCGCGCGTCCACGGAGATCCGCGGTGGTCGGATCGATGTCGAGACCCACGTCGACGACCTCGCCGGCCGGCAGGCCGAGCATCGTGACCGGGGCGCCCACGGCCAGCCCCCGGAGCGTTTCTCTGAAATACAGCACGTACCGGCGTGAGATCGAGTCCGGCTGCTTGAGCGCGGCGGTGCGATCGGGGTGGAGCGTGAACGTCGCGTTGGCGGCGGCCGGCTGGGCGGCCCGCGCGGACGGCGGGGTGTCGAAGGCGACACCGCCCGCGATCAGGGCGACCAGGGACTCAGTTCGCACCTCGACACCGGTGGCGCCCACCGAGACGTCGATGCCGCTGGCATTCCAGAATCGGGTGCTGGGATTGACGTACCGGTCGTACGGCATGTTGACGAAGATCTTGATGTCGATCTCCCTGCCGTCCTTCGACAGGTCGTAAGCCAGGACCTGGCCGGCCTCGAGGCTTCGGTAGTACACGGGAGCGCCGACGCCCAGCGAGCCGAGCTTGGCGGCCTTGAGCGTGAAGGTCTTGCCCTGGCCGCTGGTGATGATCGGTGGCTCGGCGAGTCCCACGAAGCGGTGCTGGGTCCTGGTCGACTTGCCCGCCTCGAAGCCGATGTAGTTGCCCGAGAGCAGCGTGCCGAGCCCGGAGACCCCGCTCAGCGTGATCCGCGGCTCGACGACCCAGAACTTCGCGTCTTCGACCATCAGCCCGGACGCGCTCTTGGTCATCTTGGCGGTGACTTCCACCTTGGCGTAGTCGGGGGTCAGCTTCACCGCCGTCACCTGGCCGATGTTCACGTCCTTGTACTTGATGACCGTCTTGCCCGCCTCGACCCCCTGCGCGAGCGTGAGCACGATGGTGATCGTCGGCCCCTCGCTGAGGATCCGCTGCACGGCGATGCCAATGGCCACCACCGCAGCGAGGATCGGGATGAGCCAGACCACCGAGATCCGGCCGCGGCGACGCCGCTCCACGGTGGCCTGCGGGAGATCGTTGTCGTCAGGCATGGTGACCTTTCGGGGTGCTGCTCGAGTCCCAGATGAGCCGAGGGTCGAACGACTCGGCGGCGAGCATGGTCAGGACGACAACCGCCGCGAAGAAGAGCACGCCCGCCCCCGGCCGGACCGACATCAGTGGCTGCAGCTGCACGAGGGCGACGGTGAAGGTGTCGACGAACACGTCCAGCATCGACCAGCGGCCGATGAACTCGACCAGGCGATAGAGCCGGGTCCGCTCGCGGTTGCTCCGGATGGAACGACGCTGCACGGTGATGAGGAGGTAGGCGAGCGCGATCAGCTTGCCCAGCGGCACCATCACGCTGGCGACCAGCACGATGAGGGCGAGCGGCCACGATCCCGAGGTATAGAGAAAGATGACGCCACTGATGATCGTGTCGGGCTCGTCCTTGCCCAGCGCGCTCGTGTTGAGCACGGGAAGCATGTTGGCCGGGATGTAGCAGATGGCGGCGGCGATGACGAGCGCCCACGTGTACTGGATGGAGTTGTTGTGGCGCAGGGCCAGCTCGCCGCCGCAGCGCGGGCAATACCCCGGCTCGGCCAGATTGACCGGCCGGGCCAGCAGGCTGCACGTCTCGCAGGAGACGAGGCCGGCCTGGGCGGCGGTGAGGACGGCGGGCGTCATCGGCTCGCCCCGCCCCGGCTCGCGTCATGGGTACGGAACCGGGGCGGTTCCCGGCCATCGGCCCACTCGATACTCTCCCACACTTCGTGCTCGTCGATCGAGAGCGCGATGGCGGGAAAGAGCACGACCAGGCCGCCCATCGCGTACATCCCGATGCCGGCCTCCACGGTCGCGAGCTCGGCGATCTTGATCAGGGCCACCAGGATGCCGAGGATCATCACCTCGTTCATCGACCACGGGTGCATGTGGTGGCTCCAGCGCATCATCTCCCCGACCCAGAGGGGCGCGGGCGGTCGCCGTGTCGCCGCCAAGACCGTCAGCAGGAAGGCGATGTAGACGCCGGGGGCGATGCCCGCGCAGAACATCACGATCACCGCCGTAATCCGCTCACCGTCCTCCCACATCTGGAGCACGCCGCCGAAGATGGTCGTGCTCGAGGAGCGCCCGACGGCCGAGAGCCCCATGAGCGAGGTCGTGTGGGCGAGGATGAAGACGATGGCGGCCGTCACGGTGAGCGCCAGGGCCCGGTCGAGCGACGCGGTGGGACGCGAGGCCACGGTGTTGCCGCAGCGCGGGCATTTCGCCTTCCCGCCGGACGGAAGCTCCGGCACGCGCTGTAGCAGGTCGCACTCGTGGCACGCGACGGTTTCCACGATCGATCAGGCGTCCCCGTGGCACGTGACGCCTGGTAGCCCCCGCGGCGTCACGGTGTCGGCACCACGCGGTACGAGACGCCGCCGGCACCGTAGGAGGGCTCGAACCAGGTGTTGCCACACAGATAGTAGTTCCCGCCGTTGACCTTGGGTGAAATGCAGCCGAGCGGCAGAACCGGATAGATGCCGCCCATCATGTAGGCGCCACCCGGCGGGGCGGCGGCCGCGCTGCCGGCGGCCACGCCGGCGTTGTATGCCGAGGTCGTGCTCGCGGTGCCCGCCGCGACCCCGGCGCTGTACGCGGTGGCCGTGCTGGCGCCCGCCGCGACTCCGGCGGTGTAGGCGGTGGTGGTAGCCGCGGCGGTCGTGGCACTGCCGGCGGCGACGCCTGCGCTGTACGCGTTCGTTGTGGCCGCGGTCGTGTTGGCGGACGCGATGGCCGCGCCGGCGGCCAGACCGACCACGGCGCCCGCAGCGGCCGCCCCACCGCTAGACCAGCCCCCGCAGTTGCCGCACGACGATCCGTAGTAGTTCACGGTTGTCGGCGGATGGTACGGGTAGTACGCCGCCGGGTGGGGCGGGTAGTAGGCGCCGGAGGCGTGATAGGCGGTCGTGCCGTAACCCGTCGTCGTGCCGTAGCCATAGTAGTGCGTGGCGCTCTGGCCGTACTGGTTGGTCATTTCCGTGGTGCCCGACCCGGTCGCGTGGTAGGCCGAGCCGCCGTACGCGGTGTTCACGCTCGTGCCCTGTCCGTAGGTGTGGGTGGCGGTGCCACCGTACTGGTTGCTGAAGTTCGTCTGGTCCGACCCCGTGTAGTGCGACGCTGTCGTGCCCCCGGCGCTGGTCGCCGCCGTGCCGTCTCCTCTGGTGTGCGACGCAGTCCCTCCGTAGGCGTTGCTGGCGTTCCAGGAGCCCCCGCCGCCGGAAGCTGAGCCGCCGTGGTAGCCGCTGGCGTCCCAGGAGCCGCCGCCACCCGAAGCGCTGCCGTACCGGCCCGCATGTGACCAGGCCGCGGCCGGCCCGAACGAGAGCGCCGTGATCAGGATACTGACCAGGATGACGATGCCTGTACTCATGACGGCTCTCTCCTCACCTGGTCCTGGGCGCCTCGCCTGGCCCAGCGGGCAGAGTTCCGGGCGCCGGCGCGGCATCCGCCGGCGGCGTCGGGTCCGGATGCTCGAACGGAATCCGCTTGGCCGCGGCGGCACGCGCGGAGGCGAACGTCCCGGCCGGGGCCGCCACACCGAGCTTCCAGTCCGAGAACTCCACCGTGTGGCGCAGGCGCAGCGGGTCCTTGCGGAACACGGCACGGGCCATGCGCGGCAGCTTGTCCTCGGTGCCGATCCACATCTGCACGAAGACGCCATCGCTGGCATAGGCGAGCATGTCGGTCTTGACTCCGCCGACCACGTTCGACTGCCCGATGTAGAACGCGAGCTCCAGCCTGGGGGCGATGTCACCGTACGGGTCGGCGACGATCACGTCGGTGAACGGAAAGTAGATCGCGGCAGTCTTGTAGGCCGCCTCCAGCGTGGCGTCGATCGTCGGCGGAGCGTCCGCGACCGCCACCAGGTTCGCGCCGGGCGTGAACGCCACGACCGTCTTGCCGTCGTAGTAGAACTCCGACGCGGGACCGTCGCCCGGCGTGAGCACCCGCAGCTTGTTGGGCCGTTGCACGGTGACCAGCGAGCGCGTGGTGTAGAGCAGGGCGGGGCCGGGGAGGCTCGGACTCTCGTACCCGGCGACCGCCGTGAAGCTCAGCGTGCGAGCCGCCGCCAGCTTGCTGCTCGATGTCTTGAGGATCTCGATGGCCTTCGGCTCGAGCGGGGGGCCGGTCGGAGGCGGCGACTGGGCGTTCGCGCTCGTGGCCAGCACGACACTCAGCACCAGCCACAGCGAGCGGCGGAGCCACGTCGACCGGATCATCGCCGCCTCCGCGCGGACGCCTCTCGACGATCGCACCCGGCGATCGTCACGGGATCATACCGCATTCGAACATCTTGTTGGCTACGGGCGGAGCGATCTTGTTGATGAATTCGGTGCGCATCTGCGGGTCGCCGCGCAGCATGGTGATGACCTCTTGCTCCTGCGCCGACTTCGGTTTCCCGCGCTGCTCCCATAGCTGCTCGCAGGTCGATTGCTGGTACTTCTGCGTCACCTTGGTCGCCAGCATGTCCAGGATGGGATGCTGTTGCGCGACGGCGACACCAACCACCAGCACCGCGAGGACCACCGCCAGCCAGCCCGCACGCTTGATCATGTCGTTCTCCTCGAATGGCTTCAGGCTGCGAGCTTCCTCCGGCGCCTGGTTCGGGGCATGGAGCCCCATGCCAGTGAGTCGCACGCTCCGTGATTGGCGAGCAATCGGACCTTGGACCTACAAGCACCGTCATTCGGTGGGGGTGGCGGGGCCTGTGGGGCTTGTGGAATCGCGGTGTTCGGCGTGGAATAGGTCGGTGCCGAGTCGAGACCGCCAGGCGCGACGTCGCCCCCGACTCCTGCGCATCATCCGTTCCCGACCACGACTCTTCTCCTCGGGTGCCCTGGGTCTCGTCGTGACCGGGGCGCTCGTGCTGGTGCCAGACCTCCGGTGGGTGACCCGCTTCCTCATCGGGTGGGATGTCGGCGTCAGCGTCTATCTGGCACTCGTGGCCTACATGATGGCGCGGTCCGAGATTCACCACATCCGTCGCCGCGCGGTGATGGAGGACGAGGGACAGGCGGCCATCCTGGCGCTGACGGTGGCTGCGTCGCTGGTGAGCCTGGCGGCGATCTTCGCGCACCTCGGTACGGGGGCGGGTGGTGGAGGCGGCCCGCACGTGGGGAGCCTCGTGTTCGTGGCCCTGACCATCGGGGCGTCCTGGACCTTCATTCACACGATGTTCGCTCTGCACTACGCGCACGAGTTCTATTCCAGGAGCAGCGGGGGCGGGCTGGCCTTCCCGGGCGAGGAGCGGGAGCCCGACTACGGGGACTTCGTGTACTTCTCGTTCGTGATCGGTATGACCTCGCAGGTGTCCGACGTGAACGTGACCAGTCGGGCGATGCGCCGGATCGTCATCGCCCACGGCATCGTGGCGTTCGCGTTCAACGTCACGCTCCTCGCGCTGATGATCAACCTCGCCGCGAGCGTCATCTAGCTCGCCAGCGTGGCGTCGACGATGGCCTGCGCCTCCTGCACGATGCGGCGTAGGTGCTCGGGCCCCCGAAAGCTCTCCGCGTAGATCTTGTAGATGTCCTCGGTGCCGGAGGGGCGCGCGGCGAACCAGCCGCTCTCGGCCACGACCTTCAAGCCGCCGAACGGCGCGTCGTTGCCGGGAGCGCGGGTGAGGGTGCGCTGGATCCGCTCGCCGGCGAGGTCGGTCTGGCGAACCTGCTCGGGTGACAGCCGGGAGAGCCGGGCTTTCTGCTCGGGCGTGGCCGGCGCATCGACCCGATCGTAGGCCGGCTCGCCGAACTCGCGCGTCAGCGTGCGATAGATCTCGCCGGGGTCGCGGCCCGCCCGCGCCGTGATCTCCGCCGAGAGCAGCGCCGGAATGATCCCGTCCTTGTCGGTCGACCACGCCGCACCGTCGAGCCGGAGAAACGAGGCGCCCGCGCTCTCTTCGCCGCCGAAGCCCAGCGAGCCGTCGAGCATTCCCGCCACGAACCACTTGAAGCCGACCGGCGTCTCGAAGAGCGTGCGGCCGAGCTTGGCGGTGACGCGATCGATCATCTGGCTGCTGACCATGGTCTTGCCGACCGCGGCGTCCGGACGCCACCGTGGCCGGTGCCGGAAGAGGAAGTCGATGGCCACCGCGAGGTAGTGATTGGGCGGGAGCAGCCCTGCACTGGCCGTGACGATCCCGTGGCGATCGTGGTCGGGATCGCACGCGAAGGCCACGTCGAAGCTCTTCTGCAGGCCGAGGAGCCTTCGCATGGCATACGGCGAGGACGGGTCCATGCGAATACGGCCGTCCCAGTCAACCGTCATGAACCGAAACGTGGGATCGATCTCGTCGCTGACCACGGTCAGATTCAGACCGTAGCGCTCGGCGATCGCGGGCCAGTACCGGGTGCCGGCGCCGCCGAGTGGATCCACCCCCAGCCGGAGGGTGGCCCCGCGGATCGCGCCCATGTCGACCACGTTGGCGAGGTCGTTCACGTACGCGTTGAGATAGTCGTGACGATGGGTCGTGGCGGCGTGCAGGGCCCGGTCGAAGGGCATCCGCTTGAGCCCGCCGAGCCCACTCTGCAAGAGCTCGTTGGCCCGGGTCTGGATCCAGCCGGTCACGTCGGTGTCCGCCGGCCCGCCGTTGGGGGGGTTGTACTTGAAGCCGCCGCTCTCGGGCGGGTTGTGCGAGGGCGTGATGACGATGCCGTCGGCCAGGCCGGTCGTTCGGCCGCGGTTGTAGGTCAGGATCGCGTGCGAGAGGACGGGCGTCGGCGTGTACTCGTCGTGCTCCGCCAGCATCACCTCCACCCCGTTGGCCGCCAGCACCTCGAGCGCACTGGCGCCGGCCGGCACGGACAGCGCGTGCGTGTCGATCCCGACGAAGAGCGGGCCGTCGATCTTCTGATGCCGGCGGTACTCGCAGATGGCCTGAGTGGTAGCGAGGACGTGCCGCTCGTTGAACGTCCGGTCGAGCGAGGAGCCGCGATGCCCCGATGTACCGAAGGCGACGCGCTGGCGGGCGTCCGACGGGTCAGGAACCTCGGTGTAGTACGCGGTGATGAGCCGCGGGACGTTGGTCAGGATGGCGGGGGTGGCGGGCTCGCCGGGTGAGGGACGGGCGCTCATCACGATCGAGCATACCCCCGTCCGTGGATGCAGGCCGCGGTCTCGGACGCGATCATCCGTTCCTCGTCGGCGGCGACGACGAGCGCGCGAATGGCCGAGCCCTCGCGGCTGATCACACCGTCCGCGCCGGGGTTGGCGGTGTTCCGGCCGGGATCGAGCGTGAGGCCACACCACTCGAACCCCGCCGCGATGCGGCGCCGGATTTCCGCCTGGTGCTCGCCGACGCCCCCGGTGAAAACGACGGCATCGGCACCTTCCAGGACGGCGAGATAGGCGCCGAGATACTTCCTGGCTCGGTGGCAAAAGATGTCGAGAGTCAGCCGCACGCGCGGATCGCTCGCTTCGCGCGCGAGGAGATCGCGGGTGTCCGCGCTGCCCGTCAGCCCCTTCAGGCCGGAGCTCTCGTTGAGCCAATGCTCGACCTGGTCGAGCGACACGCGCTCGCCGCGCATCAGCACGCCCAGGATCGCCGGATCGACATCGCCCGAGCGTGTGCCCATCACCAGGCCTTCGAGCGGCGTGAGCCCCATCGACGTGTCCACCGACGCCCCGCCGCGGATGGCCGCAGCGGAGCAGCCGCTACCGAGGTGCAGCACCACCAGCTTCAGATCCGCAACAGCCCGGCCCAGCAGCGTGGCCGCGCGGGCGGTGGCCCACGCGTAGGAGATGCCGTGAAAGCCGAAGCGGCGGATGCCGTGGCGCTCGGCCAGCTCCCAGGGGATTGCGTAGCGTGCCGCGGCCTCGGGCAGCCGGGCGTGGAACGCGGTGTCGAACACGGCCACCATCGGGATGGCGGCGCCGAGGGTGTCGCGGCAGGCGCGGATGCCGGCCAGGCTCGGGCGGTTGTGCAGCGGCGCCAGGACCTCCAGCGTCTCGATCGCATCGATGACCGTGTCATCGATGAGCGCCGGCGTGGTGAAGCGCGGACCGCCGTGCACGACGCGGTGGCCGACGGCCTCGATCGGTCCGGCGCGCCGGGCCAGCTCGAGCGCGTGCTGGACGGCCGAGGCGTGATCCCCCTCGCGCACGGCCTCGGTGCGCTCGGCCAGTGCGCGGCCGGCGGCGGGTGGGGCGCCGGGCTCGACCGCCACCAGGCGGAACTTCACCGACGACGACCCACAGTTCAGCGCCAGCACGTTCATCGCCGGATCCCGGGGCTCTCGCGCGCCATGCGATCCCAGAGTAGCCCACGAGCACGCGATTGACCCGCGTTCGGCGAGGGCAGAAGATGAGGGCGTGCTGTCGGACAAAGAGCTCGACCTGCTCGATGGATACTGGCGGGCGGCGAACTATCTCACCGTCGGGCAGATCTATCTGCTCGACAATCCTCTGTTGCGCGAGCCGCTCAAGCCCGAGCACATCAAGCCGCGGCTCCTGGGACACTGGGGGACGTCACCGGGCCAGACGCTCCTCTACACGCACCTGAATCGCCTCATCCGACAGCACGACGCCGACATGATCTTTCTGTCCGGCCCCGGGCATGGCGGGCCGGCCGTGGTGGCGCAGGTCTATCTCGAAGGTGCGTACTCCGAGATCTATCCCGAGGTTTCACAGGATCTGCCAGGGCTCCATCGGCTGTTTCGTCAGTTCTCCACGCCCGGCGGCATTCCGAGCCACGTGAGCGTGACCACACCCGGATCGATCCACGAGGGGGGCGAGCTCGGCTACGTGCTCGTCCATGCCTTCGGCGCGGCGTTCGACAATCCTGATCTGATCGTGGCCGCCGTGGTGGGCGACGGCGAGGCGGAGACCGGGCCGCTGGCCGGCAGCTGGCAGGGCATCAACTACCTCAATCCGGCGCGGGATGGCGCGGTGCTGCCGATCCTGCACCTCAACGGGTACAAGATCGCGGGCCCGACCGTGCTCGGCCGCTCGAGCGACGACGACGTGCGCAACGTGCTCACCGGCCACGGCTACGACGTGGCCTTCGTCGAAGGTGATGAGCCGGGGAAGGTGCACCGGCAGCTCGCCGCGACGCTCGACGACTGCTACGCCAAGATCCGCCGGATCCAGGCGGCCGCTCGTCAGCGCGGAGCCACGGGCCGCCCGCGCTGGCCGGTCATCGTGCTGCGCACGCCGAAGGGCTGGACCGGTCCCAAGGTGGTCGATAGCCTTCCGGTCGAGGGGACCTTCCGGGCGCATCAGGTGCCGCTGAGCAACGTCCGGCAGAACGCCGAGCATCTCCGGATGCTCGAAGCGTGGATGCGCAGCTATCGGCCGCAGGAGCTCTTCGACGCCACGGGTCGACTCGTGCCGGAGCTGGCGGCGCTGGCCCCGGTGGGCGATCGGCGCATGGGCGCCAACCCTCACGCCAACGGTGGCCGGAGCTCCGTCGCGCTCGACCTGCCGGATTTCCGGGCCTACGCGCTCGCGGTGAAGCAGCCGGCCATCGAGCGCCACGAGTCCACGCGTCAGCTCGGCAAGCTCATGCGCGACATCTTCACGAAGAACGCCCGGCCGGCCAACTTCCGGCTCTTCTGCCCGGACGAGACGAACTCCAATCGACTCGGCGACGTGTTCGAGGTGGAGAACCGCTGCTTCATGGGCCCCACGCTCGCGCAGGACGATCACGTATCTCCGCGCGGGCGGGTCATGGAGCTGCTCAGCGAGCACAACTGTCAGGGCTGGCTCGAGGGGTACGCGCTCACCGGCCGCCACGGGCTCTTCGCGACCTACGAGGCGTTCGCGATGGTGTCGGCTTCGATGGTCGTGCAGCACGCGAAGTGGCTCGACGAAAGCGAGCGGCTGCCGTGGCGCAAGCCGATCCCCTCGCTGAACGTGCTCCTCACCTCCACGTGCTGGCGGAACGATCACAACGGCTTCAGCCACCAGGGGCCGGGCCTGATCGACGTCGTGCTCACCAAGAAGGGCGCCGTCTCCCGCATCTACCTGCCGCCGGACGCCAACTGTCTGCTGTCGGTGGCCGATCACTGCTTCCGCAGCCGCAACTACGTCAACCTCATCGTCATCGACAAGCAGCCGCAGTTGCAGTGGCTCGATATCGATCAGGCGATCGCGCACTGCGCGCGGGGAGCGTCAGTCTGGCCGTGGGCGAGCACCGAACAGGGCGGCGAGCCCGACGTGGTCCTGGCGGCGGCGGGAGACGTTCCCACCCTGGAAGTCGTGGCGGCGGCGTGGTGGCATCGCCGGAACGCGCCGGAGCTGAACGTCCGCGTCGTCAACGTCGTGGACCTCACGACGCTTTTCCCGCCCGACGTTCACCCGCACGGGATGGAGGAGGGAGCCTTCGTCGAGACGTTCACCCGTGAGACCGACGTGGTCTTCGCGTTCCACGGCTACCAGCGGGCCATCCACGCCATCGTCCACGGGCGGCCGCACGCCGAGCGCTTTCACGTGCGCGGCTTCAACGAGGAAGGCACCACCACCACGCCGTTCGACATGGTCGTGCTGAACGGTATGAGCCGCTATCACCTCGCCATCGAGGCGCTGCGTCGTGCCCGACGCAAGTCGCCGCGGACGGCCGAGCTGATCGAGCGGTGCCAGACCGCGCTGGCCCAGCACCACGCGTACACTCGCGCCCACCTCGAGGACATGCCCGAGATTCGCGACTGGGTGTGGAAAGACTAGCGGCGCTCCAGGATCGCCTGCACGGAGAGGATGCGGCCTTCCAGGCGGTTGCGGTGATTGGCCCGGATGATCTCGTCGAGGGCCTCGCCCATGATGATCCGTTGCGCGGTGTGCGGGGGGATCGCCTCGGCCGTCGCCGGTCCCGCGAACTCGGCGGACACGTCGTCCCACGTACGGACGGTGAATCCGGCGCGCTCGATATGCGCCCTCAGCTCGGCCGGCGTGACGAGAAAGCTGGCGTCCGACGGATCGCGCGCCCACATCAACGGATAGATGGGCGGCTGGACGGGCCCGGCCACGGGCTCCTGCAGCGCGAGGCGTCCGCCGGCCCGCAGCACGCGATGAAAGCCGGCGTAGAGCCGCGCCTTGTCCGCGATGCTCATGCCGCTGTTCTGGGTCCACACGACGTCGAAGGTCCCGCTCTCGAACGGCAGCTCCAGCGCGTTGCCGACCTGGTGGCTCACGCGGTCCGTGAGGCCGAGGCGCGTGGTGAGCATCTGGCCGGCGCGTACGAACGACGTGGTCAGATCGATCACGGTGACGTGGCAGCCGAACTCCACGGCCAGCGTGCGGGCCGGGCCGCCGGCGCCGCCGCCGACGTCCAGGACGCGCGTGCCGGGCTTGGGGGCGAGCAGGCGCGCCAGGCGGTCGGTCGCCGGCTTGCCCCCACCGTGAAACTGATCCGTGATCACCATGTCGGCGACGGTCAGCGCATCGATGTTCTTGCCCGCGGCGGCCAGAGCCGCCAGCATCCTCTCGCCCAGATCCTTCCGCTCCCAGTAGTCCGTCATCAGGCTCTCCGGGCTGCATAGTAGCCGGTGGTGGAAGCCGCCGTCGCCTGCTATCCTTCCGCGCCATGGATACTCTGGATCTCGGACTCAAGGGCAAGATCGCGATCGTCACGGGCGGCAGCGAGGGACTGGGCCGGGCCGCCGTCGAGCGCCTCGCCAGGTCGGGCGCGCGGGTCACCATGTGCGCGCGCCGCAAGGACGTGCTGGAGCGCGCCGCGGAGGAGATCCGAAAGGCCACCGCCGGGGCGGAGCTCCTGCCGCTGTCGGCCGACGTCTCCCGCGCCTCGGAGTGCGAGGCGGTGGTGGCGGCCACGGTCCGACAGTTCGGCGGGGTCGACATCCTGCTCAACAACGCCGGCACCTCGGCCGCCGCGCCCTTCGAGAAGGTCGGGGACGACGCCTGGCAGGCGGACTTCGACCTGAAAGTCATGGGCGCGGTCCGGATGTCCCGCCTTGTCATCCCGCACATGAAGCAGCGCGGGGGCGGCCGCATCATCAACGTCACCACCGTGGGCGGCAAGGCCCCGCGGGCCCAGGGCCTGCCGACCAGCGTGTCGCGCGCCGCGGGGATCAACCTCACCAAGTCGCTGGCCAACGAGTACGCCGCCGATCGGATTCTCGTGAACACGATCTGCATCGGCCTGGTGAAGAGCGCGCAGATCGCCCGGCGCGCCAAGGACGGCGACGTGGAGGCGCACTACCGCGAGCTGGCCAAGCGCGTTCCGGTGGGGCGGGTGGCCGACGCCAGCGAGTTTGCCGATCTCGTGGCGTTCCTCGCCTCCGAGCGAGCCGGGTACATCACGGGGACGGCCGTCAACTTCGACGGCGGGATGTCGTTCACCGTGTAGGAATTGCGTCAGCGGCTCTCGGAGCGCCGCGAGCGCTGCGTGAGTTCCGCGTGCAACGAAACCCGCGGCATCGGCCGCGGGTTTTCTCGTCGGGCCAGAGCCTGCGAGCCGTCGGCCCGTCAGAGCATCCTGTATAGTGACGGGGGTCGGCCGCCCGTCGGCACTCCGCGCCGACAAGGAGTCCGCATGTCACCCGTGAAATGGCTTGCGCTCGCCACCTGCGCGGTGGCCGCCTGCCTCGGATCCGCCTTCCCCGCGTCCGCCGCCAACATCCGTGGCGTCGTGCAGTTCACCGGGACGGGCGGCGAGCCGAAGAAGCTGCCGGTCACGATCGATCAGTACGTGTGCGGCAAGGACAAGGACGCCGAGGATCTTCAGATGGGTCCGCAGCGGGGCGTGCGGAACGCGGTGGTGTGGATCCAGAACCCGCCACCGGGGGCCCGCGGGGACGCCGCGCCGGCCCGGGTCGAGATGGATCAGAAGGGCTGTGTGTTCGTGCCGCACGTGGTGCTGGTGCCGGCTGGCGGCACGGTGGAGTTCCTGAACAGCGACCGCCTGCTGCACAACCTGCACAGCGTCGGCAAAGAAAATCCCCCGTTCAACCGGACGCAGCCGCGCGGCCGCGCCATCCCGATCGCCTTCGCCAAGCCGGAGATCATCCGCGTGGATTGCGACCTGCATTCCTGGATGCGCGCGTGGGTGGTCGTGGCCGACCATCCTTTCTACGCGCTGAGCAACGAGGCGGGGGAGTTCGTGCTCTCCGGCGTGCCGCCCGGCACCTACACGCTGTCGATCTGGCAGGAGGCGCTGGGGACCAGCACCCGCGAGATCACCGTCGGCGCCGAGGACGCCCGGGTCACCATCGAGTTCAAGGCGCGACGCTGATCTTCTTCGACGCCTCCCACGCCGCCGAGTGCGTGGGCTCGGCCAGCGCGCGGAGCATGCCGCCTTCGTCCAGCGCGATGGTGAAGGTCACCCGCGGGGCCGAGAACACCGGGTGCAGGTACACGCGGGCGATCTCCGCGCTGTCCTTGTAGAGCGCGATGTAGCGGACGTGGTGCTCGGACAGTGAGGGGTGCTCGCCCCCGGCCCCCACCGTGACGGTGACGTCGAACCACTGCCCGCGCTTCACCGAGTCGGGCGCGGCCAGCTTGGGCGTGTGCTTGGGGTCGAAAGAGCTGCGGACCTCCTTGAACTCCGGCGTGAACTGCTCCTCCTGTCCCGCGCGCGAGGCGACGGGGAGGGTCAGGAGCACGCCCAGCCCGACCACGATTGCCGTGAACGCTCGCATGATGCGGCCTCCTTGTCCGAAGCTCAGGCCTCGGGCACGATCTCGCGAATCTTCGCGAGCAGCTCGCGCGGGCTGTAGGGCTTGGCCAGATAGGCGGTCGCGCCCGCGTCCTTGGCCCGCTGCTCGTCGCCGCTCAGCGCGAACGAGGTGATCACGATGATGGGCACCGCCGCGGTGCGCGGGTCGCCGCGCAGCTGGCGGGTGGCCTCGAGCCCCGAGATCTTGGGCAGCTGGATGTCCATCAGGATCAGGTCGGGCGGTGACTCGCGAGCCGAGGCCATGCCCGCCTCGCCGTCCGCCGCCTCGCGGAGGCGATACGAGGTCTTGGCCAGCAGCTGGCGCACGATCTTGCGGTTGAACTCGTTGTCCTCGACATTCAGGATCGTCTTGTCGCTCATACCCTGGCCTCGCTCTCCACGCGGAGCGGGATGGTGAAGTAGAACGTCGAGCCCCGGCCGAGCTCGCTCTCCACCCAGATCCGTCCCCCGTGCAGCTCCACGAACTTCTTGGTGATGCTGAGTCCGAGCCCGGTGCCCACGAACTCGCGGGTGGTGTTGGCGTCCACCTGCTGGAACTCCGCGAACACGGCGTCGATGTGCTCGGGCGCGATGCCGATCCCGGTGTCGGCCACCCGGTAGCGTAGCACCTCGCCCTGGCGCTCCACGCCGATGACCACCCGGCCCCGTCGCGTGAACTTCAGCGCGTTGCCCGTGAGGTTGAGCAGGCACTGCGTGATCCGCTTGCTGTCGCCGTAAGCCTCGGGCAGATCGTCGGCCACCTCGGTCACGAAGTCGAGCCCCTTCTCGCTGGCCAGCGAGCGGAGCGAAGCCCGCACCGTCTCGACGACGTCCCGCACGGAGTACTCGGACAGGGACAGCTCCATGCGGCCGGCCTCGATCTTCGAGAGGTCGAGCACGTCGTTGATGAGACGGAGCAGGTGCTTGCCGTTGACCTGGATGTCGGACAGCGGCTCCTTGATGTCCGGCGGCATCTCCCCGTACAGCTCGTCGAGGATCATCTCGGTGAAGCCGAGGATGGCGTTCATGGGCGTGCGCAGCTCGTGGCTCATGTTGGCGAGAAAGGCGGACTTGGCCCGGCTGGCCTGCTCGAGCTTGAGGTTGAGCGAGCGCAACGCCTCGGCGGCCTGCTTCTGCTCGGCGTCCAGCCGCGCCAGCTCGCGGCTCGTCTCGTTCAGCCGCGCGGCCAGCGCGCCGAACTCGTCGCGGTTCGTCACCCGCACGGTGCCGGCGAAGTGGCCGGCGGCCACGTCGCTCAGGTACGCGGAGGCGGCCTGCACGGGCAGGATGAACGCCCACGAGATGACAAAGCCCCCGATGAGGGCCAGCAGGACGGAGGCCACCGCCAGCGTCCCCATCGCCATGAGCGAGCGGCGGTTGGCCACGTCGACGCTGGCCCGCTGCGCTCGCATGGCCTCGTTCTCCTTGTCCACGATGAGCTGCACCTGCTCGTCGATCGAGCGGTACAGCGGGTCCTCGCGCGTGAGCTGCAGGCTCAGCGCGGCGTCGACCTTGCCGTCGCGCACGAGGTTGGCGATGTCGGCGACCACCGTCATCGCCTCCTCCTGGCCGGACCGGATCTTCTGGATGATCTGGCGCTCGGCCTCGGGGGCGGCCTGCTCGATGCGGACGAGCGTGTCGTTGAAGCGGTTGTTCTCTCTCAAGATATTGGCCAGGGTCGCCTCGTCGCGCACGAGGAGGGCCATGCCGGTCAGGTGCATCTGCATGGCCAGCGAGTGCTGCAGCTGGTGCGACCACGCCACGCGCTGGTGGGCGACGTCCAGCTGGTCGGTGTGCTGGGACATGCGCCGGATGGTCTGCACGCTGAAGGCGCCCATGAGCAGGAAGAGCAGGGTCACGAGCAGGAAGGCGGCGAGCAGCTTGCTGCGCACGGAGGCGCGCAGGTGCGCCACCCCGCGCACGAGCGCCCCCAACGGCGAGCGAAGCAGGAAGGCCGCGAAGGGGTCGGTGTGCTCCAGCCGCATGGGCTGGCCGAGTATACTCCGGCGCGAGGAGAGGGGCATGAAGCGGATCGGAGTACTCGGCGGGATCAGCCCGCAGGCGACGATGGACTTCGAGGCCCGCGTGCATCGCGTGGCCCAGCGCACGATCCTTCAGGATTGGAACCGCGGCTATCCGCCGATGGTGGTCTGGTACCACCGCCGGCTGCCCGTGCGCGTCGGCGAGGACGAGCGCCCGGTGGTCCCGATGGAGGTCGACCCGCAGCTGGTCGAGGCGGCCGCGTGGCTGGGGAAGGTGGTCGACTTCATCGTCATCTCGTGCAACAGCGCCCACCTTGGTGTCCGTGCGATCAGCGCGGCGGCCGGCTGTCCGGTCCTGAGCATGATCGATCTCACGCTGAACGAGATCACGCGCCGCGGCTGGACCCGGCCGGGGGTGATCGGGTTCAACGGGCCGCCGCGTGTCTATCTCGATCCGCTCGAGCAGCGCGGGATGCGCTGCGCCACGATCGACACCGATCTTCAGGTGGGACTGGACGGTGGCATCCGGGCCGTGGCGGAGGGGCGAGAGAGCCCGGCGGACAGCGCGGCCGCGCGCGCCGCGGTCGGCGCGCTCCGGACGGCGGGGGTTGACGGCATCGTGCTCGGCTGCACCGAGATTCCACTCTTGCTGGGCGAGGCGGGCGAGGCCGGCGATCTCGTCAACCCGCTTGCCTTGCTGGCGGAGGCGACAGTGCGCTTCGCCATCGCGGACGCGCCGGCGCCGCTGGCGGCGGCCCGATGAACCGGCGCGGCTTCGGGCTCATCGAGATCCTGATCGTCGTGGCGGTCGTGGCGCTCGCCGGCTATTTCATCATGCAGTACGTCGGCTCCACCGCGAAGACCGTGGAGCAACTGCAGAAGGACCGGCCGATCGACCGCAGCAAGCTCGCCGCCGATCGGGCCACGCTCGGCACGCTGCAGGGCCTGGTGCGGAACTACCAGGCCGAGAAGGGCCAGTGGCCGCCCGACAAGGCGACCGTGGTCGGCCTGCTGATGGCGCCGCCGAAGCTGCAGTGCGCGGGGAACGACTTCGACTACGACCCGGCCACCGGGACGCTCAGCCTCACGGTCACCGACGACGCGCGCTGCTGACGACCGGCCTGACTACCACTCCCGATCGGGATCGATGGGCGCCGGGGCGGCCTCGCCCCCGGACGGCAGCTCGGTCAGCGGATCGAGCGCCTCGATGAAGGCGTTCAGTCGATGCGTGACCTCGGCGGTGTCCTCGGGCGTCATTGGCAGCTGAAGCGCCTGGGCCAGCGCCTGCACTTCAGACTCGGTCAGCTCTCTCATCGCCTGGCCCTCACCGGATCGCCGGCCGCCGCCGGTGCCAGTCGGTCGCCTGCTCGTAGGCGTGTCCAACACGGAGCACCGTGGCGTCGTCGAAGCGTCGCCCGATGATCTGCAGACTGAGCGGCAGGCCGGCGGCGCTGAACCCGCACGGCACCGCGAGCGCCGGTACGCCGGCCAGGGCCGCCGGCGTCGTGAACGAGCGGCGCGTGAAGAAGCGCGTCGCCGCCTCGGCCCGGCTGGTGATGGGTGCGGTGAAGCTGGCGATGGCCGGCGCGGGACGGTGGGCGGTCGGCGCGACCAGCACGTCGTACTTCACGAGCGCGTCGAGCATCTGACGGCGGATCAGCGTCCGCGCCTGCTGGGCCTTGTGCACCAGCGCCGCGGGGAGCAGGCCGGCGGCGAGCAGGCGCCGGCGCGTGCCCTCGTCGTAGTCGGCCGGACGGCTGCGCAGCCAGTGCAGATGCAGCGCCGCGCCTTCTGAATCGCAGATGGCCATGAAGGCCGCGCCCGCCCGCGGCACCAGCGGCAGTGAGATCTCGGCGGCCTCCGCGCCGAGGTCGCGGAGCACGTCGATCGCCCGGGTGACCGCGGCGCGCATCTCGGGATCGGTTTCCGCGCCGTGCGTCAGCTCGCGGATGATGCCGATGCGAAGACCACGCACGTCACGGCTCAGCGCGGCCCGGTAGTTCGGCACCGCCCGCCGCGTGGTGAGGGGATCGCGGGCGTCCGACCCGGCGATGAGCATGAGCGCCAGCGCGCAGTCCTCGACGGTGCGGCCGAGCGGGCCCGGCGCGTCGAGCGACCAGCTCAGCGGGATGCACCCGTGACGCGAGACGAGCCCCCACGTCGGCCGGTGCCCGGCGACGCCGCACCACGACGCCGGTGATCGCACCGAGCCGCCAGTGTCCTCGCCGAGCGAGACGGAGCAGAGCCCGGCTGCCACCGCCACCCCCGAGCCGGCCGACGAGCCGCCCGTGTCGTGGTCGGTGTTCCAGGGGTTGCGCGGCTGGCCGAAGGGATAGTGGATCGTACCGCCCAGCGCGAACTCGGTCAGGTTCAGCTTGCCGAGCAGGATGCCGCCGGCCGCGGTGAGACGCGCCACCACAGTGGCGTCCTCGTCGGGGACGTTGTCGGCGAGGATGCGCGAGCCCGCGGTGGTCCGCACCCCCCGTGTGGCGAACTGGTCCTTCACCGCGAACGGAATCCCGTGCAGCACGCCGAGCGATGCGCCGCGGCTGACGGCGTCCTCGGCGCGGCGCGCGGCGGCCAGCGCCGTCTCGCGGCACACGGTGATGTAGGCCCGCAGGCGTCCGTCCAGCCGGTCGATCCGGTCGAGGTACGCGGAGACCAGCTCCACCGGCGAGAGCTGCTTGTCCCGCACGAGCGCGGCCTGCTGCGCGGCGCTGAGGAAGACGAGGTCGCCGTTCACGGTTTCGGATGCTAGCATGCCGCCATGCTAGACACCGTGATCGCCAACGGACAGGTCGTGACTCCCCAGGGCGCCGGCGCCTGGGAGATCGGCATCAAGGGCGAGCAGATCGTCGCGCTGGGCCTGCCGGGCTCGTTGCCGCGCGAGGGCGTGCGGGTGATCGACGCCGGCGGCCTGATCGTGGCGCCGGGCGGGATCGATCCCCACACCCACCTGGCTCACGCCATCATGAGTCATCCCGATCAGCCCTCGGCGACGCTGGGGCCGGAGGACGACACCCGCGGCATGGCCTGGGGCGGAACGACGAC
>Ga0075428_100002583_pt1 | contig 19671 bp, 16 predicted proteins | sample RhiMetdeltSRZDD2_FD_75291 | JGI IMG/M metagenome (GOLD analysis project Ga0075428, IMG submission 75291) | Populus rhizosphere microbial communities from Tennessee, USA - Rhizosphere MetaG P. deltoides SRZDD2 | ecosystem: Host-associated > Plants > Roots > Rhizosphere > Soil | place: USA... | reverse complement strand
GCGACGACGGTGTGGGATTTCATCAATCGCGGCATGCCCCTCGGGCTGGAGGGAATTCTGACTCCCAATGAGGTCTACGCGTTGACGGCCTACCTGCTGTTCCTCAATAACGTGATTCCGGAGGACCAGGTGCTAGACAAGCAGAGCCTGCCGAACGTCAAAATGCCGATTGGCGATGAATTCGGTAAGCCGCATGACTTCAAGCTCAACGCGCCAAGGCTTAAGGGTTACCCCTACTAGCGGCTAGCGCGGCGCTTCCGCTTTTTTTGTTTCTGCCGCACTTCCCGAGCCGTTGTCGTTGATGCCCGGGCCGGCGGTAAGATCGCCTGCATGATCGACCTATGGTTGCGTTCCGGGACGGTGGGCATCGTCGTCCTTCCGTTCATCGTGCTTTATGCGATTGCGGCGGGAATCGTCTGGCTCACGCACAAGTCGCCCGCGCGGCCCTACTTCGCGAGCAGCGTGGGCATCACCGGGCCGTTTTTTGCGTCGGTCGCAGTGATGTTCGGTCTGTTCGCCGCGTTCCTGGCCAATGACGTGCAGCGGCGCGATTCCGAAGCGCAGGCGGCCGTGCTCCGCGAAGCCGATGGCGTGCGGACGATCTTGCGAATCTCCGAGGGGCTGGGTCAGCAAGGCGATGCGGTGAAGACCGCAGTGATCGACTATGCGCAGTCGGTGCTGGACGAGGAACTGCCGGCGATGCGCCAGCGCGGCATGATCGCCGAAGACCTTGCAGCGCTCCGGGCTCTAAGTGGCACGATGCTGGCGCCGTCGTTTACATCGTCGGCACCACCGGCTGCGCAGAATGCGATGCTCAGCGGCCTCATTTCGCTGCGGGCGGCGCGGGTGCAGCGTCTGACATTGGCCGGAGATACGAGCGCGCCGATCAACTGGCTCGCGACAATCATGCTCGGCATACTCACGCAGATTGCGATCGCGATCGTGCAGCTCGACAAGGTACGGCCGCAGGCGCTGGCGATGTTCGTGTTCACGACAGCATTTGCGACGACGGTCGCGTTGATCGGGCTTAATGAGAAGCCGTTTTCCGGACGCCCGATCGATGACACGCCGCTGCGTACTGCCATCGCTTCGGCAGACCCGTAACACCGGGCCAAAACGTTAACCAGTCCGCAGTGTTCGAACGGCGGCTTCGGTCCCTAGGTGCTGACGTAGCTACACTGCTTAGGTCCGAACTCTGAGCTCTCCGGATCTATGTGGAGCCCTTTCGTCACGGCCCCGTTTCGGGGCCCGATGACCTACCTCGTCATGACGAGCGCAGCGCTCGCCGCCGCGCTGCCGTTGCCGGCTATCGCGCAGAGCCTGATCCAGCGGACGATCACGGTCGATGGCAATCTCGCTGACTGGACTGCGGCACCGAACATTCTGACGAACGCCCCGCAATCCTCGACCGATGCCGTCGGAGCCGGCGATCTCGACGCACCGGTGCAGTCCACCGGTCGCGACCTCGCGGGCTTCGCGTACACCTGGGACGACGCGAATCTCTATCTCCAGGTGACGCGCGCAGGCAGCGTCAGCAACACCACCGATTGGTGGTTCTACATCGACAAGAATGCCGACGGCCTACTGCAAAGCGGCGAGGCTGTATTGCGAGTGAGCTGGCAGGGGAGCAATCGGTCGACCGCGCGCAGTCTTTGCAGCTACGTCGCCGCCGCGTCGGGTGGCGATGGGATCCAGAACGCTGGCGGGAACGCGGACGGTTACGACATGCCGGGCACGTTGGGTGCCTGCACCGCGATGTTGCCGAACTTCACGGGCGGCGATGCCTCGGGGCTGCGCATGGAGACGCTGCTGCCGTGGTCGGCGCTCGGATTTTCGGGGCCGACGAGCCTCGGCTTCCACGTGGCGTCTTCGAACGGCGGCAACCTGCCCACGCAGCTCGACGACAACATGAACGGACCGGCCGGCAGCAACTTTCTGCTGTTCACCGACAACCGCATCGAGAAGACCGCTACCGTGGCGCAGATCGCATCGGGGCAAAGCTTCGCGTACGCGTTGACGCTGCGGAATCTGAGCGCCACAGCATCTGCGAATATCACGGTAACGGACGCGCTGCCGACCGGCGTCACGTACGCTTCGCACAGCGCGCCCGGCAGCAGCACCGCAACGTACGATGCGGGCACTCGCACGCTCAGCTGGTACGTGCCGAGCATCGCGGCTGCTTCGTCCGCGACGTTGACGCTCAGCGTCGTTGCGGGCCCATTGGGCGCCGACAACGTCGTGATCAACATCGCGAATATCGCGAACCGCGACGCCAACGCGAGCAACAACACGGCGAGCGCGGCGGTCAACGTGATCGCTGCAGCCTATCGCGTCACGAAGACTGTCGCCGCCATCTCCGATCCGATAAGCGGCGCGAATAACCCTCGTTCAATCCCTGGTGGCGTCAGCGAGTACACGATCACGACTGCGAACGTCGGCGGCTTGTCGGATGCCGGCAGTCTGCGCATCGTCGATCCGCTGCCGGTAAACACGAGCGCGTACGTCGCGGACATCGGCGCGCCGGGCTCGGGCCCCGTAGTATTCGTGGACGGGGCGCCGGTGAGTGGCCTGACTTACACCTACAGCGGTCTCGCGAGCCTTTCTGACAGCCTCGAGTTCTCGGCCGACGGCGGAGTCACGTGGTCGTACGTGCCCACGGCGGCAAGCGGAGGTTGCGACGCCAACGTGACGCACGTGCGAGTGCGCCCCGGTGGAGTGTTCGCGAGCGGCGTCGGCGTTGCGCCCGCCCCCAACTTTTCCGTAAGGCTGCGCGTCTGCATCAAGTAGACGGCGGACGCCGTCCGCGGCCTACACGATCTGATATTCGGGCGTGCTCATGAGCACGTGAGCAGTCATCCGCAGCGGGTCTTCCAGGTAGGTCTTCGCGCGCTCGAGGCTGTCGGTCCCGATTTCCTGCGTCAAAAACGCGACCAGCGCTTCGCGCAGCGCGGCGCTCGCCGGAACGCGGAGCAACCGTGCGGCCAGCTGATCGACCGCTTCGGCGGGCGTGGTCGCGCCACTTTCGAGCACCATCGCGGTCAGGTCGATGCGCGCCGCATCGCGCGGCGTCGGAATCAACTTCCGCGCCGCCTGCTCCCAGCCGATGTAGCCCGAGATCCGCGTGTTGAATTTCTCGTCGCGCTCGAGCGCGACGCGGTCGAAGTCGGACATGTTCGCAGGATCGTTGACGGCCGTCGCCGCGCCGATGTCATAGCCGGCACGCAGGCGCTGACCGAGCACGTCGTCGGTTCCCGCTTGGAAGTTCCAGTCGCGAAAGCCCGTCATGTCAGGGATCAGGACCTCGCGCGCCACGTTGCCGCGCGCGATGAGCAACCCCGGCGTGATCCACGCCTTGCCGCCGGCCCAACCCGCCACCGACGGCGGATTCAAGAGATTCTGGCCCATCGCGATCGTGGACTGATTGAAGTCCGGGACGCCCGGCATCGTCGGTGCGCCGAGGTGCTTCATCATCGCGACCATGTGCTCGACGGGGCCCTTGATGTGGCCGCCGTACGTCGCCGCGCTGTAAAAATCCTTCGACGACAGGATCGTGATCAATAACGGCTTGAGCTCGTAGTCGGCGTCGCGCAGCACGGTTCCAAGCTTCGCGCGCAGCTCGGGCGACAACTCGTCTCGGACGAGGAAGCGATAAACCTTCGCTGCCAAGAACTCCGCCGTGACGGGCTGCTCGAAGATGATCTCGAGCACATCGACGCCGTCGAAGTTGCCGGTGCGGCCGAGGAATGCCTTCGGGCCCGCGTCGTGCTTGTCCGCGTCGACCATGAACGCGAGGTCGTCGAAGTACCAACCGGTGAACGCGCGCGCGCACTCGCGGACGTCCTGCTCGGTGTAGTTGCCGACGCCCATCGTGAACAGCTCCATGACCTCGCGAGCGAAGTTCTCGTTCGGCGCGCCTTTGACGTTGAACTGCGCGTCGAGGAAATACAGCATCGCGGGGTTTTGGGCGACAGCGACCGCCAGGTTGCGCAGATTGCCGGTCGCGTACCGCTCGAACAGCTCGATCTGCTGGTGCATCTTTCGGTAGTCGCGCACCTTGTTCTCGTGCGTCGCGAAGTGCCCGTGCCAGAGCAGCGCCATCTTCTGCTCGAGCGGGTGCGTCGTCTGGAGCATCCGGTTCGCCCACCAGTAGCCGAGCCGGCGCGTCTCGAGCATCGTCGCGCGCAGCCAATAGAAGAAGCGGTCCGACACGGGTTGCACGGGACGGTTGCCGGCGGGCTTCGCGGCGACACCCATCGACACGCCATCGCGCTCGGCGCGATCGGTCGCTTCCGGCCGGCTGTCCGGAAATTGGTCGAGCGTGGGATCCCACAGCCCCGACTCGACGAACGGCTGCATCTTCGGATTCGGGATGTGCTCGTAATCGACCAGCGCCTTCACGGCACGCTCGAGGCCAACGTCGGCCAGTCGCTGAATCTCCTCGGGTGTGCCGCCGAACCCCGCGTGCGCGAGCAAATGCGCGGCGCGATCGTAGCTCCACTCGGTCCGCGGCAGAGCACCGAGGTCGTCTTGCCAGGACTCGGCACCGGGAGACCATTGCGTTCGTGTCGCCATCGTCGTGCCTGAGTTACACCGCGAACAGCCCGAGCGTCTCGAACTTCTGCTTGAGCACCTGCGTGGCGTCGGCTCCGAGCCAGTCTCCAATCAACGTCGCGTACACACGGCGGAAGTCGGTCGTGCTCGCGAGGTTGTCACCGAGCACGAGCTCCGTCAGGCTCGGCGGTTGTCCGTACATTCCGCCTTTCACGGCATTGCCGATGATGAAGTTCACTTGTGCCGTGCCGTGGTCGGTGCCGAGACTCGTGTTCTCGGGAACTCGCCGGCCGAACTCGCTGTGCACGTACATGACGACGTCGTCCGCGCGGCCGATGCGGCGCATCTCGGCGAAGAAGCCTTCAATCGCATCCGAGCAGTACTGCAGCTGTCGATCGTGGGGCGCAGCCTGATTTACGTGCGTGTCGAATAAGCTGTTTCGCAGCGGAACGTAATACAGCTGAGTCGGGAAGTCGGCCTCGATCAGCGCGACGACTTTGTCGAGATCCAGCAGTCGAAGGTCGGGATTCGCCTTGGTGCGGTATCGGCCCCAAGCCGCGCGTACGACCTCGGAAGCCTGCGCCGCGCTCTTTGTGACCTCGAGCAGGTAACGATGCGCGTCACCGACCGGCGCTTCGTGTGTGCCCAAGAGCCCGAGTAGCGGCTTCTCCTGCGCGAACACTCCGCGTTGAAACGCGTCGGGGTCCACGAACACGAGCGGCACGTGGTGCTCGGCTTTCACGGCGAGCGTTTGGCTCGCGGAGACGTTCACGATCAGGTTCTCGCGGGCGCCGGTCGGATCCAGACTCGACGCCGTTCGCCCGACCCAGCCGTACTCGTTGCCGCTGTTCGGGGCGGCGGTGTGCCAGAACGAGATAGAGGTGAAATGCGAGAACGAAGGCTGGTCGTAACCGACGCCGTGCACGATTGCGATCTTGCCGTCGTCGTAGAGGTTCTTCATGCCGCGCATCGACTTGTACCAGCCGAACTGCGCGTCGATCGGTAAGACGTCGGCTTCTTTGATTCCGATCGTCGGCCGATGTCGGTAATAGGCCGGGTCGCCGTACGGGACGATGGTGTTCAAGCCGTCGTTCCCGCCGAACCACTCGAAGACGACGAGAATCTTCGCCGAGGAGGCCGCGCCGACGCTGCGAGCCGCCTGAGCCAATACCGACGGCACGGGGCCGACGCCGCCGAGGAGCCCCAAACCGACGCCGCCTGCGCCGAGGCGCAGCAGGTCGCGGCGCGAGACACCGCACTCGTCACAGATGGTCATGGAAACCGTCCCCCTGAGGCAGCGAAGCCAGTATGCACCTGATGCGCGGCGCCTTCACCGTAGACCTCGAGTGCCACGTACGCGAGGCGGTGCCACCCCACCTTTGTTTTCAGCAGGTCATTTCAATATGTAATGCTGTTGGCTCAAGAGTGTGCCGTTGGCTCAAGATCAGTCTTGCGCAGAACGCACATTCTGTCGTTGGAAGGGCACATGGGCGCGACGAGAGTCAGATACCTGGCACTGGGAGTCTTCGTACTTGCATTTCTGGCGGTGGGTGCCGTTGGTGCTTTACTCGCGGAGCGTTCGTCATCCTCGCTTCACCGGCCCTGGAAGCAGAGCGTGCGAGCGCTTCCGCGGTTCGTCCTGGGGTATCCCGCTCGCGTTCTGCGCGCCGCAACCGTGCCCGACTTGATCCAGTTCGAATACTTGGCCGCCTCGCAGCTAGGGTACGGGCCGTACGCGCGCAAGCGCTTCACGTCGCCCAAGCCGTTCACGACGTTCACTGTCGTCGACGACGTATCGGGCATGGCGGTACCAGCTACGCTCGATCCGCCACGGACAATGACCACCCACGTGCTCGGTGATGAGCACAGCATAGTGTGGATTGGTGACTTCTCCACAGTGACCGCGCCGGGGCGATATCGCATCGTCGCCGACAACGGGATGAGGAGCCGTCCCTTCAACATCGGCGTCGACGTCTTCGACCCCGCGATCCGCGTGGTGCAGCGTTCCTTCTACTTTCAACGAGCGTTCACGGCCATCGAGGAACGCTTCGCGGAGGGGCCGTGGGTCCACCCCGATGACTCCGCTCTGGCACCGGCCGGAATCGTCAAGGGTTGGCACGACGCCGGCGACTTCACCTTGTATAACGCAATGGCGACCAGCTCGCTCTTTTGGCTGCTCGAGGCCTACAGCGACTTCCAACCGCTGGCCGACGACCTGAACATCCCCGAATCGGGCAACGGCGTGCCCGATCTGCTGGATGAAGCGCGCTGGGAGCTCGAGTGGATGCTCTCGATGCAGGACGCCGCCTCGGGCGGGTTTTACAACGTCGTCTGCAAGGCGAGCTACGCGCCATACGGCAGGAATCCGTTGAACGCTGATCCACCGCGCGACGGCGGAGCCCCGTACCGCCTCGGCGAAGTGGGGACGATGGCTACGGCCCGCGCGGTAGGCTCGCTCGCCTACGCGGCATCGGTATTCAAGCCAATCGACGCGGCGTTCGCTGAACAGGCGTTGGCGGCCGCGCTGCGCGGGTGGGACTACCTCGAGGCCCGGCCATCCGAGCACAGCGACGGACCCTCATGTCCGGCGGCTCGACAAGACGGCGACGTAGAGCTGGGACACCAAGTCCGCATGTATGCCGCGGCCGGATTGCTGTTAGCAACAGGCAACGCCGAATTCGACCTCGCGTTCGCGCGCTACGATGCGCGACTCGTTCACGAGCCCAGTACGTACCACACGCACGCGTACGCCGCGCGCGTGTACCTGCGTGCGCCGGCCGGTGCGCCGGAGCGAAAAGCCTCGATCGCGGAGCAGCTGCTCGCTCAAGCGGAAGACATGCGCGAGGACGCCGCCCAACACCCGTTCGAATGGTCGGGCCACTATTTCTGGGGATCCGTGGCTGCTGGCTTCGAACGAGGGGGCGGCTTCGGCGTGCAGCCGTGCATGACGGATCGCGTCGCACACGCCGATTACTGTTACGCGGTCATGGCGAACATCGACTACGCGTTCGGGCGCAACATCTACCAGCTGTCGTATCTGAACGGTGTGCCCGGCGTGACCAATGCTCACAGACGTGCCTACCACCACTGGCTCGCGACGCTGCGAGCTACCCCATTCTTGTTCCCCGGTATCGTCGCCGGCGGTCCCAATACCGAGCCTGAGTTATCCGACGTGTCGGTGCCGCGCGCGCCGACGCCCGCGTGGGGCTACTGGGACGACCCCGCCATGCGACGCTACGATTCGACGGCGATCGATGCGCGGTATACGGACAACGACAGTTGGTCGACGAACGAGCTCGACGTCGTGTGGCAGGCGACAGCGCTCTACAACCTGTACTTCGCGCAGTGGCTGGCGCGACAGCCACAACCGTAAACGCGGAGCCGCAGAGTCGTAGCATCATGTGAGGATGCGTACTGATCGTAGCGGCGTCGCCGTGCTCCTCATCGTCGCCGCCAGCGGCGCAGCGACTGCGCGGTGCGCGTCGGCCGAGCAGACGCTCTACCGCAATCCCGAGCGCGCCACGGAGCTCGTGCTCAATCTCGACGCGATCGGCGCCTGGTACCAGAGCGACGACTCGTGGTTTGGCGAGTCCGAGGCCTTCCTCGGTGCGCCTGTCGACCGGTGGGCCGAGTTCGGTGTCGAGCCGACACTGTCATTCGAGACGCGCGCCGGCCGCGGCAGCCTGTTCGCAGCGTTGAGCGGTGTCTACGCGAGCACCGTCGGCGACGACGCGGCGGGCTCGACGGTCGGCCTGGAAGATACGGACGCGCTGACGCTCGAGCAAGCGCACGTCGGTTGGCGACTGGACGACGTCTTCACGGGGCTCGAAGGCGACACGTTCTCGATCACCGCCGGGCGTCTCGACTACAGCATCGGCACGGGACTCCTCATCGACGACGGTGGCGCGGACGGCGGCGATCGCGGCGGCTGGTATCTCGGCATGCGCAAGGCGTTCTCGCAGTCGCTCGTCGCGAGCCTCGACAGCGAGACGTGGCTCTTCGAGGTGTTCCAGCTGAAGAATCAGCCGCGCGTGGGCGACACGCGCGGCGAGGCGCACGGCGCGAACGTCGAATACCGCTTCGGCGACAGCGCGGCGCTCGGCACGAGCTATTTCCGCGTCGACACGGACGAGCCGCTGTTCGAGACGCTCGACGTCTACTCCGCGCGCGCAAGCTGGCGCGCCGGCAACGGCCTCGAGCTCGCCGCCGAGTATGCCGATGAGACGAGCGGGCAGATCGACGCGACGGGCTACTACGCGCAAATCGGCTATGCGCTCGAGTCGCGCCCGTGGTCGCCGCACATCCGCGTTCGCCAAGCGAAGTTCACCGGCGACGATCCCGCGACGGCGCTCGATGAGCGCTTCCGCGAGATCGCCTACGGCATGTCGGACTGGAGCTCTTGGTACCAAGGCGAGATCACTGGTGAGTACGCGCTGGGTAACGGCAATCTCGAGAGCCAACTCGCGCGACTCACGCTCGCGCCGAGCGCCGACGTCACTTTCGACGTCATGTATTTCCGCTTCACGCTCGACCAGCCGGCGAGCTTCGGCGCGACGGCGGACGACTGGGGCGACGAGCTCGATTTCACCGTCGAATGGGGCGCGAACGAAACGGTTTCGGTGACCGGCGTGCTCGGCCTCTTGCGCCCTGGCGACGCCGCCGAGCAGATCGTCGGCGGCGGCCGCGACTGGACTCACGCGATGCTGCTCGTGTCGTACTCGTGGTGAGCGTGCGCGGCCGCGCACGACCGGTCGTCGCGCGGACTAGCGAATCTGCGCGGCGGCGGGTTGGTGCTGCTGCTTGTCCCAGTGCGCGATGATCGGCGGGAGCTCCGCGGGCGGCACCGGCGCACCGATGAAATAGCCTTGCGCTAGGTCGGCGCCGAAGCGGCCGAGCTCGTCGAGCGTCGCGCGATTCTCGACGCCCTCCGCACAAACGGTGAGATTCAGCTTGTGCGCCAGCGAGACGAGCGCATCGACCATGATCGAAGCCTCTTTCGATTCGATGATCCGGCCGACCAAGGATCGGTCGATCTTCATCTCGTTGAACGGCATGCGAAAGAGCTGCGTCAGCGACGAGTAGCCGATGCCGAAGTCGTCGATCGCGAGGCCGATATTCTTGATGCGCAGCCGCGTCAGGATGTCGAACGCATCGGGGGTCTGCTCGAGCATGCCGGTCTCCGTGATCTCGAGCGCGAGCGCTTCCGCGTCGACGGCCTGCTCGAGCAGCATCCGCTCGAGCCGATCCGGGAACGCGAGGTCGGCGATCAAGGTCGCAGAGACGTTGACTCGTAAGCCGATCCGAAGCCGCTGCGCTTCCCACCCTTTGAGTTGCTCGATGCCGCGCTGCAGCACGAAGTCGGTCATCGCGCGGCTCAAGCCGTGGGCCTCGGCCATCGGTACGAACGAGTCGGGCGTCAACAGTCCGCGCACGGGGTGATTCCACCGCAACAACGCCTCGGCGGCCGCGACGTCCCAAGTGTTGTCCGCGAAACGCCGAATGATCGGCTGATAGTGCACGACGAGATCGCCGTTCTCGATCGCTTGCGCGAGATCGGCGGGCGTCAGCGGGCGAATCGACGCGTGCGCTCTCTCGAACCGCGCCAGCAGCTCGTCGGGGTCGAACGGCTTTTGCAGCGTTCCGAACACCGCAAGCCCTCGACGCAAGCCATACTGCTCGGCCGCCGCGATCGTCCGCTCGTCCATCCCGGTCACGAGGAAAATCTTGGCGGTGGAGCGGCTGTCCGCGAGATAGCGCAGGGCACTGACGCCGTCGTCTCCGGGCATCTGGAGGTCGAGGACTACGACGTCGGGTTTCATGGTTTCGACGAGATCGCGGAGACGGTCCGACGACGTCGACGAGGCCGTGCGAAATCCCGCGCGCACGCCGATCGCACAAATCGTCTCGACGATCTCGTGGTCGTCGTCGAACGCGAGCAGCACCGGGTCCCGCTGCAGCATCGTTACTCTCCCGAGTCCGGCGCGGTTCGCATGATGCGCAGCGCGCCGGGTGCCTCGACGACGATGCGCACGCGGCGTGCACCGACGTGCTTCAGCGTGAGCACGATAGGCCCTTTCGCGAATACCTCGTGCAGAGTCATCGACGGATCGATGCCGTCGAGCGGCTCGATCTTGATCGATTCGTTCTCTTTCCTGGACACTACGAGCACTGCTGCGCTCCCAGCGAGGAATCCGTCCTCGGCTTCGAGGTAGAGCATTACAGAACGTCTGAGCCCGAAACGCCGGACGCGTCACAAAACCGGTAGTTCGTTGCGTAACGCATACAACTGCGTGCAGCACGCATGTACATGGAAAGAACGCTCGCGTGCCGTTCGCGGCGCTCCGGTACGAACTTCTCAACCCCGGTGGGGCCGTGTAGACTCGCCCCGGCTGGAGTGAACCGGTCACCTCAGCCGCCACAGGAAGAACGAGTAAAAGCGTGACAACGATTGACGGCGGCGGCGAGCCGGGCTTGCCCTCAGAGGACATGCTGCATGCAGTCCTCGCGTTCTATCGATTGTCGCGCAGCCTAAGGAATGCCGACCTGCTCCGCGACCTCACCTTGGAGCGGTTGAGCACGCTCAGCGTCGTTGCGCGCCGCGAGCCGGTGTCGATTTCCGAGCTCTCGGTGGCCGAGGACGTCACGGCGCCGACGATCTCGCGTACGGTCGCGGCGCTCCAGAATCAATCGTTGGTGCGCTGCGTTGCGAACCGCAGCGACGGGCGCTCGGTGCTCGTCTCGAGCACTGCGAAAGGCCGCGCCACGCTGCAGAAGGGCATGCTGCGCACGCTCGAGCAGATCGCAGAGCTGCTCACGCGTCTCGATGAGCAAGAGCTCGAGGCGCTCGCCAACGTAATCCGTCAGGCGCGCGACTCGAAAACTCCTCGCTGACCTCTATTCGAGCCCGGATGCGCGCGCCTGCTCGCGCGCGAGAACGGCTTGATCTCGATCGCCGTCGCCGTGCGCAACGGCGCCGAGCAATCGGTCTAGATAGACGTTGTGGCTCGGCATCGGCACGCGCGCGAGATGCGCGGCGGCGGCAATCAAGTTCGCGTCCTTGAGACCGACGTGGATCGGCGAACCGACCTGATCGTAGCTCTCGTCGACCATCTTCTGGCCGTACACCTTGTACGCGATGGCTGCGAACAAGCCTTCCGTCATGACGTCCTGGAACACTTGCGGCGTCACGTCGTACTTGCGCACGAGCGAGAAGCCTTCGGCCATCGCGACCATGGCGCAGCCGAGCACCGCGTTGTTGGCGAGCTTGATCGCGGTCGCCGACTCCGGCTTCACGCCGGCGGAGAAGATTCGCCGGCCCATCGACTGCAGCAACACCGTGCAGCGCGCGACGGCTTCTACGGGCCCGCCGACGACGATGCCGAGCTGACCGGTGGCCGCGAGATCGGGCCGGCCGAGCACGGGCGCCGCGACGAGCGTTTGCCCGGCCGCGCGATGAGCCGCCTCGAGCTGGCGAACGACGGCGACGCCATGTGTGCCCATCACGAGGTGGATCGCACCCTTCGGCAGCGATTCGCAGATCCCGCCCGGGCCGAACGCGACCTGACCGACCGCGGCGTCTTCGACGAGCATCGTGACGACGATTTCGCTGCGTGCAGCGAGCTCGGCGACGGAAGCAGCCGCGCGCGCGCCGGCCGCGGCTAGCGGCGCGGCTTGAGCCGCGAATACGTCAAATACCGAAAGGTCGTGCCCCGCGTCGAGCAGGCGACGCGCCATGCCTTGTCCCATTCGGCCAAGGCCGACGAATCCTACTTTCATGATCTTCCTCGGGAAAACTCAGGTCGGGGCGACTTTGACCGCTGCGTGCTCGAGTTGCAAGCCGCGACGCGTGGTCCTCTCCTTGCCAACCGAGGCGGGCGCGAGTCAACTAGCAGCGGGGCTCAACCGTTCACTGCCGCAAATGAGAACAACGATACGCGGCGCCACGATCGTCATCGTGGGTGTCGCACTGGCAGCGTGTGGAGGATCATCGGGAGGTTCCGGCGGCGGCTCGCCCGCGCCGGCATTTGCGCCTGCGCCCGCACCCACACCGCCACCCACTGGCATCACGAAGCCCGAGGCGTTCCGCTTCCTGAACCAGGCGACGATGGGCGCGACGCAAGCCGACGCGGATCGTGTGATCGCGATCGGCTACGAGGCATGGATCGACGAGCAGCTGACGCGGCCGGCGTCGCTCGCGCTGCCGCATTTGCAATCGATTCAACCCCCGCCGCAGAACATCCAGGAGCTGCACCGCGATCGCGTCGATGTTTGGTTCCGCAACGCCGTAAACGGCGGAGATCAGCTTCGGCAGCGCGTGGCGTTCGCACTGTCCGAGATCATGGTGGTCTCTCAGGCCGGCGCGCTCGGGAATCTGCCGTACGCGGTCGCGTCGTACCAAGATCTGCTCGTCACGCAAGGGCTCGGCAATTTCCGCGATCTGAGCGAAGCGATCACGCTGCATCCCGCAATGGGTGTCTACTTGAGCATGCTCGGCAACCAAAAGCCGAATCAGCAGGGAACCATTCGGCCCGACGAGAACTATGCGCGCGAGCTGATGCAGCTGTTCACGATCGGGCTCGTCGAGCTGAATCTCGACGGCACGCCGCGCATCGACAGCACGGGGCAGCCGATCCCGACGTATTCGCAGCCGATCATCGAAGGGTTCGCGCACGTGTACACGGGTTGGACGTATGCGAACGCGCCGAACGGCAACTTCCTGCAGGCACGGCCCACGCCGCTGAGCCAAGTGATGCCGATGCAGCTCTACCCGAATTATCACGATACGGGGCCGAAGCTCGTACTCGGCGGTGTGACGATTCCCGCCAATCAGGCCGGTGCCCAGGATCTCGACGCGGCCCTCGACAGCATCTTCGCGCACCCGAACGTCGGCCCGTTCATCGCGCGGCGGCTCATCCAGCGCCTCGTGACGAGCAACCCGTCGTCCGAGTACGTGAGCCGCGTGGCGCAGCGCTTCAACGACAACGGTCGCGGTGTGCGCGGCGATCTCGCCGCCGTCGTGAAGGCGATCCTGCTCGACGCGGAGGCGCGCGGACCCTCGACGGCGTCGACGGGCAAGATCAAGGAGCCACTGCTGCGGCTCACTCAGCTCTGGCGTGCCTACAATGGGCGCGCCCCCGACGGCGGCTTCCGCGCGTTTGCGAACCCGAGCGGCTCGCTGGGCCAGGGGCCGCTGCAAGCGAATTCGGTGTTCAACTTTTTCAGTCCTGACTTCGCGCCGTCCGGCGAGATTCGCGATGCCGGGCTTGTCGCGCCCGAGCTCGAGATCGCAACCGAGTATCAGAACACGCAGGTCACGAACACGTTCCGCACCTACACGTTCGGCCGCAACTCGCGCACCGCGGGTCTCCCCGCCGACGCGATCGTGATCAACATCGAAGCCGAGATTGCCGTGGCCGCCGACACGAATGCGCTCGTGAATCTCGTCGCGGACAAACTGCTCGCCGGCCAAGTGTCGGCGACGCTACGCGCCGAGATGACGAATCTCGTCGGCCGGTACGCGACGACTGATGGCCCGAATCGCGCGGCGCAGGCGATCTACTCGGTCGTCACGTCGCCCGAATACGTGTTGCAGCCATGAAGGAGCGAGACGACATGGCCGTCATCGCACGAAGCCGCCGGGATTTCCTGGCGCTGGCCGGAACGAGTGCCACAGGTTTTTTGCTCGCGCGGCCGCACGATGCGATCGGCCAGATGGTCGGCGGCTCCGCGCCCTTCAGCGATTATCGCGCGCTCGTGTGTCTGTTTCTGTTCGGCGGCAACGACTCGTTCAACATGCTCGTGCCGCGCAGCACGGCCGAATACAACGCTTATGCCGCGTCGCGGCAGAATCTGGCGGTCGCGCAGGCCGATCTCCTGCCCATCGACTCACTGAATCCCGACGGCGCGTTGTACGGCGTGCATCCTTCGATGCCGGGCTTGCACGCGCTGTTCGCGCAGGAGAGCGCAGCATTCGTGGCGAACGTGGGGCCGCTGATCGCTCCGACGACGAAGGCGCAGTATCAGGGAGGCAGCGTTCCTCTACCGCCGCAGCTGTTCTCGCACAACGACCAGCAGAATCAGTGGCATTCGTTGCGTGGGCGCACGTTGAGCGATACCGGTTGGGCGGGGCGCATGGCCGATCTGATTCGGCTCAACGTCGCGGGTCAACAGCTCGCGACGAACGTCTCGCTGGCCGGCAACTCGCTGTTCCAATCAGGCGATGAGACGGTCGCGTACACGATGGGCGCTGCGGGACCGCTCGCGTTCCAAGGGTTCGCGGGGCTCGGCGGCGAGCAGCGGCGCGCGTTCGAGCGCATCATCAACGCGAGCTATGACTCGATCTACGCGCGCGGCTTCGCTGAGGTGCAACGGCGTGCGGTCGAGGCCGCCGATCGCGTGACGGCCGCGATCGCGCAGGCCCCACCGCTGACGACGCAGTTCCCGACGTCGTCGCTCGGCCAGCAGTTCCAGACCGTCGCGCGCTTGATCTCCGTGCGCGACCGCCTCGCTATGCAGCGGCAAGTGTTCCTCGTGTCGGCCGGCGGCTTCGACAGCCATGACGATCAGCTCGTCAACCAACCGGCTCTGCTCGCGAGCGTCAGCGCCTGCCTCGCCGCGTTCTACGCCGCAACAGTTGAGCTCGGTGTCGCGAGCTCGGTCACGACGTTCACGCAGTCCGATTTCGGCCGCACTTTGACGTCGAACGGCGACGGCACCGATCACGCCTGGGGCGGAGTGCAGCTCGTCATCGGTCAGTCCGTGCGCGGGCGGCGCATCTTCGGCCGCTACCCGAGCCTCGCGTTGAACGGGCCCGACGATGTCGGCGGCGGCCGCTTGATCCCGGGCGTCTCCGCGGATCAGTACGCTGCCACGCTGGCGAGATGGTTCGGAATTCCCGACGCCGATCTCGCCCACGTGGCGCCGCATCTCGGCAATTTCGCCGAGCGCGATCTCGGACTGATGATTTAGCTTTCGCGACGTGCTCGTCGAGAGCCGTGAGCTCCGTCGTTAATTGCGATCGCGCTGTTGGCGCTGTTGCTGTTGCTGCTGTTCTTTTTCTTTGTCTTCTTGTCGCTCTCGTTCCGCGGCCACGCCGACGGCTGCGCCGACGCCGCCCGCGACGAGCGGCCTACATGCGAACTGGCTAGACGCCACAACTATCAGCAAGGCTGTAATCAACACTTTCATCTCAGTTTCTCCGAATTGCCTTTGTCAGCCACGGAGCTGCAGCAAATGTGCCAGCCGCGGCGCGGCGCGGGGTGGCATGGATCTTGCTCCTATGGGCCAGTTCATGGTGGTTTGGAGGATTCAACAGATGAGAGCATTTACAAATTTCGCATTGGCCGCGTTGGCGACCGTAACGCTCGTTGGCGTGAGCGCGCAGCAACACGGCGACCGCCACGGCGATCCCGACGAGCTCGACGCGAAGGGTCTCGCCGAGCGACGACAAGAGATCCTCGACATGTCGAAGTCTGCGATCGCCGAGCTGCGCAAGGATGAGAGCGCGGCGAAGTTGATCGACAGCGAGTACGGTCACGCCGTGTTCGACACGACGAAGGGCGGCTTCATCGTGACGGGTGCCGGTGGCACGGGCGTCGCCACGCACAAGAACGGCAGCAGCCCCGTGTACATGCACATGGGCTCGGGCGGCGTCGGTCTCGGAGCGGGACTAGAGAACTATAAGTTCATCGTCTTGTTCGAGAACGCGGACGTCTACAAGCGCTTCGTCGACGGCGAGTGGAGCGCAGGCGCAACCGCGCAAGCGGCGGCCGGTCGCGAAGGCGCGGGGGTAGTCGGCAAGTTCAACAACGGCGTTGCCGTCTACCACATCACGGACAAAGGCTTGATCGCTCAAGCCGACGTTCAAGGTGTGAAGTTCTGGGCGAGCGACAAATTGAACCCTGGCCCGGGTTAAGCACGAGCGTTTGGTGGAGTGAGAGAGAGACCGCGCGCACGGCGTTTGCGAACGCCGTGCGCGCGGGTTCATTTAGAAACGGCCGCGAGGCCGTTTCGCCGTTTTTGGGGACGGATTTACCAATCCGTTCTTTCCGTGATCAGCGATGCAGCGCGCAAAAAATAGATCCGTCCCTTTTCCTCTTTAGTCGATGATCGCTTGCCGCACGGCATTCTCGAACGCCGTGCGCGCCGGCCCGCCTTGGCCGCCCTGAATGAAGTAGATCGACACGAGCTGCTCGGCTGGCTCGATCCAATGCGCGACGCCGCTGCCGCCCGGCCAGCTGATCGCACCTTTCGACACGCTGAGCTCGGCCGCGATCGGATCGAGCACGACTTGCATGCCGAGGCCAAAGCCCATGCCGCGAGCGGGACGGCCGAACTGACCGTTGACCATGTCGCCGGTGTGGTTCGATGTCATCGTCTCGACGGTGCGTGGCCCGAGCAAGCGATGACCGTTCAGCTCGCCGCGGTTCAGCAGCATCTGCGTGAACTGCAGATAGTCCTCGACGGACGCCGATAGTCCGCCGGCACCGGAGAAATACTTGACGTTCGACAGGTCGCGCGGCGTCGCCTCGAGCTTGCCGTCGCGACGCGTGTGCACGGAGGCCAGACGCTCTGCCTGCCGTCCCGTGTAATAGAACGACGTGTCGCGCATGTCGAGTGGCTCGAAGATCCGCTCGCGCAAGTATTCGTCGAACGGCTGCTTCGAGACGACCTCGACGACGCGGGAGAGCACGTCGAAGCCCGCAAGCCCGCTGTAGCGCCACAACGTGCCCGGCTGGAAATCGAGCGGCACCGTGCCGAGCTTCGGAATGTAGGTCGCGAGCGTGTCCTGCGGCCCGCGCTGCGTCGTCGCGCCCGCGGCTCGCTGGCCGGCGCCGCCGCTCAGGAGGCCCGAGCCATGCGTCAGCAAATCGCGGATCGTGATCGGCCGCGTGGCGGGGACCAAGTCGAACGCGCCTTCGGGGCCGCCGGATTTCGGCACGGCAACCTGCGACGGCGCCGCAAATTCCGGAATGTATTTGGAGACGGGATCGGAGAGCAGGATGTCGCCGCTCTCGACGAGCATCAAGATCGCGACGGCCGTGATCGGCTTCGACGACGATGCCAAGCCGAAGATCGCGTCGGTACGCATGGGCGTACGCTTCGCGATGTCGGAGTAGCCGTGCGCCTCGAGGTGCACGATGCGGCCGCGGCGCGCGACGAGCGTCACGACGCCGGCGATCTCGCCGGCATCGATGTGTTTTTGCATGGCGGGACCGATGCGCGCGAGCCGCTCGGACGACATTCCGACGTCCTCGGGCTTACCAGTGGGAATCGAACCGGCCAGCGTGGCGGTGGGCCAGGTCGCTGCAACGATGGCGAGGCTACCGACGAGCGCGGTGCCGAGCTTCGACACGATGGACATGGATACCCCCCTTGGTATCGTTTCGCGGCATCGTAACGCAGGCCGGCTCGGCGGAATGGCGCGGTGCGGCCTCTTGGTAAAACTCGTGACAGCGCGACGGTAAACCACCTATGCTTTTTCGCTGTTACGGCGCTGCGCCTATCCCCGGGGGGAAACTGATGAAACGCTCGTTGCCGCTGCTCTCGACCGTCGCTTGCTCCGCTGCCGTTGCGATACCGCTTTTGGTCGCCGCTCCCGCACAGGCCGCGACGGCGTGCGCGGACCTTGCGAAGCTCGCGCTTCCGCAGACGAAGATCACGGTTGCCGAGCGCGTGCCCGCCGGCGATTTCAAAGCACCCGGTGCGCCTCAACAGGGCCCCGGCGCGCAGCCGCTGAAGGTGCCGGCGATGTGCCGCGTCGCGGGTACCGTCGAGCCGGCGATCAACTTCGAGGTATGGCTGCCCGAGGGCAGTAATTGGAACGGACGCTTCCAAGCCGTCGGCGGCGGCGGGCTCGCCGGCATCATCAGCTATCCCGCGATGGCCGAGGCCGTGCGCGGCGGTTATGCCTCGTCGTCAACGGACACGGGACACGTCGCGAGCGACAACGCGTGGCTGTTGGATCGCCAACGCATCATCGATTACGGCTATCGGGCGATTCACGAGATGACGGTCAAAGCGAAGTCCGTCATCGAAGCGCATTACGGACGAGCGCCCGAGTACGCCTATTTCAACGGCTGCTCGACGGGCGGTCGCCAGGGCCTCATGACGGCGCAGCGCTACCCCGACGACTACGACGGCATCGTGTCCGGTGCGCCCGTGTTTCGCTTCACGAATCTGCACATGGGCCAGCTCTGGACGTCGCATGCGACGCTGAAGAAGCCCGGCGCCGTGCTGACGCGCGAGGATTTCACGCGTGTCGGCGAGGCCGCGGTCGCGCAGTGCGACGCGCATGACGGCGTCAAGGACGGCATCATCGCGGATCCGCGCACCTGCAACTTTGATCCGACCAAGCTCACGGGCTTCAAGCCCGAGCAGATCGAAGCCCTGAAGCTGATCTACCAGGGCGCAACGAATCCGCGCACGGGTCAGCCGATTTATCCCGGCCTCGAGCCCGGCGGCGAGGCGCCGCAGCCCGGCAATCCGGGCTGGGGCATGATCATGAACGGCACCACGCCGTTCGCGATCGACAACGCAGTGCTCGGTGCGATGGGTCTCAACAATCCGAACTGGGATTGGAAGACGTTCGACTTCGACCGCGACGTTACGCTGATCAACAACAAGCTGGCCGGCACGTTGAACGCCGTGAATCCCGACTTGAGCGCCTTCAAGAAGGGCGGCGGCAAGCTGATCCTGTGGCACGGCTGGAACGATCCCGGCGTCATGCCGCAGCAAACGCTCGACTATTTCGCCGACGTCGTCGACTACGCGGGCAGATCCACGGGCGGCGACGGTGCCGCGTACACGGACGAGTACGTGCGGCTCTTCATGCTGCCCGGTGTCGGCCACTGCCGTGGTGGCGTGGGGCCGGATCAGGCGGACTGGATGGCGTCGCTTGCAGGCTGGGTCGAGAAGGGTCAGAAGCCGGCTACGATCACGGCGACCTCGATGCGCGACGGCAAGGTCGCGATGACACGGCCGCTGTGCCCGCATCCGCAGGTCGCGCGTTACAAGGGCAAGGGCGACACGAACGATGCGGCGAGCTTCGAGTGCGCCGCGCCGAAGTGAGGAGCTAGCACAATGGGAACGAAGCAGATTGTTGGGCTCGTGCTTTTGGTC
>Ga0075428_100002581_pt1 | contig 19672 bp, 20 predicted proteins | sample RhiMetdeltSRZDD2_FD_75291 | JGI IMG/M metagenome (GOLD analysis project Ga0075428, IMG submission 75291) | Populus rhizosphere microbial communities from Tennessee, USA - Rhizosphere MetaG P. deltoides SRZDD2 | ecosystem: Host-associated > Plants > Roots > Rhizosphere > Soil | place: USA... | reverse complement strand
TCCTGCGCGATCACGACGTGAGCGTGCTCGTGTGGGACATGCTCGATCACCTGCCGATCGGCTACGACGTGCCGTGGGCGGTGCACGCGGCGATCTTCGCGTACGGCGTCGCGCTGCTGGACAACGCCCTGCTGGAGCCGCTCGCCAAGGCGTGCATCGAGGAGGGTCGGGACGAGTTCATGCTGGTGATCTCGCCGCTCGCCGTCGTCGGCGGCACCGGCTCGCCCGCGAACCCGCTCGCGGTGTTCTGAGCGGCATGCGCATCGCGACCTGGAACGTCAACTCGCTCAAGGCGCGTCTGGACAAGGTCACGTGGTGGCTGGAGCGCGCCAGGCCCGACGTGCTGCTGATGCAGGAGACCAAGCTGGCGGACGCCGACGTGCCGACGGACGTGTTCCGCGCGGCCGGCTACGACGTCGTGCATCATGGCGAGGGGCGCTGGAACGGCGTCGCGCTCGCGAGCCGCGTCGGCATTGCGGACGTCGTGACCAACTTCGGTCAGCCGCTGCGGCCGGCGCGCACGCCTGACGTGCCGGACGACGAGCCGCTGTCGGAGGCGCGCATGCTCACCGCCACGTGCGGCGGCGTGCGCGTGGTCGCGATCTACGCGCCGAACGGGCGCGTCGTCGGCTCGCCGTTCTACGCGGCCAAGCTCGCCTGGTACGAGCGGCTCGTGCGCTGGTTCGGCGAGGCCGTCGATCCGGGCGAGCCGCTCGTGCTGGGCGGCGACTTCAACATCGCGCCGACCGACGCCGACGTCTGGGATCCCGCTGCGTGCCACGGCGGAACGCACGTGTCACCGCCGGAGCGGGAGATGTTCACGCGGCTCTGCAAATGGGGGCTCCTCGACGCGTACCGGTTGCACCACGCCGAGCCGGGTCGCTACACGTGGTGGGACTATCGCGCGGGCAACTTCCACAAGAACTTCGGCATGCGGATCGATCACCTGCTCGTCAGCAGCGCGCTGCGCGAGCGCCTCGTGGCCTCGGAGATCGACCGGGAGGCCCGCAAGGGCAAGCCGATCCCGTCGGATCACGCGCCGCTGCTGATCGACCTCGATCGGCCCGGCCACCCGTTCGACGCCGGCTGGGCGGGCGCCGACGCGCGCACGGCGGCGCGCCGCGCGCGCTGACTACTTCTTCGTCGCCTTGCTGTCCTTCTCGGCGTCTTTCGCGGTCTGGGCGTCGATGAAGCGCACGGCGGCCAAGCGGCCGGCCTCTTGCGCCGCCTTCTCGTTCTGCGAGGTGGCGTTGTAAGGAACCAGCTCGGCGCTCTTGTCGCCGGATTTCCCCGGCGGCCACACCTCGACCAGCGCCGACCACGCGCGGCCCGTCGAGCGCGTGATCACACGAATCGTCCAGCCTTTGTACTCGGTCTCGAGCGGTCTCATTCCGGACAACGATGATAGCCTATCGGCCATGAGCGACCATCATCACGGCCACGACCACGCCCACGAGCACGACCACGAGCACGATGACCGCCCCGGCCCGCACGGCGCACCGCTCACTGACGTGCAGCTGCGCGTGCGCGCGCTGGAATCCCTGCTGGTCGACAAGGGCCTGGTCGATCCCAAGGCGCTCGATACCCTCATCGACACGTACGAGACCAAGGTCGGGCCGCGCAACGGCGCGCGCGTCGTCGCGAAGGCGTGGGTCGATCCGGCGTTCAAGCAGCGGCTGCTCGCCGACTCGACGGCCGCCATCGCCGAGCTCGGCTACATCGGCCGCCAGGGCGAGGACATGGTCGTGCTCGAGAACACGCCGAAGGTGCACAACGTGGTCGTGTGCACGCTGTGCTCGTGCTACCCGTGGCCCGTGCTCGGGCTGCCGCCCGTCTGGTACAAGTCGGGGCCGTACCGGGCGCGCACGGTGATCGACCCGCGCGGCGTGCTCCGCGAGTTCGGCGTCCAGCTGCCCGCCGACGTCGAGGTTCGCGTCTGGGACAGCACGGCCGAGCTGCGCTATCTCGTGCTGCCCGAGCGGCCGGCGGCCACCGAGGGGATGACGGAAGAGCAGCTCGCGGAGCTCGTGACGCGCGACGCGATGATCGGCGTGGCCGTAGTGCGAGCCGGAGGACGTCGCGGGGCTGGGGCCCCGCCGTCCGAGGCGAGCGAATAACAATGGTCAAAGCGCCGAGGCGATGAACGGCATTCACGACCTCGGCGGCATGCACGGGTTCGGCCCCGTCGATCCCGAACCCAACGAGCCCGTCTTCCACCACGAGTGGGAGCGGCGCGCGTTCGCGCTGAACCTCGCTGCTGGCTTCCTGGGCCGATGGAATATCGACATGGGGCGCGACGCCAAAGAGCAGATGCCGCCGGCCGAGTATCTGGCGACGACGTATTACGAGCACTGGCTGTACGGTCTCGAGCGTCTGCTCGTCGAAAAGGGCCTCGTGACGGCCGCCGAGCTACAGGCCATGCGCGCGCAGGGGCGATCCGCGCTCAAGCCCCTCGGCGTCGACGACGTGCCGAAGGCGCTGCGCAACCGACGCGCCGCGCGCATGGACGACCACCTCGCCGCTCCGCGCTTCAAGGCGGGTGACCGCGTGCGCACGAAGAATATCAATCCGACGCGCCACACGCGTCTGCCGCGCTACGCGCGCGACAAGGTCGGCGTCGTCGACCGCGATCACGGCGTGTTCATCTATGCCGACGCGCACGCCGCCACCGGCGAGAAGGTGCCGCAGCGCTGCTATAGCGTGCGCTTCGAGGCCGCGACGCTCTGGGGACCGGACGCGCGCGGCCGCGACGCCGTCTACATCGACCTCTTCGAGCCGTATCTCGAACCGGCCGAGGCGGAGGAGTCCAGGAAGTGAGCGCACCGCTCGACGCGCTGCCCGCGATCCCGCGCGACGCCGAGGGTCCGGTCTTCCGCGCGCCGTGGGAGGCGCAGGCGTTCGGGATGGCCGTCGTACTGCACGAGCGCGGTCACTTCAGCTGGAAGGAGTGGGCGGAGCGTCTCTCCGACGAAATCGCCGCGGCCAAGGCGCGCGGCGAGAGCGACGACGGCACCCGCTATTACTATTTTTGGCTCGGTGCGCTCGAGAAGCTCGTCGCCGAGAAGGGTCTCGTGCTTGCGAACGAGCTGGCCGAGCGCAAAGACGCCTGGGACCGCGCGGCGCGCGCGACGCCGCACGGGCAGCCGATCGAGCTGCCCGGCCGCGGTTAGGCCAGCCGCTTCTCCTCGCGCAAGCGAGCGATCGAGCGATCGAAGGCGTCGATGACCATGTCGACGTCCTTGTCGCGCATGGCGCCGTTCATCCAGCCGTGCGAGGCGCCGCGGCTGTAATCCACGCCGTTGAGCAACATGGCAAGATGCAGCACGCCGCCCAGCGGCCCCATACCGCGATCGAGGCGCGTCGTGTCCATGCGGTAGTTCGGGATGCCCAGCTCTTCGGCGGTGGCGCCGAGGTGGATGCGGAAGACTGACGAGGCGCCGTAGACGCAGCCGACGACCCCGCGCGTCTTCAGCACGTCGTTCATCCCCGCGCGCAGGCGGTCGCCGAGCCGGTTCAGCTCGCGCTGGACCTCACCCGTCTTGAGAATCTCGAGCGCGGCCACGCCAGCGGCGGCAACAAGCGGCGTGCCGCTGTACGTGCCCTGGTCGGCCACCCGCTGCGTCCGATCACGTTTGGCGTCGCCCTTGAGCGTGATGGCGTCGAGCAGGTCAGCGCGCCCGACGAGCGCCGCGCCCGGCAGCCCGCCGGCGACCGCCTTGGCCAGACACGTGAGGTCTGCGGTCACGCCGTAGTACTCCTGCGCGCCGCCGGCGGCCATCCGGAATCCGGTCACGACCTCGTCGAAGATCAGGATCACGGCGCGCTCGCGCGTGAGCTGTCGCAGCGCTTTCAGGAATGCGGGATCGGTCGGCACCGTCATCGAGCGCGCGCCGGCCGGCTCGAGAATGACCGCGGCGACCTCGTGATCGTCGAGCAGCTCCTTGACGTGCGCGAGGTCGTTGTTGCGCGCGACGAGCGTCGTCGACAGCGTGGACGGCGGCACGCCGGCGGAGACCGGGATCTCGAACGGATCCTTCACGGCGGCCATGACGGCGTCGTGCAGACCGTGGAAGTGCGCCTCGAACTTCACGATGTGCTGCCGGCCGCTGACGGCACGCGCCACGCGGATGGCGAGCGCGGTCGTCTCCGTGCCCGTCATCATGAACCGCACGCGCTCCGCACCCGGCACGATGGAGCAGATCAGCTCGGCCCAGCGCACCTCGAGCTCCGAGCACGCGCTGTAGTGCGTGCCGAGCCGCGCCTGGTCCTGAATCGCCTTGAGCACGGCCGGATGGTTGTGGCCGAGCATGAGCGCGCCGTGGCCGCTCCAGCAGTCGATGTACTCGTGCCCGTCGACGTCCCACTTGCGCGCGCCGTCCGCGCGCGCGACGTAGAACGGAAACGGCGTGAAGGAGCGGCCGTCGTGCGCCACCCCGCTGGGCATGCGCTGCACGGCGCGCGCGTGGAGAGCCTTCGACTTCGGTCGGGCGTCGGCGTAGTCCAGCTCAATGGTGGCCATGCGCGATAGGATAGCATCCGCCCAGCTATGCGAGACGATGCGGCTGTCCGGTTCACCGCCCACGAGATTCCCCGCGAGGAGCTACATGTCCTGATGAGCCGCGCCGATGGCCCGGCGCTTCTTCGGGGCGCGTGGCACGTCGGCATGCTCATTGTCACTGGCGCGGTGCTGTGGACGCTGCGGTCCACCGTCTGGGCTATCCCGTTGATCGTCGCGCAGGGTGGGATGCTCGCGTTCATCTTCTGCGCGCTGCACGAGACCGCGCATCGCACGGCGTTTCGAACGCGCTGGCTCAATCCGGTGCTCGGCACGGTGGCGGGCCTGCTCGTGTTTTGGCCGTACCGGAACTATCGCGTGTACCACTGGGACCATCACCGCTTCACGCAGGACGTCGAGCGGGATCCCGAGCTTTATTTCCCGAAGCCCGCGACGCTGCCCGCGTACGTGCTCGTGCTGACCGGAATTCCAAACGCAGTTCGCCGCATCGGCGATCTGTTGAGACTCGTGTCGGGCCGAGCGGACCGCCCCTGGATGGCGCCCGCCGAGCGCCGGCCGCTGATCGTCGAGGCGCGCGCCTACGTCGCGGTCTACCTGGCGCTGGCGGCAGTCTCATTCGTCGCCGGCTCGGCCGCGGCGCTGGTCGTCTGGGTCGTCCCGTGGATGGTGGGACAGGCGTTCCTGCGGCCCTATCTGCTGGCCGAGCATACGGGCTGCGCGTTCACGCGCGACTGCCTGGAGAACACGCGGACGACGCTGACGTGGGCGCTGATCAAGCTGTTCGCGTGGAACATGCCGTACCACGCCGAGCACCACGCCTATCCGGCGATCCCGTTCCATGCGCTGCCGCGCCTGCACGACCGCGTGCGCGGCAAGATCGAGAACCTCGAGCCCGGCTACGTGCAGGCGTCGGTCAAAGTCGCGCGCTACCTCTTCGGCGCGGCGCCGGAGCACGGCGCCGCACATAGGATGCGTTCATGAAGATCACCGCGATCGACACGTTTACCCTTTACGTCCCGACTCAAAAGCCCATCGCGCTCGACCTGCCCGAGCACCGCTTGGTCGTGACGCGAATCCGTACCGATGCCGGCCACGACGGGCTCGGCTACGCGCTGGTCTTCGGCGGCGCCGGCTCGGAATCGGTGGAGGCGTACGCGCGGCGGCTCGCCGCGCTGCTGGTCGGCGAGGATCCCACGCAGGTCGGACGGCTCTGGGACAAGATGTACCGCGCCGATCGCGGCATTCGGAAAGTCGGCGTCGCGGGCTACGCGCTGTCCGCGCTCGACATCGGGCTCTGGGACGTCGCCGGCAAGGCCGCCGGGCTGCCGCTGGCCAAGCTCTGGGGCGCCGTCACCGATCGTGTGCCGGCATACGGTAGCGGTGGCTGGGGATCGTACTCGCTCGACGACCTCATCGGCGAAGCCAAGCGCTACACCGCGATGGGCTGCCGCTACTACAAGATGAAGATCCACCACGCCGATCCGCTCGAGAATCGCAAGCGCGTGGAGGCGGTGAAGAAGGCGGTCGGCGACGGCGTGCGGCTCATGGTCGACGTCAACCAGAAGCTCGACGTCGACGGCGCCATCCGCCAGGCGCGCGTGCTCGAGGACCTCGACCTCGTCTGGTACGAGGAGCCGACGCTCGCCGACGATCCCGCCGGCTGCGCGCAGGTCGCGAAGGCGATCCGCATTCCCGTCGCCACCGGCGAGAACAACTACACGCGCTTCGAATTCCGGGAGCTGATCGAGCGCGGCGCCGCGCGCTACCTGATGCCGGACGTCTGCCGCGCCAACGGCTTCACCGAGACGCTGCGCATCGGCGCGCTCGCCGCCGCGCACCAGGTCGCGCTGTCGCCGCACGTCGTGCACGAGCTGTCCGTGCACGTGGCCGCCGCGCTGCCCAACGCGTTCCTCGTGGAGTTCATCGACTGGACGCCCGGCGATCTCTTCGACGGCCTGCCGAAATGCGAGGGCGGCGCGTTCCGTGTCCCGGACCGTCCAGGCCACGGCATCGCGCTCGCGCCGGACGCGGAGAAGAAGTACCGCCGCACGTGAAACGCGAGGAGGGGGCCTCGAGGCCCCCTCCCGAAGTTAATTCGATGCTGCCGGCTTCACCTTGCCGCGGCTCTTCTCGTACGTCTGCACTGCCCTCTTGAGATCTCGATACTGCTCGCAGCTGAAGAAACAGAGCTTGTTCAGCGCGGCGAGATGCTCCTTGGCCTTCGGAAGGTCGTCGAGCGCGAGGTACGCCTCGCCGATGTATTCGTGGGCGCCGAGGTGCTTGGGATCGAGCGCGAGCGCCCTCTCATAGAGGCCGATGGACTTGGCCGGGTCGCCATTGCGGCGCGTCGCGTACGCCAGCCAGTTCCAGGCGTCGGCGTTGTTGGGGTCGCGGCCGACGACGCTCTCGAGCATCGGGATCGCGCGCGCGTACTGCTTGGCGTCGATAGCCTGCACGGCCGCCGTGTAGAGAGGGTCGGCGGGCTTGGCCATCGTGGTGTCTCCTCCACCTCCGCCACCACCACCCCCACCGCCGCCGCCACCGCCGCCGCCGCCGCCGCCGCCGTCGGCGAACACGCTGGTGGGCATCAGCAGGACCGCGACCAGGACCCATACGACACGTCGCGTGTGTGTTCTCATGACGCCTCCAATTGCGGGCGGCGCTACGCTGGGAATCAAACGCGCGGCGAGGGCCACACGTTCCGCGACCAGCGGCACGGCCGTTGCTGAGTCTCCGCCCGGAGGCTCGTCATGTCCAGGTCGATGCTTGCGGCGGTCGCTGTCCTCGTCGTTTCCCTCCTCACACTGGTCGCAAGCATCGTCGAGGGCCAGCGCCAGTCGGCCCAGTCGCGCGATGCGGTGCAGGAGGCGCAGGCCCCGGCACGCGGGCAGGCGGCGCCACCGGCGCCCGATCCCAAGGACCCGCTGGCCGCGCCGAACGCCAAGCCGTCGTCGCCAGCATTCGCCGATCAGCCGGAGAAGGGCAAGATCGAGGGCTTCGACTTCTTCCGCGACCCGCTCAATGCCAAGAAGCCGATGCAGACGTTCGACGAGATCTTGAAAGCGGACGTCGCCGACAAGCCGAAAGTCATGGCGACCCAAAAGCGGCTACTCGAGAAGCGCTACGACCTCACGCCGAAGCTCGATCCGAACGCGAAGATGTCGCGAGGCAAGCCGCTGCCCGTCGGGCCGACGGCGCGCCTGGCCTCCGGCGTGACGTGGGAGTCGCTGGCGGCGATGACACCGGAGGAGATCAAGCGCCGCGGGATCTTCCCGTATCCGGCGCTGCCGCATCCCAAGCAGGTCGCGGGCGGTCAGGTCTTCCCGCAGATCCAGCTTCGGATGTTTCCGCGGCTGGAGCGCTTCGACGTCGACTTCGATCTGCCCGAGGCGTTTCTGCCGGAGTTTCCCCCCGCGATCTTTCTGCAGAATCGTCCGGAGCTCGGCGACGTCTCGCGCGGCGAGGTCGTGTCGATCAACAATTTCTACCGGCTCTTCAAAGATCTGTTGACGCCGGTGCAGCTCGACGGGCTGCGCATGCTCGTCACTCCGTTTCCACAAGAAGAGTTCAACGCGACCGACGATCGCAAGACCGCGCAGGCGAGTCTGGGCGTGACGTGCCTGGACTGCCACGTCAACGGGCACACGACAGGCCAGTTCCATCTGACTCCCGACATGCGACCGCAGGAGCGTCGCTTCCGTCTCGATACCGTGAGTCTGCGCGGTGTGAACCAGCAGCAGATCCACGGTTCCAAACGCAGCCTGCGCTCGGTAGAAGACTTCACGGAGTTCGAGCAGCGCACCGCCTACTTCAACGGCGACGAGATCCACGCCGCCAAGAAGGGAATGAACATCATCAACCGTGTGCAGGTCAGCCACATGGCGCAGATGCAGAACATGCTCGACTTCCCGCCCGCGCCCAAGCTCTTGCCGACGGGTCGGCTGGATCAGAGCAAGGCAACGGAGGCGGAGCTACGCGGCGAACAGGTGTTCTTCGGCAAGGGGCAGTGCGCGTCCTGTCACTCCGGCCCCGCGTTCCTGGACCACCAGATGCACGATTTGAGGCTCGAGCGCTTCGTCGACGAGCCCGGCAACGGCCCGATGAAGACGTTCACGCTGCGCGGGATCAAGGACAGCCCGCCGTACCTGCACGACGGCCGGCTGCTCACGCTGGAGGACACGGTCGAATTCTTCAATCTGGTGCTCGGCACGAAGCTGAGCCGCCAGGAGAAGGCCGACCTCGTCGCGTACCTGCGGCAGCTCTAGTCCACGCGGAAGACGCAGTCCGGTGTCAGCCGCTTGACGCTCGTCTGACCGCACAGCGCCATGTCGCGTCGAAGCTCGTCACGCAGGATGTCGAGCGCGTTGTGCACGCCCTCGGCACCGCCGACGGCCAGGCCCCAGAGCGCCATGCGCCCCACCGCGACCGCGCGGGCGCCCCACGCCAGCCCTTTGAGCACCGCCGTGCCGCGGCTGAACCCGCCGTCGATGATGATGTCGGCGCGGTCCCCGATGACGTCCGCGATCGCGGGTAGCGCATCGATCGATGCCTGCGTGGAGTCCAGCTGGCGTCCGCCGTGGTTGGAGACCCACACGATGCGCACGCCCATGTCGACCGCACGCTTCGCGTCGCGTGCCGTCATAACGCCCTTGAGGCCGATGGGCAGCCGCGTCGTCTTCTGCAGCCACTCGACGTCGCTCCACGTGAGCCGGGTCGGGTAGTCCGGATCCGGCCCGCGCGGATTCGGCGCCTTTTTCATCGCCTCGCGCGGGCTCCAGCGCGCGAGGATGTCGCGCTCGCGGCGACTGTAGACCTGCGTGTCGACCGTGAGGCAGACGGACAGATAGCCGGACGCCTCGACGCGCGCGAGGAGATCGGCGACCCAAGGGCGATCGCCGAAGTGATAGAGCTGGAACATCTTCGGGCCCTTGCTGGCGGCGGCGACGGTCTCAACCGGCCAGCCGGTTGCGCCGGAGAGAAACTGCAGTGTGTCGGCGCGCTCCGCTCCGCGGCCCATCTCGACGTCGCCCTGGTCGTGAAACAGCACGAGGCCCCCCATGGGCGCGATCACGACTGGCCACGACAGCGGCACGCCGCAGAGCGTGGTGGTCGTATCGATCTGCCGCGCGTCGACGAGGATGTCCTGGCGGATCGCAAGACGGTCGAGCGCCGCGCGGTTGCGGCGCTTGGTCAGCTCGGTCTCGGACGCGCCGTCGCCGAAGTTCCACACCTCCAGCGGCAGCATCTTGCGGGCCTCGCGGCGAATCTCGGGCTGGGTCACGAAGCGAAAGCTCACGATCGATCTCCTCCTCGCCGGGCCGCCACGTGGCGCTCCAGCTCGTCGAGCGTGCGCGGCCAGTCCTGCTTGAGCAGGCGCGAGAGACCGCGATCGGCGAGCAGCCGGTCGCCGGTCTGGCAGCGCGGGCAGTAGTTCGTCTCGTTCTCGGCGTACACGATGCGCTGCACCGGCGCGCCGCAGACCGGGCACGGCTGGCGAAAGCGGCCGTGCACGGCCATGTCGGGTCGAAATGCGGTCACGCCCTCGGGAAACTCCCCGGCGGCGTCGCGACGCAGCCGCTCGATCCAGTCCGTGAGCGTGGCGCGCGTCGCCTCGAACAGACGCGCGATCTCCTCCTCCGAGAGCGCGCGTGTGAGCTTCACCGGCGAGAGCCGTGCGCGATGCAAGATCTCGTCGCCGTACGCGTTGCCGATGCCGGAAAAGATCGTCGGATCGGTCAGCGCGCGCTTGACCGTATGGCTCTCGGCCGTGAGCGCCGCGCGAAACTCCTCGAGGCTGGCCGTCAGCGGCTCGAGCCCACCCGGGTCGTGCTCGACCAGCGCGTCCTCGCCGCTCACCAGGTGGATGGCGGCGCGCTTCTTCGTTCCGGCCTCGGTCATGATCAGCGTGCCGGTGCTGAAATCGAACGCCGCCACCCCGATCTTCGCCGGTGGCCGCGCCCCCGCGGCCTTCCAGTGCAGACGCCCCGCGATCATCAGATGGATGACGACGAAGCGCTCGTCCTCCAGCGCCAGCACGATGCGCTTGCCCAGTCGCCGCACGTCGCTTACGGTGCGGCCGACCACGTCGGCGAGCGGCGGGTCCACCGAGCGCAGCACGAACGGCGTGGCCAGGCGAACGCGCTCGAGTCGCGCGCCGACGACGCGCTCGCGCAGCGCTTCGACGTAGACTGTGACGTCAGGCAGCTCAGGCATTCTCGATTCGGTCGGGCCGCAGGAGCGCGTAGACGAGGCGGTCGATCGTCTGCCCGTCTTTCGTCACGTTCTTGCGATGCCGCGCCTCCAGCGTGAAGCCCGCCTTCTCCAGCACGCGCATCGAGGCCGGGTTCCACTCGAACACACCGGCCTGCAACCGGCAGACGTCGAAGGTCGCGAACGCGTACTCGGTCAGCGCGCGCAGCATTTCCGTCGCGATGCCGCGGCCCCAATAGGGCTCGCCCAGCCAGTAGCCGACCTCCGCCGAGCGGTAGAACACGTCGCGTCCCAGCTCGATCCCGCACCCGCCAACCGCCTGGCCGTCGACGGTGATGGCAAAGTCGGTCACCGGCGACTGCGCCGCCGCGCGCGAAATCCACATGTCGGCGTCGGCCGTCGCGTACGGATGGGGCAGCCGCGAGAGATTGCGCCACACGCGCCGGTTGTTGGCGTTGCGCACCAGCGAGGCCTCGTCGCCCACGCGCCAGGGCCGCAGCGTCGACCGCGTCAGCTTGAGCTCCATGGGGATCGTCATCTTACATGGTTCCGCGTGCGCGCCGACGGCGGCGCTGGCCCTGCGCCGATGGCGCCGCGGCCAGAGGTACAATCTGGTCCCGATGCGCCCGATACCGCCGATCGCCAAGCGCGTGCCGAAGATCGACGTCGTCCACGGCGAACCCCGCGAGGACGAGTACGCCTGGCTGCGCGACAAGGACTCCCCCGAGGTCATCGCGCACCTCGAGGCCGAGAACGCCTACACCGACGCCGTCATGAAGGGCACCGAGGCGTTTCAGGACGCGCTCTACAAGGAGATGCTCGCGCGAATCAAGGAAGACGACTCGACGGTGCCGTACCGCCGTGGCGCGTACGTTTATTACTCGCGCACGGAAGCCGGAAAGCAGTATCCGATCCACTGCCGGCGGCGCGACATTCCGGGCGCGGCGGAGGAGGTCACGCTCGATCTCAACCGCATGGCCGAGGGCCACGCGTTTCTCTCACTCGGCGCCTACACCGTGAGCGACGACGGCCGGCTGCTCGCGTACTCCGTCGACTTCACGGGATTTCGCGAGTACACCCTGCACGTCAGGGATCTCGAGAGCGGCGCCCTCCTGCCCGATCGCATCGAGAAAGTCTCCACCGCCGCCTGGAGCGCCGACCACTCGATTCTGTTCTACGTCACCGAGGACGACGCCAAGCGGCCGTTCAAGCTCTGGCGCCATCGGCTCGGCGCCGCCGCCGATGAGCTGCTGCTGGAGGAGCCGGACGCGCTGTTCCGGATCGGCGTGTTCCGCTCGCGCAGCCGCAAGGTACTCTTTGCAGCCGCCCGCTCGTTCACCTCGGGCGAGTATCGCTGGCTGCCTGCGGCGGACCCGTTCGGGGAGTGGCGGCTGATCCAGCCGCGCGAGCGGGATCACGAGTACGACGTCGACCACGGCATGGACGCGGAGGCCGAGCGCTTCTGGATCCGCACCAGCGGCGGCGGACGGCGGAACTTCCGCCTGGTCACCGCCCCGCTCGACGACCCGCGTGCCGAGCGCTGGACGGAAGTGCTGGCGCATCGCGAGAACGTCATGCTCGAGGATTTCGACGTCTTTGCGCGGCACGTCGTCGTGCACGAGCGCGAGGACGGGCTGATCCGCCTGCGCGTGCTCCGGCTGTCCGACGACCTCTCGCACCACGTGGAGTTCCCCGAGCCGACCTACGAGGTGGACGACGAGGCCAACGCCGAGTTCGACACCGATCGCTATCGGTTCCGGTACCAGTCGCTCGTGACGCCGGCCTCCGTCTTCGACTACGAGATGGAGGGGCGCACGCTGGCGCTGCTCAAGCGCACAGAGGTGCTCGGCGGCTACGATCCCACGCGGTATCGCAGCGAGCGCATCCACGCGATCGCGCCCGACGGCACGCGCGTGCCTATCTCGCTCGTCACCCGCGCCGACGCCCCGCGCGACGGCTCGAGCCCGATGCTGCTGGCCGGGTATGGCGCCTACGGCCTGCCCTACCCGGTGAACTTCTCGTCTAACCGCCTCAGCCTGCTCGACCGCGGGGTCGCGTGTGCCATCGCGCACGTGCGCGGCGGCGGCGAGGGTGGCAAGCGCTGGCACGATTCGGGTCGTCTGCTGGCCAAGCCGAATACGTTCACCGACTTCGTCGCCTGCGCCGATCATCTCGTCGCGCAGCGGTACACCGCGCACGACGGCCTCGTGATCGAGGGCGGGAGCGCGGGCGGGTTGTTGATCGGCGGCGTGCTCAATCGGCGCCCCGACCTGTCCACGGCCGCGGTGATGCGGGTGCCCTTCGTCGACGTCATCAACACGATGCTCGACGAATCGCTGCCGCTCACCGTCGGGGAGTTCGAGGAGTGGGGCAATCCCAAAGATCGGGGCTATTACGACCTGATGAAGACGTACGACCCCTACGCGAACATCGCGACGCGCCGCTATCCGGCGCTGCTCGTGCGCACCTCGCTCAACGACAGCCAGGTGATGTACTGGGAGCCGGCGAAGTACGTGGCGCGCATGCGCGTGCGCTCACCGGAGACGTCCGTGCAGTTCAAGATCAACATGGCGGCCGGACACGGCGGCGCCTCCGGGCGCTACGACTACCTGCGCGAGATCGCGTTCGACTACGCGTGGCTGCTCGGTCGCCTCGGGAGAGCCGTGTGAAGGTCGCGCGGCTCGAGCACCTGCACGCCGACGCCGGCAAGGGCGCGCTCGACTTCTTGAAAGTCACCACCGACGACGGGGTCGTCGGCTGGAGCGAGTACAACGAGACGTTTGGCGGCTTCGGCGTGAGCGCCGCCATCGACGGGCTGGCGCCGCTGGTTGTCGGCCGGGATCCGCGCATGCGGGAGGCGATCGTCACCACGCTCTACGCCGTGCGCCGGCAGGCGCCGGGCGGCGTGATCCAGCAGGCCATCGCCGCCATCGAGAACGCGCTGCTCGACGTGCAGGCGCGCGCGCTCGGCATCCCCGTCTACGAGCTGCTGGGCGGACCGCAGCGCCGCCGGCTGCGTCTCTACTGGTCGCATTGCGGCTATTTCCGCCTCTTCGCCGCGCAGCAGATGCAGATCCCACCGATCCGCTCGCTGGCCGACGTCGTCGCCCAGGGCAAGGAAGTCGTCGCGAGAGGGTTCACCGCGCTGAAGACCAATATCTTTCTGTTCGACGACGGCGGGCCGCGGCCCCACATGCCGGGCTTCGCGCGGCCGAGCCCCGAGGTGCCGTCGCTCAACGCCGAGCGTCGGGTGATCGGCGCGCTGCGCGAGCAGCTGGCGGCCTTCCGTGAAGGCGCCGGCCGCGACGTCGACATCCTCGTCGACCTGAACTTCAACTTCCGCACCGAGGGGTTCATCAAGGTGGCGCGCGCGCTGGAGCCTTTCGACCTGTTCTGGGTCGAGATCGACTCGTTCGATCCCGCGGCGCTGCACTATATCCGCTCGCGCATCGGCATCCCGCTCGCCTCATTGGAGAGTCAGTACACGCGACGCGGCTACCGCGAGTTTTTCGAGCGCCAGGCGGTCGACGTCGCCATCGTGGACACGCCATGGAACGGCGTGGCCGAATCACTGAAGATCGCCGCCATGGCCGACACGTACGAGGTCAACATCGCGCCGCACAACTTCTACGGCCATCTGGCTACGATGATGAACGCGCACTTCTGCGCGGTGGTGCCGAACTTCCGCATCATGGAGATCGACGTCGACGCCCCGCCGTGGCTCGACGAGCTCTACACGGTGGCCCCGCAGATCGAGCACGGCCACCTCATCCTGCCGACCGGCCCCGGCTGGGGCACCGAGGTGAACGAGGCGGGCCTGCGCAAGCATCCCGCGAGGAGAGCCGCATGAAGATCGAACGAGTCGAGCACCTGCACGCCGACGCCGGCGACCGCAACTTCGATTTTCTCAAGGTCGTCACCGACGACGGGATCGTCGGCTGGAGCGAGTACAACGAGACGTTCGGCGGCCTCGGCGTCTCCGCGGTGGTCGACGGCCTGATTCCTCTGATCATCGGCAAAGATCCGCGCGCGTGGGAGGCGATCGTTACGCAGCTCTACGCCGTCCGGCGCCAGGCCGCGGGCGGTGTCGTGCAGCAGGCCATCGCCGCCATCGAGAACGCGCTGCTCGACGTCAAGGCGCGCGCGCTCGGCGTGCCGGTGTACGAGCTCTTCGGCGGCCCGGTGCGCGAGCGCGTGCGCGTCTACTGGTCGCACTGCGGGACGTACCGGCTGGCGCGCTGGCAGGCGATGCAGCTGCCGCGGCTCAAGACGCTGCAAGACGTCGTCAACCTCGGTAAGGAGGTCCGCGACAAGGGCTGGACGGCGCTCAAGACGAACCCGATGATCCTCGACGTCGACGAGCCCTATCAGCACGCGCCCGGCTTTGCGCGGCGCAGCCGCGATTTCCCCGAGCTGAACGCCGACCGCCACGTGCTGCGCAACGTCCGCGACCAGCTCGCGGCGTTCCGCGAGGGCGCCGGGCCGGACATCGACATCCTGGTGGACCTGAACTTCAACTTCAAGACGGAGGGATTCGTCCGGATGGCGCGCGCGATGGAACCGTTCGATCTCTTCTGGGTCGAGATCGACACGCGCGACCCGAAGGCGCTGCACTACATCCGCTCGCGCATCAACATTCCGGTGGCTTCGTGCGAGTGTCTGTTCGGCCGCCGCGACTACCGGCCGTACTTCGAGAACCAATCGGTGGATGTCGCCATCGTCGACACGCCCTGGAACGGTGTGGGCGAGTCGGTGAAGATCGCGAACACGGCGGACACGTACGAGGTCAACGTGGCGCCGCACAACTTCTACGGCTGGCTCTCGACGTGCATGAACGCGCACTTCTGCGCGGTCGTGCCCAATCTCAGGATCATGGAGATCGATCCGGACGTCGTCCCCTGGTACGACGAGCTGGTCACGACGGTGCCGAAGATCGAGAACGGGCATCTCGTGCTCCCGAACGGCCCCGGATGGGGCACCGAGGTCAACGAGGCCGCGGTGAAGGCGCATCCGCCGCGGAGACGCGCATGAGCGCCGAGATTCGCCATCGCACCGTCGAGACGAACGGCATTCGCATGCACGTGGCCGAGGCGGGCGAGGGCCCGGTGGTCGTGCTGTGCCACGGCTTCCCCGAGTCCTGGTACTCATGGCGGCATCAGCTCACCGCGCTGGCCGAGGCCGGGTACCACGCGGTGGCTCCCGACCAGCGCGGGTACGGACAGTCCGACCGGCCCGAAGCGATCGAGGCGTACACGCTGCTGCACCTCGTTGGCGACATGGTCGGCTTGCTCGATGCGCTCGGCGCCGCGACCGCGGTGATCGTCGGCCACGACTGGGGCGCGCCCGTGGCGTGGAACGCCGCCCTGCTCCGGCCCGATCGCTTCCGCGCGGTCGTCGGCCTCAGCGTTCCATTCATTCCGCGTGGCCCCGCGCGTCCGTCGACGGTGATGCCGCGCACCGACGACGCGATCTTCTACCAGCTCTACTTCCAGGAGCCGGGCGTCGCCGAGGCGGAGCTCGAGCGCGATCCGCGCGAGACGATCCGCCGGGTGCTGTTCTATGGGTCGGGCGACGCGCGGCCCAACGCGCTCACGGTGGGTGCAGGCGGCGTCGGCATGGTCCCCCGCGGCGGCGGATTCCTCGGCCGCGGCCCCGCGCCCGCCACGCTACCGGCGTGGGTCAGCGAGGCCGACGTCGATTTCTACGCCGGGGAGTTCGCGCGTGCGGGGTTCCGCGGCGGCCTCAACTGGTATCGCAACATCGATCGCAACTGGGAGCTTGGGGCGGCGTGGGCTGGCGCCAAGGTGGCGGTGCCTGCGCTCTACATCACCGGCGACCGCGACCTCGTCACCGCGTTCCGCGGCATGGACCGGCTGCTACCGGCGCTCAAGCACTTCGTCCCCCAACTGCGGCAGAGCATCGTGCTGCCAGGCTGCGGTCACTGGACGCAGCAAGAGCGCGCCGCCGACGTCAACGCCGCGATCCTTCGCTTTCTGGGAGAGCTCTGATGGCCGTCACGCGCTTCGACATCACGCTGCGCCGCCCACTGGCCGAGGGCAAACCGTTCGGCGACGTGGGTCCCTACGAGGAGCTGAAAGGCCGGCTTCACTACGCAATCGATCCCGCTCACGCGGCCAACCGCGGCGTCACCGACGTCACGCTGGCGCCGCGCAATGCGGCGGGGCTCGTCGAGTTCGCCGCCGACCTCTCGCTGCTCGTGCCCGTCGAGCGCGCGCGAGCGAGCGGCCGGGCGCTGATCGACGTCGTGAACCGGGGCAACACCGTGGCGGTTCCCAACTTCAACCACGCGACGCGGCCGACGTTCATGGCCGGCAGCGATCCGAACCCGCCGATCGACGTCGGCGACGGCTTCCTGATGCGACACGGCTATATCGTCGCCTCGTGCGGATGGCAGTTCGACCTGCCCGACGTGTCCGGACTCATCCGGCTCTATGGCGTGGAGGCCCGCGAGCACGGCCAGCCGCTGCGCGGCCGCGTCTACGTGCAGCTGCAGGCGCCCGAAGCGGTCACCGAGTTCTTGCTGTCCGATCGCGCGCATCAGGCGTATCCGGCGGCGGATCTCGACGAGCGGGACGCCGTGCTAACGGTCCGTGACATGCCCGACGCGGAGCCCGAGGTGATTCCCCGCGCGCGGTGGAAATTCGGGCGCGTGGTCGACGGTCGTGTCACGGCCGATCCGCGACACGTCTGGCTCGAGGGCGGCTTCGCCAGGGGCCGGCTCTACCACCTCGCCTACACCGCGACCGGCGCGCAGGTCATCGGGCTCGGCCTCGTCGCCCTGCGCGACTGCGCCGCGTGGCTCAAGAGCGGCGACGCACCCGCGCAGGCACGCTGGGCGTACGCGTACGGCCGCTCGCAGACCGGACGGCTGCTCCGCACGCTCATCCACTACGGGCTCAACGACGCCGAGCGCGGCGGCGAGGCCTTCGACGGCGTCATCGCCAACGTCGCCGGCGCGATGCGCGGCGAGTTCAATCAGCGCTTCGGCCAGAACAGCAAGGATCGTCCGTGGACGATGTGCCACCTCGAGCCGTTCCAGGTCGAGCCCCGCGGCCGGCTCAAGGTCATGTACACGAACACGTCGGCCGAGTACCACCGCGGCGACGCCTCGCTCGTGCACACCGATCCCGACGGCGCGCGCGACGTCGAGCACGGCCCGAGCGTGCGCGTCTATCACTTCGCGGGTACCGAACATGGCCTCGGCGTGTGGCCGCCGACCGACTCACAACCGGCGCCGGCCGACCCGCACGGCTGGGTCGACCGCTCGCAACACGTGCGCGGTGTCGTGAACTACGGGAGGTTGCTGCGCGCCTGTCTCATCAACCTCGATCGCTGGGTCACCGAAGGCGTCGCGCCTCCGCCGAGCCGCCATCCGCGCGTCGACGACGGCACCGCGGTGCCGCCGGAGACGCTGGCCAAGACGTTCGACGCCATCCCCGGCGCGCGCTATCCGCGCCGCCACGCGCGGCCGCAACGCCAGGACTTCGGCGCCGACGCCGACATGCGGCGCATCAGCGTGGCCCCGCCGCGCGTGGGCGCGCCGTACGGCACGCGCGTGTCCGCCGTCGACGCCGACGGCAATGAGGTCGGCGGCATCGTGCTGCCCGAGCTCGCCGCGCCGCTCGCGACGCACACGGGATGGAACCTGCGTCACGCCGACATCGGCGGCGTCGAGCAGCTGCTCGTGTTCGCGGGCGCGACGCTGCCGTTTGCGAAAACGCGCGCCGATCGCGAGCGCAGCGGCGATCCGCGCGCGTCGATCGCCGAGCGCTATGCGTCGCGCGAGGACTATCTCGCGCGGGTGCGGGCGGCCGCGCTGGCCCTGGTGAAGGAGCGCTACCTGCTCGAAGACGACGCGGAGACGTCGCTCGCCTTCGCCGCGCGGCTCTGGGACGCCTTTGCGCGCTGACAAGCCGAAGACCTTCTCGCTGCACTGGGGCAGCGGCGTCATCGAGGAGGAGGCGCAGATCGAGACGCGCTACCACCGGCCGACGGTCCAGCTGCTGAAGTTCACGCGCGGGCAGGCCGCGGGAACGTACGAAATCCGGCTGTGTCACTACGATCTGAAGGGGCGCTTCCAACGCTCGCCGCTCATCCTCGATGCCACGGACGTTCCGCGGCTGGGGCGAGCGCTACGGCGTACACCGAAATTGCGCCGGCTGCTCGGCCGGCTCGCTCGTTAAGAACCTGCGGCTGCTCGCAGTCCGCTAGAGCAGCGACGCGAGCGCGGCGCCGGTGTCTTTGCCCGCGACGACCGGCACGATCTCGAACTCGACGAGATCCGACCACTGCACGACCCAGCGCTGGAGCAGCGTGACGTCGTCGCACTCCATGAGCTGAAAGCAGCGGCCGAGATCCGCCTGCACCCAGCTGCCGACGAAGGCCAGACCATCCGGCATCTGTCGCCCCTTGTCGCGGAACCGGCGATAGATCGCCTTGCCGTCCTGGCCGCGAAACGTCTCGATCACCATGAAGAGCATGACGGCTAGCGGCTCCCTCTATAAGCTCGCCTCGGACGGTGGGGCCCCAGCCCCACGACGTCCTGCGGCTCGCACTACCCTATCAACGCGACGGCGCGCGTCCAGCCGGCGGAGGCGCCGCGAATCTTCACCGGAAAGCACGCGATCGTGAAGCCGTGCGGCGGCAGCGCCTCGAGGTTCTGCAGCTTCTCGAGGTGGCAGTAGCCGATCTCACGTCCGGCCTTGTGGCCCTCCCAGATCAGCGAGGCATCGCCCGTCTGCGTGAACTTCTCCTTGGTGTGCACGAACGGCGCGTCCCACGACCACGCGTCGGTGCCGGTGACGCGCACACCGCGCTCGAGCAGGTAGAGCGTCGCCTCGCGCCCCATGCCGGCGCCGGCGGAGACATAGTCGGGCTTGCCATAGGCCGATCCCGCGCGCGTGTTGACGACGACGATCTCGAGCG
>Ga0075428_100002580_pt1 | contig 19675 bp, 16 predicted proteins | sample RhiMetdeltSRZDD2_FD_75291 | JGI IMG/M metagenome (GOLD analysis project Ga0075428, IMG submission 75291) | Populus rhizosphere microbial communities from Tennessee, USA - Rhizosphere MetaG P. deltoides SRZDD2 | ecosystem: Host-associated > Plants > Roots > Rhizosphere > Soil | place: USA... | reverse complement strand
TCGCCGTCCAGCGTGAAAGTATGCGTCCCGGAATTAATCGTCAGGACGGCATTCGTCTGCCCGAGAGGATTGCCGCCTGCTAAAACCGTCCGGTCTTCGGAGAACGCCACGACGATGAATTGGTTACTGGCCATGCAAGCGCCTTTCCTCGGCTTCGCTCACGGAGAGGCATAAAACGGAAACTAGAGAGACGTGATAGGTAACGGCAGAAGGCTCGTCCGTAAACAAGCACGAGTTACGCGGCGGCAGAGAGACTGAGCGACGCATAACGTAAGGGAAATTCCGGCTAGGACCATACAGTCTGAGCGAATGTCGTCAAGCTACTTTGTGAGTTAATGAGAGCGATGATCTTGCTGCCCGCAGAAATGGAGTAACTACTTTTTAAGGCCAAAGTATCGATACAAAGTATCCATCGATTGATACGAGAAACATTCGGTAGCTGGTCCACAGTCTGAACCTGCTTTAGCTGGTTCGGCGTACTCAGGGAGTTTCTCTCTCAACCTCCCTCAAAGCGCTGGATTGCGGGGAAACTTCGCATAAGGCAAGCGCGCTCCGCGGTATTGCGCGCGGTCGGCGCGAATGGATTCGGGCGCGGGGAACAGCGATGCGCCGCTCGCCGCAATAATATCGTCCTGATCGATCCCGTCGCCGCTCACGCCGATGGCGCCGATCAATACGCCATTGCGATACAACGGAAAGCCGCCCGGAAAAATCGTGATGCCGTTGGGCAGGTTCGGATTGACGTTGGTCGAAGTCGTGAAGACCGCGCCGTTGACTGGGTTGGTGGCGACGATCGGAACGGGCGTGATGATCGAAAACCGTTCCTGCAATCCGAAAAACAATCCAGGCTGGGTATCGTTGATGCCCGGTGGATAGAGGCTCTGCGCGAGGAACCCGCCTGTGCGCGCGGAGTAGGCGCGGTTCGTCGTGGAGAAAAATATGGCCGTGCGCGCCTTTTGCACCGAGACATCCCAACTGAAGCGCGTCGTGTCCCGCGACGTGCAAAACGAACCGAGGATCACCGGCGGGCTTCCGTCGGCATTGGGATTATTCACGACGGAAATGAAAACCTGGGCCGCGCGACCGCGGGGCAGGCGAATCCCCGCGCGCGTCGTGCGCGCGCGCCGCGCCGCTGCCGCAAGGATGTTAGTCACTTCTGCGGCGGTGAGCCGGGCCGCTCCGTTCGGCAGTGCGACGCCGCTTGGATCGGCGACAATCGGGATGCGCAATTCACCCGTCACTCCGCCCAGCGTGAGCGACGAATAAGTGATCGGACCCGGGCCAGCGGTGAGGGGGAACGCGGCGAGGTTCGTCCCGAACGTGCCGAGGGGCGCGACGTTCGGCAGGCTCGTGTCGCTGAAAACGTATGGCAAACGAATGCCGTCGATCGTGACGTGCGACCCATGAATTTTTTCGGCGGGCCTGAAACCGGTTTGGCCTGCGAGCGCGACGTCTTCGTCCGCGTCGGGATCGGCAATCGTAACCGGCGTGATGTCGGTCGGTCCGTCGCCATCGCCCGCGACACCGACGCCGCCGACCAGCCGGCCATTCTTGTAAAGCGGAACGCCGCCGGGCGTGCCGGCCAGGCCGCCCGTAATCGGCGTCGGCACAACGCCCCCGTTCACTCCATTCGTCAGGGATGGATTGTAAGTGGCCGGATCCTTCACGCGATTGACATCGGTGAAAGGCAAATTCGAGAAGTTGACGCCCGTGAGCGGCCCCGGCGGACGATTGCGCACGCCGGGCGGGAAATGTTGCTGCACGATGAACCCAGCCGTGCGCGACGTGAACGCGTGCTGATCGCTGCTGAGATAACCGGCGGTGCCGGCTTTCGCAATGGCGTTCGCGACGACGTTGGTCGGCGCCGTGCCGCCATTTACCACCCACACGCCCAGCACGTAACCCTCGCGGTCGGTCACCGCGATGACGCTGTTCGGCGAAACCTGGTTCGCGCGCGTCGCGGCCTGTGCGATGACCTGCTGGACGTCCACCAAAGAGAGTTGGGCGAAGGCCTGCATTCTCGCCAGCAAGGCGAGCATCAGCAGGAGCCGGGTTCGTTGCACGGGATATGCGAAACGTTCCCGGCTCCAAATTGCAAGCCGCGAGTGCCGAAAAGGAATGCCCGAGGGCGACGCCGATCAGTCGGCGCGCACCGCCACGGTGATTTTGTCGCCGTGCTTTAGCGGCACATCGGAGACGGTCTTTTCACGAATGGCTATGAGGTTGTACCGGTCGCCTCTCACACCCGTATCGGGATCATTGCGCATGATGGTGATGCGCGTCGGGTCGGCGGTGTCTTTGAGACGGACGGCGGCGATGGCTTCCGAGAGAGTGACAGGTTTATCAGCTTCCCAAACCCAAACCGGTCTGACGACCGCTCCGTCGAAGGTCGCCGCAGCAAGCTTCTTTGGATGCTGCTTGCGGAACAAGTCGGTCAACCCGCGGTCGCCCGGCACCTGTTTCTCCTGGAACACTGCCTGCTCGAAGGCGCTAAGATGGTTGTCACATCGCTTGAGCATATCCGCGCCTGCCTTGAGCAGGAACTCAGCCGTCGCACGCTGATGTGGTTGATTAGACGACAGCCAGCGGATTGTTTTGAGTAGCGGAGTTCCGCTGTCGCCGCACGCGTTAATGTCAGCGCCTCTCTGGACAAGTTTCGCGACGACATTCGTCGCTCCCTGCGCGGCCGCCAAATGCAGGGCAGTATCGCCATCGTTCTTCGCAACCTTCACATCTGCGTTGTGCGCCAGCAGCAAATCTACAAGTCCTTCTGCCTTGACCTCAACGGCCCGGTAAAGCGGCGTTATTCCCGAGTCAGTGCGAGTGTTAGGATCTGCCTTGTTCTTGAGGAGCAACTCGACGGCGGCTTGATCACCATTGCGCGCGGCGACGTGCAGCGCGGTTTCACTCTCTTTATCTCGCACCTTGTCGAATTGATTCGGGTCGGCTTTATGTTCAAGCAAGAGCTGCAGCATGGTCTTGTCAGGCTTTTTTTCCGCTGACGATGTTCCCCGCGTGTATCCACCGATACGGATTGGCTGCGGTTGCGGCCCACCCCCAAAGGCCGGGGGCAGGGCCACTGACCCAAGAGGAACCGGAAAACCCGGGCGGGAAGGAGGTTGCGCACCCAGCGCAACGTGAAGCATCGGAAATCCGTATGCATTGGTGTCGTTGGCGTTGGCTCCTTTGGAAAGAAGCACTTCGGCTATGGACAGGTTGCCGGCCTGCACAGCAAGAGCCAGCGCTGTGTTGCCGTCGCTGTTAACGGAGGCGACGTCGGCCTTGTGCGCAAGGAGCAATTCCGCGATCTGTTGGTTGCTTTCTCTCACCGCGCGCAGGAGCGGAGTGTTGCCACTGAAATCGCGGGCGTTCACCGCGGCCTTATTCTTGAGAAGGAGTTCGACGAGCTCCGATTCACCGCCGCGGCTGATTGCCACGTTTAGCGCAGTGCCTTCGTAGGCGAATGGCGCCGGAAAAGGGAAGTTTGGGTCGGCGCCCTTTTCGAGAAGCAATGCGACGCCCTGGGACACTTTGTGGTAAACCGCAAGGTGCAAGGGAGTCCAGCCGGGGAGCTGACTGCCTTCGCTGCCGGTCGTGTCGATCTTTGCGCCGGCCTCCAACAGCATTTCGGTCAAAGCTTTTGCAGCGTCAGGCTGCAGGTTGGGATTCGCGGCATAGTGGATGGGAACCAAACCAGCGTGGGTCGTACGCGCATTCACGTCCGCACCCTTTGCGATCAGCATGCGCGCGAACGTTGGATTTCCAATTTGAACCGCGAAGTGCAGCGGGGTGCCATCCAGTGTGCCGAGGGAGTGGAGCACCCCTTGCCCCTGATTCCAGGAATGCACGTAGACCGCATTTGGATTGGCGCCATTCGCCAGCAAGAGTTCAGCAATCGACAGATTTTTTTCTTTGATGGCCACGTGCAATGCAGTCATGCCAAAGCCGCCGTTCACATCGGCTTTATGTGCGAGCAGCACCTCAACAACCCCTTTGAAACCGCGCTCCACGGCAGCCTGGAGAGGTTGCCCGGAGTCAGCCGGAGAGGGTTGCGCGCCTTTGGCCAGAAGCAGTTCGACCATTTTCTTGTGGCCGTTGCCCGCCGCGTGATAGAGCGGTGTCGCTTTCGAACTGTCCAGGGCGTGAATGTCCGCGCCGTTTGCCAGCAAGTAATCGGCAACGAGAAGATGCCCCTTATACGCAGCTTCGTGCAGGACAGTTCCTTTCGTGCTGCCCCATAATGTGCGGTTGCGCGCATTGATGAGATCGGGGCTGTTCTTGATGAGCCCGCGGATGCGTTGAATTTCCTGTTGTTCTTCGTCGGTGGTGAGGGGGTCGCCGTCTTTGGGAGCAGTCGCAGAAACGACAGTCGTGTTAGCGCCGAGGCCGACGAGGTTTTGGCGACTTAGGTTTACGAGGGTCGATTGCTCGGAATAGTCGCGGACGAGGCGGCGGTATTCGGCAGTAGCTTCGTTGGTCTTGCCTTGTTTGCGGTAACATTCGGCGAGGCGAAAGAGTGCGGTGGCCGCGACGCGGCGTTGTTCGTCGGCGCGCGCAAGCACGTCCTGGTAGGCCTTGATCGCCGCCTCCAGGTTTTGGTTGGCCTCCTCTTCGAACAGTCCCTTTTGCAACGCTTCGGTGAGCGCGTCAGCCGCAGAGAGTTGCACCGCTACGCCCATCGCCAGTCCCATTATTAGTGCACGCACCGTTTTCATATGCTTACTTTGACGCGAACGCGCTTTCGCGTTTGTCATGCTTTTGTCATTTCCAGACGGTAGCCGACACCGTGAACCGTTTTGATCCACTTCGGATTTTCGGGGTCCTGTTCGATTTTGCTGCGCAGGCTCGCGACGTGATTGTCTACCGTGCGCGTGGTCGGAAATGCGGCGTAGCCCCAGACGACGTCGAGAAAGCGCTCGCGTGAGACGGGTTCGCCCTGGGAATCAGCCAGTAAGCGCAGCATGGAGAATTCCTTCGCGGTGAGATGCATTTCTTTTTTTCCACGCCAGGCCCGCTGCTGGACGAGATCAACCTTTACGTCATCGAACTCGAGGCGTTCGGTGGAGTGCCCTTCGCGTTTCACGCGGCGCAGCAGTGCGCGAACGCGCGCAAGCAACTCGTCCGTGCTGAATGGTTTGACGAGGTAGTCGTCCGCGCCCGCGTCGAGGCCGCGGACACGATCGGCCACAAAGCCTTTTGCCGTGAGCATGAGCACAGGCGTGCGTTTTTCCAGGCGGCGAAGCTCTGCGCACAGAGAAAAGCCGTCGAGTTTGGGCATCATGACATCGAGCAGCACGAGGTCGGGTTGTTCCTTCAGGGCGCGATCGAGGCCGGTTGCGCCATTGTCGGCGCTGATGACGCGGTAACCTTCGGAGGCAAGACAATCTTCGAGCGCGCGGCGCATCGGCAGTTCGTCTTCGATAATCAACACCCGCTCGTGGCTGCTCATGTCCCTTCTCCTTTCAGTGGCAGTTCCATGGTGAAGCGGCTGCCCTTGCCCGGTTGGCTTTGCACGCGCACGCGGCCGTGGTGCGCTTCGACAATTTCTTTCACGATGCTCAAGCCGATGCCGGCCCCCGGCGTTTGGCGGCGCAACTCGGAGCCGACGCGGTAAAAGCGCTCGAAGATTCGCTCGTGCTCGGCGGCGGGAATGCCTTCACCGTGATCTTCAACCGAGATTTCCAGCCAGGCGTGAGCGTCACCGTGCCGCGTGGCCGCGCTGACCAGCACTTCCGACCCATTCGGGGAATGCTTAAGGGCGTTGTCGATGAGGTTTATCAATGCCTGCTGGATGGCGCGGGCGTCGAGCACTGCGTTCAGAGCACTGTCAGTCACGCTGCCCCGCAACTGCATTCCGCGCTCGCTCGCCACAGGCTGCATCGACCCTACGGTTTCCTCTACGAGTTTCGAAACGTTGGCGAGTTCGAAGTCGTATTGCTTGCGGCCGAAATCGATGCGCGAAACGTCGAGCACATTTTGGATAAGCGCTGAAAGCCGCTGGCATTCCTGGACGATGAACCGAAAATACTCACGCTGTTTTTCAGGCTCGGTCACGCGTCCACGTTCGAGCCCTTCGGCCATGAGGCGGACGGACGCAATCGGGGCCCGCAGTTCGTGCGAAACGCTGGACACGAAGTTGTCCTTCAACTCGGCAAGGCGAAGCTGGCGATGAAAATTTCGCCACAAGGAGAGTAACGCGAGGCCGGCGGCGACGGTGGAGACGGCAATGAGCACGCCGAACCAGACAACGCGCTTGGCTTGAGCGGCATAAAGCACATCCGCACCGATGAGGTATATGGAAACTTTCAACATCTCGCGCCCGTCGTGCACGTGGCGCGCCGTCGCGAGGGTTTCTGGCGGCAGCCGTGGCGATTTCACAGGTAACAACGCAGCGGAGGTCGGGCTGGTCACGGCGCCGGAAGCATCTGGATTTGTCGCTGAAAGAAGCGGTTGGCCCGCGGCGTCTATGCTGAGTCCAAAGTAAGGAGGAACTTTAGCGAGAAGCGCTGCAATTTGAGGGTCTCGCGGCCCTGAGTCCCATCCTGTGACGAGACCAGGCGCATCATTGCGTTCTTTGGACGGTCCCCACAAACCGATTTTACCCCGTGGCGGCCCGGCTCGATGTACGAGGCTGAATGCCGGACGACTTTCGAACACCGCTCCCTCGCGACAGACGATCCACTGATTCGTGCCTTCTGCAAATCGACTGGCCAACCAACGTTCTTCGGGCCTCTCAATCCAGAATAGTGCGGCCTCAGAACGAACAGCCAACGTGCTGCGCGCGGCTCGTTGCAACTCTCTGAGGCGCTCGTGCGCGCGCCAAAGCTCCTGCAATTCGGCGATGCGGTAACGGGCAACCTTTCCTAAGTCGGCCGCGCGTTGCAAAATGACGGGCGTCAGCATCGAGGGCTTCTCAATGGCGCGAAGGCAAAGACTCTCCCATTCGAGTTCGGCGACGACGTTCGTCGGCCGGTCCGTGAGAATTTCGTGATACTTCAACGCCGCGAGTGGCGCGAGCGGGAGGCCCGTTTCACCCACGGCGTCCGGAAACCTCCGAACGATGGATTGAAATGCGGCCAGTGCGTCAGGATCTCCCTGGGCAGCAAAGCGCACGCCGGTGCGGAAGAGTGCGTTGGCGAGAAAGTTGGTGGGCGCGCCGGCCTGGCCGAATTCCTTCAGCCATCCTACATCGGCACGGAAATCGGCCCAGAGAGCGGCCTGCTCAGGAGTAAGTTGCGAGACGTCCAGTGGCTGCGGTGCAGGAGTGGTTTCAAACGGCGGAGGAAAAACCAGAGCGCCCGCTGCGTCGATTTGGAACGCGTTCGTCGTTGTGCGCCATTCAGGATCGCGCAACGCCGCCCAAAGCTTCGCTGTGATGTCGTCGGCCAGGGTCCGCGCGCGTTGCTCGGCTTCGTGGCCGACGAGGATGCGGTCCTGCCTGAGGTAATAAGCGCCCAGGCCGGCCAGGAGCAGGATGGGCAGGATGATCAGGGCCGCCTGCCAGGCGAGTGATCTTCGACTGCTGCTTCGCCGGTCCATACGCATGTTTGTAGCAAGAGAAGCACACGGCGAGCAGTGGAATTGTCACGGAAATGCAAACAAGTGGCGTTATCAAATAATTGTTACAAGCGCGACAATTCGTTGATAACGCCCGGGGATCAGTCGGCATCGCGGACGAGAACGTGCGGAGAAACTTCGAGCATGGTTTGGCGGCCCAGGAAATCCAGCAGCACCGCGACGCGGTCACGTGCCGGCATGACCTGGGTCACGACCGCTTTGAGGCCATGAAATGCGCCGCCTGCGAACTCGACGCGGTCACCCGGGGCCATGCCGGCCTGGATAACGTGCAATTCATTGTTGCCGAAGTTGGCGCGCAGTTCGTCGATGACCTCATCGGGTATGGTGGGCCATTTGTCGCCGAAGTGGACGATATGCTTGACGCCGGGCGCGTAATGAACACGCGCGAGGGAACGGCGCCAATCGAAACGCGCAAAGAGATAGTTTGGAAAGAGAGATTCTGTGATGAGCACGGGGCCGTGCGGTGTGGAACGCGAAAAACGCACGCGGGGGTTGAACACTTCCACGTCGTCCATCTGGGCCAGTTGCCGCGCAGCGAGTTGTTCGTGCTTTTGCTGCGAGCGAAGGCAAAACCACGCCACATCGTTGGGCATCTTGGGGTCAAACTTCGCGACCCCGATCAACTGTTGCTCGGGCATGTGAAAACGTTATGACGATGCGCGACGGGTTGAAAGGAGATTTGTGTGACGGAGCGAAGACGCCCGCGTTTCCGTCACCTGGTCGCGTCGCCGGGGATGACGGGTTGGACCCACGCGGCTTCCATTTCACCCGCGGCGTAGGGATTGCGTTTCGGTTTTGACGAAATCACTTTGGCACGCACGTAGATTTCGTCGCCACGAAATTCGTACTTGGGCTCGGTTCCGGCGACCTCGGCCAACACGGTTCCAATGTCGTAGCTGTAGGAACGTGTCACCGCCGTGATGGTGCCGGAAGGGCGCTCGCCCGGTTCGGAGTTGCGGTCGAAGGAGGTGCGCGTGCCGATGAAACGGGTCATGTAGGTGACGCCTTCCTCCGGCTCGACGTCGATGGCGAGGGAGTTCGTGCTTGTTCGAATATCGCGCAAGCGGACGCCGCTGGAGGAGTAAAAGTCGCCGCGCTCCATGGCGGCAATGAGGGCCGCCGCGCTAAGTTGCTCGCTGCGCACCATGACCCAGCCGCGCCCCGGGTTGGCGTTGGTGCGGCGCATGGAGTGATAGCTATGCGCGTCGTCGACGGCTGTTCCGTACATTGGTTCGAGGCCGAGTTCGGCAAGGCGAAAGGTCAAAACGATGTCCCAAATTCGTTCGGTGTTCGCATGGTAGAGGTCGCCTTCGTTGTTCACCGCCGGGTGGCCATTGTAGACCTCGAAGAATTTGTCGCCCTGGATGCGCATCAGTTCTTCGGCGGTAATTCCCCAGCCGAAGTTGGGATGGTTGATGTGCGGAAACATGGGCTGGCCGGTGCGGCGGCGCTGCTCGAGCACGGCGTCGACGTTGCGTTGCAAGACGTCGACAACGTTCGTGCCTTCCTCCGCCTTGATGACTTCACGAATGTTTATTGCATTCACGTGGAGGGGGAGCGTGCGGAATTTCGCAGAGATTTCCTCGGCCGGAACGAGCAGGAACCGGTTCGGCTCGTCGAACAGTTTGCGAAATTCATCGAGCTTCTTGAGCCGCACTTCCTGCGTGCCGCCGAGGGAGGTGCGCTGCTCGACCCAATCGTTCCCGAAGCGGCGCTGGTATTCGAGGAGCGTGTTGAGCCGGGTATTCGTGATGGTAATCCACTTCTCGACATCCTGGAAAATGTTGTGGTCGGACAGCGCGAGGAAATGATAACCGTTGGTCTTGTACCAATCGGCAATCGCTTCCGGGAAATTGTCGCCGTCGCTCCAAAAGGAATGGGTGTGGAGATTGCCTTTCCGCCACCCGGCCGGCGCAGAGCTGCAAAGACCGAAAAGAAAAGCGGCAGCCAAAAACAGCCGGCTGCCGCGTGTAAAATAGGGTGGGCCCAATTACTTGCCCAATGATTTCTGCGCTTCCCCAAGCGCCTTGTTGGCTTCCTCTTTGACCTGGTGCGCGGCTTCTTTGAACTTGTTGGCGATATCGTCCATGGTGTCTTTCACCGCCTTTTTCTGTTCTTCGGTGAGCTTCGCGTCACTCGCCAGGTCTTTTAGCGACGCCGTCGCGCCGGTCCAATCCTGGTTCTTCACCGAGGCGACGACCTTATCGACTTTACTTTTCGTCGTAGGCTCAGCCGTGCTGAAGCTCGCCTCGAGCTTCACGGTGTCGACGTGTTCGTCCTTCTTCGCGCACCCAACCAGCAGCGAAACCACGAGAATCCCTGCTACTGTCATCAATGTTTTCATACCTTATCCCTTTCGATTCACAGTAGCAGCGCATTTTGTAATCTCAAGCGTCCGCTTTCGGTTGCAGCGGCTGGCCCTTCCACCGGCGCAAGTAGGTTTTCTCGCTTTCAATGGCAGCGAAGCGTTCGCTGGCTAAATCCGGTTGCGCCAACTGCGCCGTTAACGCTGCGAGCCGCCTTTCGATAAATGTGTTGCGCAACATTCTTACTGTGTCCGCAAGTTTGCGGTCGATGTCAGGACCAGCTGGTTCGGCCACGGCTTCGGTGATCAGCCGCTGAGCAAACGCGTCCTGTTCCGCGCTCACGAACGCGGGAATTCCGGACCAGGAGTTTTCGTGATGCGCCTGGAGGCGCTTCTCGATGATCACGCGCACGGTCGCGTGCTGTACCCACTGCACGTCGAGATGAGCCGCCAACCAGTCCACTTGTTCGTCGGCATTGAGGACGAAATGCAAAAGCCAGAATTCTCGCTCGGAAGGCTCGGGTCGCTCCGATTCCGCGGTGCCGCTTTCGCCCTCCTCCTGCTCAGGTCTCGCCGGTCTGGCTGGTGCTGCTTTCTTGAATTCCGCTCGCACCGCGGCGGCCGACACCGGCAACTGCATGAAGCTCGAGAGCTTCATCGAGGTCTTCTGCGCGTACTTGTCCATCAACACCGCGTCGCCGGATTTGCGGACCATTTCGCCCATGCCTTTGACTACGGCGAGCTGACCTTTCTCAGTGCGCGGGTCGTGAACGGCGCAGAGATGATCCAGGTAAAAATCGAAAAACTCGCGCGACTTCGAGACCAGCTCCTGGAACGTGGCCCCGCCGTGCGCCTTGATGAAACTGTCGGGATCATGCGGCGCCGGGATGGTCACGACGCGCACGGACAACCCGGAAGCGAGTAAACTTTCCTGCACGCGCGCAGCGGCGGCCTGTCCCGCGGTGTCGCTGTCGAAGCAGAGCACGACTTCGTTCACGTAACGCTTGAGAATACGGGCGTGCTCGGGAGTGAAAGCAGTCCCTTGCGGCGCGACCATGTTCTTCACACCGGCCATGAAGCACGCGATGAGATCGAGCTGCCCTTCGCAGACAATCGCAAAGCCGGCGTCGAGAATGGCGCGCTTCGATTTATCGAGCCCGAAGAACACTTTGCTCTTGGTGAAGATCGGTGTCTCGGGCGAATTCACGTATTTGGCGGTCTTCTCGTCTCCCGCGAGCACGCGCCCGCTGAACGCGACGACGCGGCCCTGCTCGTCGCAAATCGGGAACATCAGGCGCCCACGAAAGCGGTCGTAATTACTTCCCTTCTCGGGGTTGCGGATCACCAGGCCGGCTTGTTCGGCTATGGCGATGTCGTAGCCTTTGCCCCTGGCCCAGTTGACGGTGTCGTCCCAGGCGTCGGGCGCGTAGCCCAGCCGAAACAGCTCCACGGCTTCGTCGGACACGCCGCGTTTCGCCAGGTACTCGCGCGCGATTTGTCCCGCCGCATCGTTGCGCAACGCGGCCTGCCAGCGCCGGGTGATCTGCTCATGAATTTCGAGCAGCGTGTCCTTCAGAAACCGCGCCTGCTCCTGGCCGGGGGTCTGGTCAAACTTCAACACGATGTTCGCGCGCTCGGCGAGGCGCTTCACCGCTTCGACGAATGAAATATTTTCGTACTCCTTGACGAACGTGAACACGTCGCCGCCTTTGTGACAACCGAAGCAATGAAAAATCTGGCGGTGCGGATTGACATTGAAACTAGGCGACTTCTCCTTGTGAAAGGGGCAGAGCGTCACAAAGTTCGCCCCGGCGCGTTTCAGCGGCAGGTAACTGCCAATGACGTCGACGACATCATTGGCCGCGCGAATCTGTTCGAGAGTGGAGGTGTCGATGAACCCGGCCACGCCCTAAAGGCTGGCCTGAAAGTTCATCGCCTATCAAGCACGCGCTCAACGGTGCGTTCGCGGGCGCGCACCACGCTATCGCCACCGAGAGCCTTCGTTTCGGGGGCTGTCGGTGGGATCAGGCAAAGAGGGACGAAATCCCGCGCCATGGCCCCGGCCATCGAGTGATTGAATACCTGGTTCTGCAATGCGGCCCAGGTGGGGAAGCGAATATCGCCGAAATTCTGCTGCTGGACCCGCGCGTCGTCGGCAATCTCTTCCGGTGAATAATACCGCGCGTTGATGAACGCAAGCACGACGACGATCACGCACAGGTAGCGAAACGCCCCGGCTACCATCCCCAGGTAATACTCCGCGCTGCCAAAAAAGTCGCTGCTAACCAGTTTGTCGCCGATGCGCTTTCGCATGAACCCAAAGAGCACCTTTATGGCGATGATGAGCGCCGTGTAGACAAAAATGTAGCAGGAAAGCAGGCTGAAAACGCTCGATTGCGCCAGCATTTGTCCGGCTGGCCGGGTCACAAACGCCGCAGCCACAAGGATCGAGACCCACTTGATCACGTCCAGTAATTCCTCCGACATGCCCCGTTTCCGGCCACGGTAAATACCGGCAATAACTACCAAGAGGAGGGCAATATCGACCCAGCTTACTATTAATGGCGGCGCTTTCATAGCACAGGCGCGGCTCGGACACCCATCAGCAGGAGCCGACGCACCCTTAAACGCTTCTACTGCAAGACCCGTGCCGCTAGCGTGCCGAGGAGGTCTGGGTTGAGGGAGCCAGGCGCGCGCAAGCGCTACTCCCCGCTCATCAGGTGCAGCAATGAGGTGCGAACGGTGAGGGCGAGCAGGTCGTTGATCGCGTCGAGGACGATGAATTTGCGAACCTGGCCCCAGGCTTCCGTTTCATAGGCGGTGCCGACGTGCAGCAGCAGCGACTCGAGCATCTCGCGGGTGTCCTCCCGCGCCAGGATACGCTCGAAGCCACGACGGATCGCTGAAAGAGAAACCTGCGCGACGTTCGTGTACTCGAGGGCATCAAGGGCAAGTCCAAGCACCGCGCGTAATTCCTCGGACGAAAGCGCCGCGGCGTTCGGCGGCGTTCGGTGGGCGGCGTTTCTGCCGATGAGCAACCGCAGGGCGCCGAAACGAAGCCTGCGAGCTTCGAGCCAGGGTTCAGTGCGGAGTAGCGCGAGGGCGGCCCGAGCCGGGTCCTTGTTGTCGTTCACGCGCGCGAAGAGCGGCGTGCCAATAATGCGCTCGTCTTCCCACCAGCCCGGCACCTGCTCAAGATTGCGGTGGCTCTCGCGCGCCATGCGCAGATCAAACTCGCGGACGAGCCGAAGCTCCCGGTGCATGTAGCTATAGGTGAGCGGCGCCAGGACCGCCTTGCGCAAGCGCAACGGCAACGGCGCCAGATCCGGAAGCGCGAGGCGTATTTCGAGCTTTCCGCCGTGAAGTTCGAGCGCCGAGCGCATGCAGACGTCCCAACAACCTTCGATGGTCGGCAGGTGTTTGTGCAAGTTGATGCCGGCAAGGAGCGAAATGGCGGCGGTGTGCGTAACCTCGCGATTCAGCAGCGGCGTCAATCCGTGCTGACTTGCGATGCCATAAAGAAATTCGTAGGCGTTAAGCTTTAGTTTGGCATTCAGGGCCGTCCACTCCGAAAACTCCTCGAGTGTGCATTGCCACGTCACGTGGCCCTCGTGGGTTTCGATGGTTCCCAGCCCGGCGTCGTGCAGCGCGTAGGCATACGCGCTTTTGAGCAGGGCGCGCCCACGGGGCCCTTTCCATTTACCATGCTCCTGCTCGAGTTCCCACGGTTTGAGATGCGCGGGGCTCCAGCCAAAATATTCCGGCGCAACGCGATGGAGAGCCGTAAAAGCCGACACGCCAAACCGCGACAAAATGTTGGGTGAAACTTCATCGAAGAGCCGCGCCCAGCGCCGAAACTTTCGCGCTCTTTCGTGATTCATCTCTCCGTCGGGGCTGAAGATTTCGGGTTCGCAGGCGCGCACACGTTCCAGGACACTGCACGACGCGCGATCGAGGACTTCCCAAACAGCCTGGTGGCTGTCGTGGCGCGCGCGCTGCGGTTGCGCGAAAACTTTTCCGAGCAGTTCCGGCGGCAAGTTGCCGGCGCCAATCTGCTGCACGCATCGGGCCAGAACCCCCCGCCAGTCCAGCAATCCGCTCTCCCGCATCAATGACGGCGCCACCGGCACGCCGAGGGATAGAAACGCGTCTTCCCAATCGGTGCGGCCAAACGCGCCGATATTCCAACGCGGCTGCCCTCCCCCCGTCGTCACGATCAACAAGCCGTATTTAACTTGCCAAAGCGCGGCCTGGATTAGCATGTCGGCTGCCCGTTCATCGCTCAGTTCCTGCCGGAGGGCCAGCTTCCACGGGCGCACCGGCGGATCTTCCCCCTGAGTAATTCCGGGGAAAGCGGCTTCGGGCACGGCGCTTGGCCGGATGAGACGAAACCCGGAGCCTCGCAGCAGGCTGCGGAGATCTGCCTCTTCAATGTCCAGGCACGTGCGCAGCCCAAATTTCTCCAGTAGCAAATAGCGCAAGTAGATCGGCGCGCGCCGTTCGAAAACCTGCCGCTTGGCCGACGATAATTCCGCCAGCGCGCTCGGCGAGGCCGCATGCGACAGCGGACAGAGCAACGATTTCGGGTATGACGCCAGAAAGCCTTCGACCCGCGGTCGCACGCAATACCATGCTGTCAGGATGAGCAGTTCGTCATAGTCATGGCATTCCTGAACGTTGGAAATCCCCACCAGCGTGGCGGCGATGCGAAACACCTTTTCGAAGTGCGGAATCTCCTCGGTGCTGCGTTGTTTGCCCCGCAACTGCCGATACCGGGCTTCCGCTGCCGGGTATCGGTCTGAGATGATCTTTGCGTCTCCCAGCAGGGCCGCTTCGAACGAAGGCAAAGCAACGCACGCCCGCCCTTCATCAGGCCTGGCGGAGATCGTGCAAGGAACCGGCCAGCCGTGCACGAACACAGGTGAGGCGTCAAGCGCCGATGGCGCCTCTGGCGAAAGAGCGCCGCTGGGCGATGCCGCCGGCTCTGCTACCGGAGCGTCCTCACCGTGACCGGCCGCCGCCTGCAGTTCGTCTAAATCAATCCACACAGTGAACCGGAGATTTGTATCATGTCAGACCGCTAATGTCATCTATTAGTAACACGCAAAAATCTGGAGCGCAGAAGAAAGCACAGATCTCGCGCCCTGCCAAGCCGCGACACGGCACTCTGAAAATCAGTGTTTCCCCCAAATCCTCCTTTCGTTCGGTGGCCCTGGGCATATCGTTCCCAGCAGGAACTTCACTTATGAGCAACGGAAATACAAACGGCCCGTTGCGCATCATTCGCGTGACGCCGCGCGACCAAACCGTTGCGTGGCTCAAGCGCTGGGCCGGGAATTCGGCGATTGGCTTTAGCTTCCTCGTCACCGTTGTTATTGCTGTGCTCGCCCTCGTCTCTGCAGTGCTGGTTTTCACTGCGGCAGGGCGGTTACTCGTGTGGTGGGCTCACACCGCCGACAAATAGGGATCAACGTCGAACAGGAATATCCCTGGTGGCCAGAAACTCCTTTACCTGCGCCACCGTGTACTGACCGAAGTGGAAGATACTGGCGGCGAGCACGGCATCAGCTTTTCCTTCGAGCAGCACCTCAGCCATGTGTTCCAGCGTTCCGGCGCCGCCGCTCGCAACAACGGGCACAACCACCGCCTCGCTTACGCGACGCGTGATTTCGAGGTCGAACCCTGCTTTCGTGCCATCGGCATCGATACTGTTCAGGACAATCTCGCCCGCCCCGAGCGAAACAGCGCGCCGGGCCCATTCGACAGCTTCCATACCCGTTGGCTTGCGCCCGCCCTGGGCGAAGACTTCCCATCGGTCCGGAGCGACCGTCTTTGCGTCGATCGATACCACAATACATTGACTGCCGAATTTCTCCGCCCCGGCGCGGATCAAATCGGGCGACGCGATCGCCGACGAATTGATGCTGATTTTGTCCGCGCCCGCCTTGAGCATCGTGTGCATGTCGGCAACCGTGCGAATACCGCCACCGACCGTCAGCGGCATGAAGCATTGGTCGGCGGTCCGCTGGATTACATCGACAATGGTGGCCCGCCCATGGGCGCTGGCCGTGATGTCGAAGAACACCATTTCGTCAGCGCCTTGTTCGTTGTAGCGAATCGCCAGTTCGACGGGATCGCCGACGTTGCGCAGTTCGCCGGCTTCGGCGCGCCCGAACTGCACGCCACGCGTTACCTGGCCGCCGTGAACATCAAGGCAGGGAATGACTCGGCGAGCTAACACTTACCTGGGACCGAACTTGCCGTTTTTATTGCGAAACTTGTTTGCCGGAGCATAAAGCATCGCATTGAGCGAGTTCATGGGATCTTTAGTTGCAAATTTATATCCGATCTTCTGAACCGCTTGCAGTATCTCGGGTTTTGTGAGCGGACGGCTCTTCGTAACTTGTGTAACCGCGGCGCGCAATGAAAGTCCGTTGCGCCGGCGTCCGCCTCCGCCTCGGCGCGCAGCGGCACGGCCTCCCTGCCGTGCTCTTGCCCCGGGGGCGCCGGCCAGCGCTTCATTGATTTTTTCGAGACGTGCTTCGAGTTCGGTTTTTTCCTGATGCAGTTCCTGCAGTGAAGCAAGATACCTCCGAAGTTTATCGCTCTGAGAAGTTCTCATGTATTAAGAAGCTACCGATGTGACGGAGCCATCCGCAAGGCATTACATGTAATGCCACACTACCAGGACCCTTCGGTGAGCAACGCCGTAATATTGCGCGCAAGTTCATCCGCGGCCTGGGGTATGGCCTGGCGTTCGGCGCTCGCAAGATCAGGGGTCACTCGCAGCGTCGTGTGCCCCATCACTTCTCGATCCAGCAGCACGCGCCCGCTGCTGCGATCGCGCGCCGTGACCTGCGCGCGAATACGTAAGCGATAATCGCGCGGCGTGAGAATATCCTGCGGCTGAAACGAAATATGCGAACGGTCGTATTCAACGACCGCGCCGGTGACGACAATATCGCCCTGGCCGCGCGTATCCAACCGATACGTGCCCTCCTGCTGAAGCTGCCTGCGCAACGACGTCGTGACCGCGTCGCCCACTCGCGGTTCAATGACTTTGCTGGCAAAGGGTGTCACCTGGATCGACCGTTCGCCCGCGACCTCTCCGGACACCGGCCCCACGCGATAGCCGGCGCACCCCGCGCAAGCGAGGACCATGACCGCCAGCAATCCATTGACATGCCCTCTCACCGTTTGCGCTTGTTGATCGCGTCGATGCGCTGCCGCGCTTCGTCGGCATATTTTGAATTCGGATCCTTGTCGAGCACATCGTTGTAATAAATCAGCGCGCCTTTCCAACGGCGATTGCGTTCATAATAGCGCGCCACTTCAAAACTGCCGCGCGCCTGCTCGGTCTTCAAGGCGTTAATATGCTTTTGCGCGAGCGACACGCGCGAATCATCCGGATACAGCGTCGAAAAATCCGTAAAAGTCCCGATCGCCTGCGCAGCAATGCTTTGGTCGTACTCGGCGCGGCGCGCTTGTTTGTTATAAGTCTCGCCCACTCTATACAACGCGTCGGTGCCCACCTTCTGGTCGTTATAGCGGTCGGCGGCCGTTTCATACGCTTTCACCGCGGCGGTGTAATCCGAAACCAGTTTGTTTTCGTGGGCCTGGCCAATGCTCATCTGGGCCTGCGGCGCGACCTCGCTGTAGGGTCCGTTCTTGATGATCTGATCGTACAACTTTACCGTCTTGTCCATGGAGGGAAACGCCGGCACGACATTAAATAATTTGAACCATTGGCCCGCGAGGAAGCGATTGGCGATCGCAAACTGCCGCTTCACTACCTCGTCGTAATTGTCGACGCGCGGATATTTCTCGATCAGATGTTGGTACGCTTTGAAGGCTCGCTCGTCCTGGCCTTTGGCTTCGTAACAACGCCCCAGAATGTATTGTGCCTGCGGCGCGTAATCGGAGAGCGGCCATTGCGTGGCCACGCGCCGGGCCGCCTTGGCCGCGAGCCCGTAGTCCTTCTTATCGAAGGCGCCCTGCGCGATTTCCAGTTGATCTTTCGCGCGGCCTTTGCGCCAGCCACCTTCGTCGCCGACGCTTTCATAATGCCAGCCCTCGCCGGGTGTGTAGACTAGCGGCGCCGGCGCGACCTGCGGGAGCAGAAAAACTCCTGCGCAAATCAGAACCAGACTCGGGACACCAAAACGCATGTGACCACCGTACCGAAGCGGTATTTTGCAGTCAATCCTCGCCGCACCTTCGAGCGCGACTTCGAACCAGGCGCCCCTAAATCTTCCCATGACTTTGGAAACGCGAACGTCCTGGGCGGGCAGCCGCGAAAGCCGCTACTTGCTCTTCTCGGCTTTGGGCTTCTTTTCAGGCTTGTCGGTCTTTGGAGCTTTTTCGGACTTTTCGGGTTTGGCTCCGGCGCGGGGAGCGGCCTTGGCGGCAGCCTTGGGTTCGGCTTTAGCTTCTTTGGCTTCTTTGCCTTCGATTCGGCGGGGGCGCCGATCTTCGCGCGGACCGCGCGCTTCCCGGCCTTCTCTGCCTTCGCGGCCCCTCGGCTCGGAAGCCTCCGGCGGCGGGAGCGGTGTCGTGCTTTCGATGTGCACCTTCAACGTCGTGGTCACTTCGGGATGCAGGCGCAGTTCGACTTCGTGCTCGCCGAGCGTCTTGATGGGGTGATCGAGGTGAATCTTTTTCTTGTCCAGCGTGATGTCGAACAAGTGCTTGAGTTCGTCGGCGATGGTGCCGCTGGTCACGGAGCCGAACATCTTGCCGTCATCACCGGTCTTCACCTTGATCAGGCACGTAAGCTTCGAGATGCTCTTCGAAAGCTCGCTCATCGTGTTGAACTCGTGCGCCTCGCGTTCCGCCCGGCGCTGGCGGAGCACTTCGATGCGCCGCTTGTTGGCCGCCGTCAACGGAATCGCGAGTCCCTGTGGGAAAAGGAAATTACGCGCGTAACCCGGCGCGACCTTCACGTGGTCGGATTCGGCCCCGAGGCCGACAATGTTGTGGGTCAAGATAACTTCAGTCTTCGACATAAAAATCCTTCAATCAAAATGGAACGTCATCATCCAGCGGCGGGCCTTCTGAGTCCGCGGGGGCGGGGGCTTCGGCCGTGGTGGCTGGCCGCTTGGCCGGAGCTCCGCCGCCTGAAGGAGCGCCTTCGCCGCCGCGATTGCCGCCGTCGCCGAGAAACTGAAACGTCTCGAGGACGACCGAAAGCTTGCTCCGTTTCTGGCTGGTTTGCTTGTCTTCCCACTGATCAAGTTTTAGCCGGCCTTCGATCATCATCGGCTTGCCCTTTTTGCAATACTGCCCGATTACTTCTGCTTGACGGCCAAAGGCATCGATATCGACAAAGGTTACTTCCTCGCGGGCTTCACCCGTATCCGTCTTCCAATGACGACTAATGGCGAGGCCCAGTTTTGCGACCGCAGTCCCCTTCGGCGTGTAGCGAAGCTCGGGATCGCGAGTGAGATTCCCGATCAAGATGACTTTGTTGAAGCCGGCCATATCCCCTCCGGCGGTTAAGCGACTACCGCCGCCGCTGCTTTGGGCGCCGCTGCGATGTGGAACATCACCCGGAACACGTCCTCATTTAGACTGAGGTGCTTGCGGATCACGGCGATGTTCTCAGGCTTCGTCTCGAAAATAACGTTCACGTAGAACCCGCCCGTGTACTTCTTGTCGGACACGCGCGCGAAATTCTTCTTGTCCATTTTCTGCACGGTCTCGATGCGCCCGCCCGTCGCCGTGATCTCATTCGAGATCTTGTCGATCATGTCCTTAATGCCTTCTTCTTTGCCGGCAGTATTTAAAATAAAC
>Ga0075428_100002578_pt1 | contig 19694 bp, 8 predicted proteins | sample RhiMetdeltSRZDD2_FD_75291 | JGI IMG/M metagenome (GOLD analysis project Ga0075428, IMG submission 75291) | Populus rhizosphere microbial communities from Tennessee, USA - Rhizosphere MetaG P. deltoides SRZDD2 | ecosystem: Host-associated > Plants > Roots > Rhizosphere > Soil | place: USA... | reverse complement strand
GACGCTTGATCTTTCATATCGATATGTTTTTCCAACGGCAATAACCTGATCACAGCGCTTTTTACTTTTGGCGGCGGATGAAAAGACCTTTCCTGCACTTCAAATAAATATTCTACTTTAAAAAAAGCCTGTACCAAAACACTGGTAACCCCATAAATCTTATTTCCTTCTTTTGCAGCCACTCGTTGTGCCACTTCTTTTTGAAACATTCCGACTACCTGTTCAACATTTTCTTTCCATTCCAATATTTTGAACAATATCTGTGTAGAAATGTTGTAAGGAAAATTCCCCGTTATAGAGAATTTCCCTTCAAAGGGCTTGTCCATGTCCAGAAAACTTTGATGGATCAGCTTGCCCTTTAATGCGCCATAAGTATTGAGTAAGTAATCTACTTTTTCGCTGTCCAACTCTACCGCTTTAAAATCAATTGCAGGTAGTTCAAGAAGGTATTTTGTTAATGCCCCGCCCCCCGGTCCGATCTCCAGCAATTTTTGATGCGGGTATTGTTGTATAGCAGTAACAATTTTTTTACTGATATTCTCATCCTTTAAAAAATGCTGCCCCAGGGATTTCTTTAGCGTATACATCGTTTGCAAATGTACTGGCTTGCTGTTTTAAAAATTTTCTAAATAAAAAAACCTCCCTGCAGCAAGGGAGGCTTTGATCGAAAAACAATTACGAAAACCTGCTATTCCAAAACAACAAAACGACTGGTAAATGTTTCCTGGTTTATTTGCACCAGGGCATTGTACATGCCGGGTCGCCAGTTTGTATTTGTTGGAATTGTAAATACATTCATTCCTTTTCTCAGCGTTTCGTTCATGATCATTACTGAACGTCCCTGCATGTCGAAGAATAATATTTTAGCCTGAGTATCGGAAGGAGAATTTATCGTTACCTGGAATTTTTCTCTTACAGGATTTGGCGCTATCGTGATACCTGGCTTAAACGCCTGCTTTACATTCGTCCTTAATACACGGCTGTAAGTATAACTTCCATCATCGTTGATCATTTTGATCCGGAAATCTATATAGGAAGCGGTAGTAAGCGGTACAATATAAGTGAATCCATAAGCAGCCTGGTCATGCAGCTCAGTTTTTGCAGACACCGTTCCGATTTCGGTAAACATGCCGCCATCGTTACTTACTTCTACAACAAAAGATTTTGCAAGTGAATTATTTTGTATCACCCAGTTAAGATCTGCTTTCCTATTGCCTGAACTGTACGTACCCGAGAACGATTGGAATCGTGCGGCAAGCACATTACAGGTTGTATCTCGTGTAATGATTATTGTGTCTGTAGCATAAGGATTACAGCCGGCCATCAATCGTTGTGTTACAATATATGTTCCGGGTTGGTTTACTTCTATCCACATGCCGGTAGGATCTGTATATATAATATTACCTCCTATTGTTTCCCATGTGTAGACAGAGGATGGGTGCGGATTTTGAACGGCAATAACACTGGTGATAGTATCAGCCATTCCGCAAAAGATCGGAACTTCGGCGGCTAAGTTAGCCCTTGGGGCAAGAAACAAGTTAATAGGAGCGATAAAGTCTTTTAACTCCGAAGTGAATGAGGACGAAGCCCTGGTTTTTACAACAAGACGGTTAAATGGCGTACCGCAAACGTCGCCTCCTAATAAGCTCACTGGGTCAAGACCCAGCTTGGATAAGTTCACAGAAAATTCCATGAACTGGTCTTTCGTATAGTTTACAGCAAGACTATTGTCCTGCAATACCAATTGAAACGGCCCTGCCCAGGTATTGTTGCCACTACCTAAGCCTGTATAGAAGGCACCTGCAGTTTTAGGTAAAATACTTGCATAGCCGTAAACTGCTCCTGTAGTAGCGCCATCAAATTGTCCTGACCAGTTAAATTGAGCAGGTGTAATTGCCAGCATGGATTGGTGAACCCAGATACGGGCTTCAATATTTGTCAATGTCGAACTCTGGTATTGCCCGGTGAAAATAATATCTCCCGCTTTTGTAACGTTACCGGCCGCATCCAATTGCCAGCTTGTATGACCGGCATCAGGTCCATAACCATAGAATTTGCCGGTAGGTACATCATAATAAATATCGGTTTGGTACATTTCAAAGTCAAAATACCTGTTACCGGTTGTGTTATCGAGTGATATGCCACCAAACATCCATAATGAGTCTGTAGTGGTAGGTCCTGCACGTCTTACATGCATGAACACATCGAGAATATCGTTTTTATCAGGGATACCCTGGATACCACCGGTCCAATCGGCAGGGCTCATACCGTTCTTATCAGAACCGGCAGTAAATACCGAGGAGTCATTGCCATGATGGTCTCTAACAAAAATTGCATCCAGCCATAGCCTGTTATTGACAACAGTGAATTTTGGTCTGCTCATGGAACGATATACGGGGGTCATTCGTATAGGCCAGGGCGATGCGTCACTTAAGTAACTTGCAACAACTGCTGCAGCACCTGTAGTATCGATCACGAAATTACCTGTACCTGCCGTACCATTATTGAACCAATCATCGTTACCGCTTTGCACGAAACCATTGAAGTAGTTTGCACGTAAATCGGCATCTACACCAAAAGCTGCTTTGATGATCGGTGTGGTTATTTGGGATGAGCCAACAGTTGAGACAAAAACCACCCCCAATAAAATGAGTAAAATTTGTTTCATAAGCACATAGATTAAAACCACAAAATCGGACACACCTCGAAGGAGCAGGAAGAGAAAGGGTGGATAGTCAATGTCTTTCCTGCATCCAAATTTCTATTAGCGTTGAACAAGACGAATTGTTTCAATTGCTGAATAATGACATGAGCCATCACTCATCACACAACCAACACGGTAATAGATAAAACCAGGAAACACGCCTTCGTCTTTCCATGTGAATTTAGTTGCATTATTACATGCAGGCTCATTGATCACATCATAATATTCACCATCATACGATCTTTCGATCCTGAAGTTGGCAACACCTGCCGGTGTATTAATACCCCAGCTTAGTACCACATTCTTTTTTGTTTGAGGGTGAATACGGAAATAAGTGAATTCATGATCTGCATCAGCTTTTACAGAAGCAGAAGCTGAATTGCTAACTCCTTCATTGTTACTTGAAAAAGTGAAGCCGGTAAATGCAATAAATGCAACGGCAAATACAAAAAGCTTTTTCATAAGGTAGAATTTTTAATGATATAAATGTAGATGACTGTTAAAGGTTCTACAAGGAACAAATACTGGTAAAATACACTCCGCTTTTGATTTACAGTTTTTACACCCGGGTATCTTTTCTTCTACGTAAGGCTACCAGGAAAAAACCCCCCTTGTAAAAAGGGGGGCATAAAACAATTTAAGGGGGCTTATCAAAAACCTAATATCGCTTAATGATCTTTCTGTTTATGGAATGGCTGCCTGCACTAATTTTCAGTATATAAAACCCGGCCGGAAGGTTATCGGTATTTGTAATTAAAATTTTATTGATCCCTTTTACCAAATTATAATTTACCGTTTTCAAAGTATGCTGGTATTGATCAAGAATTTGAACAGTCACTATACCCTCATCCCCAGATACCAGGTCAAACTTGACTTCAGATTTAAATGGATTAATTAATGACTCGATCTGTAAGCCAGCTTTATCACCTATCAATTGGATAACTTTAGAATATTTCGTCTTATTGCTTTGGGTTTTCACCGCTTTAATCCGATACCAGGAAACGGTATTATCTAACGGTTCAAAGTCCTTATATGTATAATTATTTGATTCGGCTCCCGGATTGCTAAAGCCATGGATCTCTCCAATTGTTATGAACCTACTACCATCTTTACTCTTTTGGATCTCGTACCTTACTGGTTCTTCCTCCTTCGAAGTAGTCCAGTAAAGAATACCCTGGTTGTTTTCAACTCTGCCTCTTAATGAAAGTATGTCAACACCAAGTAAGAAATTACATGGATCAACCGTCAGCGTAACTGTAGCGTTGGCAGAAAAACTACAACTCGAGTTCGACAAATTTGGGGCGGTACTAGCCACAACAACCCTGTACTGACTTCCGCTGTCCGGAGCGTAAGCAATGAATGTTGGATAATCAACAGAATATTCCCAGGCTGATCCGCTCCATGTCGGAGTCATTGGACCACCAGAAACACCAGTCGATGTCCAGGTAGCGCCATTATCGGTACTCTTTTCCCATGTATAATAAACATAGTTGTCGTAATATGAAGAAACGATCGCTCCTATATCAACAGTGTTACTATCACAAACAAACGGATTTGGACCTGGTGTTACTGTAACGTCCGGACTACAGGTAGCCAGAACAATATCGTCAATTGCCCAGTCATTACCACCTCCGCCGGGGGCGTTGTTACGGATCAGTAATTCTAGGCTGGTTTCAGACGGGCCGGTTTTGTATACAAAGCCCCGCTTTACCCATGAATTTACAGAGTCAGAAGCCTGCTGAGTAATTCCAGCACCAGTACCTGTATAATATATATTCCCCGTCGTGTAATAATCTTGTCCGTTTATCTGAAAAGCCAGGTTGGGTGGTACACCTGAAGAATCATTTGTAGCAAATGGTATATAACCGGCATTTGAGTGGTTCCTGCCCACAGAATCACAACCACACTTATAACATACATTTCTTATCCACGCCGAGATCTCATAATAAGTATTAGGACACAGATTAGTAATGGAAGATCGGATTGCGGTGTCTGTTTTATATGCAGCATTAACGACCAACATGTATCCGCATGGATTGGTAGCGCTTACTGGTTGGGTAGTATCACAAGGAGGGTTTCCTTTTGCAGTATTCGTGGCACCTGTGTGATCACCAACGATATCCCAAACCGAGAATGTCCTGAAACCCGCAATTGGTTTGGCTATGGCGTTATTAGTAGTATAAGTCGAACTGGTGTTATTAGCAATGCCGTAATAATAGTCATTCGGTCCGGCTCCACCAGTATTGAAAATAGAATAACTGTAACCGGGCACAGCTGTTGACGTACCCCTGTTCCTTGGTACCGCTGCTGTTCCGAATGTTCCGTTCGTTTCAATTCCTACCTGGTTGGTGGCTGAAAGAGAGCTTGAACATAAGCCCGGACTGGCATACACTACGAGGCTATCATTCTTAAAGCTCACCATTTTCATATTAGCACCATCTTTATAAGTGAAGCTTCCTCCTCCCCAGTTTATTTTTTCGTTATACGCCGCATAGACCTGCACCCGGTACGTGGCCATAATGATACAGGTACCACCGTAGAATGAAGGTCGCGAACTATTCGAGAGTGAGCCCCGGTATGCGACCGAAGCAGTTGGCCCCATATTGATCTGGATAAGTGTATCGGAACCGCTTACAGAATAAAATCCCGCATCAGTATCCCTCGAATCAGTAAATGATTTATAAATCTTGCCTTCATTAGTTTGAGTTGCGATCGTTCCGGAAATAAAGGTATATCCTTTGTTTGCTTTAAGCGTATCAAAGAATGCAAGACTATCCACCGTACCCGATCTCACGACAAACGTTGCTCTTATTTCTAAGATGTCGCCAGGTTCTACACCACCACCCGTTGCGAGCTTTGTTACATTGATATAACTCTTACTATAATCGATACTTGCTGAAGACGAAGTACCGGGATTTGTAACGCAGATATTGAAATTCCAACCTGTGCCGGGTGTAGAGGTATTCGGCGAATAAATCCTGACATAATACGTGTTACCTACCGTTAAACCGGTACCCGGTGCTAACAGACTGGTACCACTCACACAAGCGACCTCAGTGAACGATCCACATGCTCCTGAAAATAACTGTATATATGACGTACATACACTGGAACCAACACTGTTTAAGGTAATTGTTGGGAATGCAGATGTTGCAGTAAACATGTACCAAACATCTGCGCCGGGCGTGCCGGAGCATGTACTGGCCACCGACGGGCTGGATACGGTTGCTCCCGCCAATGTTCCTGCTGTGGCCGAACAAGATGTTCCCGGAGTTAAAACTATTGCACCTGCACAATTATCGTTAGAGGGTGCGGCATTTGGCGAAGGGTCCGTTACACAAATATTAAAAGCGAAATCAAAACCTGAATTACTTGTAGTTACTCTAATATAATACGTGGCACCAACTGTAAGACAGGTTGGGCTTATGGTTGATGTGGCTCCTGAACCGCATGCTATCGATGTTAGCGATCCGCAAGTACCGGAAAAGAGTTCAACTCTTTGTCTACTACTTCCACTGGTGGATGTAATAGTTGGATTTGGGGATTGTGCAACAAACCTGTACCAAACATCCTGATTTGTGGAACCACTACAACCCGGAAGGCCGGTTGCTGCTGTATAGGTTGAACCTGTGGTGTTTCCTGCTGTCGTAACACAACTTGTACCCGATGTCAATAATGTTGCAGCGTCGCAGGCATCATTGACAACTCCAGCATGTGTGACACAAATATCAAAACTGGCCGCTGTGCCACTACCTGATGGATCCGTTCCCATATTTGAAACACGAATTCGGTATGTGGTACCCACAGTTAATCCCGTTTGAGTGATGGTAGTAGTTCCGCACACAGGTGCTCCTAAGGCAGCACATGCATTGGAATAAATCTGTATACGCGGGGCCGTTATGTTAGCGCCTAAGTTACTAAGCGTAACCGTTTGCGAAGTCGCTGCTGCGACAAATGAATACCATACGTCATAGTATGTGCCTGCAGCAAAACATCCAAGAGCTGTTGCACCATTTGCTGTTGCCAGGTTTAATGAACCCGTAGTGTTGACGCATGATGTATACGAAGTAATACTTGTTGCGCTTGCACATTCATTGTTTGTGGGTGCAGAATGGGTAACGCATATATTAAAAGTTCCGGATGCATTTGGATCAGTATACACCCGCAAATAATATGTTGTACCAGGTGTTAAGTTAGTAGATACAAGAGTGTTTGTACCACAAGCTACAGATGTCAATGAACCACAGGTCCCCGAAAAAAGCTGTATACGCGGATTAGCGGGCGATGCGGAAAGAGTAATTGTAGTGTTTGCTCCAACGGCTACAAAGCTATACCAAACATCATTTCTGCTTGCCACGCCACATCCGATAGATGAGAGAGAAGTATACGATGCTCCTACTAATGTTCCTGCCGTATTCGAACACGCTGCATTCGATGTTAATGAAATGGCACCGGCGCATTCATCATTTGCCGGAGGAGTATGTGTAATACAAATATTAAAATTAGCTACACCGCCGGCACCGGACGGATTACTGTTAAGATTCGCGACCCTAACATAGTAGGTAGTACCAACTGTCAAACCAGATTGAGTAATGGAAGTAGTGCCACATGAGATGCTGCTCAAGCCAGCACAGGACCCTCCGTAAAGCTGGATCCGCGGATTTGTTATGTTGGCACCAAGACTGCTTAGTGTTATTGTTTCTGTTGTATTAGCTGCCACAAATGAGTACCACACATCGTAATATGTACCCGCTGGAAAACACCCGACAATACTTCCGCTTGCCGATGCATCATTTAATGTACCTGCGGTATTAGTACATGTGGGATTGGAAGTTAAACTTATCGACCCGGAACAATCATCATTTGCAGGAGGGTTATGTGTTACACAGATATTAAAACTACCGGCACTACTATTACTTTGGGTGTAAACACGAACATAGTAAGTTGTTCCGATCGTGAGATTTGTCTGCGTCAGGGTTGAGTTGCCACAAGCAAGAGAAGTAAATGAACCACAACTTCCCGAAAGGAGTTGCACACGAATATTTGAAGGCGCTGAAGAGAGTGTGATGGTTTGTGAAGTTGCCTGTGCCACAAAGGTATACCATACATCATACTTATCAGATGCCCCGCAACCCGGGCTGGGTAAACTAGATGGGTTCCATGTTGCATTAACATTTGTACCTGCCGTATTGATACATGTGGCAGACGATGTCAGTGCAATTGCGCCTGAACATTCATTATTTGCGGGCTGCGCAAAGGAATTAAAGGAAAGAACTATTCCCAGCAGCAAAAAGGCAAAGGTGGCAATAGGATATCGGAAACGTTTCATTTCGTCTTAGGTGCTTTGGTTTTTTCTAGATAATGGATTGCCAACAAAATAAAAATACATACGTAACTATTACAAGAGCGATTGTACTCAAAAAAAATTAGGGCTTTTACGAATAAAATCAGGTATTAATGCTTATAGTGAAATAAAGTTTAATAGATAGCTTAGTCGCTTTAAAATCCAAGAAAAACCATGTTACAAGCTACCAACCGAACTGTCTTGTTGTGCTTTGTATTTATTATGACAAAGCTAACTGTACAGGCACAATCATCCTGTGCCAATGCGCTAACGTTAAATCCATCTACAACCTGCACTGTTACAACCGGTGATCTGCAGGGTGCTACGAACGCTGCACCAACCGGTGCTTGTGGCGGTGCTACTGCTACAACTACGAATGGTGTGTGGTATAAGTTTACGGCCAGCTCATCGAACGCAACTATTACTGTAAACAACCTTGGGTCGAATCTCTCTACTACTACTACATATGTAGAAGTATTAAATGGAACGTGTCCATCGAGTTTTGCTTCAATCGCCTGCCAGGATGTTAGCACTTCGCTTAGCCTATCTTCATTAACGGTCAACACAACATATTATATAAGAATATATGTTACCGGGAGCACTACATCTGGTGGTAATCCAAACAGGAGGGGCTTTGATATTTGTATTGTAAGCTCTCCAAATGATGAGTGCGGCAGCGCGGCATCATTAACTTCAGCCGTTACCTGTACAAATTCTGCCGGGTCATTGCAAATCGCAACGGCTTCCGCAGGCGTGCCTGTTGGATGTGCAAGTGGTGGAACACACTATGATGTTTGGTATAAGTTTGTTGCATCGAGCAATACTCATACTGTTAGTTTAAGCAGTTTAGGTACCAATTTTACCAACCCTGAGATACAACTATATAGCGGTTCCTGCGCATCGTTATCATCCATTGCATGCGGAACAACCTCAATCACATCATCTTCATTAACAAATGGGGCTACATATTATATACGGGTTTCAAATGTTGGCAGTAGCCCTGCAACTAATGGAGGTTTCAATATTTGTGTAACACATCCTGCACCACCGGTAACAGTAGCAGCAGGCCGCATGAACGAGGTTTATCAGCAAACAACACTTTCGGGTTCCGGTGCATTACAATATCCCTGGGAAATTACCTATGGCCCGGATGATAAATTGTGGATCACCGAATCGAGAGGTTATAAAGTTTACCGGATGGATCCTTCTACCGGAACTAAAACAACAGTGCTTGATATATCAATGGGCAGCACATGGCTTCCTTCACCGCTTGATTCTTTGAACGTTCAATTCAATAGTAACTGGCCACAGGGTGGGTTAGCAGGTTTAGCAATTCATCCTAATTTCCTTGATGGATCCGGTCTCTATGATTTTGTTTATATATCTTATGTTCACAGGAATTTAGGTGGAAGTTCACCAACAGGCCTTTACTTTAGAAATAAACTCGTGAGGTTTGCTTATAATTCAGGCACCGGCAGACTAGAATCACCCATAGTATTGTGTGATACGTTACCTGGCAGCAACGATCATAACTCACAAAGAATAATTATTGCACCGGTAACTTCAGGCGGTACCAATTATTTATTCTATGCTTCGGGAGATATGGGTTCGGGACAATTCGGCAACCGTACGCGACCACAGAAAGCACAGATACCTGCATCCTATGAAGGGAAAGTGTTACGCTTTAATCTGGTAACAGATGGTGAATCCACTGGTAATGCATGGATCCCTAATGACAATCCTTATAATGCAATGCTTGGTACACAAAGCGCGGTATGGAGTATTGGTATAAGAAACAACCAGGGTTTTGCTTATGATCCTGTGACAAATACTTTATATGGCGCATCACATGGTCCATATAGTGATGATGAAATAAATATATTTCAAGCTTTCAAAAATTATGGACATCCTTTGATTGAAGGATTTGTTGACGGCAACTATAATGGTAATTCAACTTCAGGCACAAACACAAGTATATCTGCGGGAGCTCCATGGACTGACAATAGCGGGATTTCAAGTTGTCCGCCAATAGGCAATGAGGCAACAAACAAGACAACGATCGATGCCAATGGAAATGGTCTTTACAAAGATCCTTTATTCTCCGCATATGCAGCATCACAGGCAACTGTAACCAATATCTGGCAAACGAATCCGGGTAATGCATTGCCTGCACCAGGTTGGCCCACTGAAGCGTGGTCAGGATTGGATATTTATACAAACAAAGTAATTCCCGGATGGAAGAGTTCATTGGTCGCTGCATCGTTAAAATGGGGCCGTCTCGTAAGATTAAGATTAGATGCGACGGGTGCAGCAACAGCACCTAGCAATGCTGTTAGCGACACTGTTACTTATTTTAATAGCCAGAATCGTTTCAGAGATCTTGCTTTTGCTCCCAATGGTAAAGACATTTTTGTGATCATGGATAATTCGTCAACCACATCAGGTCCTGGTTCTGCTAATCCGGTAGTTCCTAACTGTGCCGGTTGCGTACAGAAATATACTTTCCTTGGTTATTATGACAATTCCGGAAAAAGTACTATTCCAACTTCGATTGATGTAACAGACGGTACGGTTAATAGTTGTAATACCGGAACTACGGTAACTATCGATAATACCAACAATTCGTTGTGGGTACCTATTACCGGTCCTGATGGTAATATCATGGCCGAGATATATGCGAATGGAAATAATCTTGGAACAATTACTTCATCTTTCTATAAAAACTCCGGTGCTATCAGGATAGCCAATGCCACACACTACCTTGACAGGAATATTACAATTACACCGCAAACACAACCATCATCTCCGGTGAAGATCAGGCTTTATATTTCCAAAGTTGAATTGGATGACCTGATCGCGGATGCAGGTAGTGGTGTTTTTAGTATTAGCAACCTGCAAATTTTAAAGAACAATGATCCTTGCAGCAGCACTGTAATAGAAGCAACAACGGCAATCCCACCAACCTTTGCAGAAGCGCATGGCGGTAATGGTTATATGTTGCAGGGTGATATTACAAGTTTTTCATCTTTCTATTTCGCAAGCAGCAATTTTACGCTGCCACTTGATTTGATTTCATTTACAGGTCACCTGCAAAATGATAATTCGGTATTGCTGAATTGGAAAACTGAAAATGAGATCAACACCTCGCATTTTGAAGTAGAAAGAAGTACAGATGGCATTCGATTTACCGGAATTGGAAATGTAAACGCCAATGGCCGAAACAACGCCGGCGGATCATTCAATTATTCATTGACAGATAATGACGCCGTTAATCAATCATCACAAAGATTACATTATCGTTTGAAAATGGTGGATATCGATGGCAGGTTCAAGTACTCCAATATAGTCTCTGTTACAATGCCATTCATAACAGGTAAAATGAGTGTTTCGCCGATTCCTGTTGTCAATGAGATGAAAGTATCGATTGCCGCTCCAACTGATGGAAACGTACAATGGAAGTTGATAGATAATGTGGGAAGAATAATTATGAAAGGAACAGAACACGTTAAAAAAGGTGGCGGAAACAGCTTCTCAATAAATATGAATAGACTTCCTGCCGGAACTTACAACCTAACGGCTACAGGTGCCGGTATTGATCAGAAGGTCAAATTACAGAAGTTGTAAATCAGCCATACCTTATACATCATATAAAAAAAAGCCTGGTAATGCTACCGGGCTTTTTTTGAATACGGATCATTAATACAAGTTAGTTGTAAACCCACAGTAATAATTTCTTCCCGCAGCGGCATTAAAGTAGCGTCCACCTGCAGCATTGATATCATTGCCAAGACTGTAAACCACATCGAATGCATTATCGATGCCTGCAAAGAACTCCAGTTGATTTTTATTTTTCAATCTTTTTTTCCAACCGATGCGGCCTCCTAATAAGTTGTAGGAAGAGGCGCTTTCTGTATTAGCGTCATTTAAAGGAATAGGGTCACTATAATAATAAGTAAGATTTACATAAACACCGGGTCTCAGAATAATATCGGTTCCTGCAGCTACTGTGTGCTTTGCAACGCTGGGCAATTTCTTGCCGCTGAAATCATTTGTCAACTGTTTAAAATCACTATAAGTAAAATGGTCAAATGTATGACTGACCCAGATCCGGCTATTGGTAACGAAAGAATTCCCAGGCAGGATCAAATAGGAGGCCTGGGATTCGATGCCTTTTTGTTTAGTGGCGCCTGCATTAATAAAATAATCAGCATTGCTGGCGTCTCGTCTTTGAACAATTGCATTTTTTAACTGGTAATAAAAAACATTGATCTCTGTATACAGGTGTTTATTCAACCAATTACTTTTTACACCTGCTTCATAATTTATACCATGCTCTGCATTTAATTCAGTACTGATAACACTTGTAGATGGCAATACTTCCGCCGTTGTGGGTGGAGAAAAGCCTTTCGCGACGCTTCCATAAACATATAGGTCCGCAAATATTTTTTTTGAAATTGCGAGTCTTGGCGCCACTTCATTCTTATAAGACCTTTTTTGCACAGGTAAAGAAGGGTTTGACAACCGGTGGATCTTGATCGAAGATTTATTCATACTCAGACCAGCCGTTATATTAATATCATGTTTCATTCTCATATCCGCCTGGGTAAATACCGACCAAATAGCATTGTTTACCTCGTCATTGGTAAGTATGGTTCCCGGTCTGCCGTTTTGATTGGCATAAGTACGTACATTAAAAAATCCTTTTTGCATCTCGCCGCCAAATACCAATTTGACTTCTGCCCTTTTTACTGTTGGCCTTAATGTAAATACTGTTCTTCCTCCCAGGTGTGGTTCTTTCCTGACCTCATAGTTTCTAAAAGTTGGGTTCTTAATATTTGAGTAAGCACCATAAAATGAAAAGTTATTTTCAAAATGATCATTGAATTTATATTGGTTATTTATTCCCGCTATCCATGTTTTTTGAAAGATAGCAGCCTTAGCCTTATCGGCGCTTGGAAACATGCCCGCCGCAGGTCGGGCAGATTTAGGGTCCTTCATGTATTCTGCCTTTGTAAGTGCTCCGGGTGTTTCATAAAAAAGATCGCCATAAAGAAAATTAAATCGTAGTGTTTCTCTTTTGCCTGAAAGAATTTGTGTTTGCCATGTAGCCACATCCCTCCGCATTGAGGTGTGTTCCCTGTATCCATGACTTTGCTGGTGAGCATAATTAAAAGTGTTTCTGAAAACGTCCTTACCTTGATTCATTTGAATGTTTACGGCACCCAAATCATAACTGCCATAAACAAGGTTTGCGGAAAAAGTTGGAATATTTTGTTCCGGAGTACTATTTATTAATATGACCCCACCCGTACCAGCTCCGTATAAGCTTCCGGCTGGTCCTTTGATCACTTCCAAAGAATTAAAATTGAAAAAACTAAATTGGTTCAGGTAAGTGTTACCACCCGGATCTGTAAAAGGAATATCATTCCAATAAACTTTTACATTCCTGACACCAAATGGCGAACGCAATGTGCTTCCTCTTAAGTTCATGCGATAACTTCCAGGAGAACGTTCTTCCATTCTTACTCCTGGTGTAGTATTTAATGAAGAAAGGATATTGGTATTACTAAACCTTTCAAGTTTTAATTTGCTGATCTGATTTATAGCAGCAGGAATTTTTCGCAAACTTTGATTTTGTTCATACGCTTTCACAACAACTTCACCGAGAGTTTGTGAAGAATCCGTCACTTGCTGTGCTTGTGAAATAAAAGAATAGAATACGCCAATGAACATGCAGAGGGCAGTTTTTCTCATAATATTGGTTTTAATTGCTTCGCAAAGCTAAACTATCTATAAACAAAAACTGGCAATGTTGCCACTGCCAGTCATTATTATTTAAGAATAATTCCAGTAATTACCTGGCAATAACGATCTTTTCAGTTCTTAAATTTTTACCATTAGCGTCCTTGATTGATAAAACATATACTCCATTACTCAAATTTTGAACATCAATTCTTGTTGTAAATTCTTTGCTCTGCATCTTCCTGACCTCCCTGCCCGAGATATCATATAATGACACCAGCTGGTTGGAAAATTTGTAATTGTAAATGATAAAATAGTTTGTCGCAGGATTTGGATAAACATCTATGTTCTTATCTTTCAGTTCAGCATTGGCTTCAACCATCAACTGATTGCCATTTCTCGCAGGGCCAAGAATTTGGTAAGTAAATTCCAAAATACTTCCAGGATTTGCAGGTGTTGCAGTAACACCGCCCGTTGGTCCCGAAGTGGAACCGCTGCTATCACAGGCCACATATATTTTTAATCCATCAGGTGAAACAACCACATCCCTGAATCGGCCCAGGCCACGGAAATAATGAATAGTGTCTGAAATGATGCTTTGACCACTACTGCTTAGTTTGTACCTCGAAACAGTTCCTTTCTTAAGATTCGCTATCAACAATGAATTCTGCCATCCTGGTATTGTAATATTCCCGTAAAAATCACAACCTGATGGTCCTACTGAAGGCCATGTCATATTATCTCCACCGGAAGGAGGATTGCTGACCGGGAATAAAGAACGCAAAGGTTCTTTTACATTCAGTGACGTACAGTTATTCGATTCATTCACGATTGTGTAACCACCCGTGGTTCTTCCATTATAGTTACCATCGCACCAACCGATCACATTTGGCCATCCAAAGTTTCTGCCACCTTCAATTATATTGATCTCATCATCACTGAAAGGTCCGTGCTCGTCGCTATATAAAATATCCATTCCATCTACATTGCCCCATACAAGACCCTGGGGGTTACGATGTCCAAATGAATACACAGCATTGCCGAAAGGATTATCCGTTGGTATCCATGAACCAGAACCGTCTGGCTCAGTATTCAGGCGCAATATTTTCCCTTCGTAAATATTTGTGTTTTGGGCATTGTTAGGCCGGCTGATATTATCATACTGACCAGCCCCCATATCTCCTACTGAATAATATAATTTCAGATCGGGGCCTATGGCGATCCTTGCAGAATTATGATCATTGCTTCCGGGAATATCCTGCAAAATCGTTTCCGGGGATTCCAATGATTGGGTGAGTATATTATAAGTATATCTTTCGATCCTTGTTTTTCGAACGGTGTTACTTAATGACTGATATGTATAAGAAATATAGACATAGGGTTTACCCAAAAGAAATTGCGGATGCACTGCCAGTCCCATCAATCCATCCTGTCCTCCCACCCGCACCATTTGTGACCCTAATGTCAGCACCGTTGTCTTAGAGCCTGTCAATGGACTTACAAAGCTCACTTTCCCTGCAAATCTCTCCGTATACCAGATATTGCCGTCAGGGCCATATACAAGATCGTGTGGCATTCGCTGATTCGCAATTATAGTTCGCATAGTGAATGTCTCATTTGCAAGCCCGGGTATTAACGTGGTTACATCTAACGGATTGCTAAATGAACTTTGGTTACCTGCGGCATCTTTTGCCTTCACTGTGTAGCTATAAAGTGTTGCCGGTAACAAACTGGTTACATTGTACGATGTTGCAGTGATATTTGTTGGATTAATTTTTACTCCATTCTGATATACATCATACCCGGTAACTCCGATATTATCGGTGGAAGCAGACCAGTCTAACTTAAAAGAGGTGAGTGCGATTATTGATGATAAGAGATTTGTCGGTGATGTCGGGGATTCCGTATCCGGCGAACTGGTTGTAACATTCAATGTACTACTTGCCGCGCTTTGATTTCCTGCAGCGTCTTTTGCCGTCACATAAAAACCATAAGTAGTTCCTGCAGTCAGTCCCGTAACGTTATATGACGTTGAAGTGATATTGGAAGGATTTATCTTAACGCCATCCTGGTATACATCATACCCGGTAACACCAACATTATCTGTCGAGGCAGTCCAGCTTAATGTAAATGATGTCATAGTGATATTTGACGAAGCTACATTTGTCGGAACCGTTGGTGATTGTGTATCGGGCAATTGAGTAGCCAAATACGTTCCGGGTATCACTTCACTGGGTGCAGCTGTCGATTGACCAGGTTTAGCCCAACCGACAGATAAATTATCATTACCCGTACTTTCTTTCATCAGTGCTTCTACATAATAAAGCTGACCGCTTGTCAAACTGACCGGGACAGATTTTTGCGAAGCATATTTGTTCCATTCCCTGTATTTAGTTGCATTTGTATTAAATGCAATTTTTACTTTATTGGAAGGATTGCTGGTTGTACTTAGCCAAAGTTCGCCGCTTGCATCGCTGGCTATCCAAAATACATAATTGCCTGTTGTTGGTGGGCAGATATATCCGTTCATTCTTATCCCAATATTATTACCCGTGTTCGAAGGCATTTCAAACAAACTCATGGTGCCGGTTGTAGAAGGATTGTTTGGATAACTTGCATTTGATGTAAGATTGGAAACAGCGGAGCCATTGATCCCATTCCAGCGCTGATAGTTTAAGCTGCCGGTACCTGGGCAAGTTTGAGTGTAAGAGGGCAAAAAAATAAGCAGTCCAATGATGGAAGAGCAGAGGTGTTTCATAAATAATGGTTCTTTAGTTACTGAATAGTTCGGAGATATAAAGTTATGTCGCCAGGCAATATTATTCGCATAAAAAGGCGTGATCAAAATCAATAATACTGTCAGCATTTTCGAACACATGGTAGTCTCACTATCTCTGCCATCACGATGATGGCCTCAGTTTATTATGTATTTTTACAACAATAAGATTGATTATGCATCCAACGAATAAACCTATAATCGGTATCACCTGTGGCGACCTCAATGGTATCGGCACGGAGCTCATCATTAAAGTATTTTCGGACAACCGTATCCTTGAATATTGCACGCCGGTTGTCTTTGCATCAAACAAGGTGATTAATTTCTACCGGAAAAGTTTACCTGAAGCAAATTTTAGCTGGCAAAATATAAAGGAGATTAATCGACTCAACGTAAAACAAATCAACATTTTTAATTGCTGGGATGAAGATGTTATCATTCAGCCAGGGCAACTAAGTGAGAATGGAGGGAAGTACGCAGTGAGATCATTACTTGCTGCGACCGAAGCATTGAAAAAAGGTGAAATACAAGGCATGGTCACCGCACCAATACATAAAAAAAATGTTCAATCGGCAGATTTTAACTACACTGGTCATACACCTTTTTTAAAAAATTATTTTGGTGCCATTGATGTAGTAATGATCTTATTTGCCGATCAATTCCGGATAGGGCTGGTAACGGAACATGTACCCGTAAATGAAGTGTCCGCAAATATTTCCAAAGAAATTGTCACAAGAAAGATCAACATACTAAATGATAGCCTGAAAAAAGATTTTGGTATTGATAAGCCTAAGATAGCAGTGTTAGGATTAAACCCTCATGCCGGAGATGAGGGATTAATTGGGAAGGAAGAAGAAACTATGATTAAACCAGCGATCAAAGAAGCCAAGCAAAATGGCTTCATCATAACAGGACCGTTTAGCGCCGACAGTTTTTTTGCAAGGCAGTATCATAATCGTTATGATGCAGTATTGGCCATGTATCATGATCAGGGTTTAATACCTTTCAAAGCGCTGGCATCAGGCGAAGGAGTAAATTATACTGCCGGACTGCCTGTAGTAAGAACATCACCTGATCATGGAACTGCTTTTGACATAGCCGGAAAAGGCAAAGCAGATGAATCATCATTCCGATCTGCTGTTTTTGAATGTGTCGATATAATTAATAACAGAGCTCGTTACGAATACAATCACAAGAATCCGCTAAAGAAAATGACGCCTGCAATACTGGCCAACCAGGAGGATGAAAAAATTGAAGAATCATAAGCCACATGCTGGTAATTATTGCCACTTACCACTATCGATTTTGAAGATGCAATGCTGTCTTTTCTATTAAAAAATCCCTCCGGTATTTTTACGATCATCTTCTTTCAAAACTTCAGCATACTAAATAGTAATACTCCTAATTAAATTCCGATTAAAGTCAGAATTTTTTCTTAGAAAAACTATGAGATGTCAAAGATGGAATATACTTTTATGTTCTCGTATTTTTTAATCCAGTACCCGGGAAAGTCCTACTAATAACTCTCTCGGTTACCTTAAATCAACACAAATAATTAAGTAATTAAAGGTTCTTTAAACCCTTAACTATAATTATTCATTAATCACCCTAAAACGAAAACGATGAAACATTTCTTCCAAATGACCGTGGCCCTATCCATTATCACAGCCACTACATTCGCTCTTTCAGCCTTTGTATCACCTAAAAAAACTGCCAGCACTGAAGCTTATTCGCTCCAAATGATAAGTAAGGTAACGGATGAAGCAAATAATGAGCAGTGGACATGGGTGTTGACTAACCCCAATCCCGGGAACGGCGAAAACGGGACTCTTCAGGATGTAAGCCATCTGAGTATTCCTCTCACTGCTGAAGCCGAAGCGGCTTTAGTATCGGCAGAATACAGCTATGATGGAATAACCTGGATATCTAATCCTCTTTCAATTGACCGCGACCCAACCATTAAACAATGTACTTCAGTTGATGTACTGAAGTTTGATGTGGGTACTACTGGTACCGAACCTCTTTATTTCAGAATCACGTTTAGCGATGCATTTGAAACAAGTGGTTGGGCAAAATGCTATATTAAAACCGGTGGTGGCAGAAACGGTTGTAACTGGTATTATTTTACCGGTGTAGCCAATCGCAAATTGGACTAATCATTATAAAATATAAAAAAGGTTGCTGAATACAAGCAGCCTTTTTTATCCCTAATACTTTATTTGTTGCCTGTGATGTTGCATATGCAGTGAATGAAAAGGGTTGGTCATATCATTTTGTTTAACTGAACCCTATGAAAGCCGATTTATCCAATGAAACTAACTTTACCTAATTCCGTATACTATAAATCGAAGAACCTCTCAAGAATACTTTTTCTCATATTACTTGTCTTACAGGTAAGTGTCTCACAGAATTCTTCGGCGCAATGTGGAGCTGGTTACACCTCGGCAACAGTTAATTGGGATAACCTGGATTATTTACATGCGAATGGTTATTACGGTGTAACTAACCCTTCTACCGGGCAAGCCTTCGTTACTTCATCGATGTGGCAAACACAAAAATTTGCGATCGGTACTAATTTTCTAACAACTAATACAACAATTCCGGCTTTCGCCGCAGCTGCTCTCTCAGGTGATAGATCAGTGCACACAGGCGACGCTGGTTCACATACAGGAGCTGATATTCATCTTGACCCCACAACTGCCGGTCAAACGATTACGTTGAGTTTCGATAGTGAAGTTCAAAATGTGTCATTTACATTAAATGATATTGATCGCGGCGCTATTTTCACCATCAACGCCACCAATACCAGCGGTGCATTACAAACAATTAATTACACCTTGTATGCTTCAACTATCCTCACAGCTGGAGGGACATCAACCTGGAGAACATTTACTGCTTCTAATACAAACCCGGGATACACAGTAAATACCGGAGCCGTTACTATTTCAATTGCCGGTCCATTGAAGAATATTACCATCAAAGATTCAATACTCGGCAGTAACGATGAATTCTTCCTGTCTGACATTACTGCCTGCGTGGCAGATCCGGGTTTTCCAACCAACTATCATTACTCATACACCCAACCGTTCACAGGACAACCTTCTTATTTTCTCGCGAATCCCCAAAAC
>Ga0075428_100002577_pt1 | contig 19701 bp, 15 predicted proteins | sample RhiMetdeltSRZDD2_FD_75291 | JGI IMG/M metagenome (GOLD analysis project Ga0075428, IMG submission 75291) | Populus rhizosphere microbial communities from Tennessee, USA - Rhizosphere MetaG P. deltoides SRZDD2 | ecosystem: Host-associated > Plants > Roots > Rhizosphere > Soil | place: USA... | reverse complement strand
TCCTGCAGCGCACGCTGCAAGGCGGGATCGCTCAAAAGCCGCATGGTCGCCTCGTCGGAGAGCGCCTGACGCACGGCATCATCAGCAAGAGCCCGCCCGACCGCGTCGTCGGCAACTGCGCGGCGCAGGGCGTCGTTAGCCATCATCCGTTTGATCGCATCGTCGTTCAACGCGCGGGCGACACCTTGATCTCTCAGTGACTGGGTCAATGCTCCATCAGCGAGCATGGCTCTGACCGATGCATCGGAAAGCAGCTTCCTGGCGTTTTCGTCCTTCATCAATCGATCGAAGACGTCGCTCTGGAGGAACGCCTGCACCGCCGTGTCCCCCAACTTCACGTCGGAAGCCGACAACTGCGGCTGCGCTGCCTGATAACGATTGGCCTGACCGATGGTACCCTCGGTCCCCTTGCCAATCGGGGGATAGCCGGTAATCGAAAACGTCACGAGCACAACTGCCGCGGCTGCGGCCAAGCCAATCATTGTTTTTCTTGCCATGGCCCTTCCTCCTCGAGCCGAAGATTCGTTCCGAACGTCACGTGTCTTCCGCAGGGAAATCTCGCGGGCAGCCGCGGCCGCCAAATCCGGCGGGGCCACAACCAGTCCCACATCCTCGACGATCGAGGTCAGCCGCTGCATGGATTCGAAGCGCTCGCGCGCGCGAGCGTCACCTTCAAGCCACTGCTCGAACTCGATTCGTTCTTCCGGGCTCATCTCGCCATCGAGCGCAGCCTGGAGCAGGTCGTCGTTCCTGGTTGGAAAAGGATTCATCGGTGCATCCACCCGGCCAGTTCGCTGGCCAGTTGCTGACGCGCGGTATGCAACCGCGACTTGACGGTCTTGGTGGGGACTCCGATGGCCTCGCTCATCTGCTCATATGAGAGCGCGGCGAAGTGTCGCAGGACGATCACTTCCCGGTAGGCCGGCGAAAGCGAGAGGATGGCCTGCCTGACATCCCGCTTTCGCTCGGCCGCCTCCACCGCATCGACATCGGACGAATCGGACACCTCGGCTTCGGTGTCGCCCAGCTGCTCGGTCGCAGGACGACGACGAAGGTTCAGGCATTCATTCATCAGGATCCGATACATCCAGCTGAAGAAGCGCCGTTCCGGATCGTACGTCCCGAGCTTTTCGTAGGCTTTCACGAACGTGTTCTGCGCCGCATCCCGCGCATCTTCGTAATCCCCGAGCATCCGCAATGCGACGTTGAACATGATGTGCTGGTAGCGTCCGACGAGCACCTCGAACGCAGCGGGTTCGCCGTTCAAACATCGCTTCACGGCCGCCCCGTCGTCAGCGCTCTGGTCCAAATACACTGCGCGGGGCGAAAAGTTGGTGAGCAAGGGCGAAACGTTAGCACGGGGTGATGGAGGCACCGGTATATAAATAAACGTGTGAACCGGCGGTCACGTACTTGGGGACTCGAGATATCAATCGAGCCGGTTGCGGGTGGGATCGTCCTGGCGCCGAAGGGGCGAATAGGAAGCGTAACCGCGCCTGCTTTCGCCGACGCGCTCAACGCGGCTCTTGCCGGCTCTGGCCGCGTGATTATCGATCTGACGGATGTCGATTACGTATCTGGCCCCGCCGTCCGGACGCTCAAACAGTCTGCCGCGACAGACCGAGGGCGGACGATCGTCTGTGGTTTGCAGGAGGCCGTCGGCATCACGCTCGAACTTGGAGACGCGCTCGATGGTGTGTTGGTGATGAAAGATCGCGCGGCGGCGCTCGAATCACTGGATTAGCGATTAAGGATCAGTGATCGGTGATTAGCGATTCAGAGCCACCGCTTCACTGGTCCTGATCGTCGCCGCGGCCTCGTCCTCTGCGCGACGAGCCTCTTGCCAATAACGCGACTTCGGCCGGATATCCTGAATCGCCTGGCCCAGAGTCATCCCGTCATTCACAATCCGCCGCTTGAGTTCAGCGAACGAGATCTCGACGTTGTTCGATGCATGCACCGTGGCAACAAACAACTCGAGGCGCCGAAAACCTGCAGCTGCCGTATGCAGGTCGGTACCAACCGGTAAGCGACCTCGCAGACCATCGGCAAGGACGAGATTGCGCTGAAGTTCCTTTTGCACCAGGGACGGTGCGGGTTTGACGGTCCGTTTTGCAGTCGTAGGCCTGACAGAACTTGCGGCATGTTGGCCGGTTGAAACCGGCACCGCCATCGCCAGAATTGCCGCCGCAATCGCAAACGCCAGGATTGAGCGCTGCATGGACACCCCCTAATCAGCCATCGGAAGAGCGGGCGCAAGTGCCATACCAGCGCGGGGGGGTCACATAAACTGTTGAAGACAGCTTGGTTACCAGACGTCGGCGAATCCCAGCATTCGCGACGAATGACCGCGTTGCCCGTCCACTAACAAATCCGGTATCGGCGCCGCCTGGCGCGCCCTGGCGGATCGAGCCCTTTCGCGTGCTGCGGTATCACGAGCCGCCAGCTATGCCCCGGTCCACCCCATCCTGCGCATTTGATCTGCATGACGCGGATCGCGCTGGAGTTTCTCGAGCAGAGGCGACACGTAGTAGAAGGGTGAGGCTCCGTCCTGCTCGGCCTTGGCCTGCCATTCGAACGCCTTATCGAGGTCATTCAGTCCCGCATAGATGTATGTCATGCAATGCGGCGGGACATAGCGCTGGTCGGCCATTGCGCCGAGTTCGTCGAGGACGCGCTGGACCCGTTCGTGAGCGCCGACGCGCGCGTAGTGGTGCCCGAGCATGCCGAGGTAGAACGGGGCACGAGCTGACATCTCGACCGTGCGCTCACCGAGCGTGACCGCTTCGTCCAATTGTCCTTGCAGTGAGCGACACATTCCCATCACGTGAATCGCGAGAATGAAATTCGGGTCGATTTCCACCGCCTTTTCGCATTCGGCGATCGCCTCCTCATACCGCCTCGCCAGATAGTAGGTATGCCCTGCGCCGGCATTGACGAGCGGCGCCAGGGGATCGACCTCTTGCGCTTCTCGCACCTGTCGGATCGCGGTGCCGATGTCGCGCTGCAGCACGAGCAACCACGAATAATAAACGCGCGTGACCGCCTGTCGTGGATCGAGTTCGAGCGCGCGCGCGAACGCGCGAGCGGCCGCCGGCAGGTTCCATTCGTGCACTCTGATAAGCGCAAGCGAGGTATACGCTTCGGGGAGATCCGGATCGATGGCCAGTGCGCGCTCCGCGGATTCGGCGGCCAGTCCGAGAACCGACCGCGGCCGCTGCACACCATAAATGCCCATGAACGAATAAACGTCTGCGAGTCCCGCGTAAGCGAGTGCGTACCCCGCATCTTCCTCGATCGCATTCTTGAAATGATCGAGCGCCGCCTTCAGACCGCCGTGATAACGCCGCGTCCAATAAAACCGCCCCTTCAAATACGACTGGTAAGCACGGGCATTGGTGGTGTGTCGACCGGCAGCCGGTTCGACCGGTTTGTGCGGCTCCAAGATCGCGATCAAGTGCTGCCGTATCTCATCACTGCTTCGGTAGCGCTGCGCAGGATCGCGCGCGATCGCGCGTTCGACGACCTGCACGAAGCTCGCGGGCAAATCCGGACGGAGGTCAGCAAGCCACTGACGCTCGCCACGCGCATGCGCAGTCTCAACCTCTGTCAGTGTGTGCCCTTCGACGGGATATTCCGTCGTGACGAGATGAAACAGAAGGACACCGACGCTGTAGATGTCGCTGGCGATGGTCGCGGGGGCCCGATTGAAGACTTCGGGCGCGAGGTACAGCGGAGTGCCCGTGATGCCGCCGGCGGGCGTTTGCTCGGCGCGAATTCTGCCGGCACCGAAGTCCATCAACACGATGCGTCCACTTCCATCGCGCATCACGTTCTGCGCCTTGATGTCTCGATGAAGCAGACCGGCCTTGTGTACCGCTGTGACGGCACCGCATAAGTCGATCCCGATAAGCGTTGCGTCGCGGGCGCTGAGGGCTCCGAAGGTCGCAAGTAGTCGGCTCAGCGTGAGACCATCGACAAATTCCATCCACAGCCCGACAGCGCCGTCGTGCTGATCGACGCCGTACACCGCAACCACATTCGGGTGGCGAACCCGCGCGAGCAGGCGGCCTTCGCGAATCACTTCGGCGGCGGCTGAGCTCTCACGCAGCAGCTTGAGCGCGGCCTGCCGCTCGAGCGCGCTGTCCCAGGCGAGATACACGGTCCCAAAGTGTCCGCTGCCGATCTTCTCGCGAATCTCCAGCGGACCCCACCGAACGGGATCAGCGTCGACGACATCGCTCGGCTCGGCGGGCGCGGTCGACAGTGGAGATCCTTGGTGCACAGCAGCGAGGGACGCCAGGATGCGGAGCTCATCGACAAGTTGCCGCTCCTCGTCTGTCGTGGCGGTCGACTCGGCCCCTCCCCAGTCGGGCACGCGGCCATCTGTGATAGCACCCGCGAGTCGCAGCAGCGTGTCATCTGACATGGGCGGCAATTATACGCAGTCGTTCGACTATAATTCGCGCCTGCTCGACAATGCGCGACTCTTTCATGGACGAAAGCGAATCCTCGTTCGCTCTGGTCGAGCGGGCCGTCGGCGGTGATACGCGAGCGCTGGATGACTTGTGCGCGCGATTCCTCCCGCGCCTGCAACGGTGGGCGCATGGACGATTGCCCGCCTGGGCGCGCGACGCGCTCGACACCCACGATCTCGTTCAGGAGACCCTGACGCACGTCGCGGCACGCATTCAGAAATTCGAGCCGCGCCACAAGGCCGCATTTCAGTCATATCTCCGTCAAGCTCTGATCAACCGCGTGCGCGATCAGGTGCGCCGCGCCAAGAGAAGGCCGGCGCCAGATCCCCTCGATTCAGCACGCGTCTCCGATGAGCCGTCGCCGCTCGAAGGAGCGATTGGCCGGGAAGCGCTGGAAAGGTACGAGAACGCGTTGCAGCAGCTCAGGCCCGACGACCGCGATGCGATTATCCTTCGTGTCGAACTCGGCTGTCCGCTCGCTGAAGTCGCCGAAGCGCTCAACAAGCCCAGCGCCGCAGCTGCGCACATCGCGGTGAGTCGCGCACTCGTCCGGCTCGCCAAGGAGATGGCCCGCTTTCGTGCCGTTGTCGTGGTCGCCACCTGGGTTGCCGTTTCGATTTTTTAGCGCTCGAACGTTCCGGGCATTACAGAACATCCCAGTCGCCTCAGGATACCCTCCCTTACTCGGACAGGAATGCGCCTCTAGAGAAGGAAACGTCGCGGGAGTGGCGTTTTCAACACCCTGTACCCGAGTACTGTCGTGAATTGGTCGAGGAACCGTATCAAGAGGAGTCAGGAAAACTATCCTGGAAACTGGATTCCGAAAGCTGCAAGCTACATCATGATTCTCGATACGCTCGCGACCGCAGATCATTACGCGAACCTTCACCCATCATTCGCGCGTGCGTTCGCGTACCTGCGCCAAGCGAACTGGACGCAGCTGTTGTCGGCTGTGCAAGCCTCGGAGCATCCCAGTACGCGTCACTCGATCGACGGTGACCGGATGTATGTGTCAATCGATTGCCTTGAAGGCCGCGGCCGGGAAGGTGCGCGGCTCGAGGCGCATCGCCGCTACATCGACATCCAATTCACGATCGATGGAGACGAAGAGATTGGGTGGAAATCGCTCGCCGACTGCGCGCTGACGTCGATCGCCTACGACCAGGCAAAGGACGTCATGTTTTTCCGCGACCGCCCGGACAGTTGGCTGTCACTGCCGGCCGGTCGCTTTGCGATCTTCTTTCCAGACGACGCGCACGCTCCGCTCGCCGGGCGTGGCACGTTGAAAAAGGCGATTGTGAAGATCGCAGTGTTGTAACGGAGTCCTACCGGTGCGAACCCACCGCGGCGCGCGCGATCGTCAGCACGCGATTCTGTTCGAACGTGAGCGACGCGAAGAACAGCAGAATGACAGCAACGCCGATTGCGGCGCCTAGTGTGCGGGTCATGGCATTACACCTCCACAGGGTTTGGTCTGCCGGTGTAATCGAGCAACGAACATGCCTGAATGGTCTGGAAGGGAAGTCGTTGGCACTGTGAGTGATAGGCCAATGTGCCGGCCGACAAGGAGTCGCGCACGGGTGACGAATCCGGCGGTGGATCACGAACTTGGCGTTGCGCGCAATTGCGCGTGCACCGCACACGAATGTGCGAATGTGTGCACGTCGCAACGATGAATCGCTTCACCCAGCGTCAGCTCAACGCACGCGTGCTCGAAACGCTCGAGAGCCGCGTAAAACAGTTCCGCCGCCGTGAAGAGTTGTGGCCGCTTCGAATCCCGTCCGAACCGATTGCCCTCGACGATGTGATCGAGGCGGCACTTGGGCCGGACGCACGACGCTACGACGCCAATGCTCTGAGGACCCGGACCCTCCTGCAGCTCGAATGGGACGCGCAAACACGCTGGGAAGTATGGATGATCGCGCTTCCCTCAAAAACGAAGGTCTACTTCGATTCAGACGGCCACGAAACGCGCCTGCTTGCGTCAGGTGGGCGAAATGAAGGGGATGAGAACGATCGCGTCTTTCTGCAACTGCTCGCGGAGACCGCAGGATCCGCGTTTGGCATTGAGTTCGCCGGCGGTGCGCCAGCGCGGGTGCGCTCGTCGATTGCCGATCGAGCCTTTCTCGTCGACTTCTTCGTGAATCTCTTCGAGGTGGCGGGCGACGAGAAATCGGTGCGCGCGGCCATGCCGCATCGCACGTCAAGCGAAGGTCGAGACTTTCAGCACGACGTCGAGGACTGGCTCAAGATCACACTTACTCCCAGGCCACCTTCTTGAGCAGCGCGAGATCGGTGAGCATCATGCCGGCGCCCATCACCACCGAGGTGAGCGGGTTCTCGGCGACGAGCACCGGCAGACCAGTCTCTTCGCGCAGCCGCTTGTCGAGATTTCTCAGGAGCGCGCCACCGCCGGTCAGGACAACGCCGCGATCGTAAATGTCGGCGGACAGTTCGGGCGGAATGCGCTCGAGCGAGTCACGTACCGCCTGAACGATCTGGCGCAGAGGTTCACACAGCGCTTCACGAATGTCCGAGTCGGTGATGGTCACCGTCCGGGGGACGCCTTCGACCGCATGACGGCCTTTCACCTCCATCACGAGCGGCTTCTCGAGTGGCGCTGCCGATCCGACTTCGTACTTGATCGCCTGGGCCGTGCGTTCGCCGACGTGCAGATTGCACTGCTTGCGCATGTACTGAATGATCGCTTCGTCCATGGCGTCGCCGGCCACGCGCAGCGACTTGCCGTAGACAGTGCCGGCCATCGAGATGACGGCGATGTCGGTCGTGCCGCCACCGATGTCGATGATCATGTTGCCCGCCGGCTCGGTGACCGGAAGGCCCGAGCCAATCGCGGCCGCCATCGACTCGTCGACGAGGTAGACTTCGCTGGCCTTGACGCGAAACCCGCTGTCTTTCACCGCGCGTCGCTCGACGGGGGTAATCTCGGGAGGAACGCCGATGACCAGGCGAGGTCGCACGAAACTGCGCTTGCCGTGCGCCTTTCGCACGAAATACATCAGCATCTTCTCGGCAGCATCGAAGTCGGCGATGACGCCATCCTTCATCGGGCGAACCGGCTTGATGTTCGCGGGCGTGCGCCCCAGCATTTCGTGCGCCTCGATACCCACCGCCTCGATCTCGCCGCGCGCGATGTTGAACGCGACGATCGAGGGTTCGTTGAGGACAATGCCGCGCCCTCGGGCGAAGACGCACGTATTGGCGGTTCCGAGATCGATCGCCACGTCTGTGGCAAAGGTGGACATCAGGCTCATGGCAGCACGACCTCGTTCGCAAGGAGAGAGTGTGTTCGGGCGCAATTCATGAATCGTTCCCACTTTCTTTCGGCTCTGAACCCTAAAAGCTTCAGGAATTTATCGTCCGCGTGCCAAAAGTTTTCTCATGCGCGGCGACCCAAATTACAAAGTTTGAACGGCGATCACGATTTTGCGCCGGCCCGTATAATCAGCCGTGTGGCACGCGCCGCTCGCCTCCTCGCGGCAACCATCCTGAGTGTGGTCCTCATCTCCTGTGAGAGTGCTGAACCGCTCGGCCCGACCCCTCTCGATGAGGGCATCGTCGTGTATCTCCATTCCGGCTATCGTGGCGTGTCGCAGCAGATCGGTGGCGACGTCGAAGATCTTGGCGACGTCGAGGGTCCCTGCGGCGCATCGGAGGGAGGGGTTGGAACCTGGAACGATTGCATTTCATCGATTCGCGTGCTTCCCGGCTGGAGCGCGCGTATCTACGGCGACAAGAATTACCGCGGCGCCGTCCTCGACGTGAACGCTGACATCCCGGACTTGAAAGCGGTGCATGGCAGCTGCTCGGACAGCTACAACGACTGCATCTCGTCAATCCGGGTATTCAAAAACTAGCTACGTGCGATCGAGATCAGGCGTCCAGCTTGTCACCTGACGCTTGATGGCGTTGGGCTTGAGGTTCTCGCGCACGGCGCGCTCGAGCAACGCCGGCAACTCGCCATCCGAGGCAAACCTGAGCGCCGCAATCTGCTTGTTACTGAGCTGGTCAAGCAGACGTTGTTGTTCGGGTGTCAACAGTGCCGCCGTGCGGACGCGCATCTCCAGTTTGATAATCCGATCCTGCAGACGCGTCGTGTATCGGCGGCTGATCTGCAGCAGAACGATCACCGCCGCGCACAACGCGAGCAATCCAATCGACAACCGATCGCCGGTGGCACGCCAACGCTGCACAAAACTGACCGTCGCGATCATGACGAACACAAACCCGACGCCGGTCAGTATGGGGCGATGGGGGTGGTTCTTGTAGGTCTGCATGTTGGTCGTAGCCAATTCCCTGGTCCCAGTCTTCAGAGATTGCCACTGGAAACCGGAAACTGGCGACTGGAAACTTCGGTCTATCTCGCCTCAATCACACTCAGAGGCGACTTGGTCGGAATGATTCGCGTCAGCTGGAAGCCGGAGCGCGCGAACAACTCGCGGAATTCCTCTTCCGTCCGCTCGCGCCCGCCCGGCATCAGCAGCATCTCGAGATCGATGATCTTCGCGAAGTCGGGTTGATTACCCGGAGTTACCACCGAATCGACCAGGATCACCCGTCCTCCGTGGTTCATCGCGCTGCGGATGTTCTTCAAAATCGTCGTCGCGCGCTCGTCGTCCCAATCATGAATGATGTGCTTCATGATATAGGCGTCTCCCCCTGCCGGAACCGCACGGAAAAAGTCGCCCGATACCGTGCGGCACCGGTCCGAAAGCCCGAGTGATTCGATGACCGGCCGAGCGCCGGCGAGCACGTGGTCGAGGTCGAACAGCACGCCGTGCATCGACGGATAGTTCTGCAGAATCGACGTCAGGACGTGGCCATGTCCGCCGGCGACATCGATGAGCGTCCCAATTCCGCTGAACTCGTAGACCTCGAGGACGGCAGGGATGACCATGGCGCTGAACGTAGTCATCGCGTTGTTGAACACTTCAGACTCGTCGGGGTTCTTCGGAAACCATTCGAAGACCGGGACGCCCAGCGTTTTCTCGGCTGCCGGACTGCCGGTTTGCACTGAGTGCAGCGCGTTGGCGTAGACCTGAAAATGGAACGGATCGCTCATCCATAGCACCATCTCGTACAGTGACCCTGGGCTCGCCGAGCGAAGCATCGACGAGGCGAGGGTGTTGGCGAACGTCCGAGAGCTTTTCTCCTCGAAGACACCAAGGCTCGCGAGCGTTCGCATCACCCGGAACAACGCATCCTCGTTGACGCTGAGCTCGCGCGCAAGATCCGTGGAGGTGCGCGGCCCGGCGGCCAGGAGATCCGGGAGTCGCAGTTTCACGGCGAGGTACACACATGTGGACGCAATGTAGCCGGTGCTCAGCTGCATCAGGTGCTGAGCGGCGGCGGCGTCTGGAGACACTTCAGGCGGATTCGTTACCGTAGACAACGGGAAACCTCCAACGGCAAAACTTTCATTATAACGACGCCGTTCGGTTTTCGTTACTCGTCCGCGGTTGTCTTCTGGCGCGTGGCTTTAACCTCTCCACGCCGTTTCTTGGTGGCGAGGCGCTTTTCCTTGGCCGCCTGTCCAGGCTTCGTGGCCCGCCGTCTCTTCGGTTGGTGTGCGGCTCGCTGGATCAGCGCGATCAACCGCTCGCGCGCGGCGTCGCGATTTTGCCATTGCGTGCGATGCTCGCGCGCGTCGATCACGAGGATGCCGTCGTCGGTCATCCGGCTGCCCGCGAGGGCGGTGAGACGCTGCTTGATGTCATCAGGCAGCGACGAGGCATTGACGTCGAGCCGCAGCTGCACCGCCGTCGCGACCTTGTTGACGTTTTGTCCGCCGGGTCCTGAGGAACGGACGAACCGCTCTTCGATTTCCCGCTCGTCGATCGACAGAGACGGATTGATGACGATCATCGCCGTCACTAGACCTTGAACAAGATGCCTCGTGCCCGCTTGCCGGTGGCGCGTTCGACAGCGCCGACGTACTGTTGCACCTGGGCACGGTAGCGCGATTCGCCGGCCGCCAGTTCGTGGTCGGTCTTGAAATCCACGACCGTTGTGACCCCATTCTCCTCAAACGCAAGATCGAGAACGCCTTCGATCATCGTACCGTCCTTCTGCACCCAGGTGACCGGGGTTTCGCGCGACATCACAGCTGCGCGACGGGCACGCGCCATCAGATCGTGGCCGAGCACCGCGCCGCCGACGGCAGCGGCTGCGCGAATCTCTTCCGCCGTGGACAGCAGGATCCGCCCCTGCGTTTCGGCAGTCGCGACCACGTCTTCGCTGGTCGCGTCGAGCGTGACGGTCGCGAGTACTGCGTGCACCAGCGTACCGAATCGTGGACCGCGCGGGCGTCCAGCAGCTCCGGCCAGCTCGACGATCTCGATCGAGCCGCCGCCAGCAATCTCCTCATCAATGCCAAGCTCGGCAGCCTCCGCCGCCCACGCGGTCGCGGTCTGTAGACGCACGCCCGGTCTCTGCGCGGTATCAATCGCCGTCGCCCGGTCCTGCCGCCAACGCTCGTACTCAACCATGCGCTCTTCGACCGCAAACATGTCGCCGTCTTTGACGATCAAATCGTCGCGGCGCAGGCCGAACGTTGACGCGGCATTCAAGTTGAGGATGTGCGGGTCCCACCACACCACGGAATACTTTGCCGGAGCTTCGCTGCCGGGGAATTCATACAGGCCAGGTGCGACGGTATATGGTCGCGCCGGATCACCGTCGGGCCGATTCATCACCGAATCCTTCGAGGCAAACGCAGGGCATCCGGGCGCGCGGGACGGGTTGCGACGAGCGGTTTCCGGCGGATAGACGGCCGACATCAAAGGATCCAGCCAGCCGCCATCGTATGGACCTTCACCGATCACAGGAACGACCAGGAGATCGCGGGCGCGAGTCGCAGCAACATAGGCCAGTCGCTGTGCCTCCGCCTGCTCGCGCGCACGCTCTTCCTCGCCGTGCATGACGAGATCGATCGGCGCCCATCCCGCCAGTTTCAGCGCGCACAGACCGTCGTCCTTCGAGATCCATCGGCTCGCCTCGGCCGGTGACAATTTGCACGTCGGGTCGGCCAGAATCACGACCGGGAACTCGAGTCCTTTTGCCTTATGGACGGTCATGATGCGCACGCCGTCACTTCCCTCTTCGAGAATGGGGGCCTCGGAGGCTTGCGACGTCTCGGCGGCAATGCGCAGCTCGTCGACGAAGCCTCGGAACGAGATGCCGCCCGACGCCTCGTACTGTCGCGCGAGTTCAGCGACGTGGAGAACATTGGCAAGAGCCTGCTCGCCGCCGGCGCGAAGTACAAAGCCGACATGCGCACGCGTGGCGTTCAACAGCTCCTGAATCGTCTCCGCTACTGGCACATAGTTACGTCGGCGATGGAGCTGTTGCAGACGCTGCAGCGCCAAGCCTATGGGCGACAGGTGCGGTGGGATGGTCGCAGGAATCCGAAACGGATGAAGCATGCCGAAGCCATCCTCGCGGCTTCCAAGCTTCCACTCGAGCAGTTCCTCATCACCAATCGCGAACAGCGCGCCTCTCAGCGTCGCAAACACCGACAACTCGTCATCGGGCCATTCGATTGCCGCCAGCGCCGCGCGAATGGTTTCTACTTCCTCGCGATCGTGAAACGTCTTGCCGCCGACGAGCACGTGGCGCACGCCGCGCGCTTCGAGCGCCTGCACGTAAGGCTGCGTGATATCGTCGCCGAAGCTCAGGAAGCGGCGGAAGAGCAGGCACACATGCTTCGCCTGCACCGGCACCGGTTGCTCACCGGCGCGTTCGGTCACGCTCCATCCGCTCTCGCTCACCAGCCATTCGACGAAGGCGCCAATGGCATCGGGGGTGGACGCCTCGATCGCGATGGCGGAGATGTTGCGCGTGCCGTACGGGGCCGGCACTGGCAGCGCGATGACCGCCGGCTGACGGCTCGGATCTTTCCGATAGGGGGACAATGGCACGTAGTCGGCTTGCAGCGTAAACGCATCGCCGGTCATCACCGGGGAGAATGCCGCGTTGACGCTCGCCTGTAACTGCGGCACGCTGCGAAAACTCGCGGTCAATTTCACGGCCACCGCGCCGCACGAGACGAGGCGCTCGCAGACGTCGCGGTAGACGGCGACATCGGCGCGGCGGAACCGATAGATTGACTGCTTCGGATCGCCGACGAGAAAGAGGCGGCCGGGCAGAGGAGTCACCTTCCGCCAATCGATCTCGGATGGATCAGCGGCGGCAAGCAGCAGGAGAATCTCCGCCTGCAAGGGATCGGTATCCTGAAATTCATCGACAAAGAGGTGCGTAAAACGATCCTGAAAACCGCGCCGCACCGTCTCGTTCCCCTTGACCAGGTCGCGGGCTTTGAGCAGCAAGTCGAGAAAATCAAGGCTGCCCAAGCGCGCCTTCAGCTGCTCGTACCTGTTGACTGCCCCCAGAAGCTCCTGCTGAAGAGTCGCGGCAAGATCCGCGTCAGCATCGAGGCGGAACCCGTCGAGATGGGTCCGAAAGGCGTCGAGCGCGGCGACGAGATCCGCGCGCGTGACCCCTTTGCGGTATCCCGGTCCCCGTCCGTGTCGCGCTCTCGAGAAATTCCGATCGCGCGAAAGATCGACGAGCCGCGCCTCGATGCCGTCGCGATCGACCAGTTCTGATGTCGCTATCGTTGTTCCTTCCTGTTGCAGCTGAATCTCCTGACTCAGATGACGCACTGGAGCGAGATCGAGATACAGCACATCGTTGGCATAGGACGGGTTTTCACTCATCGACGCGAGCGCGTGCAATTCGCTCACGAGGCGTTCAATCTGGTGATCGCGATCGAACGGACGCCGCGTCCACGGTGTCGGGAAATCGCGCCATTGCGTCAGTTCCCACGCCGCTCGCTGCAGTCGATCGATCGGGCCGTCCTGACGCGGGCGCGCGCCGAAAAACGAGAACGGCGCCGATCGCCTGAGGGCACGCCGCACACCTTCCGGCGGATCGGCCAACTGCTGTTGCAACCACCCGCTAAACGCCTCTTCGAACAGCCGCTCAGATTGCGCTTCGGTCAGCACTCGAAACAGAGGGTCGACGCCCGCCTCGACCGGCCGCTCGCGCAGCAGCTCGGCACAGAACCCATGAATCGTATTGACGTGGGCTTCTTCGAGGCTGCCAAGCGCCTTGTCGAGCCGCTCGCGCGCTTCCGGATCCGGCGCTGATCCGCGCTCGCGCTCGAGCGCTTCGCGAAGACGAAGTTTGAGCTCTCCCGCGGCTTTTTCGGTGAACGTCACCGCCACAATGCACTCGACACCCGCGCGGCCCGTTGCCAGCACGCGCAAGATGCGCTTGACCAGCTCGGTCGTCTTCCCCGTACCTGCCGCCGCCTCGACGACGAGAGTGGTGTCGAGGGAGTTGGCGATTTGATCGCGAGCGGCCTGATCGATGAGAGGCGGATTCATGATTCTGTGCGCTTTGGGTTTTTGCGTTTTTGGTTCTAGGTCGCCCAAAACTGACACATTCCTCGCGTTACGGCATCTGTCGCAGGGCCAACAGATCACCAAGCTTGTCCGCCGATTTCATTCGCACTCGTTGCTCCTCGTGCGGACCGCAGACCGATCGAAAGTCGCACCACGTGCACGCGCGATCGGCGGGCGCGACGGGCAGAAATCCAAGCTCGATCGCCCGGTCCACGATCTCGAGCGCCTCCAGCCCGGCGCGGCGATTTGCGTCGTTGATTGGGATCTCGTGATCGGTAAAACCGCCAGCTGCGGTGCAATAAAACAACCGACCAGACGTGACCGCCGTGTTCAGCGCCTCAGTGACGGCGACGCTGTAGAGCACCGGCTGCAGCATCGCGCCGCCTCCGATCACCGTTTTCCATGTCGTCCGGTTCTTTCCCGTCTTATGGTCGGTCACGCGTAAGGCGCGGCCGTCACCGCGGCGTTCGATCAGGTCGACCGATCCTCGCAGCAGAAACCGGCCATCGAGACGCACCGGCTCTGGCACGCTGCGCCGGTCGCGTCCCTCGTCGCTCAGACCGAAACTGAATTCGAAGTACTCAGGAATCCAATCCTGCGCGGACGGAAGCCGGCGCGCCCACACGCGGAGATCGCGAGCAATGTCGTTGACCTCGTCGCGCCATACCCGCTCGATCGCCGGGGCCAGCTGCTCGTGATACTCGGCGGCGGTCTTCGACACGATTCGATCGAGGCATGCCAGCACGTCATGAAGCCGGCCCTCCGATACCGGCAACAGTCCGTCGGACTGCAGCGTCCGGAAAAATTCCGCCTGGACCTGATGGAAGAGCGCGCCACGGGTCAGCGGATCGAGCTTCTGCAGCGGCTCCGGCTCCTGCGCTGGCTCGAGACGATAGATCGCCGAGAGCAGGAACTGATAGGGGCATGTCGAGAACTTCTGGAGTGCCGACAACGAATACGGACGCGCCGACAAGCGCTGACTCGCCACCAGCGCCGTGGTCATGCCGGTCAGCCGCGTGATGCCATCGGACGGAGTCCACGAAGCACGCGCGCGTGACCAGCGCGTGGTGACCGAACGCTTCAACGCATCGTTGAGCCGAAGCAGATAGTGCGCCTGTCCCCGCACCGACTTTCGGTTCTCGATGAGGAGGAGCATGCGAAGCACCGCGAGATCGTGTTCGAGATCGTCGATCGCGCGCGCCGGTTCCTGCGGCGACGGCCACGCAAGCATCGCCCCGCCTTCTGAAACCGCGCGCTCCTGCAGGTCCTCGTGATGTGGAATCCTTCCGGTGATCGCACGCATGACGTCGAGTGCGTAGAACGAAGGGACGCGCGGGCGGGATTCGGCGATATCGATCCGCGGATACGAGAGCCACAATCGCTCAGTCGGCGCGCCGACCGCGAGCCTGAGCAGAAGGCGCTCCATCCGTCCGCGGGTTTCCTGAATAGCCAGGCCGGCCTGGAGCGGTGCGCGCATCTCGTTGTCCAGGAGCATCGGATCTTCGTGCGGCTTCTGCGGAAACATCCGCTCCGCCAGGCCGGCAACAAAGACGACCCGAAACGTGCGCCCGCGTGCCTGTTGTGGCGATCCAACAAAGACGCGCCCGTACCGGTGGCGCGGCGGATCGACGTCGAGAGCCAGCAGTCGATCGGCGACGACATCGCGGGCTTCTTCGAGCGACACGGGTCCAATCTCGCTCATCGGACGAAGCTCCGCGATCACTCGGAGCACGCGTTCCGGTTGGCGAAGAATCTTCGGCGCGAGATCGGAGAATCGATCGAGCCACTCCTTCCATGTGCCGCGCGAAGGCCATGACGCAAGCAGGTCGATGATCGGTAGCGCAAACCCGCGCAGATGGCCCAGATTGGTCAGCTCACGCTCGAGTCGCAACGCACGCGGCGACTCGGGGTCATCGCTCAATTCTTCCTGGATCATCAAACGGTATTCGCGGGCCAGACCGTCGAGCCGGCGATGCCACCGTCCAGGATCGCCCCCGATGACCGCGGATTCGACAATCAGCGTCTCCCACTTCCACGGGGCGCGCAGCGATCCCGCCACGACCGCGTCGCTCACATCCGCATCGCGGCGGGAACGATTCGCGCTGTCAGATTCCCCGGCAGCAGAAGGATCCCGTTGCCACGTCGAGCCATCGACGCGGGAAGCGGCATCCGCGACAACCGGCAACGCTTCATCGTCGGGCACGATGAACTCGAACTCGATCCGATCGCCCGTCAACTGTGGAACCTGCGCGAGCGAGAGATATTCCGCGAACCGTCGCGCCGATAGCTTTTCGCAGGCACATGCCAGGATCGCGAGGAAGGCACGGCCGGCTGGATGCGGCCGGCTCGTCCCGCGATCGAACCATGCGGGAATGCCCGCTCGCTTGAAGGCATGCTCGAGCAGGCTCGCATATCGCTGCGGCGATCTGACGAATACAGCAACCTCGTCGAATGCGACGCCAGCGCGCGCTTCTTCCAGTATGCGCCGCGCAATCTCGACGCACTCGCGTCCTTCGCCGGGCGCGGAGAACAGCCGCACGTCTCCCTTGGGCGTGCGTTCCGGCGGACGACGGCTGGCAAAGAGGTATCGCCGCAGCGCGACGAGATCCGTCTCCCCTTTCTGCTCGAGCACTTCCGGCGCCAATCCGATTGAGGCAAGACGATCGAGCGCTTGCAGATCGCCGAAGGGCACTGTTACCACTGTGCTTGGGGCGGCGCCAATCAGCGCGCGAACAAAGTCGAACTCTGCCGCGGAATCAAGCGGCACGTCGAGGAGGACGAGCGGTATCCCGAGCACCGAGGTCGTCGGTCGCCGATCCGCAACGACTGACGTCGCCGAGGCAAAAAGGGTTGCGCGATCGGTCGCCGATGCGGAATCGAACTCGCGCTCGAACTGATCCAGCAGCACCGACAAATCGGCACCGCCGAGCGGGAGTGCGGCCAGGTCGGCGGACGAGACATGCGCGAGCCGCAGTTCCTGCAGCGTTCGCGCGAGCGCGCGGGGAAAACCTGGGGTGCCAGCAACGGGTCCGAAATACGTCAGGGCGTGATTCCGCACCGATTCGAACGCCGCGCGGGCAGCGACCGCTTCAGACCCGAGATTGGTCGCCGGCGTTCGACGATCGGCCGCGAGGATCGGCGCCGCCAGGCGCGCGGCAAGTTGAGTGAGACTGAAGCGATGCAACCCGAGCGTCGCGCCCGATTCGATCGCAATTGATCGGGCGAGATCGTCGGCTGCGCCGCGCGAGGCAGCGACGAGCAGAAGATCACCATTGCGGAGTTCGGATCGGATGAACGCGCGAGCTTCCGCCAGGCGAAGTTCGTTGGAGGCAGATTCGACGACGCGAATCATGAGGGCTCCTTCCCCGGACGCTGTGCCGGGTCACCGGGAACGATCGCGCCACGCGATCGTGATGAAAGGATAACAGAAATGCGTCTCTGGGCAGCCGTGAGCGGGCACTTCAGCGAACGGCCGCCAATTTTATCGCCGCCCAGATCTTGATTGGCTTCGGCGCTTCGTGCGCGCGCTCGCCGCCGCGGCTGCCGCCACCGCCCTGGCCGCCCATGCCACCGCTGCGGCCGCCCATGCCACCACCAAACCCGCCGAAACCGCGTCCTTCGCCCGACGGTTGCTCGATCTTCGGCGTCTCGAGTCCGAATCCGATCAGCGCGCCAGGTTTGGCTTCGATCGCATACGGCGCGTCGGCCATCTTCTGGAGCGGCACTTTCAACTCGTAGACTGCATAGCCCTCGACGTTCCCCGTCTTCACCGCGATGCCAGGCGCCATCGTCGTCACAAAGCTGTGGGCATCGTCTTTTTGCGGACCATACACTTCGAGGCGATCCACGGGTTCCGGATCGCTTTGCGGTGATTGAACGCTATCGTCGGAACCGGGTGCGGACGGCGGCCGTCCGCCACGGTAACCACCCCGACGATATCCTCCTCGCCCACCGGTCTCATCGCCAGAAACACCGACCGGATACTTCAGTCCGAAATGCTTCTTTTCCCCCCCACCCGGATCGAACCAGACAATGAGCCCTTGTCGAAATATCTGCCGCCGCACAGACGCGTCGTTTGTGCTGAGCACCAGATAGAGATATTGACCGTCGTTCATCGCCGCGGTCAGCAGTGGGTGATTCTCCTCGACCGGAACAAGAGGTCCCGGCCACTCGCCGTTGTCGCCATCGATTGCAACGTTCCGATCACGCCAATGACTATCGATGACCTGTCGCTTCGACGCCAGCAGGATTGCCACGGGCGCAATCACAATGGCCACCACAACACTCGTTGACAGACGTCGCATATAGGAACCGGTCGAATCTTGCAGAACCTAGTCGAACTTTGGCTTGAGCCCCCGTCGACCCGGTGCCTTGGCCAGCGTCTCGCGCGCTTGTGCACGCTGTTCCGGCGTGAGCACTTGCGCGATTCGTGACTGCAGCTCGATACGCGACGTGAGTTCCTCCGCGCGCGCCGCCGCGATCGAATTCTTCAGTTGATCGATTTTCGACTGATCAGGTGTCTCGGCGAAGACAGCTGCTTGCAGCTGCCGTTCCAGATCCATCACGTTGCGCCGCGGGTTGTCGCCAGTCCGCCGCGCTTCAGTGATCGAACGGATCTGCTCGCGTTGTGCATCGGTCAAATTGAGACCGCGAAGAAGTGGAAGCGCACCGTCAAATCCCGGGCCTCGCCCTTGACCGCGACCACCCTGCGGGGGTTGAGCTATGACCGGAATCGCAACCGCACCCGCGACAACCATCGCGAGCACGGCGGACCAAATTGTTCGTGTCATCGAAACCTCCCTTACACCCTAGTTAGACAAGGAGGGAGGGCCGTTTAGTTCAATTCCGCCGGCGAAGTCACGGTTTCTTCACAATTTACGTCGACAAAGCCCTGAAAAGGTGGCTGGCACCTTTCCGGGAAAGGTGCCAGCCACCTTTTACGCTGCTCGGCTATCATCGAGTCATGCTCACCCGATTCGTCCTGGCCACTTTGATCTTCCTGGTTGCTGCGCCTGCCATGGCAGACGGACGGTATTCGGCCGATCGTTACGACTCCCGAATCGAGGTCCTCGACGGCGGGACGATGCGGGTCGCCGAGACCATTGCAATCCGTTTTGAAACGGGAACTTTCACGCAGTTTTTCCGCTCCATCCCTGTGCGGATGACCGACGGTATCGAGATCGTCTCGGCAAGTATGGATGGCCAGCAACTCCCAGAGGGGGAAGGTCCCGGCCGGATCGAGATCTCCGGATCGTCAAACGTGAGGGTGACGTGGCGCTTTCCGCCGACTTCGCCTTCGACCCACACATTCGATCTCGTCTATCTCGTCCACGGTGTCGTTCGTCAGGAGCAAACCGCTGATGTCGTCGCCTGGAGAATCCTGCCAAGCGAGCATCGCTACGCGATTGATTCGAGCACTGTTGACCTCATTGTTCCCGCCTCACCGACGACGGCGCCGGTACTCGAAACGCGCCGCGTCGGTGACTCGCGCGTGCAGCTTGGCGACGGCCGTATCGAGATCGCGGCGAGTAATATTCGTCGGAACGGATGGCTGGAGGTCTCGGTTCACCTGCCTCGCGGCAGCGCAATCGATGCGCCACCTGCGTGGCAACGCCATCAAATCGAGATCAGCGAGATGTCACGCGCGTGGATGTTTGCTGCCGCCATCGTGATTGCCGGAGGCCTGGCTCTTCTGTTTTTTGTGCGTCAACAGTACGACTCACCCCCGCGTGACTTTGCGGCCATGACGCGGTCGGCGATGCCCCCCGATACGCTGCCGCCGGTGATCGCTGGGG
>Ga0075428_100002575_pt1 | contig 19708 bp, 17 predicted proteins | sample RhiMetdeltSRZDD2_FD_75291 | JGI IMG/M metagenome (GOLD analysis project Ga0075428, IMG submission 75291) | Populus rhizosphere microbial communities from Tennessee, USA - Rhizosphere MetaG P. deltoides SRZDD2 | ecosystem: Host-associated > Plants > Roots > Rhizosphere > Soil | place: USA... | reverse complement strand
AGCGGCAACCCCGCGTGGTGATGCAGGACGACGACGGCGCGATGCTCCGGAGACAACCGCCCGAAGGCGCGCTCCAGGGCATCGCGATCGTCGACAGAAACGGTCTCGTCCGGACCACCCGGCCCGTCGGCCGGGAAGACGCGGATGTGCGAGCTCCAGCGCCGGTACCGGCGCAGCTCCTCGTAGCAGGCATTCACGACGAGCCGATGGAGCCAGGGTTCGAAGCGCTCGGGGTTTCGCAGCCGGGGCAGCTCGCGCCACGCGAGGAGGAATGCCTGCTGGACGGCGTCCTGGGCCCGCTCGACATCGCGCAGGATCCGGTAGGCGATGGCGTAGCAGCGGTCACCGTCCAGGTCGACAAGCTCCGTGAAGGCGACGTCGTCGCCTCCCATCGCTCGTTCGACCAGCCTCTCTCGCACAGACGTCCTCTCCGACGGCGCCCGGTCGGGCGCTTCGCCGACTAGAGATGGTGGCGGAACCCGAAAGGTTCAGATGGCCGAATCGAAAGCGCCCCGGCCGTTCCGGCCGGGGCGCTCGAGAAGCGCGAGGAGGTCAGCGGGTCAGGCGCCGCAGGTTGCGGGCTGCGCCTCGTCGATCCGGCGGGCGAAGCCCTCCGGGACCAGTGACGTCACATAGACGATCGTTTCGACGAGGCCTTCGTTCTTGACGACGTGAATGTCGCCGCCGTTGTCAACGAAGCCGTGACCGGCGGAAACGACGTGGCCGGTGCATGTCGGGTCCGATGCCAGATAGAGCGTCAGCGCGCCGGTCTTGACGACGACGAGGCTCGGGCCGGGATGGGAGTGCCAGCCGAACGTCCCGCCTGGAGCGATCTTGTTCTCCAGCACGTAGATCTGGGTCGAGCCTTTGGTCTTGATCCGGGCCTGCCAGAAGCTGGTGCTTTCGGAGGGGTCGGTGTCCGTCAAGGTCGTCGCGTCGATGTCGTCGAACTGGCCGACGGCAAACAGGGTGCTGACGACGCCCGAGCCGGGCGTGGCCTGGACGAAGCCAGCTGTCGCCATAACCGCGAGGAGGGTGATGGTGAGGGCGAGGATGTGCCTGGAGCGCATGTCAACGTTCCTTTCAACAGGCGCACTCCACAAACGCGGAGCCGCATGTCACTGGTAGGTTCGGGTGCAGTGCACGCTGTCAACGGGTATGGCGTCAGCGGCGAGCCGATCGTTCATCCCGCTTGGAGTGGGCGGCAGCGGTTGCCGGGTCAGGGCGCCGCGCTGGTCTCGGGTGCCGGGCCGGCCGGCCGCAAGGTCATTGTTGAGAGGAAGGCTTGGACAAGACGGATACCGGCCCGCTCGACGAGGTCTCGGTCCATCTCACCCTGGGCTATGCCGCGGCGCGTGGCCGCGGTCTACTCATGATGAGGGTGCCCCTCGCGGGTTTCGTTCAATTCGTACGGAGGAGCAGGAAACGTCCCGGCCCGTTCGGGCCGGGACGCCTCATCAGGGCGTGGGGACGGCGTCAGTTCACGATCGCTCCTGGGTCGATTCGAAGGACGAGATTTCGGTCCATCGCGCTGACCCATAGCGAGTCGAATGCCTCGAGCAGTGGGCCGAGAGTCCCGTAGTCCGTGTCAATCGAGTCCGTGATCTCGTTCGTCGTCGGGTCGATTCGGTGGATGGTGCCGTCCTCCCAGCCGCTCGCCCAGATCGCGCTCGACCCGATCGCGATGCCACCAACGAGGGAGCGCATCTTGATCGTCGCCGCGATCGTGTTTGTCGCCGGATCGACGCGATAGATCGCCGAGAGCTCCCGGGACAGCACCCAGACCGCCCCGAAGCCGACCGCCAGACCGCTCGCGAACGGAGTCTTCACCGAGATCTCGGAGACCTTCGTGTTCGTTGCCGGATCAATCCGGTACAGGATGCCGCCGGATGCCTCGCCCGCGACCCAGATCGCGTCCGTCCCGATGGCGACGAGGAAAGGACTTGGGCCGAGCTCGATCTCGGCCTTTCGAGTCAGGGTCGCCACGTCGTAGCGGAACACTCGTCCGAGCCCTGGGCTCACAATCCAGAGGTCCTGCTCGTCGGCGGCCACGCCGCACGCGTCCGGTATTTCAATCTTGCCGAGCACCGCCCCGTTCTCGGGATCGACCTTGGTGACGACATCGGCATGAGCATTCGTTGCCCAGACTGCGCCGCCACCACTGCTGACAACGCAGTGCGCCGTCACGTCCTCGAGCCTCTCGACCTCACGGTCCTTGGCCGGATCGATGCGGCTGACGATGTTCGCCCGGTGACCCTCAACCCAGATCGCGTTGGCGGTCGCCGCGAGGGTATTCGGACCTTCGGCGACGGGGATTTCCGTCACCGTCCCCGGCGGTAGCGTGGGGGCCGCTGCTGTCGGCGACGCCTCCGGGCTCGCCTCGGTGGTCGGCGTCGGGGCGCCGCCTCTGCCACTGCACCCGACGAGGCTCAGTGTCAGCGCTGCGGCTGCGAGGATCCGGCGTGGATTCATCTGACAGCTCCCTTCGCTACAGGTCGCAGAGCGTCGCGAAATCGAACTCGCCATCGAAGACCGGGTGGTTACCGCTCTCGGCGAACACCTCGCGGGTCGTGAAGTCGAACACCAGGCGCCCGACGTCGTGCACGGATATGCCCTCGCCGTACAGCACGACGTGCCAGCGGTTGCCGGTCACCATCGCCACCGTGCCCTCGATGAGGCGAACCGTGACGGCGTGCTCGCGGCCGATGACCGTGTCGCGGTCGTCGCTTCGGTACAGCCAGCCGTCGATGACGGCGTGCATGCGGGTTGTGCCGTCGGGGTAGTGGATGAGCGTCGCCGAGAAGGTCGCGACCTCGCGGATGTGGTACGAGCCGCAGTCGACGACGACATCGTCGGTGGGCGGATCGCTGAAGGCTTCGAACGTGGGCGCGGCAGCTGCTGTAGGGACCACGGTCAGCGTCAGTGCCAGTGCGCTAAGCGCCAGGGCGACGGACGAGCGGCGTGTGATCACATGCATCGGAAGGACCTCCTTGGCGCAATTCGGCCGCGCCGGGCCAGTCGAAATGAGCGGGACGATGCCCGCGGACAGGGGTGATCGCTGGAGCCGGACCCGCGTGTAGCGGCTCGAGCTAGGGAAAGTCGAAGGAGCGCAGGAACGCGTCGCCGTCGACGCCCATCGTGGCCCAGGCTGACTCTGGCCCCGTGGCAATCGCGGTCACGGGCTGACCATCGACCTCGGTCACGAGGATGAGAACGTGGTCGCCCGGCGCGTAGCCGATGGATCCCCCGCTCTCGAAGTTGCAGCCCGTTGCGTTCGGGCAGAAGACGTTGATGGCGTTGCCGGCGTTGTGGAACGCATCGAGGGGCACGGTGCCCTCGAGGAGCGTTCCGCTTGCTGATCCGAGCGTGACTGGCGTGATAGACGAGATGACGAGGTCGCTGCGACCCTGGAGCCAGGTGACGATGTCTGCCGGGACGACCTCCACCGTGCCGCCCTCGGCGAAGACGGCACTGGGCCGCACGACACCGAGCGCTGCGAAGGTGGCCGCGGAGTGTTCCAGGAAGGCGAACGGGGGCCCGTCGATTCCGAACGTGATGCTCGCGCTACCCGTGAAGGTGAACGCGGGCTCGAAGTCGGGAAAGACGTAGCGGACGCCTGGGGTGAGTGCTCGGCCTTCGACGGCAATCGTGGCGCCCGCGATGCGCGGTGTCGGCGTCGGTCGGACCGTCGGTTCGACGGTTGGCGACACGGTTGGCATAGGCGTTGGACCGCCGACATCGTTGCGACCGGGAAGGTTGACGTAGATCGCGCCGAGCACGGCCAGGGCGATGACGGCCGCCGCGGCAAGTCGAAGGACGCCGGCGTTCCGGTCGAACCCCCACGACACCGGCAAGCGGCGTCGCTGTGAAATGGAGGGGATGGCGGCCAGGACGGTCGCCAGCGCCTGGTCTGGCGCCTGGTTCGGGTCGTGTTCGAGCCAGTCCGCGATGCGACTGTCGAAGGACGGATCGGTCGAGTGGTTCATGCGCTTCGCCCCCGGGTCGTCGCGACGGACCCAGTGTCTGCGTCGAGCACGGTCCGCAGCTGACGGACCGCGTAGTGAAGGCGGGACCGCGCGGTCCCGACGGGGATGCCAAGGGTGTCCGCGATCTCCGTCAGCGGATACCCGAGGTGATGGTGGAGCACGACGACCGCGCGCTGTTCCGGTGACAGCCTGCGGAAGGCTTGCTCGAGCTCGTCCCGTGCGGCGACGGAGCGCGCCACGTCAGGAGCGATCAAAGGATGTTCCGGAATGACCTGCATGCGGGCGACGAAGCGCCGCTGGCCTCGCGCTTCCGTGTAGCAGGCGTTGACAACGAGGCGATTCAGCCACGCCTCGAAGCGCTCGAGGTCACGGAGGTTCGGCAGGCCACGCCACGCGCCCAGGAGCGCCTGTTGCGTGGCGTCCTGCGCACGGTGTGGGTCGCGCAGGATGCGATGGGCGAGGGCGTAGCAGCGATTGACGTACGTGGCCGCGAGAGTCCCGAAGGCGTCCCGATCGCCGCGCGCCGCCCGCTGCACGAGGTCCGATTGCACAGGGAATTGCGATCCCTCGCCTGGCGGCCCATTCGGCCGCGTCACTGAGTATGGAACCGGCGACGCGCGATTCGTTCAGAGCAGAAGACGCCTCCGGGCTCGCTAGGCGAGATCCGGAGGCGTTCCCTACCGCGCCGGGCTACCCGGACGCGAGGCAGCCTGCCGCAGTCGACCGTGGCCTTGCATCCTCGGGCCACACGCACATCGTCGAGAGGAATGCTTCGAGCAGCCTGCGTCCGCCGCCATAGGGCGCAACGGACGGGTCATTGTCGGTTCGCCAGATGCTGACAACAACCATCTCGCCGTTGTAGTAGCCGCCGCTGAAGAACGCCTGGGTGTCCCAATCGCTTGATGCGAGGAGGAGGCCCGGATGACAGTCGTAGATCTCGATGCACAAGCGGACGGCTCGATCGTGAGTAGGGGTGCACCTCGTGCCGCCACCTGCGGCCTCGCAGTACGTCTCGAGCCACGCTTCGACCTGTTCCCAGGTCTCGCCGTCGACGTACTCGAAGGGCACCGACCAGATGCTTACGCGGACGCCCAGACCGTCGGCCGCCCCGGACGTGTAGAACGCATCCGCGGCCGAGCTCATCGGATCCGCTGCGTCAGTTTCGAGGTCCCAAGCGCGTTCCGCTGGCTCGACAGACCAGTCGCTTGGGTGACCGATCTTGAATCCGTACTGAGCGGATGTGTACGGTGTCCAGGTCGTGGTGTCGAGAAGAACGTTCGGGGTCGGCGATGGTGTCGGGCTCGGCACGGCTGTCGCGGTCGGGCTCGGTTCCGGGGTCGTGTGGCCGGGCCCAGGGGCCGGCCGGAAAATCGTCATCGCAGCCAGGCCGCCGATCGCGATCACCGCGATCACGGCGGCCAGGCGCACCTGAATAGGCATGGCTGAGGTCCTCCGCGGGAACCGAAGGTCCCGTTCCTGGGGTGTCGTCCTGACGGCCAGGAGGACGGCATCGACCGCCGGCCGGGGAGTCTCGTCGGACCCCTCGGACAGCCAATCGTCAATGGCGCGTTCGAAGACCCGGTCGTCGTTCATGCCGGTCGCCCTTCCTGGAGCTGGGTCTGCGCCCGGTTCGCCTCGAACACGATGCGCAGCGCGCGGGTTGCGTAATGGAGCCGCGAACGCGCGGTGCCGTCCGGAATGCCGAGCGACTCGGCCACCGCCACGAGGGGCAGGCCCACGTGGTGGTGCAGGACGAAGACCGCGCGCTGGTCGAGCGGCAGCGTGCCGAAGGCACGGTCCAGCTCGTCGCGATCGGAGATCGAGGTGATGGCATCCGTGCCGTCGGCGCGGTTGGCCGGGATGACCCGGATGAGCGTCGACCAGCGCCTGGCCCGCGGGGCTTCCGCATAGCAGGCGTGGACGAGGATCCGGAAGGCCCAGGCCTCGAAACGGTCGGGCTCCCGAAGGTGGGGCAGCTTGCGCCAGATGGTGACGAGGGCGTTCTGCAGAACGTCCTCGGCCAGCCCCGGATCTCGCAGGATCCGCCGGGCGACACCGAAGAGCACGTCGCTGACCTGGTGCACCAGATCCGCGAAGGCCTCCTGGTCGCCTCGACCGGCCCGCTCGACGAGGTCTCGGTCCATCTCACCCTGGGCTATGCCGCGGCGCGAGGCCGCGGTCTACTCATGATGAGGGTGGCCCTTGCCGATTCCGTTCAGTCGCGCGCGTGCCAATCAGTTCGATCATCATTCCAGCCATGACCTTCCGAGACCGCGTCCTCGCTCGAGAGCTGCTGTACGGGCTCTTTCTCGACCTCGACTCGCCGGCCTCCGCCGAGCTCGCGGGCCACGCCGGCTACGACTGGCTGCTCGTGGACCTCGAGCATGGGGCGACGACCGAGGCGTCCCTCCAGGCGCACCTCTATGCCATCGAAACGACCGGTGCCGCGGCCCTCGTCCGGCCACAGTCGGGCGAGCGGATGCGGATCGGGCGGGCGCTGGACGTGGGGGCGCGAGGGATCATGGTTCCGAGGCTGAACTCCGCGGCCGAGGCGGCCGAGGCGCTGACGTTCCTGCGCTACCCGCCGGACGGCATTCGCGGCGTCGCGACGCGGACCCGCGGTGCAGGGCTCGGGACGCGCTCGCACGCCCAGATCCGCGAGGTCAACCAGGAGATCGTCGGGATCGTCCAGATCGAGTCGCCCGGCGGGCTGGCCGAGGCTGACGTGATCGCCGCGATCGACGGGGTCGACGTGCTCTTCGTGGGGCCGGCGGATCTGACCCACTCGCTGGGGATCGCCGGCCAGTTCGACCACGCGCGCTACCGCGAGGCGCTCGATACGGTCGCGGCCGCGTGCCGCAACCACGGCAAGGCGGCGGGGATCCTCGTCTACGACACCGCAGTCGTGCCGAACCTGCGCGAGCGCGGCTACACGTTCATCGGCATCGGTGCCGACGGTGCGTTCGTCGCGGACACGGCTGCCAGGGCGCTCGCTGCGGTTCGAACCTAGCGCGATTCGACGCCCTCGCCCTACTCGTCCGCGAGCCGAAGTTCGCGCGCGGTCGCATTCGACCCCGGTCCGGTCTGGGCAAGGACGACGCCGCCGAGGATCAGCGCCCCGCCGATGAGCTGGACGAGGGTCAGCGACTCGGCGAGGAAGAGCGCCGCGAGGCTGATCGTCCAGATCGGCTCGATCGTGCTCAGGAGCGAAGCCTGCGCCGCCCCGATCCGCCGCGCGCCGGCGTAGAAGGTCTGGATCGCGACGAACGTCGACACGAGGCCGATCGCGAGCATCGCCGGCTGGACGGAGCCCGGCACCTCCGACGGCAGCATCGGCTGCCCGAGGGCGATCGCCCCGACGACGTAGGACATCGCGGTCGCCGACATCATCAACGCGCTCGCCGCGGCGGGCTCGAGGCCGCCCGTCGTCGCCTCGCCGACGGTCGTCCGCCGCTCCCCGGAGAGTCTCGCGGCCAGCACGATCCAGACCGCGTAGATCACGGGCGACGCCGCGATCAGGATCAAGCCAACGCCGTCCACCTCGTCCGACGCCGGCATGCTGCCCACGGCCAGCGCCACACCCACGAGGGCGAGACCGAGCGCCGCCCACGCCCGAATGCCAGTCAACGCCTGCCCCACGCGAAGCGACAGCACCGCCACCAGGGCCGGGTAGACGTAGACGATTAGCGCGGCCAGCGACACCGGCACCGTCTCGAGGCCGGCGAAGTAGGTGGCGGAGTTGCCCGTGTAGAGGACGCCGAGCGCGAGGGCGACGACGATCGCCCGCCGGTCTACGCGTCGCAACGCCGCTCGGCGACTCGGCGAGCCCAACAGCCAGGCCCACGCCAGCGCCGCCCCCACGACGAACCGCCAGACCATGAGCGTGTGCCAGCCGACGCCCTCGGCGTAGACCGGCTTCGCGATCAGCCCGCCCGAACCGAACGCGCACGCGGAGACGAGCACCAGCCCGATCCCGATCGCCCGGCCTCGATCCATGGCGGCGGAGGCTATCAGGGCTAAACTCCGGGCGATGACGCAACTCACGGAGCGGGCCGTCGCCTCGCGCGTTCCGAGCCTGGCCGAGGAGAAGCTCAAGGTCCTCAGCCGGCACGATCCGCTGACGGTCATGCCGGGGACGAGCCTGGCCAGCTGCGTCGAGCGCATCCAGGGCGCCGGCACTGGCGATTCGGTGTTCGTGACCGAGGACGGCGAGATCGGCGGCAGGCTCCTCGGTGTCCTGACCGAGCGCGACATCTTCGCGAAGCTCGTCGACGCGGACGCGGACCTGAGCCGCGCTGTCGAGGCCGTGATGGTCGCGCATCCGTGGACGCTCCATCTCGACGAGCCCATCAGCCACGCGATCGAGCTCATGCAGGGCGGCAAGTACCGCAACGTGCCGCTCGTCGACGGAGACGGCAACCTCGTCGGCGTCGTTCGCCCGGTCGACGTCCTGAAGTACCTCGCCGAGGCGTTCCCCGAGGAGCTGCTCAACCTCCCGCCGCGCCCGCATCAGAGGATGAAGGAGTCCGAGGGGGCGTGACGAAGCAGCGCGGTCGGGCGTGACCGAGACACTCGAGAGGACGCTCCCCGAGCGCGAGCTCGAACGGGTCACGATCCGTTTCGCCGGCGACTCCGGCGACGGGATGCAGCTGACCGGCAGCCAGTTCACGCGAACCGCTGCGGTCTTCGGCAACGACATCTCGACGCTGCCGGACTTCCCGGCCGAGATCCGCGCCCCGGCCGGCTCACTGCCCGGCGTGTCCGGCTTCCAGCTGAGCTTCTCGTCGACCGACATCCATACGCCGGGCGACGCGCCGGACGTCCTCGTGGCGATGAACCCGGCCGCGTTGAAGTCGAACCTCGTCGACCTGCCGCCGGGAGGCGCCCTGATCGTCAACGAGGACGCCTTCACGCCCCAGAACCTGACAAAGGTCGGCTACACGGCGAACCCGTTGACCGACGGCTCGCTGAAGGCCTGGAACGTCATCGCGGTTCCGATCTCCACGATGAACGCCCGATCGGCCGAGGGTCTCGAGCTGACGAACAAGCAGGTCGACCTGACGAAGAACTTCTTCGCCCTCGGCCTGATGTTCTGGCTGTACGAGCGCGACCTCGAACCCACGCTCGCATGGATCGACGAGAAGTTTGGCAAGCGGCCGGTCATCGCCGAAGGCAACGCCAGGGCCCTCAAGGCCGGCTACAACTACGGCGAGACGACCGAGGTCTTCCACGAGCGCTTCATTGTCCCGCCCGCAAAGCTCGCGCCCGGCCGCTATCGGAACCTCACCGGCAACGAGGCGGCCGCGATGGGCTTCGTCGCCGCGGCCCAGCTGGCCAAGCGGACCCTCTTCTACGGCTCCTACCCGATCACGCCGGCCTCGGACATCCTCCACCAGCTCGCGGGCTACAAGAACTTCGGCGTCGTGACGTTCCAGGCCGAGGACGAGATCGCCGCCATCGGTGCGGCGATCGGCGCCAGCTACGGCGGCTCGCTTGGCATGACCGGCACGTCGGGGCCCGGGATCGCGCTCAAGAGCGAGGCGCTCGGTCTCGCGATCATGGTCGAGCTGCCGCTCGTCGTCATCGACGTGCAGCGGGCCGGCCCGTCGACGGGCATGCCCACGAAGAACGAGCAGGCGGACCTTCTCCAGGTGATGTTCGGCCGGAACTCGGACTCGCCGGTCGCGATCGTCGCCCCGGCCACGCCCGGTGAGTGCTTCTACATGGCGATCGAGGCGTGGCGCATCGCCCTCAAGTACATGACTCCGGTCGTCTACCTCTCTGACGCGTTCGTTGCGACGGGGGCGGAGCCGTGGCCGGTGCCTCGGATTGCGGACCTGCCGGACATCTCCGTCTCGAATCGGACTGAGCGCGAGGGCTTCTTCCCGTACCTGCGCGATCCGGACACCCTTGCCCGGCCGTGGGCCGTGCCGGGCACGCCGGGTCTCGAGCACCGGATCGGTGGCCTCGAGAAGGCCGACGTCACGGGCAACGTCAGCTACGACCCGGACAACCACCACCTGATGCAGACGCTGCGGCGCGACAAGATCGCGGGCATCGCCGACGACATCCCGCCGCTCGAGGTCCACGGGCCGTCCGAGGGCGACCTCCTGATCCTCGGCTGGGGCTCCACGTACGGTGCGATCCGCAGCGCCGTCGAGCGGCTGCAGGCGGCTGGCAAGAGCGTCGCGCACGCCCACCTCCGCCACCTGAACCCGTTCCCGGCGAATACCGGCGACGTCGTTCGCGCCTACAAGCGGGTGCTGATCCCGGAGGTCAACCTCGGCCAGCTGCTCATGCTCATCCGGTCGCGCTACCTCGTCGACGCGGTTGGCTTCAACCGCGTTCGAGGCAAGCCGTTCCGGATCGCCGAGATCGAAGCGGAGGCGGAGCGATTGCTCGCCGAGAGGAACGGCACGCGATGACCGAGACCAACGGCGACGTCGCGCTCTCCCCGGAGAACGCCGCCACGCTCGAGGGCCTCAAGGCGCTGCCGGTGCTGACGCGAAAGGACTTCGTGTCGGACCAGGAGGTCCGGTGGTGCCCCGGCTGCGGCGACTACTCGATCCTCGCCCAGACCCAGAAGGTCATGCCGGACTTCGGCTACCCGAAGGAGAACATCGTTTTCATCAGCGGCATCGGCTGTTCGGGCCGGCTGCCGTACTACATGAACACCTACGGCTTCCACACGATCCACGGCCGTGCCCCCACGATCGCGACCGGCCTCAAGGCCTCGCGGCCGGACCTTATGGTCTGGGTCATCACCGGCGATGGCGACGCGCTCTCGATCGGCGGCAACCACCTGCTCCATGCGATGCGCCGCAACGTCGACATCCGGGTCGTGATGTTCAACAACCGGATCTACGGGCTGACGAAGGGCCAGGCCTCGCCGACGTCGGAGTTCGGGAAGGTCACGAAGTCGAGCCCGTACGGCACGATCGACTATCCGGTCAGTCCGCTCGCCGTCGCGCTCGCCGCCGAAGCCAGCTTCATCGCGCGGTCGGTCGACACCCACACCGAGCATCTCCAGCGCACGCTCGAGCGCGCGGGCGCGCACAAGGGCTCGACCTTCGTCGAGGTCCTCCAGAACTGCAATATCTTCAACGACGGGGCCTACAAGGAGTTCACGGACCGCGAGGTCCGCGACGACCGGATGCTCGTCCTCGAGGCCGGCGAGCCGATGATCTTCGGCAAGGACCGCGACCGCGGCCTGCGCCTGAACGGTCACAAGCCCGAGGTCGTGACGATCGGCGAGAACGGCATCACCGAGGCCGACATCCTCGTCCACGACCCGACCGACCCGTTGATCGCGTACATGCTCGCGACCATCTACTGGCCGGAGTTCCCGGTGCCGGTCGGCGTGATCCGCGACATCTCGCGGCCCACGCTGGACGCGATGATCGCGGCCCAGCTCGAGCAGGCGGTGGCCGCGCGCGGCAAGGGCGACCTCCAGAAGTTGCTCGACAGCGGCGAAACCTGGACCGTGGAGTAGGGAGGCGAGCGCGGCATGCAGTGCCCTGTCTGCCACTTCGGCAACTTCCCCGGCGACGACACGTGCGCCAACTGCGGCGCCGACCTCTGGGCGGTCGACGTTCCGGAACCCGCCACCGGCTTCCACGGCAAGCTCCTGGGTGCCCACCTGGACGAGCTTGGTGCGCCGGCCCCGCAGACCGTCGCCGCGGGGAGCGGCGTTGACGCGGCCCTGGCGCAGATGCACGCCGGCGGGCTCGATTGCCTGCTCGTCATGGATGGCTCGCGCCTCGTCGGCATCTTCACCGACCGAGATGCGGTGCTGAAGCTCGCGGGTCAGCCGCGCCGCGCCACGTCGATCGACGAGGTGATGACCCGCGACCCGGTCGTTCTCCGACACGACGATCCCATCGCCGTCGCCATCAACAAGATGGCGGTCGGCGGCTTCCGGCACGTTCCGATCGTGGACGGCGGTCGCCCGACGGGCGTCGTGTCGGCGAAGGACGTCTTCCGCCACATCGCCAGCCGGATCAGCTGAGGCCGGCGCTCGTGGCCCCACTGGCCGCGCCCGGCTCGGCAGCCGTCGCGGTTCTCGCCGATGACCTCATCTGGGGCACGCGTCTCGCGTCCACGATTGATTCGCTTGACGGGGCCCAGGCGACGCGCCTTCGAAGCCTGCCGGCCCTCGAAACGTGGGTCACGGCCCCCGACCGCGGGCCGCGCGACGCGGTCATCGTTGACCTGACCGCCCGCGCGTACGACGGCGTCGAAGCGATCGAGCTCGCAAGCTCGGTCGGCGTTCGGGTGCTCGCAGTTGGCCAGCACGACGATGTCGAGCTGCGAAAGCGGGCCCTCGATGCCGGTGCCGAACGCGTGTACGCCTATCGCAAGCTGTTCGAGGATGGCCCGGCGACGCTCGCCCGTTGGCTCGGACTCGCAGCGGAGACCGTGACGCCCACGTGAGCGTCGCCGAACCCGCGCGCCGGCCCTCAATCCCGGCGGGACGCTACGGCGCTCGGCTGGAGGCGGCCGCTGGGGTTGCGACGCGCCTTGGCACGGACGCGTTGCTGATCGGCGTGGGCGCCGATCTCGAGTACCTCACCGGCTATGCGGCCCACGCGCTCGAGCGACTGACGATGCTCGTGCTCACCGCCAACGGCACGGCGACCCTCGTCGTCCCGCGTCTCGAGGTCACCCCGGCTCGTGCCTGCCCAGGTGTCACCCGCGGCTTCGTCGAGGTCGTCACCTGGGACGAGACCGACGACGCCTATGCGCTCGCCGCTTCCATGACGGAGCTGCCGCTGGCGGCCGGACGCGTTGCGGTCTCGCCGACCCTGTGGGCCCTCCACGTCCTCAACCTCGAGCGCGTCCTGCCCGACACTGCCTTCGAGCTCGCGACCGCGGTCACCCGCGAGCTGCGGATGCACAAGGACGCAGACGAGATCGAGCTGCTGCGGCTCGCTGCCCAAGCCGCGGATCGCGTCGTCGCCCAGATTGCGGCCGGGCGGCTCGTCGGCCGAACCGAGGTCGATGTCGCCCGCGAGGTCCATGAGCGGCTCATCGCCGAGGGCCACGCCGAGGCGCCGTTCGGGATCGTCGGTTCGGGTCCGAACTCCGCGTCACCGCATCACGGGGCGTCCGAGCGCGTCATCCGCGCCGGCGAGCCGATCGTCCTCGACATCGGCGGCCGCCTCGGTGGCTACGGTTCGGACACGACGCGAACGCTCTGGGTCACCGGCGGCGATCCGAATCGCGGCCCGGACGAGGAGTTCCTGCACCTGTTCTCGGTGCTGCGAACGGCGCAGGAGCGCGCGACCGCGGCGGTTCGACCGGGGATCGCCTGCGAGGCGATCGACGCCGTCGCGCGCGAGATCATCGCGGCCGAAGGCTATGGACCGAACTTCTTCCACCGGGTCGGCCACGGGATCGGCCTCGAGGGCCACGAGGAGCCCTATCTCGTCGGCGGCAATGACGAGCCGCTCGACGTCGGGTATACGTTCAGCGTCGAGCCGGGCATCTACCTCGAGGGTCGCTACGGGGCCCGCATCGAGGACATCGTCGTCTGTGGTCCGAACGGCCCGATCGTGCTCAACGAGTCGTCGCGCGACCTCTGGATCGTCGACGGCTGACCGCCCGAACCGGTCCGGGCCCGGCCGGGGCGTCAGGGGTATGATCCCGGGCAGCGACCGCCCGCCCTTTGGCGGTCGAACCGAGCGCAACATGACAACGCCCCCTCCGCGGCGCTTCGGCGCCGCCGCCGCCGGCCGATGAGCCGGCGTCAACATCACGGCGGCCGCCACCACGGCCGACCGCATAAGGCCGCTGAGCGGCGTCCCGCCGCGCCCTCGGCGCTGGCGCCTGGCGCCCCGCCCGAAGCGGACGGTTCGAGCCTGCCCGAGCCGTTCGAAGCGCCGACGGAAGCGCTGACGGCTGGCGAAGCGCCGATCGATTCCGCGGCGCGCTTCGAGCTCGATCCTCCCGTTGACGACGCCGCGGCGGCCGATGTCACGTTCGAGCCTGCCGGCATGCCAAGCGTCGCGCCGACGGCCTGGTCGGCACCTGTGGCTGGCGCACCGGTCGACCAGGACGCGCACATGAACGGCGAAGCCCACGCGGAGCCCCACGTTGCGACCAACGGCGACGGCCTCGCCGGGACGTGCACCGCGCCCCAGCTCCGGCGCTTCATCAAGAGCCGCGCCTACGTGCCCATGCACGAGCTGCGGCGACGCTTCGCGATCAACGGCTCCGAGGACGACGTCACCCAGGTCGACGTCCACGCGCGGCGGATCTACATCGGCCTGCCCGAGCGCGAGGGCCGATTGCTCGGCGAGCTGCTGCGCGGCGGCGATGTCGGCTTCGAGCTCTCGCTCGACCCGATCACCCCGATCGTCGTCGGCGTCTACCCGATGCGCCCCGTTCCGAGGCCCTGATTCGGCTGTCGCCCTGGCGACCGATTTGGAGTCGCGGTCGGCACCGGTGTCTCGACGCACCATTGACCGACGGGACGTCCCCGGATGCCTTGACGCACCTGTGCGACACTGACAATCTGAACTGATCAGTCAGCGGCTCACCCCGAACCCCGAAAGAGCCGCCGATCTGATAACGAAATGCGTCGCCGTGGCGCGCTGGGGCGTGCCTGCGGCGGACGTGGAGGGAAATCGCGCGTGATCCGATTCCGCATGTTCAAGGCCACTGCGGCCGCGCTTCTCGCGCTCGCACTCATCGGTCCGACCGGCGTCAGTGCGAATCCGCCCGGTTGGACGTTCTCCGTCGCGACGATCCCGGCCGACGGGATCGTGGCACCCAACAACAGCGCCGGATTCGTGGTCACGATCACGAACGGCGGCCGAAGCAACATCTCGGCGCTCTACCTCGACGTTGATCCGAACGCCCTACCGCCAAACGGCGCCACGCCGACGTACGTCGGCCCGATCACGTACTCGAACCCAGCCAACGGTGTCGGTGACTGTCATGACCCGAGCGAGGGCGCGCTGTTCTGCGACTTCGGGAATCTCGTCGCCGGCCAATCCGTGACAGTCACGGTGGCGTTCCAGATGCCTGCCTCGGGATCGAGCTACTTCGACTTCCGCGCGCTCGGGAACGGCAACACGCCGTCCGACGGCGGGACGAGCCACGGCGACACGCTGAAGGCTCGGATCAGCATCAACGGTGGAAACTCGAAACCGCCGGTCGCGCCCGCCGCAACGGTCACGCTCAACGCGAGCAAGAACTTCGCTGGCGGCTTCTCAGCGGACACAACGCCAGTCGCGAACGACCCAAATCTCGGACCGAAGAACATCCAGTCCGGCAAGATCGTCCCCCCAGATGGTGGCATCGCGGTCACCCTCGAGGATGGGCTTGGCGACTCCACCTACACCTGCACAGACCTGGGCCTCGTCTGCACCCATCGGTTCGGAGAGTGGGCGCGGCTAAACGTGGGAGGCGGAGCGTCGTTCCCGACGACCGGCATCCACGTGACGATCATCGTCCTTGGAAACAAGGTCCCGAGCGGGGCAACCTTGGACTCGATCAAGCTGATCCACGTCCCGGACGTCGGCTCGCCGTACGTCATCAGCAACCGGTGCGACGACACGACGAACGGCGGCCTCGACGGCACCGTGCCTCACGTCCTCGCCGATGAGTGCATCCTCGTCACGGTCGGGAAGAACATCACGATCGACGCGTGGCTCCTGAACAACGGCGGGAACCGCGGCGCCTACTGAATCGGCGATCGCTCAGGCCGGTGCCGGCGTGAGTCGGTCGCGCAACCGGCCGGCAGAGACGACGTCTCCCTTCCGCTCGTAGAGCTCCAGGGCCTCCCGCAAGGGGGGCCCTGCAGATTCCCCGTCGCCAATCGATGTGAAAACCTCCGCGAGGTCGATAAGGGCGTCAGCCTGGAGGCGCGGGTCCGCAGTCGTTCGAGCCAGGTCGACGGCCTCGCGCGCCAGTCGCACAGCTTCGACCGCGTCCCCTCTTGCGGCCAGGACCTTCGCACGTGCCCCGCGCCACGGCACCTGGGTCAGGACGTCGTCGGCTTCACCGATCGCCTCTGCAACCTTGCTGAATTCGAGTGCCTCGTCGAACTTTTCGGCGGCCCAGAGGACCTGCGAGAGGAACGCTGCGACGGTTGATCGGTAATACCGTTCGTCGATCGCTGCGAGCGCGTCATAGTCGCGCCGGAGCTCACGTTCGGCCTCGCCGAGATCACCTGCAAGGCGCTCGACCTCCGAGGAATCGATCGAGCTCGTCAGCGTGACGATTCCGGCGCCGAGCTCCTTCAGGGCGGCGTAGCCGGTCTGGTAGAGCTCTCGCGCAGCCTCGATGCGGCCCTGCATCGCGAGCATGACCGCCATCGCTCCCTGAATGACCGCCTGTGCGCCGCGGTCTCCTTCGACGCCATGCAGCAGCTCCTCACACTGCGCGAGCGCCTCGTCGGCCTGAGTCGCGCCGTGCAGCGCGAGGTAGGCGATCGTGGAGGCGCTCCGCGCCGCGATGCGTGAATCGCCCGCGCGTCGCGCGTATTCGATGACGCGCTCAGCGGCTGCCATGGCTTCTTCGAGGCGGCCGTGGGGGACATACGTGTTCATGAGCAGCCGCCAGGCTCGAGCGAGGCCGGCGTCGTCACCGATTGGCTCCAGGACAGAGATCGCCCGCTCCGCTGCCTCGATCGCCGTCGCTGCGCTGCTATCCCCGCCACTGAACTGGTTGACGGCGACGCGGATGAGTTTCGCGCGGACAGCCAGACGCTCCTCGCCAGTCGCAGACGCGATCTCCATCGCCTCGTCGAGAACCGTCGCGGCGTCGTCGAACGCGCCCGCCTGCATCCGAGCCTCGCCCAGATCGACCATGAGGTCGACCCGCCCCGGGGTATGCCGCGGGAGGAGATCGACCGATCGACGCAGGAGGTTGATGGCGGCCGGGATGTCGGCTCGAGCCAGTGCCCGTCGGCCGGCGGATGCAAGCTTTTCGGCGGCTCGCTCACCAACCGCCCGGCCTTCCTCGTCGATCGGGCCGAGCTCGCCGCGGTAGCGGTAGGCCTGCTCGAGGTGGTAGCCGAGAATCTCCTCGAACTCCGTCTCGCGGCCGCGCTCGCGGTTGATGCGCTCGGCCCAGGTCACGAAGCGCTCGTGGAGGGCAGCACGTTCGCGCTTCAGGAGGCTGCCGTACGCGGTGTCGCGGATGAGCTGGTGGCCGAAGCGGAAGGCCGGCTCACCCTCGGCCTCCTCCGGCCGGACGAACTGCTTGCGGCTGAGCGTGCCGAGCTGGGCCGGGACCACGGTCCGGAGCGGCTCGCTCACGAGCTCCTCGACCGCGGCCTGGGCAAAGAACAGGCCGACCACCGCCGCGGGCTCGACAACATCTCGCTCGGTGGGCTGCAGGTTGTCGAGGCGGGCCGCGAGCAGGGCGTGGATCGTCGGTGGAACGATGACCGACTCGGCGCCACCGGCCGCGATCCAGCGCTCGCCTTCGCGGCGCAGGATGCCCTGGTCCACGAGCATCGAGACCATCTGCTCGACGAAGAGCGGATTTCCCTCGGCTGCGCCGACGACGCGGGCCCGGATCGAGGGATCCAGGCCGGCTTCGCCAAGCAGGCGTTCGATCATGTCCCCGGCGGCACCCTCGGACAGGGGCTGAAGGATGACCTGCTGCTCGGTATGCGCCTCGGACCACTCGGCGTGCTTGTCGAGAAGCTCATGACGAGCGGAGCAGAGCAGGAGGATCGGGGCATCAGCGACGGCCTCGAGGAGGTGATCGAGGAGATCGAGGAACGTCGTCTCCGCTGAGTGGATGTCGTCGACGATCGCCACGAGCGGCCCGCCGGTCGCCAGGCCCTCGAGAAGCCGACGGATTCCCCAGAACAGCTCCGCGACCGGGAACGAGGTGTCCGACAGGCTGAGCGAGGCCGCCACGCGATCGACGATCCGGTCGACCTCTTCACGGTCCGGGTTCGCCCGTCCGACGAGCTCGGCGACCTTCGCTCGGGCCGCGTCGGGCGAGTCTTCGGCGTTGACGTCGGCCGCCTCGCGGACGATCTCGGCGATCGGCCAGAACGTGATGCCGTCGCCGTATGGGAGGCAGCGACCACGGACAACGCGGCCGCCCTCCGACGCCCTGATCGCGAACTCTTTGATCAGGCGTGACTTGCCGACGCCCGCGTCGCCGATCACGGCGACGAGCGAGGCCCGGTGGCCGGTCCGTGCGTCGTCGAGCGCGGTCGCGAGACGAGCCATCTCGGCCTCCCGGCCGACGAACGGCGAAAGCGCCGTGGTGCGCTCCACCGGTCGTGCCCTGACGCCGACGAGCCGATACGCCGGAACCGGCTCGGCCTTGCCCTTCAGCGACAGCGGCGGGATCTCCTCGATGTCGATGTGGTCGCGGGCAAGGCGATACGTCAGCTCGCCCACAATGATCTGGCCGTGCCCGGCGGCCTGCTCCAGGCGGGCCGCCGTGTTCACGGCATCGCCGGTGACGAGGCGCTGGCCGAGGCTCGCGTCGCCGGCAATGACCTCGCCGGTGTTGACGCCGATGTGGTTGCCGATCTCGAGCCCGAACCGGCCTCGAAGGTCGGCGTTGAGCGCGGGCAGCGCGGCCTGCATGTCCGCGGCGGCGCGGACCGCGCGAACGGCATCGTCCTCGTGGCGCACCGGCAGCCCGAACACGGCCATGACCGCGTCACCGATGAACGTCTCGATCGTTGCGCCGTGGCGTTCGAGTGCGATCCGCATCGCTTCGAAGTAGGCGGCCATCGCATCGCGCAGCGCTTCCGGCGTCGGCGGGCCGTCGCCGAGGTGCTCGGGCTTCGGGTCGGCGAAGACAATCGTCACGGTCTTGCGGCTCTCGCGCGCCTTCGCTGCGAGGACGAGCGGGCTGCCGCAGTAGCCGCACAGCTTGAAGCCGGGACGGTTGACCTCGCCGCAGCGCGGACAGGCGCCTTCCACGCTGGACGCATCGGGGCCCGCGCCGTCGGACTCGGTCACGGGCCGCTCCGCGACCGACACGAGGCGATGCCCTCGATAGCTGCCGTTCCCGTCCTTCGGGCTGACCGGACCGATCGGCTGGAACCGGCCGCGCCGACCGACCAGCCCGACCGTGGACTCGTGGACAAGGACCTCCTGCGGCGGCGCGTTCTGTTCCATCGTCGTCGCGATCTTCAGCGTCTCGCCGGTGAGGACATGCTCGCCGCCCTTGGGCTGGCCGACGACCACCTCGCCGCTCGCCACACCCGTGCGATTGACGAGACGGACGCCCCATTTCTCGTCGAGCTGCTCGTTGAGGCTGGCGAGGACGCGCTGGCTCTCGGCCGCGGCCTCGATGCCGCGCAGGGCGTCGTCATCGCTTGCGGTCGGAAGCCCGAACACCGCGACAATCGCGTCGCCGATGATCTTCTCGATCGTGCCGCCGTGGGACTCGAAGACGAGCCGCATCTCGTCGAAATAGCGCCCGAGGATCTCGCGGAGCGACTCGGGATCGAGCTTCTCGCCGAGTGCGGTCGAACCCTTGAGATCCGACGTCACGACTGTGACGAAGCGCCGCGGCGCCGGGGCCGCGGAGGGCGCGCCCAGCGCCGTCCCGCAGGCACCACAGAACCGGTAGTCCGCCGGGTTGTCGGTCCCGCAGCTGGGGCAGCTCGTCGGCCGTTCGGCTGGCGCGCTCACGCACGGCAGTGTAGTGGGGTCGGCTGGGATCACGGCCCCTCCGCTACGCTTCCGCGCGATGAGCCCCGACGGCGAGGTCCAGACGCTCCAGCGCGA
>Ga0075428_100002574_pt1 | contig 19709 bp, 13 predicted proteins | sample RhiMetdeltSRZDD2_FD_75291 | JGI IMG/M metagenome (GOLD analysis project Ga0075428, IMG submission 75291) | Populus rhizosphere microbial communities from Tennessee, USA - Rhizosphere MetaG P. deltoides SRZDD2 | ecosystem: Host-associated > Plants > Roots > Rhizosphere > Soil | place: USA... | reverse complement strand
GCCGGTCGATGCGGTATTCCTGATCGTGATCGACACGATGCGTCCGGACCGGCTCTCCTGTTACGGCGCGACCGACAACCGGACGCCGGCCATGGACCGGATCGCCGCCTCCGGTGTGCGTTTCGAGAATGCCGAGTCGCCGGCCAGCTGGACCGTGCCGTCCATGGGCTCGATCATGACCTCGCGCTACCCGACCCAGCTCGGCCTGGTCGAACGGCCGCCCGACCGCGACACGCTGTTCCGTTGGCACGACCGGCGGGCGCAGATCAACTACTCGATCCCGGCCGGCGTCGCGACGCTTGCATCGCTGCTCGACGACGTGGGGTTTCATCCGGTCGCCTTCGTTAACCAGCCGTACATCAACGCCGGCGACGGCTTCGAGCAGGGGTTCGCGGAGTGGTGCTTGTCGGCCGGCGAGGACTCGATCGTCTGGCACGACACGCGCACGCCGATTCCTACCATCCAGTTCCCTGACAAGACGGATCTCGCCGAGGCCGATCCACTACTCGTCGCCGAGTGCAGGCGGTGGCTCCAGCGCAACGCCGATCGCCGGCCGTTCGTGTGGGTTCACCTCGTGCGCCCGCACGTGCCGGACACGCCGCTCATCGAACACCTCCCCAAAGAGCTGCAGAAGCCTGGGGTTCACCCCGCGATCAAGCGCACGGCCGAGGTGCGCGAGGTCGACGACCTTGTTGGCGAACTGCTCGCGGCAATCGACTCGACCGTGGGACTGGCGCGGTCGCTCGTGATTCTGGCGTCGGCTCATGGCGAAGAATTCGAGGAGCATGGCATGTTCGGCCATGGGCACAGCCTCCATGGCGAGGTCATCCACGTTCCACTCCTCATTGCCGGTCCGTCGGTCCCCCCGGGGGCGACGGTGAGCGCGTACGCGAGTACGATCGACCTCGCCCCAACGATCCTCGAGCTGGTGGGAGCCAAGGCCCGGACACCCGAGAGCTTCCAGGGCACGAGCCTGCTGCCGCTCATTCGCGGCGGCATGACGCGGACGCCGATCTACTCCGAGGGCATGATGTACGGCGCCACCAAGCGGACCCTGATCGAGGATCGATTCAAGCTCGTGTTCGACGCGCAAGCGCAGCCGTCTTATGCGCTGTTCGACCTGATGCGTGACCCGCTCGAGCAGGTCGACGTCATCGCGTCGGAACGCGAGCGCGCGACGCGCATGAAGGAGGCGCTCGTCGCGCACACCTCACGGATGGTGAGCGATCTGGAGCTGGCGATGGGCCAGGTGGGGACGAAGGAGAGCGCCGAGACCGAGCGTATTCTGCAGGAGATGCGGACGCTGGGCTACATCGGAAAGTAGGGCTCGCCGTCGGACCTGCCTCGGGTGCGCTCAGATCTCGATCCGAAGGACACGCTTGAGAATCAGCGCCCCCACCATGGACCAAACGACGAAAACGACGAGCCAGTGGGTCCGCCACACGAGGACCGAATACCGGGCGGGCGGATAGCGTACCTCGAGGCGCGCGATGGATGCGCCCGGGGGAAGCGGCGGCAGGCCGGGGTGAAGCAGGGCGTCGAGCGCCGATTGGGTGCGGAGACCGCCGATGGTCCCCGCGCCCGGCTCGACTGCCAGAGGAAACCGGTAGCGCGTGTTTGCAACCCGCATGGTCATGGTGGGCGTGCCCGGACGCTCAGCTCGCACCTGCCAGTGCACCTCTCTCCGCGCGGGCACGCGCACCCTGGGTCCCCCGATGATGGCGCCGTAGCTCGCGTCGAGATCGATTGCAGTACTCATGACGTCGATCCCGGGAGCGCAGGTCACCGTTACGATCGCGGTCTCGCCGGAGTGCAGGGGTGAGCGGGCGAATCGTGCATCGAGGTGCACGAGGATGGGCGCGACGACCGCGGAAATGAGGATGAGCGGCCCCAGCACTAGACGCAGGTAGCGCAGATTGCCCGCCACCGCCGCCACGAGGGCCTTCAGGATCAGGACAAGGTCGTCTTGGTAGATCCTCATCTCCAGGACGTGCGCCGTGATGGCGTTGCGTATCGTCCGGATGCGTGTCGGGTTCGACGTCGCTCGGAAGATCAGCATCACGACCGCGCCGGTGAGCAGCGAGACGACGGCGAGGGCGGCGTGCATGCCCTAGGAAATGTAACCGAGTCCTTCCAGGCGCTTCTTCACATCTTCGTCCGAGGCGTTGTCGTCCGGGCGACCCAGCTCGCGCTCGATCAAGTGCGTGACAAACTCGTCGACCGAGGCGTACCCAGCCTGCTCCGCACCCTTCTTCAGGCGCTCGTAGAGCGTCGGGTCCAGCTTGATGCTCTTGCCGCCCACAAACCCTCCTTACTGGACGAGCGCCCGCCCACGCATCTGGCGTGGCCGCTCGATGCCGTAGAGTCCCAGGATCGTTACCGGCAGGTCGACGAGCGATGGATCCCCGGCGACCGGCCGGTTCATCATCAGCACGCCCGGAACCAGCGTGTGATCGATGCAGTGATCGCCCGACCAGCGGTCCAGGTTGGGCGTCAGCCACTCATGCGCGAGCGTCCCGAGCGCGGATTCGTCGCTGCTACGATAGCCGCGATTGTATCCGACGATCAGGTCGGGCGCATGCCCGACCTCGGGGCCGTGGTAGACGTCGCGCGACCGGTCCACGCGGCTGACGATCTTGTCGCCGGTCTCAGGATCGCGCAGAGCCAGAAGCCTGCTCTGAAGCTCGTCCAGCACCGAGTCGCACTCGGCGCCGCGGCGTACGATCCCCTTGGCTTCGCGGCCAAGCACGTTCAGGTAGAGCCCATTCAGGCCCAAGGCATACGCGCGGGTGCGCCTCCAGAACACGTCGGAGAACATGGGGCTCCGCCCGATCCGCTCGGGGTGCGAGACGGAGAGGAAGCCTTCACGGTAGAGCCAGGTGTTCAGGTTCACCTTCTTGTAGAGCGGCGCGAAGCCGTGATCAGACATGACGACGATGGTGGCGTCCCGGGGCACGCGGCGGACGATCACGCCGAGCAGGCTGTCCATCGCCGCGTACAGACGGTCGATGCGATCGGCGAATCCTGGAGACGTCGCGTGCGCGGGATGCCGCGGATCGGCGTTCCGCCACAGCATGTGGCAGGAGGGATCGACTGTCGACACGTAGAAGAAGAGCAGCCCGTCCCGGTAGCGCGCTAGCGTGGCGTCGAACATCCGCCACTCCTCGGCGAGCACGTTGTCGGTCTGTCGCACGAACGCCGTGTCGTCGAACACACCGCTGGCGAGGGCCTTGGTGTCCTCCGGCATGCCCATGGTGTAGAAGTCCCCGATGGCTTCACGCATCTCGTGCGCGAACGATCGCGGCGTCGAGATGGGGAGCACCGGGCGGGCGGGATCCAGGTTGATGGGCGTCACGTAGAGCCGGAATGTCGGGCGCACGGATTCCAGGTAGAAGCGGCAGATACCCGGAATGCGGTGAAGCGGGCCCATGGGGTCGAAGGACACGTGAATCCAATCGCTCCACTGCCGCGCGGCCAGGAGGAACACCTCGTCGCCCACGGTGATCCGTGCCGCGTCGTCGGGCGCACTCGCGTCGATCGCAACCGGGATGGTCATCGTCGGCCGGTCCTTGTGCAGCGTATTCAAGGGCCCCACGAGAAGTGCGCGCACCTGCCCGTTCCGGACCGTCACGCGATGGATCTCGCCGCCCGCCACGGGCCCGTTCGCGAACGCCGGGTCGTCGGTGTAGAAGGCGAACGTTCCGTAGCCGCCTGCGAGATCGGGGGTGCCCATCCCCGACAGCGTGCGCCCTTTGCTGGGGGCGGGCGGGAAGTTCGCTGGCACACGGATGATCGTATAGGGCACATGGTGGCGGTCGAGGATCTCCCAGAATGCCTCGCCCTTTCGGAGGAGCTGTGCCTTGCCGGCTGAGAGCGGGATCACCCAGGGGCCGACGCGCAGCGTGCGTTCGGGCTCGGTGACCCGCGCAGTCGAGAACAGCGGCAGATAGGTCGAAGTGTCGCGGTGGATGAAGTCGAAGATGCCATGGCCGCCCGGGTCCATTCCGGTAATGAAGTTGGACCATGCGACCGGGCTCTGCGGCGGGATGCTGGTCTCGAGCCGCGCGAACGAGCCGCGCTCATGGAGCGAAGCGAAGTTCGGCATGATCCCCTGCTCGATCCTGGCCACGACCATGTCCGGGTCCAGCCCGTCGATGCCGATGACAACGACATGCCGGTGCGACGTTGCGGGGGGCGAGCACGCGAGGGCCGCCGCGAGCGCGGCGGCTACCCATATGGCGACCGCACGCTTCACGCGATGCTCCGGCCCATCATGTACGCCGGCACGTCGACGCCGAGAAGGTCGAGAACCGTGGGCCCGATATCGATGAGGCGTGGGCGCTCGGCATCGAGCGCGATACTCGAGAACAGCACGCCGGGTACGATCTCGGGGTCCATGGAGTGGTCGCCACTCCACGCTCGGACGTTGTCCTCGAAGACGCTCGAGCCGACGATGCCGCGCGCGCAATCCCACGACTCGCGATAGCCTTCGGCGAAGCCGGGGATCAGCTCCGGGCCGTCGTCCGTGTAGGGGCCTTGGAACGTTTCCTGGACGTCGATGACCCGCCGCACTGCGACCGTGTCTCCGTCACGCAGGGCGGTCAGCCCCTCGGCGATGCGACGCTTGAGGCTGGGTAGCTCGGCCTTCTCGACGATTCCTTGGCGCTCGCGATTGCGGAGGTTTACGTAAATGCTTCCCAAACCAATCGAGTAGGCCTGCGTGCGGCTCCAGTCGACCGATTCCAGAAACTCCCCGGGCCCGGCGCCCGGCTTCAGCGTCATGAACCCGTGCGCGCTCAGCCACGCGTTGAGATCGATCCCCCGGCGAAAGGACTTGAAGCCGTGGTCCGACATGACGAACACCGCCGTGTCGTCTCGGGCGTAGCGCATCGTCTCACCGACCAACACGTCGCAGTCCCGATACATCTGCTCCACAGCGTCGCGATGCGGGCTCGGCGGCTTCCCGCGATTCGCGGGATGATCGGCTTCGAGGTGGCGGAAGAACATGTGCTGGAGCCGGTCAGGGAGGTCGAACACGCACACGGCGACGCCGCTGCGCAGGCGCTCGAGACTGTGGAACCACATCCGCCTCCGCTCCTCGTGGAACCCGTACGCCTGCTCCAGCCATCCCGTTTCGTCGAGTGCCCCCTCGTTGAGGGCCCAGGTGTCCTCGGCGAGCCCCAGCGTCCCGTAGGGGCCATGGAGCTTGGCGAGGTGGGTCGAGAACACCGGCGGATGGGAGATCGGCATCGCCGGCCTTTCGGGATCGATGTGGATCGGCGTCATGTAGAGGCCGATCTCCTCCGAAAGGGACGTCAGGTAGAAGCGCGCGATGCCGTGGAGCGTCACGCCCGGCGCGGCGCGGAAACCGAGCCGCACCCAGGGAGTGTATTCCCGCTCGCGCAGCACATGAGACACACCGCCGACGCGCAGCGTGACCCTCCCCGCCGCGCGATCCACGCGTGCCATGAGCGGGACGCGCAGGGTCGCGCGGTCGAACGGGCTCTTCGGCCCCGGGATCGCGGTCGTAATGATGCCGTCCTTCTCTTCGACCGGCACGACCAGCCCGCCGATCCGCTCCGCCGCGTCGCGCGAGGTCGTGAAGTAGGTGAACGAGCCCTGGGTGCCGCGCAGGTCGGGCACACACATGCCCGAGATCATGACCCCGTCAATCGGCTCGGCCGGGAACGTAATCGGCACCCGCAGCACCGACGCGAAGATGCCGTGCTCGCTCAACACCCTCCAGAACGTCTTGCTCTTCTGAAGTGAGCGCACGCCGGCGCCACCGCGCGGAATCCGCAGCGGCCCGAACTTCCAGAAGCGCGGCGTGCCGTAGACCTCGCTCGATGAAAGCCGCGGCAGGTAGGAGCGCCGGTCGCGCGCGAGGAAGTCCCAGATCGCGTGGCGGGAACTGTCGCACCCGGTCGCGAACGTGGACCAGGCGACCGGGGAAAGCGCGGGCGTCGAAGTCTGCAGGCGACGGTAGGCGCCGCGCTCGCGAAGCGACTTCAGATTCGGAAGCTCGCCGCGCTCCATCAGGCGCTCGACGATCGTAGGCTCGAGCCCATCAAGCCCGAGGACAATGATCTTCCGGAACCGCGGCGGCCGCATGCGCCGCTTGCGCCGCACGCGGCGCACGATCGCGCGGAAGGGGAAGATCAGCAGTGCGAGGCTCGCAGTGGCCAGCGCAACCAGCAGGGTAAGGAACGACGAGACCAGTGCGAACCCGGCGCCGGGTCCGATGTATGCGATCGGCACGGGCGGCTACAGCACCCGGCCAATCATCTCGGGTGCCACCGGGATGCCGTAGAAGTCGAGAATCGACGGCGCCACGTCGTAGATCGAGACATTGCCTGCGGTCTCGCGTGCGGGCTTGCCGCGCCCATGCCAGATGAAGATCCCTTCCTGCGCGTGGTTCGCGTCATCTGGGCCGGTGTCGTTCTCGAAAAGATGGATGCCGGCGCCCACGGTGCTGGCGCTCCGCCAGCCGAGGTCGCCGAGGTACACGATGAGGTCGGGCGGCGTGCCGTGGCTCTCGCGATACGCCTCTTCGGGCAGGAACACGCGCGTCCCGAGCGGCTGGCCGTGCGCGTCGGTTGTGGCTTCGAGACGGATGGCGAGATCGCGCTTGAGCGCGTCGACTCCAGCCGCCGGGATCTGGCCGCGCGGTTCGCGCCCCTCGACGTTGAGGAAGATGCGCGCGTAATAGCCGCCGTCGCTCCACACCTGGGTGTGGTCGAAGTCGATCATCCCGGGCGTGAGACGCGCGGGCGTCGCGACGCCCGGCTTCAGCGCCAGCAGACCCTCCTGGATCAGCCATTCGTTGATGCAGAACGCGCCGTGCATCGCCTTGGCGCCGTGGTCCGAAACCACGATGACCGAAGCGTCGGCCGGCAGCGCGTCGATCGTGCGTCCGATCTCCTCGTCCATGTCGAGGTAGTAGCGGTGAATGACGTCCTCGAATTCGTTCCCCCGTTCGTACAGGGGATGGGTCGGATCGCTGTAGCGCCAGAATGCGTGGTGAATCCGGTCCGGGCCCATCTCGACCATGATCGCGAAATCCCAGGGCTCCCGGGCCAGCAACGCCCGGTAGGCCTGGAAGCGCCCGCGCGTCATCCGATAGATCTGATCGAGGATCTGTCGCTTGTCGAGGGTGCGAAAATCCGGCGTGTCGAGGATGAAGTCGCCGCCCGCCCACTCATCGAGTTTGGCCCCCAGCGTCGCCGGAAACGTCCAGGTGACGTCCTTGCCGGGGGTGAGGAAGCACGACGCCATGACGCCGCGCAGCGGGGTGGGTGGATAGGTGAGGGGCACGCCCAGCACGATCGAGCTCAATCCTCGGCGTCCGAGGTGTTGCCACAGCGGTCTTGCTTTCACGTGCTTGCCGTTGACGATGTAGACGTCTTCGTATTCGCGTGAAGCACGGTTGCGGAATCCGTAGATGCCGAGCATTCCGGGATCCTGTGAGGTCATCATCGACATCCACGCCGGCACTGTGATCGGCGGAATCGTCGACACGAGATGCCCGTGGATCCCGCCTTCCATGAGGCGCCGCACGTTTCGCATCTCTGCGAGCCACGGGCCGAACAGCAGCTGCGGCGTTACGCAGTCGAGCCCGATGACGCAAAGCCGCCTCCCCATTCGTGACTCAGCGCGCGTCGCCGCCAGCGAGATAGCCGAGTCGCTCGAGGTGGTCGTGGATCTGGCTCGACGCGTCGTCCGGCGAAACCGCAGTCGTGTCGATCAGGAGGTCAGCGTCGTCCGGGGCCTCATACGGATCCGAGATGCCGGTGAACTCCTTGACGACGCCGGCGCGCGCTTTGGCGTAGAGACCCTTCCGGTCCCGCTGCTCGCAGACTTCGAGCGGCGTCGAGACGTGAACGAGCACGAACCCGCCGTGCGCGCCGACCATCGCCCGCACCTGCTTTCGCGTCGCGTCGTACGGCGCGATCGGCGCGCAGATCGCGATGCCGCCCGACTTCGTAACCTCCGACGCCACGAAGCCGATGCGCTGAATGTTGAGGTTGCGGTGCTCCTTCGAGAAGCCGAGCTCGGACGAGAGGTGCTTGCGCACGATGTCGCCATCGAGGAACGTGATCGGCCGGCCACCGGCCTGAAGCAGCTTGACGAGCAGCGCGTTCGCGATCGTCGACTTGCCAGAGCCCGAGAGCCCGGTGAAGAACACGGTGAAGCCCTGCCGTGACCGCGGTGGGTGCGTGCGGCGGAGCTCTCTCGCGACCTCGGGGTAGGTGAACCACTCGGGGATCTCCTGTCCGAACGCAAGCCGCTCCCTCAGTTCGGTCCCTGAGACGTTCATCGTCTGGGCACCCGCGGGCACCTCGTCGACCGGCAGGTAGACGGCCCGATCCTTCAGGTACACGAGCTCCTTGAAGGACACCATCTTGACGCCCACGTCCTCCTCGTGCTTCTCGAGCAACTCCTGCGCGTCGTAGGGGCCGTAGAACGGTGTGCCCGAGCCCGCGCCGGGACCGGCGTGATCGCGACCGACGATGAGATGCGAGCATCCGTAGTTCTTGCGGATGATCGCGTGCCATACCGCCTCGCGAGGCCCCGCCATGCGCATCGCGAGGGGCAGCAGTGCGAGCATCGTGGTCGAAGAGGGCAGGTGGCCGAGGATCGCCTGATAGGCACGCACGCGCGTGTAGTGATCGACGTCGCCGGGCTTGGTCATGCCGACCACGGGGTGGATCAGGAGGTTCGCGTCCGCTTCGCGGGCGGCGCGGAGTGTCATCTCGACGTGTGCGCGGTGCATGGGATTCCGGGTCTGGAATGCGACCACCCGGTTCCAGCCCCGCTTTGCGAACTCGCGCCGGGTATCGGCCGGGGCGAGGCGCAGACTCCGGTAATCATAATGGACCGGAAACTGGAGCACCTCGAGCGTCCCGCCGACGTAGTTGCCATGCACGCGGCTCATGAGGTGGTCGACGCCAGGGTGATCGCGCCGCGTCGTGCCGAACACACTCCGGGCTTCGAGCTCGCGTTCGGGCTGCCAAACATCGGCCACGTGCATCACCGCGAGCATGACCCCCTCTGAATCGCGCAGCGCCAGCTGCGCCCCAGCCCCGAGCTGGCCCGCTACCTCGTTCGTGACGTCGAGCGTGATCGGGATCGGCCAGAGGGTTCTATCTCGAAGGCGCATCGCGTCGCGCACCGGCTCGTAGTCCGAGCGGGTCATGAAGCCACGGAGTGGCGAAAAGCCGCCGTTTGCAAGGAGTTCGAAGTCACAGAGCTGCCGCTCGGTGAGATCCCACGAGGGCCAGTCGCGTGACTGTTGCTTGAGTTCGGCTACACGCGACTCGTGGACGAGGAGATCAACGGCTTCACCCCCGTGCGGGGCAATCAGGACGCTGGACGGCATGGACAGCCCTCGGAAGGGGGATGGTGAGCATGGAGTTCAAAGACGAACGATGATCGCCCGTGGGGAGGCGCAGCGCAACCCTGTTTCTGGGGCTGCGTCGTTCGTCAGTGAAAGCGTCCGCCTGGAGGCAAGCCTCATCGCCGAGGAGCGCGTGCCGGATGCGGAAGCTCCACAGCCCGAGTCCTACTGGGCGAGAACGTCGAGCCGCTTCAAGTCGTACTCGGCGGGCGCCGGCACGCCGAGCAGCGCCAGCACCGTCGGAGCCACCTGCCGCAGATCGGCCCCCTCGGGCGGGATGGCGAGCTTCGCGTTCGAGAACAGGATGCCCTGGACCCAGCGCGGGTCGACGGTGACGTGGTCGCCGGACCAGGTCTTGTCGTTGTCGACGCAGGTCGGGCCGGGGACTACCTCCTTGTTCTCGTTGGTGACGACCGACAAGCCGCCCGTCGCCGTGGCCCACGAGACGCGGTAGCCCGGCTTGAAGGTGAGCAGCATGTCCGCCTCGCGGTCGATGTATGGGCCGGCGTGGATGTCGGCCACGACGCGGGCCTCTTCGCCGAATGGCTCGCCGGTGTCCGGGTCCCTGCTCGCGGTCCAGGCCGTGTGGATCTTGTCCATCACCTCTCGCACGCGGGCGGGCTCGACGGTGCCGTCCTTCTCTCGGCCTTGCCGGTTCAAGTACACCATGCCGAGGCCGATCGCGTAGGCCTGGGTCTTCTTCCAATCCACGAAGGCCAAGAAGTCCGTGTCACGCTCGCCGAACCCCGGCTTGAGCGCAAGGAGTCCCTGCTCGGCGAGCCAGTTGTTCAAATGCACTTGGCGCCGGAAGCTCTGGAAGCCGTGGTCCGAGCAAATGATCAGCGTGTCGTCCGGACGCAGGTGCTCCTTCATCACGCGGCCGACCAGGCGATCCACCTGGCGATAGATCGCGGGGATCGCCTCGGAGAGCGCGATCTCTTCGCCGAAGAACTTCATGCGCCGCGCCGCCGCTTTGGCGTCGTACAGCGGATGCCCCGGGTCGGAGAACTGGTACATCATGTGCTGCACGCGGTCGGGCTCGCTGAAGCAGGTCATCAGCATGCGCCAGTCGTCCCGCGCCAGGGCGTCGAACGTCATGCGCTCGCGCCATGCTTGCGTGAACTCGATGTCCTCGAGGAAGGTTTCTGCGTCGACCACCTGGTCCTTCATCGGCAGGTTCATGCACGCCCAGCCGACCGTCTCGTACAGACCCACCCTCTTCGCGAGCTCCGCGGCGAATCCCGGCGGTTGGGTGATCGGCTGCCAGAAGGGCGGTGCCTCGGGGTCGATCTCGAGCGCGTCCATGTAGAGTTCGAAGTGCGGATCGGTGAGGTGCACGAGCTTCACGCGCGTGATGGCCTTGACGTGCAGCAGGGGGTTGAGCTCGAAGCTCATGTGGAAGAAGTCCGACCACTGACCCTGCGCGAGAGTCTGCGAATGGCCGCCGATCGTCACCTCCGCCTTGTCGCCCTGCAGGCGGATGGTCATCGGGACCTCGACACGCGCCATACTGGCGGTCGCGAGCTGGTTCTTGAGAGCCGTCTGCCGTGCATGCAGCGCCTGGCTGCGCTTGAAGCCAATGAAGGTGCCCCCGAGCTGCTCCTCGATGTCCGCAATCTGGCGACGCAGCCGGTCGGTCGCCCAGAAGTTGACCGGGCCTTGAATCGAGGTCTTGATCAGACCATCGCGCTCGTCCACGCGATACACCGCTCCATTCGAGGTCGTCTTGCGGCCCTCGGGGGCGCGTTTGACCTCGCCTTCGTCGCCGGTGTAGATGAAGAAGCTGTTCACGCCGCCGCGCGCGTCAGGTACGCCGAGGCCAGCGAGCACGCGCGCACCATGGACGTCCTTGCGATCGAAGGCTTGCGCGGCGTCGAGCACGAGACACTCCACGCCGTTCGCCGCGGCGTGCTCCCAGAAGGGCTGCGCCTCGAGCGGGTTCTGGTGCTTCCGGACCTGCGACGGCGAGTACTTGGCGAGCTCGAGCCCGGCCCAATAGCCCACGCCAGCGAGCACCAAGGACAAGGGCATGCCGAGCGGCAGCTTCAGACGCAGCAGCAAGCAGAACACGAGCATGAAGACCAGGAACACGACGCCGGCGATGAGCGAAGGATGCCAGTGCGGCAGCGGGTTGTCCGGGAGGTCCTTCAGCGCGACGTCGGCGATCTCGAGATGACCGAAGTCCGGATAGGGCGTGCCTTTCGCGAGCTTGCGGCGCACGAAGCCCGGTACACCGGTCTTCGCGGGGTTCTGGCCGCAGTTCAGCGAGGCCCACGAAACCGGCGATTCGGCCGGGTTGCTCGGCAGCAGAGGCGCGAAGGTGCCACTCTCCCGCAAGCGCGCCAAGTTCGGCAGCTGGCCCGCGTCCATCATCTCGCTCGCCGTGCGCGCGTCGACGCCATCGAAGCCGATGACGATCACGCGTCCCTCCGCCTTCGCTGCGGAACGGGCCGCGAGCGCGCCGATGAGGACCAACCCACAGGCGAGTGCGGCACCCGCGACGGTCAGGGCGGCGCGGCAGCGCGCGGCCCGAAGGTTTCTCTTGAGGTTCATGGTGCGCTACCAGGGATTGGCTGTCGCGACTAAGCCGCGTATGAGATGCCCTGGACCCTGCGGATGCGATCCAGCTTGTGGAGGCGAGCCGAAGAACTCGGGCGACGCTAGGGCAGCCTGCGGAGACCTGTCAACGGCAGGGTTGCTGTTGCTTGCCGTGTTGGTGCCTCGGTCTCTTGGCGGCGATGCTGCTCTCTGGCGGCGAGCGCGGCGCCGGAAAAGCCTTACGCTCCGCCGATCCGCTCCAGGAACGCGGCCTCGTCAATGATCGGGAGGTTGCGCTTGCGGGCTGCGTCGAGCTTGGACCCGGCGCCGGGGCCGGCCACCACCAGCGTCACCTGCTTGCCGATGCCCGAAGCCACCCGGGCCCCCGCGTCCTCCGCCTTCTTCGCCGCCTCGGGGCGAGTCATGCGCTCGAGCGTGCCGGTGAAGACCACGATCTCGCCCGCGAGCGGCTGGGGTCCCTTCGTTGCCTTCTCGACCACGGGGCGTACCCCGGCGTGCTTCAGCCGCTCCAGCACCTTCCGGTTGCGGGGGTTGGAGAAGAACCGGCGCACAGACTCGGCCACCTCGGGACCGATGCCGTGGATCTCCTGCAGCGCCGTCTCGTCCGCCTCGAGCAGTGGCTCCACGCCCCGGTAGTGGTCGGCGAGCAGGCGGGCGATGGTGCTGCCCACGTGCTCGATGCCGAGGGCGAACAGGAACCGGTCGAGTCGCGGGCGCTTGCTGGACTCGATCGCCTTCATCAGGTTCTCGATCGACTTCTCCGCGAAGCCGTCGAGCCCGGCGAGGTCGATGGGGGTGAGGTGGTAGAGATCGGCGAGATCCTTGACCAGCCCCCGGTCCAGCAGCTGGCGCACGGTCTCGTCGCCGAGCCCGACGATGTCCATCGCCCCGCGTGAGACGAAATGTCCGATGTGGCCGTGGAGCTGGGCCGGGCAGGCGAGTCCGTTGGTGCACAGGTGGTAGGCGCCGACCCGATCCACCCTCGCTCCGCACACCGGGCAGTTGCGCGGCATCTGGAACGGCGCGGCGTCGCGCGGCCGCCGGTCCTTGAGCACCTCGACCACTTCCGGGATGACGTCGCCGGCGCGGCGCACGCGCACGGTGTCCCCGACGCGCACGTCCTTCCGATCGACCTCGTCCTGGTTGTGGAGCGTGGCGCGGCTCACCGTGACGCCCGACACGTCGACCGGGGTCAACTGGGCGACCGGCGTGAGCTTGCCGGTGCGCCCGACCTGCACGACGATGTCCACGACCTGCGTGACCTCCTCGCGCGGCGGGAACTTGAACGCCACCGCCCAGCGCGGCGACCGGGACCGCACGCCGAGCAGCTCCTGCCAATCGCGCCGGTCGACCTTGACCACCACGCCGTCGATCTCGTAGTCGAGCCGGTCGCGCCGCTCGAGCAGGCGCGCGTGGTAGGCGAGCACCGGGTCCAGTCCCTCGCACACCGCGATGTCCTTCTCGACGTGGAAGCCCCAATCCCGCAGCGCATCGAGCATCGCCTGCTGGGTCGGAAGCGACACGCCCTCGGCTCGCATGACCTCGTAGGCGTAGAGGTCGAGGCGTCGCGAGGCGGTGATCGTCGGGTCGAGCTGGCGCACGGTGCCCGCGGCGGCGTTGCGGGCGTTGGCGAACGGCTCCTCGCTCGATTCGATCAGGCGCTTGTTCAACGCCGCGAACTCGGGAAGCGGCATGAGCGCCTCGCCGCGCACCGAGACCCGCCCGCGCACGGCCTTCGGCCCCGACTCCGCGAGGCGGAGCGGCACCGAGCGGATCGTGCGCAGGTTCTCGGTGACGTCCTCGCCGACCTCACCGTTGCCGCGCGTCGAGCCGCGCACGAATACGCCGTCCTCGTAGACCAGCTCGACCGAGAGTCCGTCGAACTTGGGCTCGGCGACGTACGTGATCGCCTCGACCTCGAGCGCCTTCCGCACACGGGCGTCGAACTCGCGCACCTCGTCGGCGTCCATCTGGGACTCGAGCGAGAGCATGAGGCCTTCGTGCGGGACCTTCTTGAACGCCTCGCGCATCGGCCCGCTCACCCGCTGCGTGGGGGAGTCGGGGAGTCTGAGGTCCGGGTGCTCCTCCTCGAGCGTCTGGAGCTCCCGCATCAGCTTGTCGTAGCGCGCGTCGGGGATGGTCGGCCGGTCGAGCACGTAGTAGCGGTGATCGTGCTCGCGGATCTCGCGTGCGAGGGCCTCGATGCGTTTCCTGGCCTCGGCTTTCGTCAACTCGGTCTCCGGCGGACTTGAGAAACCACTGGAAGCGGGACCCGCAAACCTCGTTCCGGGCTCGCATCGTACCCGGCCGAGGCACGGGCCGGGCCCCCACGGCGGAGGCCGATCCGGCCCGGCCGCACCGCACGCGAGCGACGCCGACCCCGGGAGACCCCTCGGCGGCAGAGTAGCCGGGCCGGCGGGGGGGTGCAACGGCATGGCCGGCGCGAAGGTGCGTCTCCCATCGGTCACGGGGCGGTCTCGGGGCGGGACATTGCGGTCCGTTACCGAACGTTCACGAGGTTGTCCTCGCGCCGTTCCCGTCGCTGCGGCTATACTTTCGCGCGACTGAACGCCGTACCCGCCGCGCGTCCGAGGCTGGCGGGGTGGTAACGCCTGGAGGAGAAACGTGATCGACGGGACCCGCGGCATCGCAACGGCGTCGCGGCCGGTGCTGTTCGCCCGGCACGCTCGCGCGGCACTCGAGAGGCACATCCCCGAGGCCCGCGCCGGTGCGGCCCACTGGCACCTGGGCACCAATGAAGCCTGGGTTCGCTTTCCGCGAGGCGACGGGCTCTATGGGTTCTTCGCGCTCCGGCGTCATCTCGACTGGGTGAGTGGCGAGGCCGGCCTCGCACGCGAGCCAAGATCCCTCGCGGAGTTGTTCCGTTTGCCGGGCCGTCCGTCCGCGGCCGTCTCGGGCTACCGGATCCGGCTCGGCGACCTGATCGACGGCAAGGACCGCTGGTGGTCCTCCGGCGACACCGAGGGCCAGCTCGATGAGCGCCTCGGTCATCTGGCCCTCCAGCTCGCCGTGAAGGGGAAGAACTTCTTCCGGCGCTGGCCAGGAGACGGGCAATAAGCGGCGAGTCCGCCCCCCGCACCACGGTCGCCGCCGAGGCGCTCGAGCGCTGCTTCGGCCCCCGCGCCGTTTGCAACGCGTGCGCCGCATCCATCGCCGACTATCGGATCGTCGCGCTCTTCCTCCACGAGACCGCCGCCGTGCGGGCGTATTGTGTCCGATGCTATCCGGCGGCCGCGGACGGCGACTACCACGCGGGCGGCGATGGGTTGCTGACGGACTACGCCGACTTCGCCGCGCGTTTCGGAGCCCCCGGCCCCGCACCGCCGCCGTCGACCCCGGTCGATCGGCTGCTGACCGCACTGATCCGCGACCCGGCGCTGCGCCTGCTCTCGCCCGCGAGCGAGGCGGTCGCCCGCCGCCGGCGTCAGGTGCCGTACCGGGTGCGGGTGGGCTTGGTGATCGACGGGGCGAGCGCCGAGGCGCGCATGACCCTGTCGGTGGCGGGCACCGTGGCCGACCTCGACGGCCACCCGGGCGCGTGCGCCCGGGTGCGGGAGCTGCTCGGCCAGGGCTGAGCTTCCGCGGCCCTCGCGGCCCCGGTCCCCCTTCAGCCTGGCCTTCCACGGTCCGATAACGGGAAGGTGCCCGCGGCCGACGCCATCGCGGCGCGTCCGCCCGCCCAGGCGTTGGAGGATCCCGTGAACGCACCGCTCATCGGCGAACGCCGTCACGTCACCGCGATCCTGGTCGATGCCGGCGTCGTCAACGACGCGCAGGTGGAAGCCGGGCTCGTGCGCCAGCGTGAGACGGGCCGGCGCATCGGCGAGAGCCTGGTGGAGCTGGGCTTCGTCTCCGAGGAGGACATCGCCTGGGCGCTCGCGCGCCAGCTCGGGCTCACGTTCGTGGACGTGCAGGCCGAGACGCTCGACCGGACCCTGGTGCGGTCGTTCCCGGAGACCCTCCTGCGGCGATTGCAGGTCGTCCCGATCGTCCAGGCCGAGGACCGGCTGGTCGTGGCGGCGGCCGATCCGACCGACAGCGACGCCCTGCACGAGCTGGAGGCGCTGGCCGGATGTCGCGTGGAATGCGTCTCGGCCACGGCGACCGCGATCGCGCGTGCGCTCGACGGCGTGCTGGGAGCGCGCCCGGCGCGCCGCACGCGCGGGGCCACGCCCGATCCCGATGTCCGCTTCGATGTGGTCTGGGACCGCTCGGGCGAGACCTTCCTGCGATTCCACCTCTCGCTGGCGCTTCGCCTCGGGGCGACCGAGATCCACTTCGTTCAGGCCGGTGCATCCGTGAACGTGTACCACCGGATCGGCACGCATCTCCTGCCGTCCCCCGACGAGTCGTCGGAGGCCTTCGATGTTCTGTCCGGACGCCTCGAGACGCTCGGCATGGCGGAGGCCGGCGATCACGAGAGCCACGATGGGTGCTCGGCGGTCGTCGAGGTGGATGGGTACGACCGGCCGATCCGTGCCTCGCGCCTGGTGGGCCACGACCGCTCCTCGATCACGATCCGCCTGCTGCGCGACCCGGACGAGCGCGCCACCCTCGACCAGCTGGGGCTCGACGCAGTGGACGTGGCACGGCTGCGTCAGCTGACCACCGAGCCTTCGGGCCTGGTGGTGGTGTGCGGCCCGAGCGGATCGGGGTGCAGCACCACCCTCGCGGCGTTGCTGGCCGAGCTGCCCACGGACGAGCACCGTTGGCTCGTGGTGGCCCGCGATCACAGGCGGTGGCCGTCGGTGTCGGGCCCAGCCGATGTGCTCACGGGACCCCCGGCCTCGCGCTGGCGTCAGGTGGCGGTGGCCCACGGTGCCGACGGGCTCGTGCTCGACGGCGGACTCGAAGGGGTTCGCGTCCGCGGGGTGCTGGGCGGCGCCACGCACGGACGATGGGTGCTGGCGCGAACGGACTGGGAGGACACCTTCTCGCTCATCGAATGGCTCTCCCGGCATCCCCACCTCCGCGCACGGCTGGCGCGCCGCCTGCGCGCCGTCATCCAGCAGCGACAGGTGGCCGCACCGGCCTCCCGGGGCGAGCGGGGTGGGCGCCGGGCCGTCTTCGAGGTCCTCTTCGCGACCGAGGCGCTCCGCGCCGCGATCCAGCAGGGGGCGAACGGTGCCCACCTGGTCGCGCTGGCTCGGGCAGACGGTTTCCACTCGCTGGGCGAGCGCATCGCGGCCGCGGTGGCGAGCGGCACCCTCGACGCCGGCGACGCCGCCCGGGCGATGGCCTGATGCCACTCGATCTCACCGCCATCCTGGCGTTCGCCAAGGACGAGGGGGCTTCCGACCTCCATATCACTCCCGGGATGCCGCCGGTGCTGCGGCTGCGTGGCGAGGTGCGGCCGCTGGAGATGGCCCCGCTCTCGCCCGACGACACCCGGATGGCCATCTACGACCTGCTGAACGACGATCAGAAGAAGATCTTCGAGGAGCGGCACGATCTCGACTTCGCTTTCGAGGTGCCGAACCTCTCGCGCTTCCGGGCCAACGTGCTGGTCCAGCGTCTCGGCGTGGGAGGGGTGTTCCGCCTGGTGCCCTCGAGCGTCAAGTCGCTCGAGGAGCTGGCGCTCCCTCCGGTGCTGAAGCAGCTGTCCACTCTGGAACGGGGGCTGGTCGTGGTCACCGGCCCCACCGGATCGGGCAAGTCCACGACGCTGGCCGCGATGGTGGACCACATCAACGCCAACGAGCGGCTGCACATCCTGACGATCGAGGACCCGATCGAGTTCGTGCACCAGCCGAAGAAGTCGGTGGTGACCCAGCGCGAAGTGGGCCCGCACACCCACTCGTTCACCAACGCCCTGCGGGCGGCGCTGCGCGAGGATCCGGACGTGATCCTGGTGGGTGAGCTGCGCGACCTCGAGACGACCCAGCTCGCGATCACCGCCGCCGAGACCGGCCACCTGGTCTTCGCCACCCTGCACACCAACTCGGCCTCCAAGACCATCGATCGCATCATCGACATCTTCCCCTCGGGCCAGCAGGCGCAGGTGCGCACGATGCTCTCGGAGTCGATCGAAGGGGTGGTGGCCCAGACCCTGCTGCCCGCCAAGGACGGCAAGGGACGGGTGGCGGCGCTCGAGGTGCTGGTGGGCGTGCCCGCCCTGCGCAATCTCATCCGCGAGGACAAGACGGCCCAGATCCTCTCGGTGATCCAGACCGGCGCCCAGCACGGGATGATCAGCCTCGACCAGCATCTGCGCGACCTCGTGATGCAGGGCAAGCTGTCGCGCGACATCGCCATGAAGCGCTCGTCGAATCCACGTCTGTTCGAGGCCCCGACCGGCGGGGCAGGCGGGGCGGGGGCTGGAGGCGGCGCGTCCGGGATGGGTGGCGGCATCGGGTCCGCGGGCGGTGGCCAGGGGGTCGGGGCGCGGCCGGCCGCCGGCCCCGGTGTGCGCCCGGCGGCTCCGGAGCCGGTCAAGAAGCCCGGGATGTTCGGGAGGTGAACGCCTCATGACCCTGGACGATCTGCTCACCGAGATCCGGGAGCGGCGCGGCTCCGACCTCTATCTCACGGCCGAGGCCCAGGCGCTCGTGCGGGTGGATGGCGCCACCGTGCCGGTGACCGATCACGCCCTGCCGGCCGACGAGGTCGAGAGGCTGATCCGCGCCGCGCTCTCGGACGCCGATCAGGCTGAGTTCGAGCGCACGCACGAGCTCAACGCCGCCCGCATGATCAAGGGCGTCGGCCGATTCCGGCTCAACATCTTCCGCCAGCGAGGTCAGGTGGGACTGGTGGCCCGACTCATCCCGATCCGCTTTCCCACCGCGGAGGAGCTCGGGCTGCCGCCCTCCCTGCTTACCCTCGTCATGCAGAAGCGCGGGCTCGTCCTGGTGACCGGGGCGACCGGCTCGGGCAAGTCCACCACCCTCGCCGCGCTGATCCATCACCGCAACCTCAACACGCGCGGACACATCCTCACGATCGAAGACCCGATCGAGTTCGTCCACGACCACCAGGGCTGCGTCATGACCCAGCGCGAGGTGGGTGTGGACACCGCGAGCTTCGCCGCCGGATTGAAGAGCGCCCTGCGCCAGGCGCCGGACGTGATCCTGATCGGCGAGATGCGCGACCTCGAAACCGTCGAAGCGGCGCTCCACTTCTCGGAGACCGGCCACCTGGTGCTCGGGACGCTGCACGCCAACAACGCCAACCAGGCGGTCGAGCGCTTCCTCAATTTCTTCCCGGGCGAGCTGCACCCGCAGATCTATGCCCAGCTCGCACTCAACATCCGCGGGATCGTCTCCCAGCGGCTGGTGCCGCGGGCCGACGGGGCGGGCCGCGCGGCCGCGATCGAGGTCATGCTCAACACGCCGCGCGTCGCCGACCTGATCGCCAAGGGCGAGATCGCCGCGATCAAGAGCGTCATCGAGGACAACGTGCTGGATGGCTCGCAATCCTTCGACCAGGCGCTGTTCGGCCTCTACCAGAGGGGCGAGGTCACCCTGGACGAGGCGCTGCGCCAGGCCGACAGCGCCAACAATCTGCGGCTCCGGATCAAGATGAGCGCCGGCTCGGCACCCGCCGAGAAGCCACAGTTCTCGGTGAAGAAGGAGCAGGAAGAAGAGGGGTGGGCCGCGTAGGAGCGGGGTGTCTGCCCGCAGCCATCCGTTCGAGGTCGAGAGCAAGTCGCCGCAGCCTCGGGCGACCGCGGTCCGCGGTGTCACCCTCCGCTGACGGCCGGGACGATCGAGATCTCGGCGTCGGCCGTAAGCGG
>Ga0075428_100002573_pt1 | contig 19710 bp, 16 predicted proteins | sample RhiMetdeltSRZDD2_FD_75291 | JGI IMG/M metagenome (GOLD analysis project Ga0075428, IMG submission 75291) | Populus rhizosphere microbial communities from Tennessee, USA - Rhizosphere MetaG P. deltoides SRZDD2 | ecosystem: Host-associated > Plants > Roots > Rhizosphere > Soil | place: USA... | reverse complement strand
GCACTAGAATCGTATCGACCTTCACAAAAAGCGGTCACCTGCGGAATGACATGCTTTTCTAAGTGATGGTTTGCAATCTCCACCTCGACCACAAACCAGAACGCGAAATCTTTATTCACAACTGCCAAGTCGGGATTCCACTTTGTATCATCGTGATGCACGTCAGGACAAAACGGGAAGATAACGCAATCCGGGCGCAGCCGTTTCAATAGGCGTACTGCCATTTCCTCAAACTCCGCCTCTTTCACACCGGATGGATCTGAAAGCTCAAACGTGGATACAGGCGGAAAGTCGGTGATGATGGTATTCATGCCCGACCCCACTCCACTTTGGCGATTTCTTTCAGATCCTCCGCTTCCGCTGCCAAGCGTCGGATTTCAGGAGCAGATGCGACTATTGAATAAATAATGGCGTGTTCTTTACCTGCTGCCGGCCGCAGCACACGGCCGAGCCTTTGAACTCGCTGTCGATAAGTGGCAGTTGAGGCGGCAATGATTCCTATTTGCGTCTCTGGAACATTAAATCCCTCATCCAAGGCGCGGCAACTCACGAGCACCTTGATTTTGCCGGTACGGTACTCGTGTAAGGTTTGGACCCGCCGCGCCAATGGCATTTTTGAATGGTAATTGCCGGCAGGGATTGAATTCTGCCGCAGGATTTCGAACAGAAAATCACATGCATTGATGTCCTCGTGAAAAACAAGAATCTTCCGCCCCCGGTGACGGGCGATCAATTTCAGGGCTATGCGAACTCGCATCGGACTAGAATTTACGAATCGGGCCCGCTTCAACAGAAGTTGCACCGCGCGCTCGGATTCAACGCCGTATTTTGAAATCGCGATGCTAATTTTCTTTGTAAGACGGTCGTATTCAGTCTGCTCCTCGTTCGTGAACTTGAACAATATGTTTTGGAGAATAAAAGGCACGATCACCGCATCCCGCATCGCCTCTTTGTAGGAATAGCTGTAAATAACTGGCCCAAGGTTTGGCACAAGCACCTCATTGAACCAGTTATCGTATGGACGTTCGGGCGTTGCGCTCAGGCCAAGCGATGCCAAACGTGGGATACTGAAAATGCCGCGCAAGAACGGACTCGCTGATTTGTGGCATTCGTCGACCACGAGGAAGACTTCGGGGTTTTTGCCGCTCATCCCGAGTTTCGCGATGGTGTTAATAACACCGATATTCATGCGGCCAGCCTTGATGGGCCTGGACTTAGATACCATGTTCAAAAACCGTGGAGGCATATCGAAGAAGGAAACAAGTTCCTCAAACCATTGATCGACAAGAGCCTCAGTTGGAACGGTTATCAGTACGGTCGCCGCTGGAATGCGGCGCTGATATTCATTGATGCACTTGAGAGCGAAAAAGGTCTTTCCGCCGCCTGTAACCACAGAAACAATTCCTCGCTGGCCTGCATCGAACCAAGCCTGCAGCGCTTGCTCCTGCCAGCGGCGCATAGGCCTGTTAAACCCTGACATGGTCAGCTCTTTTTCGCTGAACGAAATTGCTTCAGCAGTTTCTTCGCTCGTTTCTCGTTGAGATTGGAAACCCCGGCTGCCGCGTAACTCGGTACGGCTTCGATCGAAATCCACTTCCTGCCGAGAGCATTCGCAACCGTCCCTGTCGTGTTGCTGCCCGAAAACGGGTCCAGGACCAAATCGTTTTTGTTCGTGAGAAACCTGACAAAGAAATCTGCCACCTTTGCAGGCATACGGGCCGGATGCGGCTCAACTCGATGCTTACGGCAAAAGCTTTGATATGGAGACTCGCTTCGTGTGTTGGCGGCTTCAATTAGGTTTGATGCAATCGCGCCTTTATTCTTTTTGAGAAAGCCATTTTCACTGATTTGATGCTCGGACGGACGGCGGCCAGAATTGTAGCTCCCACGCTCGAGCAGTTTGAGCATGGCTTTGCTATACGGCTTCAATACTCGACGATTGCTTGCTTTTGGCCGCGCAGTTTTTGCCATCCACCAGACCTTGCTCGTAGCGTCCTTGAGACGAATTCTCTCAATCGTCACCCACTGCGCGGGAGTCGGAAGCTTTGCTGGGTTGTAGTACGTGATTTCCTGACACAACTTAAACCCGCCAGATTGGAGAAAGCCGAGTAAAGCCTGATAGGGCAAGATCGATTGCGTCGGCGATCCCTTTTCCCAAGCGTTCCCAATTTCCATAACCACCGATCCGTTTGGTTTTAAGTATTCGGCGAAAAGGGGCCCAAACTCCCTCAGCCACTTCAAGTACGCCTTGCCCTGAAAGTTCCCATATTTCTTCTTCAGGTTAAGCGGGAACGGCGGCGACGTAAAAATTAGTTGAATCTTGCCAAGATATTTCTTCCGAAACTGTGGGTCGCGCAAAACATCTTCGCAGTGGCCTAGGATAACTTGGCCCTGTTTGACTTTGAATATGCGCTTAGGCTTTTTCCGTGGCTGCACGGGATTTTGCATGAAGAATCCGAGGGTTATGGCTCCCTAAGCTTCGCTAGCTCCTTTTCCCCGCGTTCAGCATCGAGATTCTCAAGACGCTGGATCTTGGATCTCAACAGTTGGTCTTTAAGTTTGCGCACGGCATCCGGTTCTTGCCGACCCAAACGCTTGGCGACTCGGAATTCCGCTACCGCGTCGTAAACGTATTGAAAAATGATTTCTTTGACGCGCTCTTGAGAGTCTATCTCGGCGTAATATGGGTGCTGCTCGTTGATAATGACTGTGATTCCATCTTTGTCTGGAACAAATGTCAGATGTGGGTCATTTTCCGACCGGTCTTGAAGCGCAACGCGAACCTGAACTCCCGAGCCGACATCGGGCAGTTGCAGCAACCAATCTTTGTCGGACAAGGCTTGTGCTTGTTTTTGATTGGCTTGTTTGATTACTTCCATCGGCGGCAGTTGAGCCTCAGCAAGTGCATCTCGAAACTCATTCGAGCTGAACTCGATCTTGGCTTCCTCCATAATTTCTTTGAGCCGCTCCCGGTCCCAGGCGTTCTTCGTTCCGCCTCCCTTGCGCATGGTCGTCGCGTATCGCTTTAGGTTCAGTGTTTTTTCAACCAGAAATTCTTCGAGTCGCTCCTCTTCGTCGTCCTGCCAAACGATATCATCCTTCGTATGTGAGACTTCAAAACCGTCCAAAACTATTTCACCGGTCAAGCGTTGCGAAACCAAGGTGTTGCTGCCCTCCTCGTCAACGCCACCAAAAACACTTCGTGGGCGCCACGCATCTGGATAGCCCTTAATTTGCCGATTGTTCTGAAATAACGAGAAGCCACCAAACTTACGACTGCCGGTATGCAAAACGCCGAACCAGCCATGCACCCGCTTTCCATTAATCTTGTGATCGAATATTTCTTTCACCTCTTTGTTGGTATCATAGGTCGCAAACTGCAATTCTTCCGGCAGCGGCACTTGCTTGCCGTTGAACAAGATGATTAATCGTTTGTCGCGAATATCCATTCGATACATCGAGCCGAGATACTGCATGATGGTTTCCTCGGTGCGCTTCTGAATGTGCCGATTCAGATTTGAAATCTTAATGACCGTGTAGTGTTGGTCTGTGTCGACTTTTTTCGACGTGAGCGGTATCGCGACTTTTCCTTTCGCGATGTCGTCAACGCTCACGGTCGCCGTCCACTCCTCGCCACTATCCCACTCGCAAGTTGTTACGCTCCAGTTCTTGCCAATCCAGCAGGCCGCGGTTTTCATTCCCATGCCGTACTTCGACCTCCCTTTGGAATCCTTGGTTGGCCGCGCTATTTTTAAGGCGGCGACGAGGTCATCATAGGTCATTCCAATGGAATTGTCAGTAATTGTGAGTTCGCGCTTCGTCGGGTTATAGTTGATTTCAACTCGCAGTGGATTGCCTTCATCCGCGAGCACGTCGTCAATGATATGGTCGTAGTTTTCTCGCGATTGCGTTGTGTTGTCTATGAACTCCGCCAGGGCATACCACATCGTGTAGCTCAAGCGGCTATACGCAGTGATCGAGCCCGGGCCAATGTCAAAGTCGGCGGTCCGCGAGCGGTTATCTTTCTTTGCGTCGTCTTTCTTCATAGGATGGATGCGCAATGGATCTTTGGTCGACGTGCCAGAGAGTACCGGAACAAACCGCCGATGAAAAGCTGAGGTTGCGTTAATCCGTCACGGATAAACGAGTCGGAAGAAGACGCTGGAAGCTGCGGGGTTGATCGGGATCGAAAGCAGGTTGGTTGAGGTCGAGCCGGGGACGGTGAACCACATTCCGGTCGCGGTGAGGCTGACGGAGTTGGATTCGAGTCGAGACTACAAGGTCCAACACTTCCGTTGCTGGCAGTGTCCCGATAGTTCGGGAGTGCTCTGGCGCTCTTGAGCCTTACTGGTTAAAGAATTCACGCACCGCGCTGATGACGTAGTTGACCTGTTCATCGGTCAATTCGGGGTACATCGGTAACGGGAGAATCTTTTTGGAGATTTCTTCGGCAACGGGGAAGTCGCCGGCGGACCAGCCCTGGTCGGCATAGACCTTTTGCAGGTGGAGCGGATGCGGATAATAAATGATCGTCGGCACACCGCGCGCGCTGAGATGGGTTTGCAGGTCGTCGCGCCTGTCGGAGAGCACGGCGTAAACATGGAAGACATGCGAGTCGTCGATCGGCGACGGCCGTTTCAGCGGCAGGCCTTCAAAGCCCGCATTGTATCGTCTTGCGATTTCGCGCCGGCGGTTGTTCCACGCGTCGATGCGTTGAAGCTTGATTCGGAGTATGGCCGCCTGGATTTCGTCGAGCCGGGAGTTCTGGCCGTGCAAATCGTGGAAGTAGCGCCGCTCGATGCCATGCACGCGCAGCATCTGGAGTTTGCGCGCGAGGGCCTCGTCGTCGGTGATGATCGCGCCGCCATCCCCCGCTGCACCGAGGTTCTTTGTCGGATAAAAGCTGAAGCAACCCATGCGGCCAAAGCTGCCCGCTTTCCGACCGCGGCGGCTCGAGCCGACACTTTGCGCGCAATCTTCAACGACGTGGATATTCCCTTTCTCGGCGAGTTGAAGGAGCGGTTGCGGATCGTTTAACAATCCAAACAACTGCACGGGGATAATTGCCTTCGTGCGCGGCGTGATCCGGCGTGCGACCTCGTCGGTGTTGATGTTGAACGACTGCGCATCAATGTCGGCGAAAACAATTTTCGCGCCGACGGCGTGGATCGCCTCTGCGGGAGCGATGTACGTGAACGGCGTAGTGATGACTTCGTCGCCGGGGCCGATGTCGAGCGCGCGCAAGGCGAGGATCAGCGCGTCCGACCCTGAGTTAACGCCAACGGCGAATCGCGTTCCGCAGTATGAAGCGAATTCGCGCTCAAAGTCCGCGACATTGGGTCCGAGAATGTAGTGCCCCCGGGCGAGGACCTGCTCGACCGCGGGCAACAATTCGTGCTTCAGCGCCTGATACTGCGCCGCCAGGTTCAGAAACGGGACCTGCATGTTACTGCTTGCGATATTCCTGCCGGGCTTCGGGCAGCCATTGCTGAAGCTGCTTGATGCGTGTTTCGTCGAGAGGATGGGTGCGCAAAAACCAGGGCGTGCCGGAACTCGAGCTTTTGTTGTATTCGGAGAAGCGCTGCCAGAATTCCACCGCGGCCCCCGGATCATAACCGGCGCGCGCCATATAGCGCAGGCCGATGCGATCCGCTTCAGACTCCTGACTGCGGCTGTGCGGCAATGAATAACCCAGGTTCGCGCCAAGGCCGTACACGGTCGAGGCCACGCCTTGCCAGCGAGGATCCGCGACGCCGACCGCCGCGCCTACGGCTTGCCCACCGGTCTGCAAAAGCATTTGGTTGCTGAGCCGTTCCGCGCCATGGCGCGCGGTCGCGTGCGCGACCTCGTGCCCGATCACAGTCGCGAGGCCAGCTTCATCTTTGGTGATGGGCAAGATGCCGGTGTAGACGCCAACCTTTCCGCCGGGCAGACAAAACGCGTTCGCCTCTTTGCTGTCGAAGACGACGAATTCCCATTGCGCATTTGTGAGCGATGAAACCTGGGCAATGCGCCGGCCAACCTTCTCGACAAGAGCCCGGGCCGCCGGGTCCTTGCTGATCGGCATCTCCTTTTTCATCTGCTCGAAACTACTCAGCCCAAGCTGGGCTTCTTCGCCAGAGCTCAGGAGAATCAGTTGATGCCGCCCGGTTTCACTGACCGTGCTGCAAGCCCCAAATGAAACGACCAAAACCAAACACCAAAATCCCTTGTAACACCATTTCATGGGGAAATGTGAACACAGCCCCCGTGGAACGACAAGTGGTTGTTTGCCGGTAGGGTCGGCGCTCCGTCGCCGACCGTTTCTGCCTCGGTCGCAAACCGACGGTCGGCGGCGGAGCGCCAACCCTACCTTAGACTGGTTTGATCTTCGCCTGGCCAACGAAAACCGCGCCGGGCTCGATGACCAGGCCGGCCGCTTCGACATCACCGAAAAGGCGCGCCGTGGACCGCAGCGTAACCGTTTGTTTGGCGCGAATATTTGCTACGAGTTCGCCCGCCACATCCGCACCACCGAGTTGGAGCGCGTCCGGCCAGCGAAAGCGCTGGCCAGAAGGAATGATAAGGAGATTGGCCGTGAAAGTTCCCTTGAGCTCCGAAGTGTTGTAAATCTCGAGCGATTTTTCCGCCGTCAGTTTGCCGAGAAACCGTCCCTTGAGGACGACTTCGTTCGCGGTCGTGTCGGTGTTGAAGAGATACGCGCCTTCTTCGATGACGAAGCGGCCGCGGGTTTTGAAATTTTTCGAGGTGGCGTTGGTGATCGTGTAATCGCGCAGGTCCACGTGACTGCTGCACTTCTTGCACATCGTGGACTGCGCGGCCGCGGGGACGTCGAGTTCGGCGCGGCAGTTGAAGCACTGGACCCGGCGCGTGTCGCGCTGGGGCGGCGCGACGGGCGCGGCAGGCTGAAGTTGTTCCTGGACCCGGTAGTGCTTACGGCATTTCTTGCAGACCGTCGAATACGCGGCGACCGGTTCGGATTGCTGGTGCCCGCACGCCGGGCACGCAACCACCACCTTTTGCGCCTTCATCGCGGGACGGCACGCGGGACAAGCCCGCGGAAATTAACGTATGCCAGCCTTGGCAGGTTCGGGAACAGGCGCGCCAGGCGCGCCAGTCACAGGACGCGGCGGAGCGCTGGGCGCGAGTTTGTTTGGGTTGACTTCGGTTTTGCCCACGAACGTGACCCCTTCCTCGATGGCGAGCTTCGCGGACCGAATGTCGCCAAACACTTCGGCCTTGGACTTGATCTCGATTTTGTCGCGGGCGGTGATGTTGCCGTTGATCTTGCCGCGGACGCTGACAATGCCGGCGCTGACGTTTCCGTTCACGGTCCCGGTCTCGCCGATAATGAGAGTGCCGTCGGAATTGACCTCCCCTTCGAGTTTGCCTTCCAGGGTTAGCTCGCCGGCGAACTTCACGTTGCCTTTGATTTCGACGTCTGAGTTAAGAACATTTTTGGATGGATTGGCTGGTGTCATAAATTTGCTCTTAGAGGGACAAGAGTAAGTCCCAGCGCGTTCGAGGTGTCAACGCCTTGCTGCGGCGAAAAATCAGAAAAGCGAATGCCTGCCGGACAAACCGCGGTCTTGCGCAAAGAAAGTTGTCTTTTGGAAAGGATTTTTGCAGACAACGGCAGATGACGATGTAGTGGCGCTCGAATCAGCGATACTTGCCGCTACGCAACAGAGTTCGGACTTCGTCATGGTTTCCGAGAAACTCGACGTACAAATCGGCGGCGCGATTCCGGAACACGAAGCGCAATGCCAGATTCGCCCGGCACTCAAAGGTAGTAGCTCCCAACTTTCGGATGCCGATACCACTGTGGATATGCGGTCGGCCGAAGCCCTCGTACAACTCCCACAATGCTTCCAAACACTGCGTCCGCTCTGCCTTCGATAAATCGCGCATGCGCTTCAGCACAGCAGCGTCGATCGTGAGTGGTTTATTCAAGGAGCTTCTGTAGCTGGTCAGGAGTGACAGTCACGAGCTTGCCTTGCTGTTTAAGTCTCCGATAGCGTTTCTCAGACGCCTTTTCGAATGCCGTTATTTGCTCCGGTGTAACCCCGTATTCGCGTTGAGCGTAGTCGCTCGACTCAACTTCCACCTTTCGCAAGGCAATAATGGCCGACCCTGAAATAATGCCAATATCTTCTCCACGCGCCGCGGCTTTAAGCCAAGCCCCCAGATTACGTTTGGCATCCGTGATGGTTAAAGTCTTCATAAAGACTTTATACAGTCCTTTTGGAGACTTGTCAAACAACCACAATGTTCACCAGACGCTTGGGAACGATGATGATCTTCTTCACGGTTTTGCCCGCGATGAACTGCTGAACCTTTTCCGCCTTCAGCGCGGCGGCTTCGATTTCGGGCTGTGTCGCTGTTGCGGGCACGACGATTTTGTCGCGGAGCTTGCCGTTGACCTGGACGGGGATTTCGAGCGTGTCCTCGACGAGCAGCGCGGGATCGAACTTCGGCCAGGGTATGTACGGCAAGCGCAACGGTGCGCCGGGTTCAAGGAGCGAAAAGAGTTCTTCCGCGAGGTGGGGCGCGAAGGGCTGGAGCAAGACCAGAAAATCGCGCAGCATTGAGCGCGGGCGCGTCTCCCACGTCATGGCCTCGTTGATGAAGACCATAAGAGCGGAGATGGCGGTGTTGAAGCGCAAGCCGTCGAGGTCCTCCGTTACTTTTTTGATCGCCGCGTGCAATGTCTTCAGTTGCACCGCGGTCGGTTGAACATCTTTGATCGCGATGTGCAGTTGAAGAATGTTGAGCAAGTCCGCACTCCCCTGCTCTGTCGTTGAGCGCTGTTCGAATTCGGTCTCGCTTTTTTCATCCACGAACAAGCGCCACACGCGCCCGAGAAAACGGTAAACACCTTCGACACCCTTCGTGTTCCACGGCTTCACCATTTCCAGCGGGCCCATGAACATTTCGTAGAGGCGGAACGCATCCGCGCCGTACTCTTTGAGGATGTCGTCGGGATTAATGACGTTGCCGCGGGACTTGGACATTTTCTGACTGTCCTCGCCGAGGATGAGTCCCTGGTTGACCAACTTGAAAAACGGCTCTGGCGTCGAGACGTAACCAAGATCGTGCAGGACCTTGTGCCAGAAGCGCGAGTAGAGGAGATGCAACACGGCGTGCTCGATGCCGCCAACATAAAGATCGATGCCCGGCGTGGCTTTGCTGCCGTCGGTGCCCATCCAATAATGCTCGGGCTTTGAATCCAGGAACGCGTTTGGATTCTGAGCATCGAGGTAGCGCAGATAGTACCAGCAACTGCCCGCCCATTGTGGCATGGTGTTGGTTTCGCGCGTCGATCCATCCGCCAGGCTTACCCAATCTTTCGCACGTGCGAGCGGTGGTTCGCCCGACGACGTCGGTTTATAGTCGCTCAACTCCGGCGGAAGGACCGGGAGCGCAGATTCGGGGAGTGCCTCGTGATGGCCATTCTTCCAGACAATCGGAAACGGTTCGCCCCAGTACCGCTGTCGACTGAAAAGCCAATCGCGCAGTTTGTAGTTGATCGTTTTCCTGCCGAGCCCTTTGGATTCCAGCCACGTCGTAATTTCCTTCTTTGCTTCAGAGGTCGGGAGACAGTCCAGCGAAACTTCTTCATTACTTGAGTTAGTTCCCAACCCCTCGCCAGGCATGCATCGGTCAGTCTCTATGACAATCGTGACCTCTTTTACCTTCAATAAGTCAATTGTTACACCTCCGTCTGGGCGATGCGTTACTTCTTCTCGCTCTTCGACGTCGCGTTCTTCGTCGAGCCTTCCGACCACATGCCGTATAGGCAAATTGAATTTCTTCGCAAACTCCCAGTCGCGTTCGTCGTGCGCTGGGACAGCCATGATCGCGCCGGTGCCGTAAGTTGCGAGTACGTAGTCTGCGATCCAGATCGGGATGCGCTCGTTGGTCACGGGGTTGATCGCGTGCGCTCCGGTGAACACGCCGGTTTTTTCCTTCGCCAGCTCAGTGCGTTCGAGATCGCTCTTGCTCGCTGCGTAAGCGCGATACTTATCGACTTCGGCGCGTTGCGCCGGCGTGGTAATTACGTCAACAAGTTTGTGCTCGGGCGAAAGCACCATGTACGTCGCGCCGAAAAGCGTGTCAGGGCGTGTCGTAAAAACGGTGATGCAGTCGGGATGATCTGCCAGTTTGAAAATGACTTCAGCGCCTTCGCTGCGGCCAATCCAATTGCGCTGCATTTCCTTGAGGGACTCACTCCATTCGATCTTGTCGAGATCGTTGAGGAGTTTCTCAGCGTAAGCCGTGATGCGGAGCATCCATTGGCGCATTGGCTTGCGGACCACCGGAAAGCCGCCCACCTCGCTCTTGCCATCGATCACTTCCTCGTTGGCGAGGACCGTGCCGAGTTCAGGGCACCAGTTCACCGGCGCTTCAGAAACAAAGGCGAGCCGTTTGCTGTCGCAATAGGCGCGTTTTTCGTTTTCCGTTTTGAGTTCGGGCGGACAGGACAGCGTCTCGATGGGTTCGGCCTTGTTCGTCGCGGGATTGAACCACGAGTTGTAGAGCTTCAGGAAAATCCATTGCGTCCATTTGAAATATTTCGGGTCCGTCGTGTCGACCTCGCGCGACCAGTCGTAGCTGAAGCCGAGCGATTTGATCTGCCGTTTGAAGGTCGCAATGTTCGTCTCGGTTGTTTTCCGCGGATGCTGCCCCGTCTTGATCGCGTATTGCTCGGCCGGCAACCCGAAGGCGTCCCAGCCCATTGGGTGCAACACGTTGAACCCGCCCGCGCGGCGGTATCGCGCCAGGATGTCGGTCGCCGTGTAACCTTCCGGATGTCCTACGTGCAACCCGGCCCCACTCGGATAAGGGAACATGTCCAGCACGTAATATTTGGGCGGAAACTGCTTTACAGGAGGCAACGGAGACAACGGAGAAGCTTCATTACTTTTGTTTGCCTCTGTCAGGAAGCTGGAGTGGCGTTTGGCGAAGGGGTGCGACGCAGGAATCGTTTCGCCCGGATTCCACGCGCGAAACGTCTGTTCCTGGTCCCAGTGGGCCTGCCACTTGGGCTCAATCAGGTGAAACGGATACTGCCTGCGCACACTCGACATGGGCGATAATATCGGGAAAACGGAGGGGAATGACAAATGACTAATGTCGAATGAAGAAAGCCCGGGAAATAACTAACAGGAGAAAACAGAGAGAACGGAGCCGGAGTTTTTACAGAAGGTCGCGAAGGTCACGAAGGGGCTCATTAACAGGAGGAAAGCTGCAGTAATCAGTGATCAGTTTTGCAGTAATCAGAACGACCCCTGCCACCCGCACATTTCTTCTTTACAGAGCGCTTACAGACGGGCTGCCGCAAGCAGATAGGATGGCTCTGCGATATGAATTCGCATGGCCGTTCACCTTAAATCCATTATGAAAAAACTGTTGCTCCAACCGGCATCCACCGAGACCAAAAAATGAATATGACCCTCAAAGGAGCGCTCGCCTTCACGGTGGTTTCGCTCCCGTGTCTTCTCACTTGCCTGCAAGCCGCTGGCACCTCCCACCCCGTCACCGCTTCCGAACTGCAACGTCTCCAGGGCTATTGGGAAGGCGACGGGGCGGCAGGCAAATGCTCCATAACCATCACAAACAACTCGCTCCACTTTTATGCGCGAACGGACTTTTGGTTTAAGACGACCTTTGCCCTGCCTGCAGGCACAGACCCACAGCAGTTACACGCCACCATCAAAGAGAGTGCGCCACCAACGAATGGCATCGGCAACGTGGTCCTGGCCATCTTCAAGATTGAGGACGGGACACTCACTTTGGCCGTGGAAGGGGAGGAGCCGCCGAAAACTTTTGACGGCGCCTCGAGCCGCTACGTCCTCAAGAAGGTTCAGAAGAAGACTGCCGAAGCATCGACATCTAAAGAGCCGGAAACGTCCAACAATGCGCTATGGCCGCCGTCGCTGAACTTTATACGTTAGGGCTCATCACCTGTCATGCCAGAACGACCAGATCCCAGCACGATGCAAGAGGATCTCTGCGATTGGGCTGAGCGCATAGCTTCAGACCACTTCGGCGCTCATCTAAAATTAGGCAATTGAACACTCATCCGGCTATGTCTGAATACGCGGAAGATGGCTTCGTCGAACTTCCTATTGCATTCCCATAGGACGCGAGATATTATCGGTTTCATGAACAGCAAAACCGATGTTTGGCAGGGAACTCTCGCCTTAATGGTTTTGAAAACACTGGAGCGTAAACGTTCGTTGCATGGCTACGGGATTGCACGGCAGATCGAGGAAACGAGCGCTGATCTTTTGTCCGTCAATTACGGGACGCTGTATCCGGCGCTGCTCAAACTGGAACAGCAGGGATACATTACTTCCCAATGGGGCCTATCGGACAACAATCGCAAGGCGAAATTTTATCAACTCACGCGAGCGGGCCGAAAGCAGATCGAAAACGAAACCCAGGAATGGCAGCAAATGACGGCTATCGTTGCGTGCTTTCTCAACCCCAGGACCGCATGAGAAGCCGTTTTTCAACTTGCAGGTGCCGTTCGGCCCTTGTTCGTATGGGTTCCCCATATGGCAGCAGAAAGCGAACGGTTGCTTCAAACCGACTTGCTTATCCGAGATGAGCAGACTTCGTGAATGCATCGTGAGGTGTGGCGGCTTGTTCAACAAGCGGCGCAAAGACCGGGAACTCGAAGAAGAGATCGAGAGCCACCTTCAGATGCATATCGAAGACAATCTTCAATTGGGCATGACGCCAGAGGAGGCGCGCCGCCAGGCGATGATCAAGTTGGGAGGGATCGAGTCCACGAAGGAGGCCTACCGGGACCAACGAGGACTTCCTGCGCTGGAGACTCTATGGCGGGACATTCGGTTCGGCTTGCGGATGCTGCGCAAGAATCCCGGCTTCACCGCCGTAGCCGTGCTCACTCTGGCGATCTGCATCGGCGCCAACCTGGCGATCTTCGCTGTCGTCGATGCCATCGTCGTCCGTTCACTCCCTCTACCGCACGCCAGCCGGTTGGTGGTGATCCACAATGCCCATCCGGCTTCGGGCGTGGAACGGGGCGAGGCCAGCATCGCGGATTACTTCGAGCGCAGAGGGAACATCGACGCCCTGGAGTCACTCTCCATGATTCAAGAGAGATCTTATATCGTCGGAGAGGCCGGGGCGGTGCGATGGATTCCGGGCGCTCAGATCACTCCGGAATTCTTCCAAACGCTGGGCGTTGCTCTGGTCAAGGGAGCGGCCTTCACTGATGCGGAGTTGAACTACGGACGCGACGAGGTCGCGATTATCACTGATCAATTCTGGCGCGACTCCTTTGGAGCAGATCCTAACATCCTCGGCCGGACGTTCCTGATGAATAGCCGGTACGTTCGAGTCATCGGCGTTTTGCCCCCGGGTTTTCGTTACCTTTCCACCAAGGCAAAAATCTATCGTCCCCTCTCCCATTTCCCGGAAACGCGCGACCCGGTGAGCCGCTACGCGCCGGGCACCCACACACCGGACGGGCGCACCCCCGTCACTCGATACACAGCGCGCGCGAGGCAGGAGGATGGGCAGATGGTGGCGCGGCTGCGCGCGGGGCGGTCGATGGCTGAAGCACAGGCGCAGTTGAATGTCGTGAACAGCCGCCGACTGGAGCTGGATCCGCTGAGTGAGACGTTGAAAGCAGCCGGCTATCGTCCCTGGGTTGAATCTCTGCGGACGGCCCATGTCAGTTCGGTGAAGTCGATCGTGCTCCTGGTGCAGGTCGGGGCGCTGTTCCTCTTGTTGCTGGGCGGGATCAACCTCGCGGGTTTGCTGCTGATTCGAGCCAGTGGCCGCGCGAAGGAAATGGCCGTTCGCCAGGCGTTGGGCGCGGGACGAGGAAGACTGGCGTGTGAGATTCTGACCGAAACCACGGTGCTGTCATTCGCGGGCGGCGTGGGCGGCGTCCTGCTGGCGGTCGCGGGCATTCGCCTGGCCGTGTCACTGGGCATCGATGCGCTTCCACTTGGGGCGGACATCGTCTTTGATAGCCGGACCGGTCTGGCAGCGATCCTCGCCTCCGTCACAGTCGGCGTCGGCATCGGCCTTCCCATCCTCTGGATGCACCTTCGCGGTTCCACGAATCTCTCTCTCAAAACGGAAACGCGTGGAGCGACCACGAGCCGCGCCGTTCAGCGCCTGCGTCATGGCCTGATCGTGACCCAAATCGCCGCCGCCTGCGTGCTGCTCTACGGAGCAGGATTACTCGGGGTAAGCCTGAAGCGAACGCTCGGTCAATCCCCCGGATTCAACCCGGAGCAAGTCATGACCGGCGAGCTGACGTTGCCGTGGCAACACTACCAAAGTGATGGATCAAGGGTGGCTTTCGTCTTCCGGCTGCTCGATCAACTCCGCGCGCTTCCGGGCGTTTCCCACGCCGCTGTCTGCAGCGCCCTTCCGTTCACAAAATACGGTTCAGCGCCCCGCGGCATTCTGCCGGAAGGCTTCGTGCCCACGCCCGGCGGCCTCCGCGTTCATTACGTTTCGACCGTCACGAGGGACTACGCGCGAGCGATGGGGATTCCATTGCTGAAAGGGCGTTTCATCGAGGATGCGGATAGCCGGGAGGGAGGGCCGAAGGTGGCCGTGATCGACGAAGCCCTGGCGCGTATTTATTGGCCTAACGGCAACGTCATTGGCCAGCGCTTCTGCACCGACCCGTCTGTTTTCAAGCCGGAATTGGCCTACACCATCGTCGGTATTGTGGGAAGCGTGAAGCAGCAGGAACTCGCCGAAACTGCGAAACTGGGCGCGGCGTATCTGCCTTACACCGAAGCTGGCGGCTTCCAGGTCATCACCCGCATGTCGGGCTCCGCCGCTATAATGGGATCGACGCTGCAAAAGATTGTGCGCGAACTCGATCCGAGGCTGCCGCTGGTGGACTTCAAGCCGATGCAAAGGCGCATCGACGACAGCCTGGTCACTCGCCGATCACCCGCCATTCTGGCGGCGGTGTTCGCAGGCGTGGCGTTGTTGCTGGCCGGCATTGGTGTTTACGGCGTGCTGGCCTATGCGGTTTCGCAGCGCCGTCGGGAAGTGGGTGTCCGCATGGCCCTCGGAGCCACGCCCGGACTGATCGGTCGGCAGTTCCTCACGCTTGGCGCAAAACTCCTCGTACTGGGCGTTGCCATGGGAAGCTTTGGCGCGTGGACGGCTGGGAGGGCGATGCAAAGCTTTCTCGTCGAAGTCCCGCCGTTTCACATTTTCACAAGTGTCGCCACCGTATTCGCGATCAGCCTCATAACCTTGCTGGCGGCTCTGCTGCCGGCGCGACGCGCGACGCAAATCCATCCGATGGAGGCGCTGCGATATGAATGAGGATTCCTACGAGAAGACTTGAAGCTGAGGTTTGGCCGAAATCCGAAAGTGACGAAGGCCGAACGATTCCGGTATCCTTCGCCTTTCGCAATTTCGGGCTTCGGATTTTTCTAATGACACTAGAGGCGATCAGCCTGCGGGCGGTTCTTGCCGGCGCGCGGTCTTCTGCGGTGAGGTTGCTCGTCGCACGCCGGTGTTGTCTATAGCTGCAAGCTATTACTCCCATACGCAGGAAATATTGGTCAGATGCGCGCCGGTGGTCGAAGCTTGTTACGATGACAGAATCCCACTCCACCCGGCGCCCGGAGGAAGACGCGCCTCTGGTTCTGGTAGTGGATGATAACGACGACGACCTCGCGTTATTTCGGCGGGCTGTCAGGCAACTCAACTACCCCGGGCGCATCCATTATCTGGACAGCGGAGACAAGGCTATGGCCTATCTCGCGGGCAGCGGTGACTTCGAAGACCGCGCACAGTTCCCAGCGCCGGACTTTTTGATTCTTGACCTGAAGATGCCGGGCACAAGCGGCTTCGATGTCCTCACGTGGTTGATCGATCATCAAATTACGCTATCCCGAACCGTTGTGCTTACTTCCAGCGACGAACCACGGGAGATCAGCCGGGCTTCCGCCTTGGGTGCGCCTTCGTTTCTTACGAAATCCGTCGATTTTAGTGAGTTCAAAGAGACTGTCGGTGCCTTGCTCACTTCCTTCCAAGCTTCCGGCAGGGACTTGGCCAATACAAGCGGGCCGAGGGAGTTGAGAGCGCTTCCTGCGTGAGCGTTTCGAAAAGTCGAACCAAGGAGGTGTCATTTAGCATAAACTTTGCAATGCAAAGTAATGTCCACGGCATTCCGCCATTCATGCTTAGCTCAACGAGAGCCGGCGACAGCTATTTTTCCTTGGTGAAAACTCGCTCCCCGCCGCGCCGCTTTACGGTCATCTGGTTTTTCGCGGCGTCGAAGGTAAACACTGCCGCACCCTCGATCTGGAATGTATCCTCGGCCGTCGCTTCGAGGGCGACTGCGGATGACTCGCCCGGCGGTTGAAAGAAAAGGGTGGAGCCGTTCCTGGTAATCTTAGCGTTCGCGGGCGCGCCCGGGGTGGAATAAACTCCAACGTAACGATCCAGCACGTCCGGGTTGACCGCGATCGATTCCAGGGCGGGAATCTGGAAGGGCTTATGGTAGTAAATGTCGACCACGCCGCTCACAATCTTGTCTACCGGGTAAACCTTCGCGTTCGTGGTGTAGGCGACCGCCAGCTTTTCCTCCGGCTCGTAAGCCAGCCAGGCTCCATAGTTGTCAGCCGCGCCCCCGTGCCCGTAGAACGTCTTGCCGGCGAACTTGAATGTGATCATTCCAAACCCTACGCCGTCCCTCATCGTTTTCATCTGGTCGAGGGTCTCGCGTGAAACCAGCTTTCCCTCAAACAGCGCCTGGATGAATTTGGCCATGTCGCCGGGTGTTGAAACGATCGCACCGGCGCTGAAGAGGAGGGTCGGATGGGTTTCAGTCACCGGTTTCCAGTCGCCACCGATCCGAATATAGGTAAGCGCTTCGTTTTTGTTCACATCGATGTTTCCGGTCGCCAGGTATGTGTCCTTAAGTCCGATCTTTGAAGTGATTTTTTCCTCGAGGGCTTCGGGGTAGGATTTGCCAGTTATTTTTTCGATGATGAGACCTAAAAGGTAATAGCCGGAATTGCTGTAGGACTGCTTTGTGTCCGGTTCGAAATTCGGCGTGGCTTTGACGATCAGGGCAAGCATTTCGTCCTTCGCCATCGGGATCGCATTCACTCTTGTTTGGCCGTCCCGCTCGCGCCTTACGTCAGGGATGCCGCTGCGATGCGAGAGGATCTGTGCGATGGTAATCTTCCCGGCATTCGGAACCTGCGGGAGGAACTTGTCCAGGGTATCCGTCAGCTTCAATTTTCCTTCCTCGACGAGTTGTAAGGTCATCGTGGCCGTGAACATTTTTGTGATCGAACCGAGCCGGAATCTGTTCGCGGCGGTCAACGGTTTTTTCTCGGTCCCGTTGATCTGGCTGTAGCCGATGGTGCGGGAGTAAAGAACGTTACCGTCTTTGGCAATGGTCAGGCTCCCCATCGCCTTGTTCTTTTCGGCGAGCCGGTCAAAGAACTGGTCGAGTTTGGCTTTGTCCAGCGTCTGGCCAAAGGCTGCGGTGAACGACGCCAGTGTGAGCAAGGTTGCGAATAATATTTTGATTTTCATGAAAGCTCCTCTTTTTTTGTGTCGATGACTTTTTGCACCTGCGTTTGCAGAACCGCCGCCACGGCGGCCACGACGCTCGAAGCGAACGTGCCGATTAATCCAATCATTTTGGGACCCGCGCTGTCTTCTCCTGTTCCAGCAGAGAGAACCATGACCCACGCGATTCCTGCCACCATCAGGAGACCGATGGTGAGGGCAGAGTGTTTAATATGCCGCAAAGCTCTGACCGACAACTCCGACAAAGCCTTGTTCCCGTCGATGTAGCTTAACAACTTGAACGCCTGATACAGCGCGAAAAGAAATAGAGCGGCCTGGATATAGGCACCGACTAAAAAGAGGTAGATCTGCCAGGCGGTGTCGGGTGTCTTGGCTGCTTCCTGAGCGATCATTCGCGGCAGCGGAAAAACGCACACCGCCAGCGCGGCGATGGCGATCAGAGAAATGACCAGCCTCAAGAATATGGTTGGGCCTCGGTTCATGCATTATGCCCCGAATGGGTTCACTTTGCATCACAAAGTGTTATGGTGTCAAGAGGCGTGTTTTCGTTTCAAACTCAAATCTTGTGTTCATTTCGACCTCCCTTCCCGGTCCGTGCCGGAACTGGAGCGCGTGTCGGAAGCGCAATCTGTCGTGCCCTGGGCCAGCAATCGGCTTGACCCGCCGCACAGGGATCAGAACCATGCGTCATCCCAGAACTTCGCAACTCAATTGTCCTGTGATGAACCGACGACAATATCTGCGCAAAAGCGGCCAGGCCGCTCTCGGGTTCTCGCTCTTGCCCCTCGCTGGCTGCGGAAGTCTGGAGCACTCGGCGAAGCAAGCCGCAACAGAGCTGCCTGTTGCCGACCTGGAGCGGCAAGTTCCGAAATGGCTGGAAGAAGCCAGGGTTCCCGGGCTGTCCATCGCCATTATCGACCGGGGAAGGTTGGCCTGGAATCGCGGCTTCGGTGTTACTAATACCACCTCGCGGGCACCGGTAACCACAGACACGATTTTCACCTGCTGTTCGATGAGCAAGCCGGTGTTCGCTTATTTCGTCATGAAACTCTGTGAAAAGGGCGTCCTGGGCTTGGATGCGCCGCTCACGAAGTATACGCCCGAACGGTATTTGCAAGGCGATCCCAGACTGGACTTGATCACCGCTCGACACTGCCTTTCCCACACCACCGGATTTCAAAACTGGCGGGAGGAAGGAGGCAACCCCCTGAGCATTCAATTCTCACCTGGCACCAGGTGGAGCTATTCCGGTGAAGGCTATGCTTATCTGGCCTCTGTCGTCGCTCGGTTAATGAAACAACCGCTTGAGGACTACATGCAGGCGCATGTTCTGTCTCCTTTCGGCATGGCATCGAGCGCGTACATATGGAATGAATCAATCGGCAATCGAATGGCATGGCCTCACGACAGTGAGGGACGGCTGCTGCCCAAGAACAAAAAACCTACGCACGCAAGTGTCGCCCGCTACGGTTCCGCTGGAGATTTGCTGACCACGCCCACGGATTACGCGAGATTTCTGATCGAGGTCGTCGCTCCAAAACCAAGCGATGAATTTCGGCTCACCCGGGAAGGCCGTGACGAAATGCTGCGTCCCCAGGTGCCAGTTCCGCATAGCCAACAGCGATCCTCCTGGGCTATCGGATGGGCGATCGTCCATGACGGCGATCACGATTTTATTTATCACAGCGGCGATGATACCGGGTGGCATACCATTGGAGTTGCTTCTGCCGCTAACAAATCAGGTTTTGTGGCCATGACGAACGGCGAATCCGGAACACAGGTTCTTGGAAAGGTCCTTATGTCCGATTCTATGCAACGCTTCCTTAAGGCTGGATACTAAGCAGTCGGCAGCGGCGATTTCCCTTGCCAGTACAGTGCCCTGTCCAAGTAGCGTTTTCTGAGTGTCGCCGGAACAACGCGCCAAAGCAGTAGCAGAATGGTTCGCCGTTTAGTTTTTGATGCAATTCGAGCAGCCAGACGTCGGTGCGAGCACTATTGTTGGCTGCATAGTTGAACGAAGTCTTCATGGACTTCGTTCTGCACCGGGGATGAAAAAGATTAAGAGTAAGATTACGATCAGGATTAAGAGCCATTTTCAGCCCGCAGCGGATTCAATTACTGATGAAACAATCCGAAGAA
>Ga0075428_100002572_pt1 | contig 19715 bp, 21 predicted proteins | sample RhiMetdeltSRZDD2_FD_75291 | JGI IMG/M metagenome (GOLD analysis project Ga0075428, IMG submission 75291) | Populus rhizosphere microbial communities from Tennessee, USA - Rhizosphere MetaG P. deltoides SRZDD2 | ecosystem: Host-associated > Plants > Roots > Rhizosphere > Soil | place: USA... | reverse complement strand
AGCCGCTGGGATTGAACGCTTCGCGATCAATCCCACCGACGCCACAAGCACGGCTTCGCCTGAACGAAGTTAAAACCTAAAGCCCGGCACCCGCTGGGATTGAACGCTTCGCGATCAATCCCACCGACGCCACAAGCACGGCTTCGCCTGAACGAAGTTAAAACCTAAAGCCCGGCACCCGCCGGGATTGAACGCTTCGCGATCAATCCCACCGACGCCACAAGCACGGCTTCGCCTGAACGAAGTTAAAACCTAGGGACAGGATGCCTCAGCTTCTCCGGCGGCGCGGACTACGACCGTCACCACGCCCGGGACAAGGTCGCCGCTCTGAAGGACGACCGCATCCTGCCAGGAGAGGTCCAGAATGCTGCGCTCGCCGAGGATGCTCTTGCAGAACTGCGCATACCTCACGCTGGAACGGGCCGGGACCGCCGTCCAGCCGGTGCCGATGGTCGCGGCCTCGTAGAGGCCCTGGATCTCTTGCTCGTTCACGTTGCGCCGCACATCCCACTGTACGGAGACGGAGGTCCTGGAGACGGCCTTGCCCACGCGGCGGCAGGCGGGCTGCCGCTTGGGCTCCTCGCGGCGCTGCGACGCGGCGGGCTGAACCCCGATGGCGGGTTCCTTGGCGTAGGCGTCGAGCAACGCGGCCTCGTTGGACGGTGGCGTGCAGCCTTCGACCCGATCGGAGGAGGTGCAACCGGCGGTGGCCGTGGCCACCAGCAGCACAGCGACGAGATCGAACCTCAAGCGCTCCAGCATGGGGGGCAGTTTACATCTTTCGATCAGCGTCCAGGAACCCTATGTCCCAACGGGTTTCGCCGGTGGTCGCCAGATCGGCGGCGATGTCGCCGAGCACGGGTGCGAACTTGAAGCCGTGACCGGAGAAGCCGCCGAGCACGGTGACGCCCGGAACCCCCTGCACCGGCCCGACCAGAAAGTCACCGTCCGCGGTGCTGGAGTACATGCACACCTGCATCCGCGCCGGTTCGGAGTCCAATCCGGACAGATAGTCACCGGCGATGCGGGACAGCCGTCGCGCGTCGACCGGGTCGGGCTCGCGGGCGCCCACCGCCGGATCGACCGGTTCGTCGATGCCGGGCCAGACATGGATGCCGAGCTTTACCGTGCGGCCGTCGAGCGACGGGATGCCGTACCACGCCCGCTCCCCGCTTACGTCACTGCGGATGAAGATGGGAAATCGCGACGGCCCGAAGTCGCCCCGGAAAGTGAACCAGCCGAACACCCGCCGCACCACGGCGATTTTGGGTGCCATCGGCACCAGCAGCTTGCGATGCCACGCCCCGGCCGCGACCACCAGGTGCCGGGCCACGATGGTCGAGCCGTCGGCGAGCTTGACCCGCGGCCGGTCGGTGTCGGGGAACACGCCGGCAACGGTGACGCCGGTCAGCACCCGGGCCCCGTACGCGCGGGCCTGGCCCACCGCCGCGAGCACCGCCTCCTCGGCGCGCACGAATCCGGCGTCCTCCTCATAGAACCCGGCCGTGTCGTCGTCCACGCGATGCTGCGGGAAGCGGCGCCGGATCTCCTCGGCGGTCAGCAACTCGTAGGGCAACCCGTGCGCCTCGGCGGAGGCCTGCGGCGCCTCGATGCCGCCGGATCCGGCCGGGGCCAGCATCAGGCCACCGGTGCGGCGCACCAGATCGACCCCGCGTGCGGCGGACAGCTCGTCCCACAGCCGCCACGCCTCCCGCGTCAACGGCACATACCCGGCGCCTTCGGCATAGGCGGTGCGGATGATGCGCGACTGGCCGTGGCTGGCACCCCGGGCGTGGCCCGGCTCGAACTGCTCGATCCCCACGACATCAAGCCCGCGCCGGGCCAGGCGCCACAGCGCGCAACTGCCCATGGCACCGAGCCCTACCACCACAACTTCAGCAACATCAGCAACATCAGCAACGTCGGCCATCCACAAGACAGTAGCCTCAAACGCCACGTATACGATTCGGTTCCATGGATGTGGTGATGTTCGGGGCGACCGGCATGATCGGCCAGGGTGTGCTGCGCCAGTGCCTCAACGATGACCGGATCGACGCCGTGACGACCGTCGGGCGGCGCAAAACCGGTGCGGCGCATGGCAAACTGACCGAGCTTGAGCGCGCGGACCTCCACAGTTTCGCCGGCGGTGAGTTCGAGGGCGCCGACGCCTGCTTCTTCTGCCTCGGGGTGTCTTCGGCGGGCATGAGCGAGGCCGCCTACACCCGTGTCACCTATGACCTCACCATGGCCGCGTCCAAGGCGTTCTGCCCAGGAGCGACGTTCATCTACGTCTCCGGTGTGGGCACCAATGAGCAGGGGCGCCAGATGTGGGCGCGGGTCAAGGGGCGCACCGAACGCGAGCTGCTGGAGTCGGGCCTGAACGCCTATATGTTCCGGCCCGGCTACATCCAGCCGGTGCACGGCGAGCGCTCGCGCACGCGGCTTTACAACGCCCTCTACGTCATCGCCAAACCCCTATACCCGCTTCTGCGGCGGGTGGCGCCGGGCGCCGTCACCACCACCGAGGCGATGGGAAAGGCAATGATAAAGGTCGCTCTTTCCGGGTACCCGAAAAAAGTCCTTGAACCGCAAGACATCAACGCCGCCGCCGAAAGCGCCTGACGCGCCCCGATCCGGCGATGAGGCCGCACTTTCCCCAAAAAATGCGCGGACCATCGGGAGCATCTGGCCGATGTGGACGGTGACTTCATCTTCGTCGCCGCCTATGGCGAGAAGGCCGCGGCCGAACAGGCCAAGGTGACCTGCGGGCACTGTGGGCGACCCTGGCCGGGGTGAAGGCGGGCAAGGCCAAGGTGGTCGCCGACGAAACCTGGATGACCGGCATCGGTGTCACCGCCGCCAACAGGGGACCGCGGCCACGTAACACTGAGTGCCAAAGCCGACCGCGGCGGTGAAAGCCCCCCAAACGCCGCGGTCGGCGCTGTGCGCGCTACATGGTGCTGATGTTGATGATGTTGCCGTCCGGGTCGGCGAACCACACCGCGCGCATGTCCTCCATCATGGCGATGTCGCCTTCCCATTCCATCCCCTCGAACTCGAAGGTCATGAAGTCGATGCCCTTGTGGCGCAGCCGCTCGACCTCCTTGTCGAACTGCTCGTCGTCGGCCATGAAAGTGACCGCCGTGGCCTTGTTGGTACCGGCATACTGCGACTCGTATACGAAGATGGCCCCGGCGCCGGCCTGGTAGGCGACGCCCCCGGGCATTTCGGCGTTGGCGCTCTCCGGCATCTCACTCAGTCCCAGCGTGTCTTCGTAGAACTTGCGTGCGCGCTCGAGATCCCCGGTCGCCAGGGTGGCCATCGGTGTAAGTTGGGATAGCATGTTTCCTCCCGACATATAGGGTAAATTGCCCGAATTTCACCCTATAACAGACCGGCGCCCGGCGGGCAACATCCGCTCAGCAGGCCGGGGTTTGCACGGTTCCCGTCCGGCGGGCGCGCTCGGCGGCGAAGACGGCGAGGTGGCTGTCGAGTGTCGCTTGTGGACCGGACAGGATGACCGAACGGTCACCGGTCTCGACCGCGCGGATGAAGGCGTCCATCAGGCCGGCGTCGCCGCCGCCATGGCCACCCGCGGCCGACGGACCGCCCGCGGTGGTGTCGATCGTTTCGTGGGAGTCGGTGAGAAAATCGAAGATTCGCAAGGTTTCTCCGTTGCCTTCGACTTCTCCCTTGGTACCAAACACGCGTGTCTTTCGATGACCGATCTCATTGAACCCGGTCATCGTGAAGGTAGCCGTGGCCCCGCCGGCGAACTCGAGAATCGCCACCTGGTGATCCACCACATCGTTGTCGCAGGCGTAAACGCAACGGCCGTAAGGACCCTCGCGCAGGGCGGTGTGCAACGCCTCCTCGGTGAAGTCCTCGACGATGACGTTGAGCGGCCAGCGGTGGTTACCCCGGGCCAGCCTGCCACCGTAGAACCGGACCGCGGAGAAGGGGCAGCCGTTCTCGACCTGGGGCGGGCAGTCCAGGCAGCGGTCGGCCGCGCCCCGCGGGCGGTGAGCGGCGTCGAAGTGCGACCGCGAGCCGAAGCTCGACACGCGCGCCACCGGTTGCCCGACAATATGTTGCAGCCAGTCGATGTCGTGGCACGACTTGGACATCAGCATGAAGGTCGACACCTTCTCGTTGCGCCAGTTGCCCCGCACGAATGAGTGGGCCTGATGCCAGTAGCCCACCGGCTCCAGATGCTGCACCGACATCACCTCGCCGAGCCGCCCACTGTCCACAACGGACTTCAGCGCCCGGGTGTAGGGCGTGTAACGCAGAACGTGGCCGACGGCGAAAATGACACCGGCCTCCTCGACCGCGCGCACGATCCGGCGGCAGTCCTGCTCCGTCGGCGCCAGCGGCTTTTCCACCAGGATGTGATAGCCCATGCTCGCGGCCTTGAGCACCGGGTCGCGGTGCATCGAGTCCTGCGTCGTCACCAGCACGCAGTCGGCGATGCGCTGCCCGCCAAGCAGATCCCGCCAATCCTCGAAAACCCTGTCGGGGCTTAGGTTGTGGGCTTGGGCGAAGCGATCGCGCCGCACCGCCCGCGGCTCGGCCACGGCGACGATCCTCGCCCGGCCGGGATGCGCCGCCGCCCACTCCCCGAACCCGCGGCCCCTGTTGCCCGCCCCGACGACCGCGACCGTGACTGTCATGATCTCAGGGTACTGACGATGTCCCACATCCGGTCCACGGGCAGAACGGGCGATGCCGCCGCAGGTTTCTGGCCAGGCCGCGAAGAAGCTCCACGAGGTACAGGAAAGAGGCGCCGTGGCGGTCCGGCGCCTCTTTCCTAGGAACCTCAGTCCAGGGACATGGTTTTCTTGCGCTTGAGGTACTTCTCCCTCAGCTCCAGCGGAACGAACAGGAGCGTGATGATGCCGATCGCGACCACGGCCCACAGGATGACCACGCTGGTCGCGAGCTGGCCCAGGCCGGCGCTCTCCGCCCAGCTCGGCTTGAGGCCGACGGCGGGGAAGCCCTTCCAGAACAGTATCCACAGCAGCGAACCGAGGCCGATGGCGACCCCGTAGGCGATGAAGTGCCCGGCCTTGGAGAAGACGATGCCGAACAGGGCCGCGACCACCAGGTACACGATCACCGCGATCTGCTGGGACGGCTCGGTCGGGAATCTATCCGAAATATAGTTAAAAGTGGTTTCGAGCCCATCGAGGATCTGCCGCCAGAAAAGGGCGACAACGATGATGGCGGCCACGATGACCACGGCAATGAGGAATCCCCGCAGGATCTTGCTGCCGCCACCTTCGGCGGGTTCACTCATGGTGGTGCCTCCTAGGTTGAGAGGTGAAGTACGCAGGGATCATCTCACCGCTCCGCAACCGGCGCGACTGTAAGAAGAGTGACGATCCGATCAGTCGAGGGGGACCTCAGCGAAGTGGCCGGAGCCGGGGTGCCCGGAGAAGTGCAGGCGCATGCTGTCACGGCCAAGGGCGACAAGCGATATCGAGCTGGTGCCCCAGAAGTGGCCGTCGCTGATCTCGCGCCGCAGCACCATCGCTCGCGGGTCGGCCGGGTCGAGACCGTCCCCGTCGACGAGCGAAAGCCAAGGCTCCCAACCATCTTGACCGGGTGAGAAGGGGCGCGGCGCGGCTTGCAGGCGAGGCTGGAAGTAGCCGACTCGGGCGGCCATCTCGCCGGTGGGTTCGAGGCCGCTGTTGACCACCATGTGCAGGCCCTTGTCGAGAGTGGTGGAGACCAGTTCCAGCCCGTCCCAACTCCACATGCTCACGGTGTCGGCGTCGGCGTGAACAGCGTGGAACGGGTCGAAGTGGTCGAGCAGCAGGGTGCCGAGGCTGCCTCCGGAGGCGAGCAGCAGGGGCAGCTCACCGCGGGACAGGCGGCCGCGCTCGGGCGCAGGGCGGCCCACGCCGTTGAGCACACAGGCAACCGCGGGGTTCAATGTGTTGACCGCGAGCCAAGCGCCTCCGGCCTGAAGATCACGGCCGCCGACCAGCTCGGGGCGGTCGGGCCAGTGCCGGGCGGGCGGCAGCCAGGGTCGCCCGGAGAACTCGTCGCGCAGGCCGACCAGCAGCACGGGCACGTCGGTGGCGGGGTCGACGCTGACAATCACGGTGCACACGAGATCATTATCGCACCTTGATGAGGGTGAAGCTGGGCACCCCCGTCACCTCCCTCCAAATGGGACAGACGCACCGGGGCACACTTTCCTTGCCCATGGGGTAAGAATCCACACAATCGAGAGCCAGCCGGCTGAGGACCGACTGGCTCAGGCCGGGGTGAAGGGGGTGTGGGGCCACCGTCTTCCCCGGGATGTCACCAGCCGGGCGGAGGAGGGGCGGCCGGCGACATTTGGCCTCACTTTTACCCACGTTGAAGAGTGTTAAACCCCCTGTAACGTGCCAACTTTGGTAAATCTCAATGGATAGATCTTTAGTCCCGAATCACGTGTGGCACGAAGCGGGCGCCGAGATCGGTGATCAGGTCGGTACTCTCCCGAATCCCCATCCCGGCGGGCTCCCCGCCGACGGTCCAGGCGCCGATCACCGGACGCCGGCCATCGAAGTCAGGTAGCGGATAGAACGCTTGGTAACAATGACCTGGCCCCGCCGGCTTGTTTATCGTGATGCCCGCGCCCTCGCGACCCAGCAGCGGCTTGGCCACGTATCCAAAGGCCAACTCCTTTGGGCCATCGAGATAGGCGGGCAGCAGGTTGGGGTGACCCGGAAACAGCTCCCACAGGATCGCCAGCAAAGCCTTGTTGGACAACAACATCTTCCACGCCGGCTCGATCCACACCGGGGAGTGGCCGGGCTTGATGTGCCCACCGAACCTATCGGCGACAAGCCACTCCCACGGGTACAACTTGAAAATCGCCTCGATGGAAGAGTCTTTGTCGTCGACGAAGCGCGCGCCCAGCCCGTCCCAGCCGATCGCTTCGATCGGCATGACGTGGGTGCGCAGCCCCGCCTGGCTCGCGGTCTCGGCGAGGTAGGCGGTGGTCATGAAGTCCTCGCCGGTGGTGTCGTCCTCGGTGTAGACGAAATGAACCTTCTCCAGCAGCGGGCGCTTGCGCCACGCCGCGACCAGCCGCTCGTGCAGCGAATTCCACTGGTCGTCGCCGGGGAACAATTCCTCGAGCCAGAACCACTGCGCGCTGGCCGCCTCCACCAGCGACGTCGGGGTGTCGGCGTTGTACTCCAGCAGCCGGGCGTGGCCCTCGCCGTCGTAGCGCAGGTCGAACCGCCCGTAGAAGGCCGGCTCCTCCCTGGACGCCACGATGAGCCGCTTCACGCGCTCATCGATGATGCCGTATTCCGCGAAGCGGTCTTGCGCGATGACGTGGTCGACCGCTTGCAGGCACATGGCGTGCAGGTCGGCGACGACCTCCTCGAGCGTCTCCACCTCGGCGAGACTGAACTCGTAGTAGACCGTCTCGTCCCAGTACGACTGGGCGTAGACCAGCCCCTGGGACTCCACTTTGGACAGCCAGTCGGGCCGGGCGGCGATGGTGTGGCGGCGCATCGTCGCTCAGCTGCCCCCGCCGCCGTGACCGCCGAACCCGCCCCGCTCGAACGATCCGCCGCCCATCCGGCCGCCGCTGTTGTTTCCGCCGTAGTACCAGCGGGCGCCGCCCGACCCGGTCTCGCACTGCGACTTCGGCACGACATAGTTGTTGGCGTCGACGCAGGTGCGGTCGCGGTCGCGGACCACACCGTAGATGCACAGGCCGGCGAAGAGCGTGCCCACCGAGCCGAGGATGACATAGCTCGAACGCAGCCGGCGCTTGGGCTCCCGCTGCTGAACCGGACTGGTTATCGGCGGCTTGACGGGCTGCGCTCGCTTTCTCTTGCGGTTTCGAGTTCGGCTCATGGCAGGCGAGAGTATATGCCGTCGGCAACTTGACAGACCCGTTACCCTGACGCCCGTGCCGCTTACGGATCTACTCACCGACCTGCTCCACGCCGTCGTCTACTCGGGCGTGGGCGTCGCGCTGCTGCTGCTCGGCTTCGTCCTGGTCGATCTGCTCACCCCGGGCGCGCTGCGGGTGCAGATCTGGTCGGAGCGCAACCGCAACGCCGCCATCTACCTGTCCTCGTCGCTGCTGGGCACGGGAGCCATCGTGTTCACCGCGATCCTGACCACGTATGAGGATTTCACCACCGGCCTCATCTCCACGGCCTGCTTCGGCCTGCTGGGGCTGGCACTGAAGGCGGGCGCGTTCTGGCTCATCGACGTGCTCACCCCGGGCAAGCTCGGCCAGATGATCGTCGACACCGAGCAGCACCCGGCCGTGTGGGTGTCGGCCGCCGCCAACGTCGCCATCTCGGCGATCGTCTGCGCGTCGATCAGCTGAGGCTATCCTGACCCCATGTACGTGACTTCCGTGTCGCTCAACGACACCGGGGCCGGGACCGAGGAGACCTATCGCGGCCCGCGGCTCAGCGCCGGCCTCATCGAAGACCTGATCCACCGGCTCGATGGCGCCCGCCACACCACCGTCGTGCTGCACGGCGGCGACGGGGCGACCATGTCGGTGGGCGGCAAGGCGGGCGAGGGCCTGGTGGTAATCGAGAACCGTGATTCTGCCTATCACTTTCTCTCCGGTACCCATATCGCGTCGCTGGCCGCCGGAAATGTGCGCGATCGCGGCCACCTCGTCGATGTCGAGCGGGCCCTCAAGGCCGCGCGGGAGTTCGCCGCCACCGGCAAGCTCGCCGACGGCCTCATCTGGCAAGCCGTCTGACCCGTCAAGCTTCGCCGCGCACCATGGCGTGCAGGCGCTCGAAGACCCGCTCGTCCGCGCCGAGTCCATTGTGGACGAACTCGTTGGTGATCCAGGGCCTCAGGCCGCGGATCACGCCGGCCGTCTGCAGCGAGTGTCCCCGGTCGACGTAGAGGTCGTCGAAGTAGACGGTAGCGGCGACGGGCACCTTGTTGCGCGCCAACTGGTCCACGTCGTAGAGCCGCGGCCAGTCGTCGCGCGCGGCCAGCTCGTGGGCACACTCCTTGAGCGGCTCAAGCGCCGGATCCTCGTCGAACATCCACGGGAAGACCAGCTCGCCGAAGAGGTTGGTGCCCGACCCGAACTCGTCGAACTCGCCTAGGATCCGGTGCGCCGACCAGTTCGACGCGCCGCCCTGACAATAGATCGACTCGTGCATCAGCGCGTAGAGCGGGTAGGCCGCCTGCGACACCACGGCATCCACCCCGCGCAGGAAGACGTCGGACAGCTCATCGCCGATGAACGCGTCCTCGAGCAGGAAGTGCAGTTCGTCGACGCGCTTGGAGTGGCCCAGCATGGTGCCGACCATCCGGAAGCGTTGCGGGGAAAGGGGATAGTCGCCCCGGCCCAGACGCTCCAGCACTTTCTCGACAATCTCTTTATCTCCTGGGTACCGGGAGAAGTAGCGCTCGTTGTGGGCAAGGATCCGGGGATACGCCGCCCGGTAAACATCGTCGGCCTGCGCGGTGAGGCCCGGCAGGCCACCCGTGATCATCACCTCGCGCAACCCGTGCGGCGCGAACGAGAGATAGGTCGTGGCGCAGAAGCCGCCGTAGCTCTGCCCGAGCACGCTCCACGGCTCGTCACCGAGCAGCCGGTGGCGGATAAGCTCGGCGTCACGCACGATGGCGTCGGCGCGGAAGTGACGCAGATAGTCGGCCTGGGCCTTGGGGCCGCGGGATGGGGGGACGGTGGGTGGGATAGGACTGGGGCCGTCGAAACGGGCGAGCGATTGCCTTGTGGCGGGCGTGCTCCGGCCGGTGCCCCGCTGGTCGAGCAGGAGTACCCGGTACAAAGTCAAAGCCTTTAAAAGCCAAGCGCTGGTGGAAGTCGGCCGATCCGCGCGCATGCCCGGCCCGCCCTGGAGGAAGACAAGCATGGGAAGTTCGGGGCGCGGCTGGGGTCCGGCGACCAGCTCACGGGCGAACACCTCGATGTGCGGCGAGGCGGGATCGTCGTGGTCGAGCGGGACCTGGAAGGTGTGGTCGGTCCAGCTCATTCCGGGCATCTGGAAACGCATGATCGACACTAACACCAAGCTTAGGCCGGTACCGGGCTCGCGGGCGGGGTGCTTTGAACGGCCCGGCCAGAGGCGATCTTAGTTCCACCGCGAGGCCCGCGAACCCGGTCCGTGCAGCCTCGCACCGACGCTCCCCCATGGTCAACGCTCCGGTCGTCCGTCATCTGCGGAACTTAAGGCCAGACTTCCACATCCCTTTGATCACTTCGGCCGACTCCTCGAAGCCGATGACGAGCACGCCGTCCGGTTGAGCCGAGGTGATCTGAGAGATGATGTCCCGGACCTGCGCCGGTTTTCCGATGAGCCCGTTCTCGCCGACGTCGTAGCGGAAGGTGGCGATGTCGGACTCGGACATCCCGGCCGCGGCGAGTTCCTTCTTGACCCCGTTCATCAGGCCCTCGCCATAGGCGTCGCCGCGCGCCACGATGCTGATGCGGCGCAGGCCGTCGCGCAGCATGACGTCGGCGAGCGCGCGGGCCTGGAGGATGTCCGAGGGGGCGCTGCGGAAGTAGAGGCCGGAATCGTCCACATTGGTCAGTGCGGCGGCGGTGTTGGAGGGCGAGAACATGATCATCCCGCCTTTGATCACCTCGGGCAGCACGCCCAGGCTGATACCCGAACCGCTCGCGCCGATGATGACGTTCACCCCGTCCGCCTTGTGCTTGGCCACCGTGGCGAGCGCCTTCTTCGGGTCGGTGAAGTCGTTGCCGTCCTTCCACACCACCGGGTTGCCCAGCACCCCGCCGGCGTCGTTGACCTCCTTGAGCGCCAGCCGCGCCCCGGCGATCATCGGCGGGTAGGCGAAGGAGAGGCCACCCTCGATCGGCAGCAGCCCGCCGAGCACCAGCTGGTGCTGGTTGTTCTTGCCGCCCTGCGGACCGGCGGGCGGCGGCGCCTCGGTCGTGGCCGCCTTGTCGTTGCCGGTGTTGAGGAACTCGGTCTTGCCGTTGTCGAGCCGGTTGTTCGGGCCGAAGTGGAAGACGCCATAGCTGGCCGTCGACGGCTCCCCGACCTGGGTGAACCCGTGCCGCAGGGTCGCGCCGCGGTAGGCCGGGTCGCGCCCCGCTCTGGCGTGCCCCAGGCACTCCGCCACCGTCGTGCACACGTTGGCCCCGGTGGTCACCCCATTGATCTGCCTGGCGATGGCCCGCGGGTCGTTCGTGCCCGCCAGCTGCGCCGCGATGCTCACCACCACGACCGCGTCGTAGGTCTCGCCCGCGAAGATGACGTCGTTGAGGTTGGGATCGATCGCGGCCAGGCGGGCGCGGAAGTCCGAACTGAGCTGCACGGCGGGCGCCGTGCCCTTCATGCCCTCGAGCATCCCCGGATCGTCCTTGAACTGCGCCCCGAACCCGTTCTGCAGGTTGCCGTCCGACCCGTAAATGTACGTTCCGGAATAGGCGCGTTCCGGCGTGCCCTCGGACCCACCGGCGCACGCGGAGATAGCGACGGTCAGACCGGCGAACAGGGCGATCAGGCGGGATATCCGCATTTTGGTAGGCCTCCAGGCAGTCGGTGATCCGCAGGCTAGCCGCGCCGATCGGGTTGGACCACCGGCTAAATGATCGGTGCCGGGTCAGGCTGTCGTTGCCCCAGCTCACCCGGTCGGCCAAACTTCGGTCAGGCACCATCTGATTACAGGCGAGGCCGTTTGCATAGATGAGGCGACCTCTCCTAATCGACTAAATCGAGTCCTTTAACCTGTGGGATGAAGGCTCTGATCCTCGACTTCGGTGGGGTGCTGACCAACAACCACTGGGAGGTCCTGCGCGGCTTCGCCCGCCGCGAAGGGCTCGACGAGAGCATGCTCATCGGCCTGTTCGCCAGTGACCCGGAGGGCTTTACCGAAGAACTTCGCCGCCGCGAAAGGAAGGGCGACGTGATCCTCGTTGACCTGCGCCGGCTGTATCACGGCGAGTAGACGCTGTCCGAATCTGCGAAGTGGCGCGTGCAGAGCTTGAGGCGGCGGGCGTCCCACACCATGTAGGTGCCGAGCGTTAGTTGGATGAGGCTGCGCGACACGTCCTCCCAGCGGTCGCGCAGCCGCATCAGGGCCAGGGCGAACCCTGGCCGGCCTTGGGACTCCTCCGTCGTGGGCACCAGCACGCAGGGTCCCCGGTTGGGGATCGAGCGCAGGTGCGCGGCCGAAGAGTAGGGGCGGTAGTGGCGCAGCATCTCGCGGAGCACGGCCCGCATCGTCACGGGGGCAAGGCGCCAGGCGGGGCAGGGGCGGTTGGCGGGCATGCCGAACGGGATGTGGTGGGCGTCGCGCGGGAAGGGCCGCGCGGGGTCGAACCGGTCCGGGTCGGCGAAGCCCAGGCGGTGATAGGCGGGGTAGTCGAAGCAGACCACCGAACCGGTGGGGATGGTGGTTTGCTCGTCGAGGGGGATGTCGGCGGAGGTGATGCGGTGGGCGATGCCGAACAGCGGATACATCCGTAGGGCCTCGTCGATGAGCCCGTCCACGAAGCGGTCGTCGTCGAGGCGGTCCAGGACGAAGGGGTGCTCGGCGACCACGAGCAGCAGGTGGGTCATGGCCTCGGACATCTGCACCACGGCGGTGTTGAAGAAGGCGCCCTGCAGGTAGTAGGCACTCTCCTGTGTGGACAGACCGTCGGGCAGGGCGTGTGGGATCTCTCCGGCTTTGATGGCTTCTATAAGGTACGAGGTGAGGCGCAGCCGGACGTCGAGGTGCCGCAGCCCGCAGCATTTGAGCGAGGTCACCACGTCGTTGGCGTTGCCCACGATCAGGTCCCGGGCCTCCACCGGGCAGGGCCGGCCGAAGACCACCTCGTAGTAGAACTCCGCCCACACGGGCATCATCAGGTCGCGCAGCCGCACCCATCGGGGAACCGCCGCCGAAAGCACGCGCGAGGCGCACTGGGCGGCAAGGGTTTCGGCCCGCGCGGTGGGCATGGCGAGAATGGCACGGGTGGTGCGGGCCACCGCCTCGTAGCGCGGGCCCGGCTCGAGGTGCTCCTGATGCATCTCGGGTCCGGGCGACAGCCAGTACCAGAACAGGTCCGACAGCACCGCACCCCGGCTGCGCCCGTCGGCCGCGGGATGGGAGTAGACCCGGCGGAAGGTGTCGGCGTCCGCGCCAAGCACCAGCCCTTCGTCGCCGTTGACCCGAGCGAAGATCCACATACGGAGCGCCACCACGGCCCCGGGCAGCCAGTAGGGAAGGGTGGCGATGAACAGCAGTATCGGCAGGGCGATCAGCATGTGGCCGCCAGGGTCGCGTCGGCCGGCGTCCGGCAGCCGCACAAAGTCAACGCCCGCACCAGTTCCGCGGTGACGACCTCCAGCACGTCCCGCACACCCGCCTCGCCGTCCACCGCGAGCCCCCACAGCACCGGCCGTCCAATCCCGACAGCGGTAGCACCCAAGGCCATCGCCTTGAGCACGTCCGTGCCGCGGCGCACCCCGCCGTCGAGCAGGATGGGCACCCGGCCCGCCACCACCTCGGTGATGGGCGGCAACAGCTTGATCGCCGCGGGCTGGGTGTCGAGCTGCCGCCCGCCGTGATTGGAGACGATGATGGCCTCGGCGCCGTGGGCGATCGCCAGCTCGGCATCGTCGGGATGGGCTATTCCCTTGAGTATCACCGGCAGCGACGTCTGCGAGCGCAACCAGTCGATGTGCTCCCAGGTCAGGTCGGGGTCGAACTGGATGGAGCGGACCTTCTCCGGGTCGTCCGGGTCGCGCATGTTCTCGCACACCAGCCCGCCCGGCAGGTCGAAGAAGTTGTTGCGCACATCCCTTTCCCGGTGGCCGAAGACCGGCGAGTCGACGCTGACCACCACCCCGCGGCACCCGGCCGCCTCGGCGCGGCGCAGCACCGCCTCGGTGAACCCCAGGTCGGGCTGGATGTAGAGCTGGAACCAGGTGAGCGAGCCGGCGGCGGCGATCGCCTCGACCGATGTCGTGGCCGCCATGCTCACGATGTAGAGCGCTCCGGCGGAGGCGGCGGCCCGGGCGGTGGCCAGCTCCCCCTCGGGGTGGGCCAGGCGATGGAACGCGGTGGGGGCGATGACCACGGGCGTTCGCAAGGGTACCCCCAGAAGGTCTTGAAAAATCTCCGGCCGCACCGCTCGCAGCACCCGGGGCACCAGGCCGAGACGGCCGAAGGCGTCCTCGTTGGTGCGCAACGTCTCCTCGTCGTCGGCTCCCCCGGCGAAGAAGTCGAAGATCCGCGGCTCAAGGCGGGCACGCGCCACCACTTCCAGCGCCCGCAACGAGAGCTTCATGCAATCATGGTGCGTTGCCTTAAACGGCGGTCACCATGAGGTGATTAGACACTCAAATTTGCCGGTTTTCATTGAACCGCCGCGCGGTCACTTACGTGCACCTGGAGCAAGGGTTCGCCTTGCGCAGAGGCGCCCGCTCGATCTAGCATTTTCCCCGAAAATGCCGCCTCAAATCGTTGGGAAGCAACATTTTCTCCGAAAACGCCGGATCAGACGATCATGCGTCTTTGCCGGAAGCTAACACAGATTTGCATGCATCCAAATAGGCGAGCGCTAGCGTGGGCCATGCCTCCGATTCACGCGCTCGCCGCCGCTTTGCTCGCGGCGACGGCGCTCATCCAGGTGGATGTCGCGCAGCGCGACCCACTCGATATTCCCCGCCAGGTCAACGGGCACCGGGCCAACGTCGGCCTGCTCATCCTCGGCCACAGCACCTCCGACCAGGGCGACTACCCGCAGAAGCTGGCCGCCGCGCTCAACGCCAACCCGGCCGACGGCCGCAACTATCAGGTGTTCGAGGTCATCACCGGCGGCGACGGCGGGTTCCTTTGGAGCCAGGCCAGATTCGCCCCGACCGACCTCCAGTTTGCCCGCGTCGCCGGCTCCAACGCGCAGCAGTGGTGTACCGACACCGCCGGAAACCGTTGGTCGCTAAGGAGAGTGCGGGTCGACCGGGCACTGACCGGCAACCCCGACCCGACCGGCGGCGCCTGCGCCAACACCGTCCCGGTCAGCATGTCGTGCACCTATTACGACTCGGCGGGTGCGCACACGCAGAGCGGGTTCCTCAACTGCTGGCAGCGCATGGATGTCAAGCTGGCCCTGATCCAGGACACCACCAACCGCAGCTGGCCGATCGACGACTGGAACCTCGATGGGCAGGTGACCGCGACCGACTTCTGGCCCGCGTCGCGCGTCAACGACGCCGCCGAGCCTTGCGGCAACGGGCGTTCGGGCGTCGTCAACGGCAGCATCGACTGGAACTGCGACGGCCTGCTGTCCGGATTGGACGCCTCGCATCAGGTCTACGCCGGCTGGCTGGAGCGCTTTTCCCTGGCGCTGCTGAACACCCACGGGCTCGATCACGTCTTCGTGACGCAGAAGCCGCTCGAGTTCGGCGCCACCTGTCCCAACTATCCTTTGAGCGAGCGGGCCAACTGCCGCCTGCACAACACCAGAACCCCCACGGCGTCAAGGCCTTTCGACCACTTCTACAACCCGCTTGTCTACTGGGAGTTCCGGGCGGTGCAGCAGCTGACCACCAAGGCCGGGCTCGATCCGCGCATCCACCTAGGCGAGATCGAGCTGCGCCGGATGCATCTGCGCAGCGACGACTGCTACGACATCGGCATCACCACCTGGGCCATCCCGGCGTCGGTGCCCGGCCGCCCGGCCACCATCAGCGCCGACGACACCGAGTTCCAGGGTGGCGTCGAAGTCGATGCCGAGACGATCGGTTGCATGCGCGCCGACCACATCCACCACAACACTTCCGGCGGCTGGCTGATGGCCGACGTCTGGTATGAGGGCCTTACGCCTTACCTTTCCTGAGTCCGCGCGAGTCGTCGCAGAAGGAGCGCGTTGAACGTCACGATGATGGTCGACGCGCTCATCAGCGGCGCCGCTTCAGCAACTCTCTTTGGCTCAGTTAAGCAGGGCCGCCCGGTCGTGGACGCTCCGGCAGTGACCGGAGGCGACCTTGACGGCGAGCACCGCGGACACGAACACGAAAAGCACGCACAGGATCGCCAGGACGAGGATGACCCCGCCCACTCCCGTGCCGGGCGCGTCGGGCTGGTTTGGCAGGTCGGTGAAGACGGTCACGGTGAGGTCGCTGCTCGGATCGGACGCGGGGCCTCGGTGCCAGAGTGTGTTGGCCAGGAAGAGGCCGAACGTGACGAGCAGGAGCACGAACAGGCCATGGCTGGCCTTGAAGATCCGCACCCGGCTCACCTCCCAACTACCCACCGGGGGTATGTAAGGCAGTATACGTCACGCGGGAAACCCCGATCTCGCACTGTGTCAGGTACCCGCCTGACGCACCGAGCGCCGTAAGGAACTCCAGCTCGGCCGCGTTGTCTTCGGCCTCGAACCCGGCCTGCCGCGCCACCAGCGAACGCTCCTCCAGCTTGCGCCGCACCAGCCGCGCCTCGGTGAGCAGCCGCGTTCCGCGCTCCTCGTCGTCGAGCGCCGCGGTCAGCTCGTCGAGGGTCTCCCGCACCATCGTCAGCCGCGCCCGCAGCGACCGGCGGCTCTCGAGATCCAGGTCGGTGGCCCACTGGTGAGGCGTCCCCGTCACCCGTCCCGCCCCGAGCGAGCCGGACACGGTGACGCCCAGTACCGCCGCCCGCATCCGGTTGCGAGCCAGTGCTCCCGCCTTCTCCACCGAAACGGGCACCCGGGGCACGGCGGACGCGAGCGCGAGGACGACATCGTGCAGGGTCAGGGTGGCCGGAACGATCCGCGCCCCGAACGCCCCGATCAGCAGCGCCGCCACCCGGTGGTACGCCTCCAGCGCCTCGCCGCTCGGGCAGAGCACCCAGGTACAACTGTCTAAAAGCGACGGTGACGCCGCCCAGAGCCCCACCCCCGACGTCTGCACCAGCGGGTGGCCGGGCACGAACCGCTTCCGGGCGCCGTACCGGGCGGCCTGCTCGGCGATGCCCTGCTTCGAACCGCCCACGTCGGTGAGCACGCACCCCTTGTCCGACGCTTTGGCCACCTCGGCCACGCTGCCGGGCAGGGCCATCAACGGTGCGGCAAGGAACGCCAGGTCGCGACCGGCCAGGGCCTCCTCGAGGCTGTGCGCGAACGGCAGGCCCAGCATCCACGCCCGATTCGCGGTCGCCCCGTCCGGATCCCAGCCCTTCACGTCGAACCCCTTGTCGCGCAGGCGAAGCAGGATCGAGCCACCGATCACACCGGTGCCGATCACGGCGATCCTCAGGCTCGCGACGTCCACGCCGCGCATGCTAGCGCCGGATCGACCAAGCCGCATCAACCGTGTCGAGATGAGTGCCGCGATGAGTTTCCGGGACCCGCCCGGTCTAATCGTGCGAGAACCCGATCGAATACAAGGAGTCGAACAATGAGCTATGACTACACGGTTTCCAAGGTTGTCGATGCTCCGGCGAGCACGGTGTGGCTGGCCTGGACCACCACCGAGGGGACCGCCGGCATCTTCCGGGCGCGCCCCGAGACCGTCACCGTCGACACCCGGCCGGGCGGCGCATTCGCGGTGACGATGACCCTGCCCGATGGCAGTGAGGACAGCGTGAGCGGCACCTTTGTGGAACTGGTGCCCAATGAGCGGCTGGTGACCAGGATGGACACCCCGGATGGGCCGACCTCGCCTATGGTGATGGAGCTGGAGGAGGTCGCCGACGGCCGGACCCGGGTGACCTTCACCCAGGCCTGCTCGAGCGCGCAGGAGCGGGACTTTTCCAAGGAAGGCAGCCAGATCCTTCTGGAGTGGGTCGCGGACTACGTCACGAAGGCGTAGCTCCAGCTATCACGGGCGTCTAACAGTTGGGCGCCCGTGATTGACCCAGATCTTGTATACAGGATAGTTTCGGGACGCACTCACCACTCCCGGGAGGCGCCCGATGTTAAGTTCATCCCTCATCATTCGTTGTGCCGCAACGGTTTCCGCAGCCCTACTGGTCGTCGCGTGCAGTCCCATCGAGTCAGGCCCCGCACAGCCGTCCACTGGGGACAATCGCCCGGCCAAGCAGGGCGGGACGCTGAGGGTGGCGCTGTCCGCCGAACCCGACAAGCTCGACCCGACACTCGCCCGCACCCTGGTCGGCCGCACCGTCTTCAACGCCATCTGCGAGAAGCTCTATGACGTCGACAGCAAGCTGCAGATCGTGCCGCAGCTGGCCGCGTCGCCGCCGGAGTTCTCCTCCGACGGGCTCACGATCAACATCAAGATCCGCTCCGGCGTCAAGTTCGCCGATGGCACCACGATGGACGCGGCGGCCGTCAAGACCAGCCTCGACCGGCACCGCACACTCACCGGCTCGGCCCGCACCAGCGAGCTGACCAGTGTGGACAGCGTCACGGTCACCGATGCGTCGACCGTGTCCATCAAGATGAAGACGGCGTTCGCGCCGCTGACCGCGGTGCTCGCCGACCGCGCCGGCATGATCATGTCACCGGCGGCGCTGACCGCGCAGGGCGAGAACTTCGCCACCAGCCCGGTCTGCGTGGGGCCGTTCAAGTTCGCCAGCCGCGTGGCACAGGACCGCATCGAAGTGGTCAAGGACCCGCAGTACTACGACGCCGCCAAGGTTCACCTCGACGGCGTCACCTACAAGATCATTGCTGACGCCACCACGCGCTTCAACAACCTGCGCTCAGGCGACGTCGAGGTGCTCGACGCGGTCGCGGCCACCGATGTGGGTGCGCTCAAGGCCGAATCCACGCTCCGTCTGATCACGTCGGATTCTCTTGGGTACCAAGGAATCACCCTCAACCTCGGAAACGTGGACGGTGTCGGCAAGGCACCCAAGCCGCTCGCCGCCCCCTACGCCGGAGCGCTCGCGGGTGACAAGCGGGTGCGCCAGGCATTCGAGCTGAGCCTTGACCGGGCCGCCATCAACCAGGTGGTGTTCCGCGGCGAGTTCAGCCCGGCATGCGGGCCGATCAGCGCCGCGAGCCCGTACAGCTCCGACGCGGCGCAGGCGTGCCCCAAGCACGACCCCGCCGCCGCCAAGGCCCTGTTGCAGCAGGCCGGCCTGACCGTACCGGTGAAGACGAGCATGGTCATCGGCAACACGGCCGACGCCCGGCGCCTCGGTGAGGCGATCCAGGCGCAGGTGAAGGAGGGCGGCTTCGACCTCGAGCTGCAACCGGTGGAGTTCGCCGCCTCGCTGACCCAGACCGACGCCGGCAGGTACCAGGCGTTCCAGATCGGATGGTCGGGCCGGGTCGACCCGGACGGCAACATCGCCAACTTCGTGCGCACCAACGGTTCCCAGAACATCTGCGGGTACTCCAACTCGGAGGTGGACGGCTGGCTCGACCAGGCGCGCAAGACCAACGACACAGCCGCGCGGCGTGACCTGTACGGCAAGGTGATCACCAAGCTGCACGACGACGTGCCGCTGATCTACCTGTACCGGCAGAAGAACCTCACCGGCGTCTCGCAGAAGATCGTCGGGGTGCAGGTCTACGGCGACGGCCTGCTCCGCTTCGGCACAGCCGGCTTCGCCGCATAGGACACCACAGTGGGAAGGTACGTACTCCGGCGGGTGCTGGAGTCGGCGATCACGCTGATCCTCGCGACCATCGTGGTCTTCCTGGGGATCCGGGCCCTGCCCGGCGACCCGGCGCGGACCCTGGCCGGCGAGGAGAGCGACCCGGCGACGCTGGCCGCGATCCGCCAGACCTACGGGCTGGACCAGCCCCTTCCCGTGCAGTACGTGCGCTACGTGCAGAA
>Ga0075428_100002567_pt1 | contig 19723 bp, 19 predicted proteins | sample RhiMetdeltSRZDD2_FD_75291 | JGI IMG/M metagenome (GOLD analysis project Ga0075428, IMG submission 75291) | Populus rhizosphere microbial communities from Tennessee, USA - Rhizosphere MetaG P. deltoides SRZDD2 | ecosystem: Host-associated > Plants > Roots > Rhizosphere > Soil | place: USA... | reverse complement strand
GGCCGGACGAAACTGAAGACCTCAAGAAGTTCTATCCAACTTCCGTTCTCATCACGGGGTTCGACATCATCTTTTTCTGGGTGGCCCGCATGATCGTATCGGGCCTGAAGTTCATGGGAGATGTGCCTTTCCGCACCGTCTACATGCACGGCCTCATTCGCGACGCCGAAGGCCAGAAGATGAGCAAGTCTAAGGGCAATGTCATCGATCCGTTGGATGTGATGGAACAGTATGGAACCGACGCCGTACGATTCACGTTGGCTATTATGGCTGCGCCAGGGACCGATATTAGTCTGTCTCCGGAAAAGATGCTGAGCTACCGTGCTTTCGCCAACAAGATTTGGAACGCCAGCCGGTTCGTCTTGCTGAACCTGGAGAGTTTGCAAAGCCGCCTGACTCCAGGCTTCAGGATCGCCTCGGCACCGCAGAGCTTTGCCGCAAGGAAGAACGAGCTGTCCTTGATTGACCGCTGGATTCTGGCACGCCTGAACACCACGGTTGGCGAGATCAACCGGGCCCTCGAAGAGTTCCGTTTCCACGAAGCGTCTCACACGTTGTACCACTTCTTCTGGCACGAACTGTGCGATTGGTACATCGAATTCGTAAAACCGAAGATTGTTGACAAGGAAAGAACTGGAAACGACCTCTCCTGCGATGTCTTGATCTTCGTCCTTGATCAGGCACTCCGCCTGCTGCATCCGTTCATGCCGTTTATTACGGAGGAACTCTGGCAGCGGCTGCCTAATCCGGGGCGTTCGCTGGCCGTTCAGGAGTTCCCACAGAGTCATCCCGAGTTGACCGATGCCCCGGCAGAGAAGCATGTGGAATCGATCATTGAAGTGATTGTCAAGATCCGCGACATTCGCCGCCAGATGAATGTCGAACCAGCGCGGCGGATTCAAGCAAATCTGGCGACAAACGATCCTGTTCTGCAGAGTGTTTTGGCAGATGCAGTCGCGCACGTTCAAAACCTGGCGCGCTGCGAGCAGGTGAATATTCTTCCCGCCATTGGAGCGGACAATAACTCTTCACGTTCCGTGGTCTCTGGAGTCGAAATCGAACTTCCGTTGGCAGGACTCATCGACGTCGATGTCGAACGCGCCCGCCTTGAGCGAGAGATTGCCAAGATCGAAAAAGAGCTGGGCCCCATCCAGGAAAAGCTCGACAGCGAGGAGTTCGTCAAGAACGCTCCCGCCAAGGTGGTTCAGCTCAACCAGTCCCGTGTCGCAGAATTCCAAGAGAAACTGGCCAAGCTCAACGAAAATCTGCGGCGCATCGCGACGCTCTAGGTTTCGAATCGGTGCGATGCTCTCTCTGGCGGCTGAAACCTGGATATCGAGAAGGCAACGGTAGGGACGCGCTGCTGCGCGTCCGTCCTCGGAGTCGTCATCATCAACAGGGAGAATGAAAAGGTGCTTGCACGACGGTCGAAAGCGGGAATCCAATCGTTTGGCGGAGTGCTGATCACTGACTGTTCTCCGAAGATCCCCTCCGCGTCTCCTCCGCGGTGAGGTTGGCCCCACAACGTTCCCATTGAGGTGAAAGGCATGAATCGACTGTTACTGAGTCTAGCGATTTCCTGTTCCTTCTTGTCTCTCTCCCTCTTGGCAGAGACGGCAGAAAAGATTCAGACATTGCCGCTCGGTGCGCCGGCTCCAGATTTCAATCTTCCTAGCGTCGATGGCCGCAACTACAGTCTGCAAGACTTTGCCAAGGCCAAAGTGCTGGTGGTCGCCTTTATTTGCAACCATTGCCCCACCGCACAGGCTTACGAGGAAAGACTCAAGAAGCTGGTGGTCGACTACCAGGGGAAAGGCGTAGCCTTGGTTGCCATTTCTCCCAACGATCCTAAATCAGTGCGGTTGGACGAGCTCGGGTACACCGATTTGAGTGATTCGTTCGAAGAGATGAAGATTCGAGCCAGTCATAAGAAATACAATTTCCCCTACCTGTATGATGGCGAGCAGTCCAAAGTTTCGAAGCTCTATGGACCGAGCGCGACGCCACACGTGTTTATCTTCGATGCAGAACGCAAGCTTCGCTATCTTGGGCGGATAGACGACAGCGAACGGGAAGGGCTCGTGAAGGTTCACGATGCTCGCAATACGTTGGAGGCCTTGCTGGCCGGTCGCGAGATCAAGGTTGGGAAAACCAACACATTCGGATGCTCCATCAAATGGCCGGGCAAAGAAGAGACGGTACAGCGCTATATGGCAAAGCTGGCTACTGAGCCGGTGACGGTTGAGCTGGCGGACGCTCAAGCCCTAAGCAAACTGCGCCAGAATGGCTCGGGCAAGCTTCGCTTGGTGAATTTCTGGGCTACCTGGTGCGGACCTTGTATTACGGAGTTTCCAGATCTCGTGAAGATCAATCGCAGTTTTCGTCATCGCGCGTTTGAATTAATCACGGTATCTGCCAATTTCCCCGACGAAAAGAAAGACGTGCTCGCTTTTCTTCAGAAAAACCAGGCATCGAACCAGAATCTGTTGTTTGCCGATACCGACAAGTACAAATCAATGGCAGCCTTTGATCCAGAATGGAACGGTGCCCTACCCTACACCCTGCTGCTCGGACCGAAGGGTGAAGTTCTCTACCAAATGCAGGGGCCGATTGATCCATTGGAGGTCAAGCGGATCATTGTAAAATCGCTCAAGGAAGATCGATTCGATCGATGAAGTTGACATCTGACGCGCAGTTCACTGAGTGCCATCGCTATGAAAAGCAACTCTGCACTTTCATCTTCACGGATTGCGGCGCGAAAACTCGTAGCTCGCCTAGGGTTCGCCCTGGCCGCACTGTTTCTGTTTCCAGTGCTGGCGTTCGGCCAGGGCAGCGAGAAGGTGGTTAAGGCTCAGGGGTTCGCCTCGGTCGAGCGGGTGACACCCCATGGCAAGTTCAAGGTGGCTTTGGTTCTTGAGGTGGCCAACGGCTATCACATCAATGCGCATGTCCCGACGCTGGACTATCTGATTCCAACAAACATTGTCTTCCAGCCCCCCTCTGGCATCCGCATCTCAGAACCAGTCTACCCGCCTCCGATGACCCGCACGTTCGAGTTCGCGCCTCAGGCCCAGCTCGCCGTGCACGAAGGCAGAGTGATTGTTACTGCCGATGCCGAGGCAGAAGAGACCTGGAAGGATTCTGGCTCTGGCAGCGCCATCGTGGCACGACTCACGGTGCAATCCTGCAGCGAGAAAGTTTGTTTGGCCCCAGCCAAGTTGCAGACGGAGATTCCCATTCGATTTGCCAGGCCGGGCGAGACTGTTCCTGAAACTCAGGCAGAACTCTTCAAAGAGGCCGCCCGCCAACTCTCCGGCGCGCCACCGGAAGTCCGTTCATCCACTCCTGGCTTGGTTCAATTTGGAGGTACGACGCAACCGAAGAACCCTATCTCCGGCCTGATTGAAAGCCGGGGAATGCTGTTCACTCTTCTGTTCGTTTTCATCTCGGGCCTAGCACTGAATACCACGCCCTGCGTTTATCCCATCATCCCAATCACCATCGGATTCTTCACGAACCAAAGCCAGGGCAAGACCGGAGGCACCTTCCTGATGTCCGCCACTTACGTGCTCGGCATGGCGATAACCTACTCGCTGCTGGGCGTGGTAGCTTCGATGAGTCAGGGCCTCTTTGGCGGGCTGCTGCAGAACCCGTGGGTCTTAATCGGGCTGGCCCTGTTAATGCTCGGGCTGGCTCTCTCCATGTTCGGGGTTTATGAATTTCGCTTGCCGGCTTTCTTGAACCGGTTCGCGGACAAGAGTACCCAGTCTGCCGGAGGAACCTTCAGGGCGTTTTTGATGGGATTGATGATGGGAATTGTGGCAGCCCCTTGCATCGGGCCTTTTGTGTTAGGGCTGCTCGTTCATGTCGGGGCCAAAGGAGACCCTGTCTACGGGTTCTTCATGTTCTTTGTGCTCTCCCTGGGATTGGGCCTGCCTTATCTCTTTCTGGGCACGTTTTCTGGTGCTTTGAAACGATTGCCTCGCTCGGGAGAATGGATGGTCACCGTACGAAAAGTTTTCGGTTTGGTGCTGATTGGCATGGCCCTCTACTTCGTGGCTCCGCTGCTCGGTCAGGCAACAAAGTTCGCTTTCGTCGCATTCTTTCTGGCGTCGGCTGCCTACTTGATCGGCGTGGAAGCGGGGCGCGTCAAGGCGAAAGGGTTTGCCTGGGGCTTGCGGGCACTCGGACTTGGGTCTTTGGTTGCGAGTGTCGTGATGATCCTTCCAGAAAAAGTAGAAGCTGGGATCGTATGGCGGCCGTATAGCGCAGCCGCGCTGGCCTCCGCTCAACGTGAAGGCAAGCCGGTGATCATTGATGCTTTCGCAGACTGGTGTATTCCCTGCAAAGAGCTCGACAGGTTTACCTTCACCCATGCGGAGGTCCGGCGACAAGCCTCAGAGTTTGTGACTCTCAAACTGAATCTGACGCGAAATGAACCTGGCTCTGAAGAAGCACTCACGAGAGAACGATTCGGAATTCTCGGAGTTCCCACGATCATCTTTCTTGACGCTTCGGGCCAGGAGCGCAGGGATCTGCGTTTGGAAGGCTTTGAGAAGGCCGAGGGTTTTCTGACCCGAATGAAGGAAGTCTCTGCCCAACCGAAAGTGGCCACCGCATTATCTGCGACTCCGTCAGGGAACAGACCCACTCCTCGGTGATCAGCACCACGACTCCATCCGTCCGCACGCACTCCTATTTGTTTCCCTTTCTCCCGAGACAAGTCTAGGATTACTTCTTTTTTCGAGGAGGCTTGTGGACACTGCCGCTATCAGCCATCGCGTGGCTGATTTTTTGAAGAAGCATCCGCCGTTTCATGCCATCGAGGAAGGCGACCTGCTCGATCTCGCCCGGCGAGGGCGTGTGCGTTTTTTTGAGGAGAACGAATACATCGTGTGGCAGGGTGAGCCCTACCAGCCGCATGTCTTCGTGATTCAGCAAGGCACTGTTTCCCTGTGGGACGAAGCGGGTAAGACCGCTGTGCTGCGCGACGTTCGCGGGGCCGGGGACTTGCTTGGTATTGAACAGTTCAAGGCCGCGGGTTTCTGTCCTTACTCGGCAAAATCCGCCAGCGACGTGGTGATCTACGCGTTTCCGGCAGTCGAGTTCAAGACTCTTGTCCTCAAGCATGAGTATGCGCGGCGCTATGCCGCCGCTTACGGCAACGTTACGGCGGATTATCAGTCCATAGGGGAACGCCGTGAACCTCAAAGCGTCTTTTTGCACGAGCTCGCTGGACGGAAGAAGCTCCTGACTTGCAATGCCCAGGACAGCATCCGCGAGGTGGTTCGGACCCTGCGCACCATGGGTGCCGACGCGATTGCGGTGGTGGACGCCGAACTCCGGGCTCGCGCTGTGCTCACTACAAGCTCCTTTCTCGAATGGATTGAAGAAGACGGTGGTGATTCCCAGAAACCCATCGCAAGTCTGTTGCGCTGTGCTCCAGTCGCAATCGCGGCGAGCGCTTCCGTCACCGAAGGCGTGCTTGCGATGGGCGCGGCGGATGCGGGCGCGCTTGCGATCACCTCGGATGGCACGGCGGACGGCTGTCTGCATGCGATCGTGACGCCCCGGGATCTGGAACCGGCTTTCGGAGATCAACCCTTAGCGATTCTGCGAGAGATTCCACGCGCAACGAGCCTCGAGGCTTTACGTGCTCTCAATCGGCGGGCTCGGGCATTTGCGCTTCAACACCTCACCTCAGCAGCCGCAGTCGACTGGCTGGCCCGCTTCACCATGCAAACCGATGTCGGCATCGTGGGACGGATCATCGCGCTCCTGGGTGCCGTTGAATTACCTGCCTGCTGGTGTTTCTGCGGATCGTCGGGACGCGGAGAATCACTGACTCGGGTTCTGCCGCAGGTGGTCATGATTTTGGATGACAATCACGAGCGCACGCGTTCACTCGACGTTTATCGGCAAGTCTTGGATTCGCTCGCGAAGTGCGGCTATCTCCCGGCTGTCGATTCACCTTTCGAGCCAGCGTTCTACGCTGCCAGCCTTGGCGAATGGAAGCAGCGGTACATCGAATGGGTCCGGGATCCGGTACTCAAAGAGATGTATCCGGCTCGTCCTCTGTTTGACCTGCGTCCGATCCAGGGACGCCATGCACTCTGGCACGAGATTGAGGCCACAGTCACGGCCGCTGTAGACCATGACTTCCTGTACATATTGGCCAACGATTGCATGGCCAGCCTTCCTCCGCTGACTTTTTTCCACGACGCTGTGGTCGACGAATCCGGGGCAGAGACAGCTGTTTTTCGATTAGAGCACAGTGCCGCCATGCCGCTGGCTGACGTCGGGCGAGTGTTTGGGATGGCGGCGAAACGAGTCATGAGCAGCTCGACGCTCCAACGCTTTGGGATGGCTCGCGCGCTGCTGCCGGAAGACGAGTCGATCTTCCGGGAAGCGGCCGAGACGATGCGCATCGTGCTTTGGCAGCAAGGACGCATCGGAATCAGTCAAAGCACGAGTGGCGCTGAATTACCACCGGCACTGCTGAGCCGCTACGACCGGCAAATATTGAAGAGTGGATTCCGCTCTATCCTGCGGCTGCTCGAATTCACCGCTGATTCGAAATGGCTCAAGACACTGTGACGGAGCTCCCATTCATCAGCCGGTATCGAAAGTGCTTCGACGCGACGTGGAGCGACGATACCGCCATCGATCAGGTCCGCTTCGTCGTGCTCGACACGGAAACCACGGGACTCAATCCGCGCACCGACCGCATCATCACCATAGGCGCCGTGGCGGTGCAGAATGGAGAAGTACGGCTCGACGATTCGTTCGAGGCGCTGCTGAAGGTGACCCAGAACACCAGCTCGGTGACGGTGCATGGCGTAACGCGCGACGAGAGCCGGATGGGAATGGAGGAGCCGCTAGCTCTGGAACTCTTTCTAGACTATCTCAAGGACGGCGTGATTGTGGGACACCATATCGGTCACGACATTGCGACGTTCGGCGAAGCCTGCAACCGCCACTGGGGATTTCGGTTGTTCAACCGGGCCCTCGACACGATGGATCTGGCGCTGCATCTGGCAAGAGATGGCGCCTTTTCGGGCCGCCCGCAGTTTCGTAAGTTCACGCTCGACGCACTGTGCGAGGCGTTTGGCGTGATCCCTCACGATCGCCACACAGCCAGCGGCGACGCTTTCATGACCGCGTTGGTTTTTCTGCGCCTTCGGCGGCTCGCCTTGAGATACGGGCGGGAGCGGCTCGGACGAATCTGCGAGCCATTTAAGGAAGCCGCTTCAGAAGACAGATAAGTAGAGGCAAACAGGGTTGCGCGTCCATTGCCCTGTTTTCATTGCGCGGTGGGGGACAGCCATCGAACGAGCCAGTCCAGGGTAGCCTTGTCGGCCTCCGGGTTGACCTCGTGTGCAGCGTCCACTTCAAGCAGCAAAACAAATTTCTCCGTCGCACGCGCCGCGTCATAGGCCCGTTTCGCCGAGGCCGCGGCCTCCCGGACGCCTCCGAGTGGCGATCTGGGATCCGAGTCGCCGTTGACGACAAGGAGCGGGCGCGGAGCGATCAACGGCAGCGTGGCCGGGCTGTCAAATCGGTCGACGAGCCCAGGCGCTATGCGGTCATAGAACTTCCGCACGAAGGCCGCATTCACCGCTTCAGCTGAATCCGCCGCCGCGGCTTCCACGGCTTCCCGCAACGTCCACGTCCGAGCCTCCCAAGCGGCCGGGTGCCGAAGTGACCACCCGAAGCTTTGCACGCCAATCAGCGACACGACTGCCGTGATGCGTTCGTCGGCTGCCGCCGCGAGGTAGGCTTCGGTGCCTCCCTTGGAAAGCCCTATCACTCCGATTCTCGATCCATCAACGTCGGGCCGTGCTGACAGGTAGTCAATCAGCCGCATGACGTCCCAGACAGTGTCGTAAAGATAGGGATGCCCTTTGCCAGTCCGGTAAGCCCTCAACATGGCGCTCAGGTAGGGGATCCGCAGGCCGGGAATGGGGATCCGTCGTTCACCATGGTGCCGTGCATCCATCGACACAGCCAGGAACCCACGATCGGCGAGCACTTCAAGCCGGCCGCGCGTCCCCTCTTTTGAGCCGCCTGTGCCATGCAGGACGATGACGACTGGTTGGCGTCCGCGCCGTTCTCCCTTCCTGAGGATGAGGAGAGGTACGCGTTCGTCGCTTTCCGAGGCAAAGGACAAGAGTTCTTGCCCGTAACCATTCTCGATGCTGAGCTTGGCGGGTGAAGGTGCTGGCGGCACTCGGGGGCGGTCAATGACTTTTAGAAAGTCCGCCCGCAAGGTTTGGGGAACTGTCTCCGCCTGTGTGCATGGCGCCACTGGACCAGCTCTCAGCACGAGCATAATCGTCAGGATTACGGCAAGCACACATCGCATCTGGAGGCTCCTCTCCGGGTCAGCCTCTGCAGTGGGAACGCCCGGCGACGATGTGAGATTCGGTTCGCTGGATCAAACTGCTTCCATCGCATCAATCAGACGGGACGCGCTTTTTTGAAGATTTTCTAACCGACGGTGATCTCTGATCTGCTTTTAGTATATCACTCGCCCAGCCTAAAAAAACAGACTACCGCGAAGCTTTAACCTCCGTTAGATTTGCAAACCCCCGCGATTTGGAAATCGCTCTTGGGCTGTACTCCACAGCATGAACGTTTGAGGTCGAATGCAGACACCCTCTAAACAAGCCCTCTGACGGTGACGTGAGGGTCGATGCGTTGAACGGAGGCTCATGCCAAAACCTTTTCATCGCACTCGTCGGAGGCGTGCGAACGCCTTGCGCTCTGACACAATGTCCCCCAACGGCCGAAGTGAGCCTGGCAGCAGCCCGGCACCGCTAGCCACTCGAGACCAGAGTCGTCTGCTCGATCGCATTCTGGACACGCCCCACCTCGCGCACGTCGTCCCTCGATTGCAACCCGAGTTGCTTCACCGGGTCATTCAGAGCTGTGGCCTCGAGGATTGCGTCGAGCTCGTGGCGCTGATAACACCCGCCCAGCTGGCGCGTATCTTTGATCTCGACCTATGGTCCGCCGGCCAGCCAGGCCTGGACGAGCAGTTCGACGCCGATCGTTTTGGTGTGTGGGTCGAAGTACTGGTGGAATGTGGCGCCACGGTAGCGGCGCAGAAGCTCGCGGGGATGGACGTCGATCTCGTGAGTGCCGGGCTTGCACGACACGTGCGCGTCTACGATATCGCGGCGGTCACGCCTTATGCGACGACGGATGGAGAGGAAGCGGCTGCGATTCTCTCCTTCGACGATGGACTCGCCTGCGACGTGGGAGGCTACCGGGTCGTGGCCAGGCGCACTGACTCGTGGGACGCGATTGTCGCAGTGCTGATGTCCCTCGATACCGAACATCGCGACTACTTCCATCAGGCGATGCGCGGATGCCGAGCGCTTTCGAACTCCAGGCCGGAGGTCGACGGACTCGACGATCTTTTCGGCGCGGGGGATCAGGTCATGTTCGACCTGGCGGTCGACCGTGAAGGACGCCGGGAGAAGCAAGGATACGCCACACCGGCGCAGGCTTGCGCGTTTCTCCAGATGTCGCGCCAGCTTCGGCTCGGGCACGGAGCCATGCCACCCGCCAATCCGATCGCGCGCGCCTATTTCCGGGCCATCGACGAGACGACAGCTGCGGACGCCCTCAGCACTGCCGGGCTTTTGCCGGCGGGATCAGACGCGCCAGCTGCTCCGGAGGACTCAGCAGAGGCGGTTGCCGCAGTCGTCGAGGTTCTCCGCGAGGCAGGTATCCTCGCACAGCAGCCTCGAGCGCTACTTGGCGGATCGCAGGGTCACGCCAAGCGTCTCGGGCGGATCCAGGAGCAGCTGCAGTTCGTCCTCGACTGTGACTCTGCCGTCTATTCGAGAAGGAACGAGGAGCTTGCCTATCTTGCGAACACGCTCATGGCCGGATGTTCCATCCAGGCACGGCCCTTTAGGGCGCAGGAGGCGTCGGATGCGGCCATCGCGGTCTGCAACCTTGGCCTGGAAAACTGGCCTTCTCACTGGCTCCACCCGAAGCACGGTGACACTTCCTCTGTTATCGAGGCCGAAACGGTGCTGGCCGACGACTTTCTTGTTGGTCACGATCTTGTCAGCGTGTTTCAGGTCGGCTGGACGGTCCTTCACAACAAGGTCAGCATGTACGCAGCAGAGCGTCTCATCGAAGTCCTAAAGACGCTGCGGTGTGAAGATCGAGAGACTCAGGCCGAACTCGACGCCCTTCGGATTGAAATGGCAAAACATTGGCAAGTCGGAGTGCCGTGGCATGCTCGGGACGCGCTGGATGCAATTGCGCTCCTCGACATGCCAGCCTGGGCCACGCTACTCGGGTTGATTGCCGAATGCCCGGTGATCCACGCGGGCATGGGCGCATCACAGGATTCACGGACACGCGCGGTCAGCGCCACAGCGTTTGAGTTCATTTCGGAAAACAGCCAGATCGCGTGCGTCCGCAAATTCCTGCAGTCGCTCCCTGAAACACTACGCAGCTGACGGCAGAGTTCGCCGATGCACTTGAAATGAGTCAAGGATGAAGAGGATCAGACTTCAACCGTTTGAAGTTCTTATCTGCTATCTGGCGGACATCTGCCGGGAGCGTCTGATATAGCAGAAAAGCGCGAGCCGGAACGCGGATTGGTTCCCGCTAGCACCAGAATGACGACCGACACCCCCGCATCATTCGGCCAGTGATTTAGTCATGGCGTGGCCCTGATTGCGATGCGTACATGATATTTGTAGGGGGAATCCCGACTGCCTAACACAAGAGTCGCTTCTGTCCTTGAAAAAAACACCGCGTCGGAATGACCGGTCTTCCCGCCGAGCTGTTGACCATCTACCCATGAACCGAGGCTGCTACCTCGGTCCACAACCCCTACCCGCCCTGCGTGTGCGACAAAGGCGAGATGATGCCGGGAGATTTGCAGGGGCATCGTATCGGAGATCATCAAGTCATTGTAGGCAAGGGGGTCTGGACTCCGTCTTCCGATACGAAAGGGAAATTGTGTAATCTCAAATGGAGCTACCGGTAGAGCAGCAGCAGCTCGCGGGGTTAACCCTTCCAGCGTAACCGTGAGCTGTCCTCTGGGAGGGATTAAGGCCAACGGCTCGTTCGAAACTGGCAGGTGCTGAGGATCCGCTTTTTGGAGTTGCAGGATCTTGGCGTCCGCTTCTCGCAAACGCTCAAACAGAATTCTTAGCAGTGTGATTGCCACCTTGGGGTCTGTCTGAAGGCTGTTGAAGAACTCGTCCCGCCGGATCTCGCTCACCACAGTCGGCGCAACGGCTGTCACGGTTGCGCTGCGCGGCTTCTCGTCGATCATGCTCATTTCGCCAAACGTTTCCCCAACTCCAATGTAAGCCAAATGAACATTCTGTCCGTCCAGTTCCTTGGTGACTTCGACCTGCCCTTGTCCGATGACGTAGGCCGTTTCGCCGAAGTCGTTTTCTCGAATAATCACTTCTCCAGGCTCATATCGGCGCAGTGTAATCACAGTGCATCCTCCCTATGAACTCTCGTCGTGGATTGGCTGCGAGAGTATACTCCAGGTTCTACCTCTGCCGTGGCATCCAGCGCGGTAGGGACGCGCTCCGCACGTCCGCCTGTTTACCTGAGATCGAATATCATTTTCAAATGATCGAGGATGGCTTTATGTCCTTATGTCCCAAATGATTGACTCAGACGCCGCCATTTGGTAAAAACGCAACTGCTAAATTCCACTGCAAGGACGAATGGCTGCAGAAGCCGTGCCGGCAACCGCAAATTTCGCCAGATCTTTGCGGTAGCTCCAGGTGGAACTCGTTCAAACCATCAGAGATCAGAACCGCTGCATAATGCTTGCGGTTTTTTGAGGGCAAGCGAAGTGTAGGATGACTCTCACCACGAATGTAGCACCATGGAGACAAATCCGCATTTCAAGGAGAGAAACTCTTATGAAGCCAACGCAGACGAAACTTATCCTGGCGTTTTTCGGAATTGCGTTTTTAGTTACATTTGCTCTGGCACAGACGTCACCACGTTCCGTTCTGGGAAAGATCGACTTCATTGTCCTCTATGACGCGGCCCCGGGCGTACCGGGCACGCCTGCTGAAGCAGGCAAGCGGGCCTACGGCGCCGACATCAATAATGCGCAAAGTCAGCAGATTGAACTCGATGGGTTCTATGCTCCGTTCAACCAGAAGGTGGCGGCCGCTCGGGACGTAATCAAGGACGCCGTAGCAAACCAGGCGAAAAACCAAGAGGTGTTGGCGCAGCGCTCTATTGCCCAGGCGAACGCCAGTCCCATCATCAGTAGAATGGGTGGATTAGACAAGATGAGCAAGATGTCTGAGGAAGAGTTGAAGCAGGCTGCCGCCCAGGCGGCCGGAAGCTATACGCAGAGCCTCTCGGGCGCTCCTACCAATGCTCCAGGCGGCGGCATGCAGGCCATGATGCAGCGGCTGATGAGTGATCCCGCTTATCAAGCGCGCTTCGAAAAGATGAGCAAAGCGGAGCAAGAAGCCGAGCTGCAAAAGTACATGGGCAACGCGCCGCCACCACCGGTAGGAGAGACAGCAGCGGAACGACAAGCGAAAAAAGGCGTCGCGGAAACCAAGGCGGCCATGGCCAAAACCGAAGAGCTTGCTGCACTGATGCAGCGGGTCGGAGAAATTGACCTGGAATTTAACACTAAGGACAAAGCGGTCCTGGCTACGCCTGGCGGCTATGACGAGATCTCCAAGGACATCGGGGCCAGAATAGCGAAGCTTCCCATTGTCGGAAGGGGAGAGGCTGGGCCTTATTCCGATCCGGCCAAGGTCCAGGCGTTACGGCGCGAGGGTGTTACCCGCGAACGCGCCCGCGCAACCTGGGAACTCCAGCAACGAACCCCGCTCTACGCCCAGCGTAAGGCCAAATACAAGGAGGTGGCCACTGCTTATGTGACCTGGCTCAGGCAAAACGTGGGAACGGTCAATAGCAACCAAACTGCGCAGTTGCTCGATGACCACCTTATGGAGATTGCAGTGAGATGCGAAGAAGATCTCATCAAAGCCGCGGAGAGTTTGGGAAAGTATTCTGCTGATATAACCAGCCAAGCCGCTATATACGAAAGCTCATACCAGAAAACAATGAGTGAGCCGATGCCTAAATCGTTGACCAAGTGAATGTGAATGCGTGGCTCTGAACCAAGGTGGCGCCCTGCCTTAAAGCGTCCTTGGAGCAGTGACCCGACCGATAAGGGCGCCAGGTGAACCAAACACTGTAGCTCACATTGAGCCGTTGCATCGCCCAAATGGTAGAACCTCCAACCCGACCAAGGCAATCTGCTGAGTTCTCCACAGGTCTCCTCTTGACACCATGACCTGAAGTGGTAGGAGAAGGTGTGGATGTACTGAAGGAAACGGACGCAGAGCACCGCGTCCGTACCTCTTAACGCCGAATTTGAACGGTAGGCACGCGCTGCCGCGCGTCCGTCAAATTGAGACGCGGAACCCTCGGCGCAGGCCACGCCCTCTGCAAGAATCGATACGATTGGGACGCCATCACGGAAGCTATCCCCTCCCGTGACCGAACAGATTTACGAGCATTTGATCAAATGCGAACAGCAGGCCCATCAGCACGACTGCTAGCATGGCCCTCTTTGCCTTCTGCTTTAGTGGCATGTGGGTCGGCTGGGCCTGGGGCACAAGCGCTCGAAGCGCCTGGACCACCGATTCGCGGTTAAAGAACAAGATTACAAAGAGGAGAAGGGTATAGATGGTGGCGCTGGCCGTCGCGCCGTGGGTGTCCAGGAAGATAATGTCGAACACAACGATGTTCACCATGACAGGCAGGAGGATAGCCACGCCGAACAGCTTCGTCCGTTCCCACAACAGCAGCCATGCTCCAACGACTTCAGCAAGCCCGATGAATAGGATGTATGCGAACGAGTAACCCATGAACGTCCAAGCCAAGTCGAAAGCGTTAGCGTCGCCGAGGAGGGTTTTTGCTACGTCTTCCGGCAGGCGGCCTCGCCGATAGAATTGTCCGCCTAAGATCTTGCCCAAGCCGTATACGTTCAAGAACCAGAACACATACCAGCGTGCTGCAAGTTCGATGACCCTTTGGCGAAACTGTTTCGGCTGGTGGCTCATTTCAGGCGATTCTCCTGATAGTTCCATTTTGTGCATCGCCTTGACATACGCGACTCCTTACGAGTTCCGAAGCGCAAATGTTCCTAAGCGCACCACGAGCCAGGCCGCAGGGGGTATGCTGACAGGCACACGATCCAGGTGAACGACCGGTCCTGAATCTATGGGGAGAAGGTGACCTGTATGATGCAGAATCTGCTTCGAAAAGAGTAACCCAGTGGGAAGTTTGCCCCGGCGGGGACGTGTTCACGACCTCCTGGCAGCAGAAATCACGCGGGGTTTTCGGGCAACTGGCCTCCAAGGAACCGAGATAGGATCTCCCCAGTAAACAGCTTCGCAATAACCCCGTTAAACCCGTTGTCGCTATTCGTCATGATCACATAGCCAGATTTCCGCTCCACCGAAGCCGCGACAAAGCAGGAATGCCCCGGATTGCCTCCCCCGTGCCTGATAAAGTTGCCATTCTCCGTGTGGGCTATGTCCCACCCCAGTGCCCATGAACTCTGAGAATTCAATTTCACCTGCGGGCGGAGCATTGCCTCAAGGCTGTCCTTGTTGAGTCGGAACGCATCACTCGGCTTGGGGTCGGTGATTTCGATCAGAAATTTTGAGTAGTCCGTCGGCGTTGTGCACAGCCCGCCTACCATGCCGTATCTTGCCAAAGCGGCACCGGTCGGTTTCCTGCTCGTCTTCGATGGTTTTCCCTCCTCATCGTGCCCTCGTGCCATATGCTTTTCAATGGTGTCATTCCAGAGGTAACCGCTTGAAATCATTCCAAACGGCACCAAAACGTTTGCTTTCATGTACGCGTCGATAGAAGGCTCTGTCGCGCAAACCTCGAGGCCTGCCTCGAACTTATCGCAGTCCTTTCGGTTCACTTGACCGCCTGTCAAATGCGTCACCACCGATTGCAAATAACTGTAACCCTCACCGGAATATGACCACTTTTCGCCAGGCGTGAAATGGATTTTCAAGGGCTCTTTTTTTGACCGAAAGTTTGGAAACCCGCTGGTATGAGAAAGCACATGACGGGCAGTAATGAGGTCCAGCCGAGCATCACCCTGTAGAAACCGCTCCGGCGTGTACTTGGTCAGAGGCGTATCGAGGTTCATGATGCCTCTCTCACACAGTTTCATGACAGCATAGGCAAACACCGGCTTGCTTGTGGACGCCGCTTCAAACACGGTGTCGTTATCAACCCGTTCTTTCGACGCGTTGTCTTTAACACCAAACCCTCGACGCCAAAACAATTTCGCGTCCTTGATGATGGCGATGGAAAGCCCCGGAACCTTGGCCTTTTCCATCAGTTGTGGAATCTGTTGCTCCAAATCAGCAATCAGGTCTTTCCACGGTAGGCCGTCCTTGGGTTGGGCAGATTTCTGGTTTCCTTGCGCTCGCGCCACAAGTGGGAGAAGTGAAACGCTAAGAGCGGCTCGGCCGCTCTCGATCAGAAAATCTCTTCGACGCATACGATGAGACATCGCTTTGACCTCGCGGATGAGCGTGATTTTTACTCATGGCTGTTGCAGCTGCCCAGGTTTGAATAAGCCCAAAGTGTGACTAACCCGATTACTTACGGGTCCTGACAGGTAAATGTTCCCATGCGCACCACGAGCCAGGCCGCCGAGCCATGCTGACAGGCAGACGATCTCGCGAACGACAACCCTGAATCGATCGTCAGAAGAGGACCTGCAAGATGGAGAACAAAGTACGAGGGATTAGTGACGCCATAGGAAGATTGGCCTTGGCGAGGACGGGTTCACGATTTCTCGTGGCAGGACAAACCGAAGCGGACGCGGAGCACCGCGTCCTACCGGAGGAAAGTCGGGTGGCGGAGACGCGGTGCTCCGCGTCCGCCAAATTGAAAGAATGGAGTTGAGTCCTTGCGTTGAATGTTTAGACCTGACCCTGCTTCTCGTGGTTGCTCGCCTGCTGCCGCACAATATTTATTTTATTATTTAAGGGCTGACCCCCCGGTTCGGGAGTTAAGCACAAGAACTGCGTTAGGTAGAGCTCGCGCGCGCCGACGGGTCCAGGAGCACACGCGCCAGCGCGTCGGCAATGGGAAGTCCCGGATTGCGCTGGAGCCAGAACCACTCCCCGCCAGCGTTCACCTCGAGGAAGACATGCCGGCCATCCGGGGTGACGATGAAGTCAGCTCCGCCATAATTCAGTCCGAAGTCCTGCATCAAGGCCAGGAGGCCTTTTTCCACATCGGGCGGCAGCCTGTACGGCCGCCAGTCGTCGATCAGTCCGATACCGTCGCGCCTCCAGTCAACCGACGTTTCAGGGTTGCGCTGCGAATCGATCGAGGCCGTAAACACTTCCCGGCCGACCACCGTCGCCCGCAACTCAAGAGCTTTGTCCACTTGTTCCTGAAACATCATCGGGCAATAGCGAAGGTCGGAAAGGCCGTCCAGGTCTTCAGGCTTCATCACGCTCGTAAAGACGACCATCTCTTGATCATCGCGGTGGATCGCAAACGACGATTGCACCTTGGTAACGACCTTGCCGCCTAACGCGTCATAGAATGCCCGTGCCTTTTCGGGATCATTGGTGATCAGGGTTTCCGGCGTTTCCAGGCCGTGTGCCCGGGCACGCTGCAATTGCAGTTCCTTATGATCCGCACGGCGCACGCATATGAGCGGATCGAGCTGGAAACACGTCAACGAGGCGATCGTCCCATAAAGTGATCGCTTGGCTTCGTTCAGGCAGGCCTCGCGCGTGTCTCCGAGTTCTGCTGGCAGGCTTGCCGCCACATAGAAGCGGCGGTACCAAAGCGCCGTCACCTCATCGAGATCAAAGGAGCGGCCGGCCTCGTCAATCAGCGTGCGCTCGATACCGCCCGCACGAAAACGGGTCGCCACACGGACGCGTTCGGGGTACAGGTCTGTGTTAAGCCGGATAACCCGGGCCCCTCGGTGCTGCAGCGCCTCAATGACCATCGCGATCGATTCATTGTCGGCACTGTGAGTAACGATCAGAATGCTCATGAAAGTGCGGCGAAGGCTTCGGTGTCAAAACCGAAGCCGGCCTTCTAAGTGGTCCGAGTCAGATGGAAACGCCAGCGTAACGACATTTCCAGGCTTCTGCGGAGTGCAGGTATTAGCGTCCTTGAGCTGCGGCTCAGACAACGACACTGCCTCTGGACGAAATTTTGTGGCATATCCGGGATCGGACCGATAGACCGCTTCTTTACGAAGTTTTGTGGCGTATCCGGGATCGGGCAGCGCTTCCCGGCGAAGTTTCACAGCATATCCACGGTCGTTGGGATTGAATGTATCGTTATCTGACGGGTATTTCAACGTGTGCGTCGTCGGCGTCGAAGTCGCTGTATTTTGAGTACACAGAAAACGAGCAAAGAAAGGCTTAATGTTCATGCGTCTATCCTCCGGTTCGGGCGACTCTGACTGCGCGCCCTAGGCGAGTTATCGGCCGGAGGCTATTCAGGTTGCTTCTCCGACACCTACAAGATGGATAACCCAGTACCAGGGATTAGTGACGCCAATGGAAAGATTGGCCTTGGCGGGGACGTGTTCACGATTTTTCGTGGTAGGAAAGCTGTCGGTACAATAAGGCAAGCGGACGCGCTGCTCCGCGACCGCTGTCGCCGCGCGTCCGCCAAAATTCTGCTAACTCAGTCCGCGCCGAATAGCCCTCTCCACTGGCGAGTAGCTGTCATCATCAGACCGATGAAGTTCAAAGGGTTCGGTTGGAGATAGCGGCGGCTGAGCCATGAAGCGGGGTTGCGTTCCAAGATTGATCTGGGCCGCATGAACCAGGAAGGGGTGACAAAGATACACTGTCCCCGCTTCCCCGGTGGCGATCACCTCGGAGCGCCCAACGGTTGCAGCCAAGGTTGGAGCCAACTCCCTCAACCTCATGCCCGTTTCGCCCGCCGGTTCCAGCGTTTTCGCCACGTCCAGATGGGAACCAACCCGGATACGTGTGGGTGCCTCCTTCTCATCAACGTCCGAAAACAGGAAAAGCATCAACAAGGCGCGACCGCGAGAGCTCACATTGACGCGCCACGACAAGAAATCATTGGGATCGGAATCTTCTCCCGCAAAGCTTGCATCGACATGCCAACCCGTATCACCCGTGTCGCCCTGACTCGGAAACCTCACCGGAAAGGTACCGAGACTGTGCCGGGGCTCCCAGCGCCCTTTTCCCACAAGTTGGTCAAAGGCGGCGTGTAACCGGGCCGTGTTCACCGCTCGACGAAATGGCTCTTCAGCGTGATCCCCAAGCCACACCACCGGTTTTGTCCAGGTGGTTCGGTCGTCAGGATCACAGCCGGTATGTCTCCAGAGAATTGCACGACCTTCATCAGCCAGGTCGCGGGGGAACGCTTTATCCAGGCGGACAAACCCCTCCTCGATGAATTGTTGAACCTGATCGCTGTTCAATGAGTTCATTTCAAAAATCCCCCTTACCAAAGGGGGAAAGAAGGCGAAATGACAGCCTCGTGAACACGACGGCGGTAGTGAAGCCTTCAGGGGGTTGTCTTGATCGGTTCCGGAAAGCCCAAACGCACAACCCCCAGGCGCTTCTCGCCGCCCCCTTTAGTAAGGGGGAATATTTTCATCGCACCTGGCATCACAACGCGGCATGAAAAACTCGCGTGCAGCTTGAATACTCGTGGCTTAGAAGGCGATCGCTCTCAGCGGTACTTGTTGACGGCCGCCTCGATCGCACCGCCTGCCTTGGCCAGGTCGCCCGGCACCATCACTGGACAACACTCAATACCCGCATTGAACGCCAGGAACCACGGCTCGGCAATCGCCGGGATCTGAGAGGCGTCTGTCATTTCAAGGAAAATCAGAGCTGTGCGTTGACCCTTGTCGGCTATGAAATAAACGGCCTCGGGTTTCAGATCCGCAAGGATAGACTGGATTGTTGAGCCGAGTTTCCCGGCCTTCGCCGCCGCGTTCCCGGCCTCGACAGGGATGTTCACTTTCAGAAGAAATCGCATAGGTCACCTCCGGGTGAATGGTGGATTGATGTTGTGGGTGCAGTTTTTGAAGCCAGACAGACAACCTCCTAGCGCTTCGCGACCACTGGCGCTCCGCGACCACGAGAAGTCTTCTCAAGACTTCGCCTCCACGCATCCCCGCTTGTTAAGGGGGAATGCTGCCGAGCAACTGCGGAACGGCCTGCGTTGGAAGAGTCACCAGTGCGAGCCGATAGCTACGACTATTCAAGTCTCATTCGCTTGAGCAGTGAAACAAAGCGAGAGTCTGAGCGCAAATTGTTCCATTTCGGCTCGACTTTGATAAACACCATGCGCACGTCCCTTTCCGAAAACCCCTTCTCCAGATAGTTGAGTGCGTTCTCTCGCATGCCGAGTCCGTTACTAAGAATCGCCATGTTATACGGCGGAACGTAGCGAGATTTCGATAGTGCCGACAAATCATCCAGTACTGCTTGGGCTTTCTTCGTTTCGCCGGACTTGGCGAGAGCGTAACCGGTCAGCGCAACAGCTTCCGTATTCCTCCGCTAAGGGCCTTGGCTTTGGCGGCCGCAGCGATGGCCTCATCGTACATTCCTTTTGCGGTATAAACGGCAGAAAGAAACAAATGTGAAAGCCAGAAGTTCGGATTCAACGCAATCGTTTTGCTTAG
>Ga0075428_100002565_pt1 | contig 19724 bp, 16 predicted proteins | sample RhiMetdeltSRZDD2_FD_75291 | JGI IMG/M metagenome (GOLD analysis project Ga0075428, IMG submission 75291) | Populus rhizosphere microbial communities from Tennessee, USA - Rhizosphere MetaG P. deltoides SRZDD2 | ecosystem: Host-associated > Plants > Roots > Rhizosphere > Soil | place: USA... | reverse complement strand
CACCTGCCCCGGCGTCTGCAGAATCTCCACCGGGTACGAGGCCACCGACATCATGCGCGGCATCCCGTATGGGATGCAGGACACTGCGGCGCTCGGCGGCGGCTCGCCACGTTTGGTCGCCTCCGCGTCGGCCGCACGCTGCGCGTCGTAACGCTTCGCGTACTCCGGCTTGAGCACGAGCGGTCCCGCGGGCGGAGGGGCGAGCGCTGCGTTGGCGCCCCGTCCGCCAGTGAAGGGAGCCCAGGCCCCGTCGAGCCCAGGCTTCGCAGAAGACTGCCCTGACGAGAACGTCTCGAGCAGCACGATCAATCCCGTCATCAGGATCAGCGCGGCGCCAGTCGACCTGTCGGTTCGCATCGGCCTATGGCTTCCTGTTCGCGTCGGCTGGCGATGGCGCGGCCGCCGGCGGGGGTCCGCCGTTGCCGAGGACGCGTCCATCGGGCAGGGTTATCCGGCTGAGGAGACTGCCGGGTTCCCCGTTCCGCAGCGGATTGACGACAGCGCTCACCTTGTCGCCGCCTTTCAGCGTGTTGAACTTCCATCCGCCTCGCATGAGGATGCTGGTGCTGCCAAGCTCGATCGTCCAGTGCTTGACGCCGCGTCCATCAGGCACGTCGAGCTCGATGTACACGTGCGGGTTGGTCCACTCGAACGCGGTGACAACGCCGGTGAGGGTGACCTGTGTGCCGGTGTCGAACATGGCGAAGGAGTGATGGCCGAGCGCCGGCCTCGCCACGCAGATGATCGCGATAACCGCTATCGAGCGCCAGATGGGTGCGTCCGTCCTGAACATCGCTGCCTTCCTTGCGCCAGACGAAAGAAGTTTGCCGAATACTACGACAATCGCATCGCCTTGAGCACCTGAATCGCCCTGTATCGGCGGCCGGTTCGATCCCCTCCCTCACTGTCGTTAGTACGCATGGGGGAGGAGCTCATGAGGATGTCGCGATTCTTCATCGCCTGCACGGCGATTCTACTCAGTGTCATGGGGAGCGCGCTGTCGGGTCAGGGCAACAGCGTCGGGAACAGGATGGACGGCAAGCGTCTCTTCGAGCGGGAGACATTCGGCGGGAACGGCCGCACCTGCCTCACATGCCACAGTTCGCAGACCGGAACGGTGGCGCCGCAGGACGCGCTTCGCCGCTTCCAGGCCGATCCTGGCGATCCGCTGTTCATTCACGACGGCAGCGACGACGGCCTGGGGCATGGGGTGACGCGCATGCTCAACGACGCGACCGTGCTCATCACGATCCCGCTGCCGCTCAACATCCAGGTTGCGGGCAACCCGGCGGCGACGTCAGTCGTCCTGAGACGCGGGATCCCCTCGACGCTCAACACGCCGGCCTTGCCCACGCCGGAACCGTTGCACCCGTTCGACAACATCTTCATGCTGGACGGACGTCAGCGGTCGCTGGAACTGCAGGCGGCTGGGGCGATCCACGACCATGCCCAGGCTGCCGTCGCGCCGTCCTCGAAGGATCTCGAGCGCATCAAGCAGTTCCAGCTGACTGATGACTTCTTCTCGTCGAGCGAGCTGAGAGAGTTCGCGCGCGGCGGAGCCGCCCCCGAACTGCCGCAGGGCCGGACGGCCGCCGAAAAGCGCGGCCGATTCTTCTTCGAGGACGTCGTCGACTTCGTCGACGTGAACCACGGGCTGTGCGGGGCGTGCCACAGTGGCCCGCTGCTGAACGAGACCAACTTCGCCTTCGAGCTGCTGACCGGCGGCGCGGTGCCGAAGGGGAGCCGTTTTCAGGACGTGCTGGTGTCGGAGCTGAACGAGGCGAAGAACCCCACGTTCCGATTCACCGTCAATGCGGGGCAGCCCGGCGGGTTCACGACCGACCCGACGCCGGACCCCGGGCGGGCGCTCATCACCGGCAATCCATTCGATCTCAACTCGTTCAAGATTCCGGTTCTGAGAGGGGTGACCAGAACCGCGCCGTACTTCCACGACAACTCGGCGAAGACGCTCGACGACGTCGTGAAGCACTACAAGACGTTCTTCGAGATCGTGACCGATCCGGACGGGCCAGGCGGGGCTCCGCCGCTCGTGTCCTTGTCGCAGGAGGACATGGACGCCATCGTCGCGTTTATGAAGCTGCTTTAAAGACCGTGCTTTGGAGACGTTCGGATCGTTCGGGACGTTCGGAACGTTCGGATCGTTCTTCGTTCACGAACGACCCGAACGACCCGAACGATCCGAACGATCTGTTGTCAGGCCTCCGACGCCACCGGCAGCTGCACCAGGACGGTCGTGCCGCTCCGGACCTCCGAGTCGATCGAGAGGCGTCCGCCGGCTCGATGGACGATCGCCCAGACGGTGTGAAGCCCGAGCTCTGCTCCCTCGGGCGTCACGGCTGGTTCGAAGATCTTCGCCCTGTCCTCGGGCGACATGCCGGCACCGGTGTCGGCGATCTCGATCACCACGTGTTCGAGTGTCCTGCTGGTGGTCGACGAGTCCACTGGTCTCGGCACCGCTGTGTTCCGGGTGAGGATCGTCAGCTTGCCGCCGCCGGGCATCGCGTTACGCGCGTGCGCGACCAGCCCGACCAGTACCTGCTCGAGCGCCGTGCGTCCCAGGGTCACGAGCGGAGCGGTCGCGCCCAGCAGGTATGTGACCTCCACGCCGTGTCCGGCTATGCGCTCGAGCGTGGCGCCCATCTCCTCGAGAGTCCTGTTGACGTCGGTCGACTCGGCAGGGCGGACGTCGTCGAGCCGAGAGAAGGTCAGGAGCTGGCTCACGAGCACGCTGGCGCGGTCGATGGCCGCCCGCATGAACATGGCGTCGCTGCGGACGGCAGCGGAGCGCGCCGACTCGAGCACGCCGACGTGGCGGGCGAGGATGACGAGCTGATCGTTGAAGTCGCGCGCGATCGAGCCGGAGACGTCCGCCACGGCCCTCAGCATGTCTTCGCTGCTCTGCCGTCCTTCGCGCGCCCTTCGGTCCGTGATGTCGCGCGTCTGAATGAGCACAACCAGCTTGCCGCTGTCGTCGAGACCGCGCCCCGCCCGCGACTCGAGCATCCGCCAGTCGCCATCCCGGTGACGACAGCGATATTCCATCAGTTCCGACGGAGCGCCGGAGCGCACGACCCCCTCGAAGGCGTCTCGCACCTTCGTGACATCCGAGGGATGGATGAACTCGAACGCGCTGCGGCCGACCCGGTCGTGGGACGGTCGGCCGAGGATCCGATCGTTGGAGTTGCTGGTGAAGAGGATGGTGCCGGCGCTGTCGGTGATCGTTGCGAGGTCGACCATCTGGTCGACGATTCCACGGTAGAAGCACTCGTGGGAGTCGCTCCCGTTGTCGGCATTGGGCAGGAGAACCGTCTTGTGCATGTCTTTTTACGAGAAAGACAGGCAGAAGTAGTGCCGGATTGCCAAGCAGTAGGCTGTAGCCCCGATGATCCTGAGAATCAGAAGGTTACGAGGAGTCTCGACTGGCAGGATCCGGCGCGCCGCGTCGTCACGTGCCCTGATCTCGTCAGGTGACGAAGTGGCCCGCGGAAAATGAAGCAGCGCCTACTTGTCGGCAGGCGCCGTCGGGTTGGAGCCGAAGAAGCCCACCGGCACGAGCCGGAACCCCGCCGTGTGCACCGGCATCACGGGCCAGTCCTCGGGGCGGGGCAGGTGCAGGACCGACACGGTGTACCAGAGCACGACGTCGCGATCGACTAGTGAGCGATTCGCGGCACTCCAGGTGGCCACACCCTCGCCCTCCCGCATCAGGTTGACCCATTCGCCTGACGCGTACATCTCCGCCGGGTCGAACAGCGTGACCCACAGGTGATGGTTCAGGAACGCGGCCTTGCGCCTTGGCGCCGAGTCAGGGGTCTGAAACGGCGGCGCGTTCTCGCCGGGCACCAGGGCGAACGCCGTCGGCTGGCCGAGGGCGTTGGAGCGCCCGCTGGCGACCAGCCACCGGCGCGCGGTGCCGAGATCGACGTCGCGCCTGGCCTCCGTTTCCGTTCGCAGCGATCGCTGCTCCATGCCGAACCACTCACCCACCGTGTCGCGAAGCGTCCGCTGCGCGTTGGACGTGTTGAGCTCGAAGACCTGGTTGCGTTCGCCGTCCACGTCGAGGTCGAGGCGCCAGTTGAAGAAGTGCTGGTGGTTGGGCGCGAGGGTTTGCGGCGCGACCAGATGCGAGTACATCGGGCCGTCGTGCCCCTCGTCGGGTCGAAGTGCCGGCCGCACGTTCATCACCCCGGTCAGCTGCACCTGAACCTCGATCGTGCCGTCCTGTCCGAAGACCCAGTTGAACAGGTAGTCGTAGTTGTCGACGGTAGAGTAGCCGCTCAACACCAGCTGCCGTGCGCGCTGCGCCCGATTGCTGTGGCGCCAGAGCACACCCGCGTCGCGCTCGTAGATGGCGACCGCGCGGGGAATGGTGACGGCCCGGCCCATGTCGTCGGAGAAGATCGCAGGCGCGAAGACGGCGTTTGACGGGGCGTCGGCCTCGAGGATGGCGCTGGCGCGCGCGGCGCTGTAGATCGTCATCCCGTAGTCGCCGGCATCGCGCGGATACCACGAGCCGTTCTCGGGATCGCCGTAAGGCGTGATGAGCTCCGAGAGCCCGGCGCGGTACAAGACCGATCGGGTGCGAGAGCCGTCGACGATGGACACGTCGAAGACCTCGACGCCCCGCCGTGGGTGAACGCCGAAGTGCAGGCGCCACCGATCCCACAGGATCTCGCTGCCCCGGATCTGAAAGCTCGGGCCGTTCGGCTGCGAAAGCACGAGCGGTTGCAGCGGGCGGGCCGCGGGCGCTTCGGCGACGCGGCCGCGTTTCGCCCCGACACCCGGAGGAAACGGCGGCTCGAAGATGTTCTCGACGACGCCCGCGGCCAGGTCGAGCTGAACGCCAAACGCCGGAACCTCCATGCCCTCGCCGATCTCGTCCCAGACGATCGGCGACACCGTGATGGGAATCGCCGATCCCCGCCGCGGGAGCCGCGTGCCTTCCGAGATCCCGCCGAGGAACGTGACGCGATCGGTCGCGGTGACGCCGCGCCGCCGCAGCGCTTCCAGGACCCGCTGATTGCCGAGCGCGATCTCGTTGGCGCGGCTGATGATCACGCGCCTGATGGGCGGGTCGCCGGTCGACACGACCGACGCCGGGCCCACCGAGCGTCGCGCCACGTCGACGGTTTGTTCGGTCGTGCGGCTGGACGACCAGTCGTACAGCACCGCCCTCGCGGTGCGCGCCGGTCTGGCCGTCGCCTTGTTCGGTTCAGCCAGCTCGAGCGTCACCACGCGGGTGGATGCCGTCAGACGAGCTGCAGCGCGGAGCGCCTCCGTCGCAGCCGTGATCTCCGCGGCGGACAGTGGATCCAGCCTGTGAGGTTGAGGTGTCTGCGCGGGACCGCCGGGCGCTTGGCCGAGCAGCGCAGCGAGAAGCACGACGCTGCGGAATGTCATACGACTGGCGCGGATGTTACCACCGCCGGTTCTACGACGCCTTCGCCATCTCCGACGCGATACGGCCGACGCTGACGTAGTCGATCTTGCCCGAGGCCAGGATGGGCAGGCTGGCCACGTGCACGATCGCGCGCGGCACGAACAGCTCGGGCAGGCCGGCGTCGCGCGCGGCGCCCACCAGCGCCGCACGGGCTGCCGCCGCGCAGTCGGTGACGAGCGCGAGCTGCTCGCCGCGCTTGGGATCGGGAACGGCCACCACCGCGTGCGTGGATGCAGGCCAGAGCTTCGCCACGAACTCCTCGACGGCGGCGAGCGCCACCATCTCGCCGGCGATCTTGGCGAACCGCTTTGCGCGCCCCTTGATCGTGACGAACCCTCCGGCGTCGATGTCGACGATGTCGCCCGTGTCGTACCAACCGCCGGGCGGCGGCTCCAGTACGCCGGGTCTCTCGGCGCGGAGGTAGCCGAGCATCACGTTCGGGCCGCGTACGAAGAGCCGGCCGCCATCGGCGATGCCGTCGACGGGCTCGACGCGGTGCTCGATGCCGGGGAGGAGCCGTCCGACCGTGCCGATCTTGAACTGCATCGGCGTGTTGACGGCCAGTACCGGCGACGTTTCGGTGGCGCCGTATCCCTCAAGGATGCGGATGCCGAACTTCTCGAACCACGCTCGGCGCGTGTCCTGTTTCACCCGCTCCGCGCCGGCGAACACGTATCGCACGGAATAGAAGTCGTAATCGTCCGCCACCCGCGCGTACCCGGCGAGAAACGTGTCGGTGCCGAACATGATGGTGGCGTTGATGCCATATGCCAGCTCGGGAACGGTGCGGTAGTGGAGGGGCGACGGATAGAGAAACGTGCGGACGCCCGACAACAGCGGAAGCAGCACGCCTCCCGTGAGCCCGAAGCTGTGAAAGACCGGGAGGGCGTTGAGCGCGACGTCACTGGGGCTGATGTCGATGACGCACGCCAGCTGCTGGCGGTTGGCGAGGAGGTTCCGGTGGCTCAGCACCACACCTTTCGGGGTGCCTTCCGAGCCGGACGTGAAGAGGATGACAGCGGGATCGTCGGCCCGCGCGGACTGTACGCGCGGTCGTTTCACGATCGATCGCGCGAGCGCGGTGAACCGGGTGAGAGCGCCGATGTCGCGGCGCAGGTCCTCCAGGTACACGATGGTGGTCTGGGTTTCGAGAGCCGCGATCAACGTCTGCAGCTTCGCGCGCTCGACGAACGCGCGCGCGGTGATCACGAGGGAGATCGCGGCGCCGGTACACGCGGCCTGCGCCGACGCCGGACCGGTGGAGAAGTTGAGCATCGCCGGCACGCGGCCGATGGCCTGAAGCCCGAAGAAGGTGACCAGCGCCGCCCGCGATGTCGGCAGCAGCATGCCGACCCGTTCGCCGGGCCTGGTCCGCCGGGCGACGACGTCGCCAAGCGCGTAGCTCGCGGCAATCACCGTCCGATACGTCATCGGCCGCTGCTCCATGTCGTCGGCGATGAGGTGACCGCCGCCGTGACGGCCCCTGGCTTCCAGCAGCGCGTCGAAGAGTGTCATGTCCACGCGCGCCGCCGCGAAAGCCGATCGGACCATCTCGTCACGCAATGCCCTGCGCAGCGCCGCCCGCCGCGCGCGTCCCGACAACCCTTCCGGTTGACTGAGGCGGCGCGGCGGGAAGACGGTCATGCGCAGCTTCGGGAACAGCTGGCGGCGAACCTTGCCGGCGAGGCGTGAGAACGGTGTGAACTCGGCGCCCTCGATGCGAACGAGGACCAGCGGCGCCCTGGTGCGCTCGGCAATCAGGGCGGGCCCGTCGTACACCTTCATCAGCCCACCGGTCGTCGTGATGCGCCCCTCCGGAAAGATGATGCAGGACGAGCCGCCTTCGACGGCGCGAATCATGGCGCGGATCGACAGCGGATTCGTCGGATCGACCGGCAGCGCGTTGACGAACAGGAGAAACGGTTGCGCCCACCACTTCCGGGCAATGTAGGTGTCGATCGCGAAGATCGGATCGCCCGGCAGGAAGGCGCCGAGCAGCAGGCCGTCGAGGAACGACGCATGGTTGGCGGCGATCACCGCCTGGGGAAGCGCGGCGCGCGCGTGGTCGAGCCCCTCGATCTCGACCCGGTACAGGAGCTTCAGCGCTATCCGCATCACACTCTTGGCGAGCGTTCGCCGCAGGACCCATGCGGCGATGAACGCGACGAGCATGGTGGCCACGCCGCACAGCGCGAAGAGCTCTCCCATCGTCAGGCCGCGGGCCAGGAGCGCCGCCGAGGCGAGCGCAGCGGCCGTCATCGCGACGGCGTTGATGATGTTGTTGGCGGCGATGACCCGCGCCCGATGCGCGGGCTCGCTCTCGTGCTGCAGCAGCGCATAGAGCGGCACCGTGAAGAGGCCGCCGCCGGCCGCCAGCCCGACGAGGTCGAGCAGTGTATGGACGCTTCCGGGCTGCCGCAGAAAAGCCCCGACGCCGGCGAGATCAGCTGCCGGCGGGCGCCCGCTGCTGGCGAAGTGCAGGTCGACTGCGAAGACGGCCATCGCCGCGGCCGCGATCGGCACGTAGCGTGCGCTCGCCTCTCCGCGCAGCAGTCGCTCGGCGAGCAGCGACCCGAGCCCGATGCCGACGGCGAAGAGCGCGAGCATCAGCGTGACCACCTGCTCGTTTGCAAACAGCACGTCACGGGCGAGTACCGGCAGTCCCGCGACGACGGTCGCGCCGAGGAGCCAGAACCAGGAGATCGCGAGAATGGGCAACAACAGCGTTGGCCGGCTGGTGGCGTAGCCCAGCACGGCCACCGAGTCGCGAATCAGGCGGGGGCGCGGCTGATCGCTGGTCCGGGGCGGCGCCGCGGGAATCTGCCGCGCGGCGGCGGCGCCGGCCAGCGCCGCCGTCAGGCCGCACGTTCCCACGACGAGCGCGCCATGGCCGCCGAGCACCAGGCTCCCCCCGAGGATCGTGCCGAAGAGGATCGCCAGGAACGTGCCCGCCTCGATCAACGCGTTGCCGGCCACCAGCTCGTGCTCGCCGAGGTGTTCAGGCAGCAGGGCGTACTTGATAGGGCCGAAGACCGTGGAGTGCGTCCCAAGGCAGAAGAGCGCCGCCAGCAGCAGTGGAAGGCTGTTGAGCCAGAGGCCCCAGGCGCCGAGCGCCATGATGCCGATCTCCGCCACCTTGACCCAGCGCGCGATCGCGGCCTTGTCGACCCGGTCGGCGAGCGTTCCGGATGCGCCCGAGAAGAGAAAGAACGGCGCGATGAACAGCCCGCCCGCGATCATCACCAGCACGGCGGCATCGACGCCCGACTCCTGCGCGAGCCGGTACGTGACGACGATCGCGAGCGCGCTCTTCAGCAGGTTGTCGTTGAAGGCGCCGAGAAACTGCGTCACGAACAGGGGCGCGAACCGGCGGGCCGTCAGCAGGTGGAACAGTGGTGATCGCATGTGATCTCCGATCAGACAGCAGTGAGGGCGGCCCAGGCCGCTGCTTCGAGATGCCCGCTCAACGGCGTCATCTCGGGGGCGATCCGGCCGTACGCTGAAAACTGAACCGGCTGCAGCACGACGCCGAAGACCAGCGCCGTCGCGAGGTCGGGATCCTGCCTCGGAATCTCGCCGGCCGCGATCCCCGCGTCGACGACCGCGCGCACTGCGTCGACCGGCGTCGGCGCGCCGGGCGCGAGCTTTCCCAGCTGGCCGTGCTGAACGAAGAGCAGGAACCGGAACAACCTCGGGTCCTCGTCGTGCGCTGCGCAGAAGCCCCGAATCATCGCAGCCACCTTTTCGCGCGCGGTGTGCTCGGTGGCGGCAAGCGCCTCGAGACGCTCGGCGAACGCGATGTAGTGCCGTTCGAACAGCAGCCGGACCAGCTGGTCCTTGCTGTGGAAGTGCCGATAGAGCGCCCCTTCCGTGATATCGACCGCGGCGCCGATGTCTCGAATGCTCGTCTCGGTCACGCCCTTCTCGGCAAAGAGGCGGATCGCGGCCGCCTCGATTTGCGACCTGGTGCTGCCGCTGGCAGTGCCTTTCGCGCTTCGGGAATGCTTGGTGTTAGCCATGTAAGTAAACGTTTACTTACATAATATTATCAATGAAACAGCTTGTCAAGCGTCAAGGCCGGGGCGGTATTATTCGCCGTGAACCTTCCGGACGCGGACGGGATCTGACGTTTCAGGGGAGGCCCATGACCGATTCCGCACAGAGCACCGTCGCGATGATCTGCGGGCTGTCTCTCGTCGGACTGTCGTTCTTTGTGCCGAGCTTTCCCTTGCTGGTCCTGGGGGCCGTCATGCTGACCTACGGCGGGGTCGTTCAGATGAGGCGTCGCTGACTGAGACTCACGGCCCAGAGCGGAGAGCCCAGAGCCGAGAGCCAGAATCAGCGTCTCCGCTATCCTGCGCGAACAATCCGGGGCAGGACGTCGCCGATCCGTCCGCGGAAGACGGCGTCGGCGAGGGAGTCGAACGGTGTCGGTTCGGCGTTGAGGATGACCACGAGCGCGCCAGCCGCTTTGGCAGCGGGGACGGCGCCCGCGATCGGATACACCTGCAGGCTCGATCCCACGGCCAGCAGCAGGTCTGCCTGCTCCGCCGACTGCATCGCGCGTTCAATGACCTCCGGGACGAGCGCCTGGCCGAAGGAGATCGTGGCGCTCTTCAGGATCCCGCCGCATTCCCGGCACGGCGGATCCGGCTCGCCGGCGCGCACCCGCTCCAGCACCGGCATCATCGGCCCGCGCCACGGACATCCCATGCAGACGGCTTCGTGCACGGTGCCGTGCACTTCGATGACCCGATCGGCGGAGCATCCGGCACGCTGATGCAGCCCGTCGATGTTCTGGGTAATCACCGCTTCGAGCTTGCCGCGCCGCTCGAGCTCGACGAGGGCGCGATGTCCCTCGTTGGGCGTCGCCGTCCAGGCCGGATGATCGAGGCGGCTCTTCCAGGCCTCCTTCCGCACTTCCGCGTCCCTCATGTAGAAGTGGATGTTCGACAGCTTCTCCGCCGCCGGATTGCGTGTCCACACGCCTTGCGGGCCGCGGAAGTCAGGAATGCCGGATTCCGTGGAGATGCCGGCGCCGGTCAGCGCCACGACACGGCCGCAGCGGTCGACCCAGCCGCGCACGGTCTCGAGCGTGTCGCTTATCGCAGGCATTTCACGGGCCCGACCGGCAGTCGACAGGCGTCAGACACATCTGGAGACTTCGTGCTCTTCGTGTGTGCCCGAAGGGCCTTCGTGGTCTCATCGCCGCTCATTGCGCCGCTGTAGGCACCATGTTCCGGATCGCCGCGATGCGCCAGCCGTCGGCGCCGCGAACGACCACGATCGTGGTCCACATCCGGCGGACGGCCGCACCGCCCGGCGGGGCAATCACGTACGGACCATCGGCAATCGCGACGTCCGGCGTGATGAAGCGGACGGAGTCGACGGTGATCGTGCGCGTTCCCTCGTTCTGCTTTGAGGCGGCGAGCGTACCGGGAACGATCTGCGCTCGTCCCTTCCGCCACTCGCCGGACGTGGTCTGCTGGTCGGCGTCTGACGTGAAGAGCGCCTCGATGGCGCGTGGGTCGCGCGCATCGCGCGCCTCCATGTACTTTTTCACCACGTCACGCACCGCTGCCTCGCTGCCGGATGGCGGTTTCGCTTGTGAGGCGGCGACGAGCGGGGCGATGGCGACGAGGCAGAGTGACATCGTCAGAAGGCGCATGAGGTCCTCACTTGGCCGGCTGGTCTGGTGGAGGCGATTCCGGCGGCTTTTGTTCCGCCGGCTTCTTGCGGCGCCCCAGCAGGTCTCGCAGCGCGTCCTCGATCTGCTTGCCGGAGTCCTTCTGCGGAGGCTTGGCTTCGGGCTTCGGGGATTCCGCCGGCGGCTGCCCCGAAGGCTGTGTCGACGAGGACCGTCCGGTGACTGCGCCGACGATGTCACTCACCGACGGCTTGCGCGCCGCGTCGCCGCCCTCCGCCGGCTTCTGGCCCTGGCCGATCGCACCGAGGATGCCGCTCGTCAGCGCGCCCGGGTTGCGCAGGTTTGGCAGGAGGTTCTGCAGCTTCATTTCCGCCAGCCGCTGCGGGTCGGGCGCAACGCGCGGCAGCGTCGTGCTTCCGGTGACGATGAGCGGCACGACGAGCTCACCCTGCTGATTGGCCAGCGCCGTCGACAGATAGCCGCCGATGCGGGAGCCGCCGATCTTCTCGCTGTACTCGCGCGACAGCACCGTCGTCAGCCGCATGTTCAGCGACTGGTCGGCGAGGTTGACGGTGCCGCTCGCTCCGAGCGTGCCCCCTTCGATCGACGCCGTCAGGTCGCTGGTCCGGGCAAGACCGTTCTGCACGTCGAAGTTGCCGCTGAGCGCCGCAACCCGCGTGGACCGCTCGGCCTTCGGCGCGCCGGTCACGAAGCGCGCGATGTTCGCCACTTCCTGCATCAGGTTCACGTTCGCGATGCGGCCATCGGTCAGGTTGATCGACATCGTCCCGTTCAGGGAGCGCGCGAGCGCGTCGCCGTCGCCCGCGAAATTCATGCGCACGTTGGACGCCAGCGCACCGAACACCACGTTCTTCACGTTGGTGACCGCTGACGCCAGTCGGTTCGCGTCCACTCCCTCCAGCGTGCTCGCGACCGCGACGGTCAGCGGCGTGCGCCGCGCGTCCAGCGTGATCGCGCCGCGATGCTGACCGCCGAACAACCCGGCCGTCACCGGATCGAGCCGGACCAGCCCACGGTCCAGCGTTGCCGTCGCCTGCACGTTCTCGAGGGTCAGCTGGTCGTACACGATCGAGGTCACGCGCAGCCGGCCCGATCCGGTGGTGCGCGTCAGGACGCTGTCCTGTGGCGCGCTCTCCGCCTTCGATGTGTTCGGGGCCTTCGAGGCATCTGTCGGCACGAACAGGCTTTGCAGCTCCTTCACGTCGATTCGGTCGGCCGCGAGCTGGAAGTCCACGTGTGGCGCCGTGAAGTTGCGCAGCGAGAGGCGGCCCTCGACGTTCGTCTTGCCGATGCCCGCCGCGAGATTCTCGAGGGACGCCGCGTCGCGGCTGAACGTGAGGTTGGCTCTGCCGATCCGGAGAGGCTGTGTGATGGACGGCGTGCGCAGCGTGGCGTCAGTCAGGCTGCCGCTGCCGTTGTACATGAGCGCGTCGAGCGGGCCGCTGGCACGCACGTCGACAGTCAGCCGGCCGGTGCCGCGTGCGCCGTCCGCTGCGCCGACGCCCCAGGCGCGCGCGATGTTCAGCACCTCGCCCACGTCGGCGCCGTTCATCCTCACGTGCGCGTCGGCCACGGGTTGGGCCGATGTGTACTGCGAGAGCGCGAAGCTCGCGCCGAGCGAGGTGCCGGCGCTCGTCACGGAAAAGTCGTTGGAACGGATCTCGTCCGGGGTCAAGGTCAGATCGATGGCGTCGCTGCGAACGGGCTGCGGGATGTCCTTGCCGGAAACGCTCAAGCCGCGGAGCCGGGCGTAGCCGGTGAGCGCCGGCGCATTTGCCGGACCCTTCGCCCGAACGTCTGCGCTCGCACGCCCCTGCACCTGCGTCTGCGTGCCGAACGCCACGCCGAACGCGGATGCCAGGCGTGCCGCTTCCGCCAGCGACGCCTCCGTGGCGACCGCGTGCACGTCGAGCACTGGAGTGTCAGGCTGCAGATTGACCGTTCCGGTCAGCGCCAGCGGCGTGTCGCCGAGGTGGAACGTGCCCTTGTTCACCGTGAGCACGCTCGTTTGCGACGCGTGTGCGACGTCGAAGTCCACGCTGATCGGGTAGCCGATGTCGACGTGACGTACGCGGGTCTCGTCCAGTTTCAGCGAGCCGCTCGCCGCCAGTCGTCCCTGCTGGTTGTGCAGGCTCGCCGTTCCGGAGATCACGGCGTCGGTCCCGGCAAGCGCCTCGGCCTCGAGGAACCGTTGGGCCGCGGCGATGGAGACCTTGTCGAGCTCCGCGGTCCCGTCGAAGGGCGTCATGGCGATGGCGTCGGGAGCGAGCGGACCGGCCTTGCCGCGAACGCTCAGCCGCTGCGGACCCTCGCCCGGCAACGTGGCAGCGAGGGTGATGCCGAACACGCGTTGTGGCCCGAAGTCGTCGAGCTGAATGTCGATGTTCTTGTAGACGGATCGGCCGCCCTCTGGCGTTCGCCGCGCCGATCCAGCAGGCTTCTGGAGATCGGTCAGCGCCACCTGCCCCTTGCTGATCACCAGCCGGTTCAACACCAACCCTGGCTGCGACGGGGACGACGAAGCCGTTCCGCCGATCGTCGCGAAGTTCCAGCGGCCGTCGCGACCGCGCACCAGCTCGATCTCGGGCGCGCGCAACTCGACAGCGCGCAGCTCGAACGTGCCGCGCAGCAGCGGCAGCAGGCGGGGGCTGACGTAGAGCTCCTGCACCCGCGCGAACGGCTGCCCGGTCTGAAGGGCCGGGTCCTCGGCGATGGCGACGTCGGCCACGCGCACGCCGAGCGGGAGGATACTCAGGCGCATCTGGCCGAGCGTGACCTGCCGGTTGAGGCGTTTGCCGAGCTCGGCCTCGAGCCTGCCGCGATAGCGGTTCACGTCGACGATCCACGGCGCGGCCAGCGCTGCGATCACCAGCAGCAGCAGCGCCGATCCGGCGACGATGGCGATCTGCTTTCTTCGCATCCAGTGCCTCCGAGCAACAGGCGTGCCGCGGGGGTTGGCCGACCTGTCGTGCGACGGACGTACATCTAGCGTACATCGATCACGTCAGGCCCGCCGGATGCGTCGGGAGAGAGCTCGGCTGCCGCCTTATTTCTTGCCGGATTCCTTGCCGGCGCCTGGAACGGCGGTGAGCAGCGCGATGAGCGCCTTGTTGCCGCGGACGCGCGAGGTACCGACGACGACGGTTTCGCCGATGCGCATGCTGAAGGACGTGTCGATGATCGGGGGAGCGAGAGCGGAGGCGTATGAAGCGAACCAGTCGGCAGCTGGATCGCTGCCAACCTGCTGCTTCAGTTGTGCGACGCGGTTTTCCGTTTCCGCGACCTGTGTCTGCAACTCTGCGGCCACGGAAGGTGCCACGAGGCCGCGCTGCTGGAGCGTCTGAGCTCTGCTGAGCCTGACGCGGAGTTCCGACAGTTCCGCTTCCGCCTTCTCCAGCTCCTCACTGGGCGCACCTTGCTGCCCACCCGCGGAGCGCTGGCTCGAGTGATGAGCAGAGGAGGATTCTCCCCTTTCACGCAGGATGAACTTCACTCCCACCGACGCTGGATCTTCCGGCCTCGAGCTGATCCTGACCTCGTAGTCCTGGTTTTCACCGCGAAGCCGGCTCGTGAACTCCTGCGTCGTGTTCGAGCCGAGCGTCCACGACGTGTCGAGCAGGCGATAGCTCTTGAACGGCAGGAAGTCCTTGACGTCGTTGATGGCGGCGCGTGCGGCGGCCGGCAGCTCGGAGCTGGTGCCTTCCTGGTCTCCCTGAACCAGGACGACGCTGAACCCGCGGAGCTGCTGCGCCACGGGCTTCTGCTGCGCGTGCGCGGCAACGCTCGTGAACAGCACGCACGCGGCGCAGGTCAGGTAACGAAAGGTCTTCATTGCATCCTCGCTAGGGTTGAAAGTTGGGATTGAACACCCAGATGACTCGTGTGCCGCCTGGCGTCGCAAACTGCAGTTGCCGCGGTACGGCCTCACTGGTCTCGGATGGCTGCGCGGGAGTCTGGCGATGGATCGCATCCGACCATCGGCCCGCGCCGACAGCCGTGGCCACGATCGCCGCCGCGGCGACCGCCCAGGCGGCGCTGTGCCGCAACGTCTCGCGCGATGGTGACGTCTGCACGCCCGTCAACACGACGCGCCGCATGCGCTGCACATCGGCCTGCGAGAGCGGCGGCTCGTGTGCCAACGGATCGGCGTCACGCAAGGTGCGTTTCAACCAGGTCATGATCGTGTCCCCTGATGTCGAATCGCCTGCTCGAGCTGTCGCCGGCCTCGCGACAGGTGCCACCGCACCGTGACCGCCGAGATGCCGAGCGTCCGGGCGATGACGTCGATTCCTGCGCCCTCGAGCTCGTGCATCACCAGCACGGCGCGGCGGCGTGGCGCCAGCGCCTCGAGCGCGCGCCAGACGACGGAATGCGCGATGACCGCTGATTCGGGATCGGCCGGAGCGGCGACGTGCAGCGCTGTGGCGTGCAGGCCTCGCCGTCGTTCGGTAGCCCGTCGCCTCCACTGGTCGCGGCACAGGTTGACGAGCACGCGCACCAGCCAGGCTTCCTCGTCCTGCGTACCGTCCGGAATCGACTGCGGTGTCCGGGCGGCACGGAGAAACGTCTCCTGCACCAGGTCCCGCGCGTCGTCTCCGGTGCGCGACAGCCGGCGCGCCAGCTGATACAGCCGGCGATGGTGGCTGTCGAAGAGTGCGCCGAGCCGGTCCGGGAGGACCTGGGCGCTCCGATTCGAGATGGCCACCGCGGCCTCGCCGGTCACATCTCTATAAACGCGCCAGGGCAGGCAATTGTTTGCGCCGATCGGCTGGCGCAAAAAAAAGGGGCGCCGGGTTGTGCTCCGGCGCCCGGCAGGAGGTCGGTGGTGGTAAGCCCGTCGGGGTTGCTACGACCTGAGCGGCCGCAGATTGTAGACGTTGGCCAGCGTGTTCAGGTCCGATCGCAGAAGGTCCCACTCCCGTTCGACCTGCGGGTTGAACCGGCTCCTTCGCATGATCGAGTTGACCTCGTCCGACTGCCTGATCACCCGCTCGACACTGACGCGCGTGTCCATCCACCTGTCGCGGCGGTTGAACTCCGACCGCAGATCGTCGATCGCGTTCTCGAGCTGTTTGACCTGCGCGTTGATCCGGTCCTCGGTGCGCGAGCCATTCAGCCGGCTGTGATCGAGTTGCCGGTCGACCGTCTTCTTGAAGATATCGCTCCGGTCTTCGGCGCGCCGGATGACCCGATCGACATCGACCCTCGTATAGCTCCTGCCGTAGCTGCGTCCCTGGGCTTCGGCGGTGGCCGCCGGATACGACAAGAGACCGATCATCGTCACCACGCCGAACACGGTTGCCGTGAGTTTCCTCATGAGAGTCGTCTCCTGTAGTCGCTTCTCGGCCTCAATCGCCTCTTGCCACACGCGCTCGCGGCGGTTGCCGCTGTCTGCGTTCTTCAATGGCGAAAGGCGTGCCAGGACGGAGGGCAGGAAATCCGCTGCGAAGACAGGGCAACACGTGCAGGCTGTCCGCTGTTCAGGTTTGCCGCGTCCATGACGCATCACATCAACTGTCCATCGAACTGTCCGCTGAACAGGAACGGTCAGAGGGCCGTGCAAATTTCTGTCGGTCGGACGTCGTTCACGTTACGCTACCCGCACCCTGGCGCCCGTGGCGCGCCGATGATGGCGGTGCGGTGGCTGTGCAGGCGGGAGAGGAGCGCGCATGGGCGCCGGGCTGCGAATCCTGGTCAGGAGCGTCGCCGCACTTGCAGGGGTCACATCGGTGACGCTGAGCCTCGCACAGTCGGAGGCGCGGCTTCTCGCGCAGGCGACGCCAGCTGTCAGCCAGCGCCCGGCGTTCGACGCCGTCTCGATCAGACCCAACCCGGTCAACGCCGGCGCCCGGTATCTCCGACCGTATCCCGGCGGCCGCCTGGAGATTCGCGGGCTCACGCTGCGCGAGATCATCCGCTTTGCGTACGGGCCGGCGAAGTACGCGACGCCAAGCCAGGTTGTCGGAGGCCCCGCCTGGCTCGAGACGCAGCGGTTCGACATCGACGCAGCGGGCCGTGGTGATTTCATGGCCGCCGATCCGGCGGGCGGGCCGCCGGCGGTGCTGCTGGAGATGCTGCGGACGATGCTGGAGGATCGCTTCAAGCTGCAGGCGCGGCCCGAGACGCAGGAGCAGGCGTATCTCGAGCTCACCACCGTGAAGGCGGATGCGCTCGGACCGTCGATGCGACCGACCAAGTCGGACTGCACCGGCCGCACACCGAACATGCCTCCCGATCCCGTTCGCCTGTGCGGCGTGTTGACCGCGACGCCCGGCATCCTGACCGCTCGCGGGTACCCGATGCAGATGCTGGCGATGACGCTCGGCAACTTCCCGGCGATCATGAAGGTGGTGCGCAACCAGACCGGGCTCACGGGCCTCTACGACATCGATCTGGCCTGGACGCCCGAGTTGATCACCGTCGTGCCTGGCGGTCCGCCAGTGCCGAATCCCAACGCCGGCAAGGGGCCGTCGCTCGAGGTGGCGTTGGCGGAGCAGCTCGGTCTGAGGCTGGTCGAGCGGAAAGGTCCGCTCGACGTGGTGACGATCGAGAGCGTGGAGATGCCGACGAAATAAGAGGGCTCTTGGCCTCGGGCTTCAGGCTTTGGGCGGCCTGGAGCCCGGAGCCCGGAGTCTGGAGCCCGGCGCTGCGCTGATCCGTTGCCGGCGCGGCCGCTCCTGCTCGAGCACGCGCTCCGCCGCCGTGAGCAGCAGATCGAGGCAGTGCACCACCTGCGGCCGTTCGGCAGCCGGAATCTCCTCGAGCACCCGGCTGAGCACCGACGCCTTCATCTGCATCAGCTTGCTGTAGATCGCCGCGCCGCGCGCGGTCGGCTCGATCCAGACGATCCGGCGATCGCCCGGGTCGGGCTGCCGCCGCGCCAGCTTCTGCGACACCAGCCGATCGACGAGCGGCGTCGTGGCCGACGGGGCGATGCCGAGTCCGTCGGCGAGCTCGCGGCAACGCAGCCGTCCATCCTGCGCGAGCAGGATCAGCGCCTTCAGCTGCGAAATGGTGAGCTGGAGCAGCAGCCACGGGTGCCCGCCCTGCGCCGCCTGGATCGTGCGCAGCGTCTCTACCAGTGCTCCGAGCGTGTCACCCGTCTGAGCCTTCATCGTGGGGCGTCCTGCTGAGCCGTGTCGCGCCTCGCTGGAGAAACCACTTGTCTTTGTATGAATAGTTCTAACATACTGAAGTATCTCGTCCGGCGCAAGGCCGCAGTTCGGCCGCAGCAGGTCGCCGCCGCCGCGTATGAGGCGTTCCAACCGTGATGCCGCGCTTCTCTCACCGTCTTTCATCCGCGCTGACGCTGCTCGTCGCCCTCGCCGCCCCCGCGGCCGCGCAGGACCGCACGCGCGCGCTGCCCGCCGACAGCCCCTTCCGCGGCGGCGTCCCCGAGGTGACGCCGAGCCAGCCGTCGATCGCGATCGGCATCGCCGACGCGATCAACCGTGCGCTCGCGCACAACCTCGGGGTGCTGCAGTCGCAGCAGGGAATCGACCGCGCCGCCGGCGTGCGCTCGACCGAGCTCGCCGATCTGCTGCCCGACGTGTACGGCAGCCTCAATGCGAGCCGTCGCAAAGTCAATCTCGAGGCCTTCGGCTTCCCGCTCGGCGACGCGTTTCCGCACGTGGTCGGTCCCTACAACCTCTACGACGCGCGCGTCTACGCCACGCAGAAGGTGTTCGACCTGTCGGCGATCAACGACGTGCGCGCTGAAACCCATACCGTTGCCGCGGCGCAGCATGCCTACCGCAGCGCCCGCGACCTGGTGGTGCTGGTGGCGGCGAACGTGTACCTGGAGACACTCGCCGGTGCGGCGCGCGTCGACAGCGCCCAGGCGCAGCTCGCCACGTCGCAGGCGCTCCTCACGCAGGCGCAGGATCTGCGGCAGAGCGGCATCGTCGCCGGCCTCGACGTGGTGCGCGCCGAAGTCCGCCAGCTCACCGATCGTCAGCGCGCCACCTCCACCAGGAACGACTACGAGAAGCTGAAGCTGCAGCTCGCCCGCATCATGGGGCTGCCGATCGGGCAGGAGTTCACGCTCGTCGACAAGCTGCCGGAGGTGCCGGTGCCGGAGATGACCCTCGACGAGGCGCTGCAGCGCGCCTACCGGGATCGTCCCGACTATCAGGCCGCGCAGGAGCGTGTGCGCGCCGCTGAGGCCTCGCTGCGGGCCGCCACGTCCGAGCGTCTCCCCTCGGTGAAGGTGAGCGCCGATTACGGCGCCATCGGGCTGACGCCGGCGGCGGCGCTGCCGACGTTCAACGTCACCGGGCAGGTGGACGTTCCGCTCTTCAAGGGCGCCACGGCTGGGCGGATTGCCGAAGCGGACGCCGACCTGCGCAGCCGTCGAGCCGAGGCCGAGGATCTGCGCGCGAAGGTCTACTACGACGTCCGCTCGGCGTTCCTCGATCTCGAGGCCACGGCCGAGGAGCTGCGCGCGGCGGAGCGCGCCCGCGATCTCGCCGCGCAGGAGCTGACCCAGGCGCGCGACCGCTTCGCTGCCGGCGTCACCAACAACCTCGAGGTGGTGCAGGGTCAGCAGTCGGTGGCGCTGGCCAGCGAGCAGTACATCTCCGCGCTCTACGGTTA
>Ga0075428_100002561_pt1 | contig 19737 bp, 18 predicted proteins | sample RhiMetdeltSRZDD2_FD_75291 | JGI IMG/M metagenome (GOLD analysis project Ga0075428, IMG submission 75291) | Populus rhizosphere microbial communities from Tennessee, USA - Rhizosphere MetaG P. deltoides SRZDD2 | ecosystem: Host-associated > Plants > Roots > Rhizosphere > Soil | place: USA... | reverse complement strand
GATCCCTAACCTGCCCGCTTCGCGGGCACCCGCGCTCGGGATGACATGCTCGCTGCGCCTTGCCGAGTAACCGGTAATTGCTCAGTTTGTCATGGGGCTGAAGCCGCACGCGGCCTCGCGTAGCGCCGACACCAACCTGCCCAATACGCCGCGACTCATGATCGCCGAGCGCATCGGGTGCCGCCCCACGCCAGCCCTGTCCCGTCTTGCACGTCACGTTAGGCCATGTCGGTGGCATGACCATCCGATGCGTCGTGCGGCGGATGTCGGCGTCCGCTTTTGTCGCGCTGTGCCTCGGATTCGGCGCTGGTTGCGGAGACGCCGCCTCGCCTGGGAACGCGGACGGCAACTCGGTCATCCTCCGCCGGATGGGTGGGGACGCACAGATCTCCGCCGCGGGCTCGGACGTCCCGTCCCCGCTCGTCGTGCGCGTGACCAACGCACGCGGCAAGCCGCTCGCCGGCGTATCCCTCGACTGGGCGACCACCGACAGCGGGCGGCTCGAGCCTGAGAAAACCGCGAGCAACGATTCGGGACTCGTCCGCGCCGCGTGGACGCTCGGCACCCGGACCGGCCGTCACACCGCGACCGCGGCGCTCGGGACGCAGGTCGTGACGTTCAGCGCGACGGCGGTCGAGCCTTTGTCGTTAGGTTCCGTCCGCAACCTTCGGCTCGCGACGTTCGACGGATCCGGACAGCTCGTACACCCCGACGTGGCCAGAGTGCCCCGCGGCTGGGCACCGGCTCGTCGATTCCTCGCCATCACCCCGTATCCGAGCGGCGACGTCGCTCGTGAGCTGCCGTCGATCTACGAGTCCGGCGATCCGGCCGCGTGGGAAGTGCCCGAGGGCGTCACGAATCCGATCGTTCGACCGTGGAAGGGCTATCTGTCCGACCCCGATCTCCTGTTCGAGCCGCACCGGCGCGAGCTGTGGATGTACTTCCGACACGTGTCGCGGCGGAACTCGGTCTTCCTCACGGTATCGCGTGACGGCACGCACTGGAGCAAGCCGACGCGCATTGTCAGCGCACCGAACCACGAGCTGGTCTCGCCAGCGGTCGTCCGCGTGAGCGAGGGCAACTGGCACATGTGGGCGGTGAACGCCGGGCCCGTCGGGTGCAAGGGCAACTCGACGACCGTCGAGCACCGCACCTCGACCGACGGGCTGCACTGGTCGGCGGCGCAGACCGTAGATGTTTCAGGACCCAACGCCCTGACGCCGTGGCATCTCGACGTCGTCTGGGTACCCGAGGTCCAGGAGTTCTGGGCGTTGTACAACGAGAAGCCGCCGCAGACGTGCGCCACGCCCGCGCTTCGACTTTCCACCAGCAGCGACGGGATCACCTGGACGCCGCACCCGACTCCGGTCTTGCGCGCGGGCGTGACGCCGGAGTTCAACGACATCGTGTATCGGTCGACGCTCGAGTACGACGCGCGCACGGACATGGTCACCCTCTGGTATTCGGGCGCGAGGGCCACTGGCGAGAGCTGGATGTGGAGTGCGGCAGTGGAACGTCGCTCACGCGTCGAACTGTTCCGCATGATCGACACCCCGGTGACAGCACAACGCGCCGCGGTTAGGCGATCGGCGCTGGAGCTCACCGCCGCGCCCTGAAACCGATGGCTCATCGCAGTCGGTGATGTCATCGTGTGAACGCGTGCGGTCCACAAAACGGAAGCTGCCGCACGGCGACCCCGCCGTGCGGCAGCTGCATCAGGGTGCGACATTCCAGCGCCGCTAGAATCCCGCAACGTTGACCCGCCTGGTCAACGGAGCGTTCTGTTGTGCCGCCAGAAGCTCAAGCCCGCAACGACGATCAAGATGCCGGCTGCGATCATTGCCGCACTGCTCGTCGCCGAGCCGAAGCTGCTGTAAGCAATCACCATGCAGATTCCGACGCTCGCGATTGCGGCGAGCCCGATCACTCGTGCCGTACCCGGATGCGCTCGGCGGAGCACCAGGAGCTCAGCAACGGTGAGGACGACACCCAGCCCCCAGAGGCCGATCATGGACCATCGCTCGACCGCTCCGCGCGCATCCCCCCGAGACAAACTCAGTCCAGCGGCGATCGCTGCAAGGCAGAGAGCCATTCCCGCGATCCAGAAAGCCGTCCGCGAGTAGAGCATCGCGGCGCGGACTCGCTGCGCGTCGGACGCGTGCGGGTTTGGGACTTCGCTGGGATTGGACATGGATCGTGCGCTCCGGTGCAAGTGAAATGATATCGCCAGCCGCGTCGAAATTACGATGAAGGTCAGGAAGCGGCCAGCGATGGGACGGACCTCAGTGTCCGAAGTGCTGCGTCACTCCGCTGCTTCGCAGACCGTTTCGACGAAATCGTTCCAGGTCACCCCGCCATCGAAGCTGATCTCGTACTGGTAGTCGATGCAGACCTCATAGGACCCGCCGGCACCGTCGGTGCACGATGCGGCGGCCGTCTGCCCGCTCGAGGAGTGCGCTCCCGCTACGTAAGTCTCAGGGAGGTTGCCGCCTTCCTGCCCGCAGTCGTCGTCGGCCGACCAGCACGCGGCGAGCAGCGCAGCGGCGGCCAACTCCGCCGCCGTGCTCCTCGCGACCCGCGCGTACACCAGTGGCAATGCCGCACACGCGATGACCGATGCGGCGCACGCTGTAATGGCAGCATCAAGCGCCGCCAGGTCGATGGCAAGTCCCGCGGTGGCTAGGGCGAGCGCCGCCGCTTGCGGCAAACATCGAGTAATGTCTTCCGCGTCATTTTGGGTGGCCGCGTGGAGCACATCTGGGCGGAATAACGACCCGAAAGTACCAGCCGCGCGCAGCGCGCCAGCCGCGAGTCGATCAACCAAGCCAGCGCTCGCGAGCTGCGACTCGAGGTTGGTAAAGTCGCTGAGGATGATCTTCGAGACTGCGCCGGTGGAGTCGAAAACCGTGGTACGCGCGCGGCGCGGTTGCCACCCCGTGACTGTTTGCACATAGCTTGGCTCGATGAGAGCCGTTGCCAAGCCCTTCTTGTAGATCAGCATTGCGACCGGCGGGCGCTTCCCGCCCTTTGGGTTCGGCACCCAGTCGGTTCTCACTCCGTCTCGCTCCAGTCCCCTTCGGAAACGAGTCTTGAAAGAGATTCGGCGAAGCACGGCAGGCTTCCCAGCCGCGCTCGTTCCGGGCGCGACCAGCGGCGCTGATGCCGGGGCCGTTAGGCTGATCGCATTGCGACTTACACGCGATCTCAGTTCTTCAATCTCGAGCGGTGAGAGGTCGAGGGCGCTGGCGCTGGCGCTGCCGGACTTCGGACTGAAGCCTGCCCCGGACAGCCGGCCATCGAAGTGGGCCGTGGCCGCGCCGACATACGTTAGCTCGCCTCGAATGACCTTCCAGACCGAGCCGCTCGCATCGCCGCGCACGTCGATGACGGTCGACGGGTTCTGCGACCGCGGCTCGACAGCAGTGTCGGTGCACGCGTACGTCAGCGCGACCGCCAAGCTTGCGAGCCCCAGCGTGACATTTCTAGTACTGCCGTGTGATGCACGCATGACAGTCCCTATGCTCAGTGTTGGTAGAGTGGTCGGGTAGCGGTCGTGTGGCGACTCGGTCGACCAGAGTGTTCGCCATCCAGGCCGGCGCGCGTTGTGGGCGCGGCCCGGGCACATCACGATTCCTCCGCGTTAGGGCTCCGCGTACTCCGTTCTCGACATCGTTTGCATGCGGGTAACGGTTGGCACGTCGCGGGCCCACATACGTCCTGTGGTAACTCGTGATGGCGTCGAGACATCGGGAGAGCTGCGTTCGTTCGTTAGGCGTCACGTGACGCCAATTGATCGCGCGACCCGTGTAACCTCACAGTGGCACCGGCCCTCGCTGTACCGACGGCGGTCCGCTCTTCACGTACTCGTGGATCGTCTTTCGCGAGACGCCGAGTCGGGCTGCCGCGGCAGTCTTGTTTCCGCTGGCATCGCGGATCGCTTGCATGACGAGCGGCTGCGTCAGGGTCCCGCGCCGAGCACCTCGGCTTCCACGAAGCCGGGCGAGTGGACCCGTACAATGGGCGAGCGTGATCGTGGGAGCGCCCTGCGCGTCGATCATGAGGCGTTCGACGGCGGCCACGAGCTCGCGCACGTTGCCCGGCCACGGGTCGTTCTCGAGGGCGTTGAGCAGGGCGTCGTCGAACCGTGGCGAACGGTCGCGATAGCCGCACCGTGCTGCGCGCGTGCCGGCCACGTGCCGTACGAGATCGACGATGTCGCACGCGCGGTCGCGGAGCGGCGGAATGCGGACGGCGAACGCGCTGATGCGATCCCGCAGGTCGGCGAGAAAGCGGTTCGCGTCGACGAGCGTGTCGAGGCCTTCGTTCGCGGCGAAGACGAATCGGACGTCCGCTCTTGCGGGGCGATCGCTGCCAACGGGGTAGAAGTCCCCGCCCTCTTCGACGATGTGCAGCAGCTTGCCCTGCACGAGTGTCGACGCCTTCCCGATCTCGTCGAGAAACAGGGTTCCGCCGGATGCCGACACGATCGCCCCGGCCCGCGCCGAGTCGGCGCCGGTGAACGCACCCTTGGCGTGGCCGAAGAGGTCCGAGCTTACGAGTGCGTCGTCGGCCGCGGCGAGCGAGAGCACGCGAAACGGCCGCGCGCGGCGCGGCGAGAGATCGTGGATGTGTCGCGCGAGAACGGTCTTTCCGCACCCACGCTCACCCTCGAGCAGAATGCACGCGTGCTCATACGCAGCATACCGGCGCACCTGCGCCAGCACGTCGCGCATGCCCCCCGCTCGGCTCTCGAACACGTAGGATACTCGTGACGCGCTCGCCTCCGCTGCCTCGTGGTGACAATTGAAGCTGCGCGAGTGCGCGTCGGCGGGTTGGCGGAAACAGGACACGTCCGACACTGCTTCGGACGAGGAGAGCGACATCGATGACAAAGGGCCGCCAGCAGATCTGCTGGCGGCCCTGTCACCCACTCGAATCGCGGTCAGCTGTCACTCGAGCCCGCGCCTGTCTTACTGCGCGACCTTCCGCACTGTCGGATACTCAATGCCTAACTGCTCCAGATACGTCTTGTACTTTTTCGGATCGTAATAGTACCTCCGCATCTCCGGCCGGTACTGCGCCATGATGTCCGCGTTCAACCAGATCGGGGGTTTGTCCGTCGGCGCGAAGAACGGTTTGTACTTGATCTCCTTCGTCTGGACGGTGTTGAAGTAGTCCCACGCGTCGGTCACGATCTGCGGCGTGAACAGGATGTCGAGGATCGTCATCGCCTGCACCTTCGCGCCCGCCACCACGCCCTTGTGCGCGATCGGCGTCGCCATCGAGATCGCGTTCGCCCAGTTGTGGCCGGGCATCCCCGGAATGTTCGACGGATAGTTCAGCGTGATCGTCGGGACGTTCCAGCTCACGTCGCCGATGTCATCCGAGCCGCCGCCCGTGCGCGTGGCTTCGTTCACCGGTCCGTTCAGCCGGCCAGGACGCGTGCTCAGCCCACTGTCCGGAACACCGAGCTCACGCTGAATGCCCTTCGCGAGCGTCTGGTCCTTCTCGTCCCAGGTCGGCATCCCGACCTTCTGGATGTTCTGATACATCGCCTCGGCGATGGGCCGAGAGAAGTGACCGCTCCACCCCGAGCCGATCATCATGATCGTGTCGATCTGCGTGTCGGTCATGAGTGTCGCGCCCTGGGCCATTTTCTTCGCCGTCTCGAACATGGCCATCGTGCGCGGATAGTCGCGCTCACGGAAGTAGAACCAGATGCTCGCCGTGCTCGGCACCACGTTAGGCTGGTCGCCGCCGTCCTTGATCACGTAGTGCGATCGCTGCGGCAGCTCCATGTGCTCGCGATGGAACTCCCACGCCTGCGCCATCAGCATGACGGCGTCGAGCGCGCTCTTGCCACGCCACGGCGCGCCGGCCGCATGCGCGCTCGAGCCCTTGAACTTGAAGATGGCCGAGATGAGCGCGTTGGACCCGGACTGCCCCCACGAGACGCCTAACGTGTTGCCGACGTGTGTGAACAGCGTGACGTCGACGTCCTTGAAGACGCCGGCCCGCACGAGCCACGCCTTGCCCGTCATCTGCTCCTCGGCGACACCGGGCCAGACCACGAGCGTGCCAGGGATCTTGTCGCGCTCCATGAGTTTCTTCACCACGATCGCGGCCGCGACATTGAGCGGCATGCCGGAGTTGTGCCCTTCGCCGTGACCAGGCGCGCCCTGGATCTGCGTCTGCTTGTAGCCGACGCCCGGCTGATTCCACGCCTGCGGGATGCCATCGATGTCGGAACCGAGCGAGATCACGGGCTTACCCGAGCCCCATTTCGCCACGAACGCCGTGGGAATACCGGCGACGCCGCGTTCGACCTTGAAGCCGTTCTGCTCCAGGAGGCCAGTCAGGTACTTCGACGTCTCGACCTCCTGCATGCCGAGCTCGCCGAAGGAGAAGACCTGATCGACCATCTCCTGGATCATCTTCGCCTTCGCGTCGATCTCCTTCGCCGCTTCGGCCTTGAGAGCGTCGAGCCGCGGAGTGCTCGTGTACTTGTACTTGATGGAGTCAGCGGCGTTGCCACCGCCTCGTTGTGCAGAGACGCGCGCGGGCGGAAGGAGCGCGAGGCCAAGGACGGCGAGAGCGACTGCGATGCGGGTCATGGAAGGCCAGGGTTGATGGACGCGGAGAGGCTAACGCCGAACCGTCGGGGGCGCTACTGCGGACGATCCGGACACCCCACCTACGCCCACCTCCCCGGTCGTGCTGCGTTTCGAGCAGTTCGCGACGAGGTAATGCGACTCGTGCAGCCGAGGCCATCGCTCGGCGGCCCTCGCATGTAAGCCCAATGGAGACGCGCGAATCGACGACAACACGTCGGCCCGCGCGACGCGGCAGCCGCCGCGGACAACACGACGCCGAGGAGGACACTGAATGTCGCGACCAATCCGCGAGAACCCGTCGTTGCGATCGCGCGCACGGAGCCTCGCTACCACCCTCGCCCACCGGGTACGGCTGACGGACGGAGGTCCTGCCGGCCACGACGGCGGGTTTACGCTCGCCGACTGGCGTTTTCTGGCCGAGACGTCGGTTGCGCTCGACGACGCCGGGAGCCTCGATGAGCTGCAGGCGGTGGTGCTTCGCCTCGTCGTCCCGCGCGTGGCGGACTTCTGCGTGCTTCGGATTCACCCCGGGCTGGCGGCGGCACTGGGATCGGCCGCGCGATCGGCGCACGGGCGTCCCGAGCTGCTCCCCCTCCTTCGGCGCTCGCGTCCCGGAGAGGGTGAGCTGCTTTCCCGGCGTCATCCAGCAAACCGGGTGCAGGTGACGGGCAGGCCGGATTGGGGCGACGTCGACGAGCACCGGCTCGAGACCGTGGCCCGCGACTCGGAGCACCTCGCGCTCATCCGCGCCATGGGTCCCAGGTGCGCGATGGTCGTTCCGCTCGCGAGGCGCGGCCGTATGCTGGGCAGCGTCACCCTCGTGACGACCAGGCACTCGGGCCGGCGATATACCCGTACCGACGTCGCCCTCGCGAGCGAGCTCGCGCGCCGAGCGGCCATTGCGCTCGAGCGATGCGCGCAGCACGAGGGTGCGCGTCGCACCCTCACCGACCAGCGAGTGCTGCTCGCAATGACGTCGCACGATCTCAAGGATCCACTCGCGACAATCCAGCTCGCACTCGAGCTCGTGCGTGAAAAGGCGGCTGCCCCACCCCGAGAACCGATCGGCAACGACAAGCTGATTCGGTCGCAGCTGGACGCGGCCATTGGTGCCGCGGCCCGGATGCGGCGGCTCGTGGAGCGCACGCTCGACGAGGCAAGCACCGGAGGCATCGACGAGCGGGCGGTCCAACCGGAACGACCGACGCTGCGCCTGCTCGAGGAGCTCGTCGAGCAATTCACGCCGCAGGCGCGCGCGAGCCACGTGGAGCTCAGCCTCGAGACCCACGAGACGCTGCCGGCGATCGCGCTCGAAGGCGACTCGCTGCAGCGCGTGGTCGCCAACCTCATCGGCAACGCACTCAAATACACTCCGGCGGGCGGACACGTCGTCGTCAGAGCGCAGGCACTGGACCATTCGGTGACCTTCACGGTCGCCGACACCGGTCCCGGGATCGACGCCGCGCAACAACGCTCGCTCCTCTCGCCGGGGTGGAGGCCAAAAAAATCGTTAGGCTCGGGGTCCGGCCTGGGCCTTCGGATCGCCCGAACGATCGTGCGCGCGGCCGGTGGGGACATCGGGTCCCATGCCTCGTCAGGCGGCGGGGCCGCGTTCTGGCTTACCGTCCCGACCCGATGAGCGCGCTCGTGGCGCTGCGCGTTTCCACCGATGACTGATCACAGTGAGCGGCCATTCGAGTCGGCGTATCGGCAATTCACAACACAAGAGTGACGTTGGTGACGCCACCGCCTCCGCTCGAAAGGGTGAGTGGGTATACCTGTTCCACACACGTCACGCACGACGTTGACGCCAGCAGCGACGCGCCTCGCTGGCGAGCGACGAAAGGTTGGCGCAAATGGAAGCTGGAGGGACAATGACATCGCACATCGAGACCCGCGACCGCGTCATGAGCGCCGTGGGTCCTTCAGGGAAGTCCGGATCGCGAGACTCACACGTCGTCCGCGAGGGCACGACCGCTGGAGCGCTCGCCGCGAGTGGTGTCGCACTGTGGTATCTGATTCGCGATCTCATGGCTGGGCACGCGCTGTATACGCCGCGGCTGCTCGGGCAGGGTGTCGGCCGACTGCTTGGCGTTCAGGCGATGAGCGACGGCGTGACAGCCGCCGTTCTCGGATTCACGGTCATCCACGTCCTTGGATTCGTGACGCTTGGCGTCGTTGCCGCCGCGGTCGTGCGCATGGCTCGGCGCAACGCGACCGTGCTCGCCGGTGCGTTCCTGCTGTTCGTCGTGGCCGAGATGGCGTTCTACGTGGCGATTGGATTGCTGAACCAGGGTACGGTGGACGGAATCCTCGGATGGTCACAGCTCGCCGCGGGCAACATCATCGGCTGTGGCTTACTGGGTCTGACGCTGCTGCGCACCCATCCGGAGCTACCTAACGAGTTCCGCCTCGCGATGAACGGGACGGGCACCTGGTCCGTGCAATAACAGGCGTGGCGGGACGCGGCGCGGCGGCCGAATCGTGGCGATGTTGCCCGATCGGTTCCCGCGCGCGAAGTTCGCGGCATGCGAACACGCGAATCGTGAGCACGATCCTGCTCGAAATCGACGAGCACCCACTCCTCCGCGCCGCCGCGTTCACCACCGGCTTTCCCGCGGCGCTCGGCACGCTCTCCACGCCGTCGCCAGTACTCGACGCCCTGCGGCTCGACGCGACTGCTCCGCTCGAGCGAGATGAGGAGACGCGAGCCGCCGTGCGTGACATGCTGCGTCATGGCGGCTACAAGCCCACAGGTCGCGGCAAGCCCGCCTCGGAGTACCTCGTGCGCGCGGCGTCCGAAGGCGGCCTCGGCTCCATCAATGCCGCGGTGGATGTGTGCAATGCCGTGTCGCTCCACAGTGGCTTCCCGATCAGCGTCGTGGATGTGGACCGCGCACGCGGCCCATTTCGGATCGCCATCGCGCCCGAGGGTGCCAAATACGTGTTCAACGCGTCAGGTCAGGAGATCGACCTCGCCGGCTTGCTGTGCCTGTTTGACTCCACCAGACCGTGCTCGAACGCGGTACGCGACGCCCAGCGAACGAAGACGACCGCCGATACGCGCTCGACGCTCAGCGTGATCTGGGGATGCGCGGGGTTCGAGAAGCGGCTCAAACAGACGGAGCGGTGGTACCGCGAGCTGCTCGCGCAGGTGGGGGCGACCACGGAAGACGTCCAGGCGACGGTGGCCGGGGTCACCCCGCGGCCACGCGCCTAACGCCCAGAGTCGTTCTCGTCACTTGATCGTGACGTACCGCTCCAACCGTGCGACCTCGTTCTTGTCGACGTACTTGCCGATCTCTCGTCGGAACTGGTCCATGATCTTGTAGGGGCGATACTCCTTGAACTCGTGCAGCATGCGACGACCGATGCCCGGGATGAGCAGGATCTCCTCGTCGCTGGCGGTGTTCAGGTCGATCGGCTTCCATACGTGTTCGTAAACCGTTTTCCGAGCCACGGAATCCGGGACGTGGGCGACGAGCACCTTGTTCACCGCACGCATGTCGTCGTATGGCCGCCCGGCGATGATCGCGTCGGCAACGTGCCCGGCGACGCCGGGGACCGCCACGAGCTGCTCTCGCGTCGCGGTGTTCGGATCGAGAAGCGCGCCCTGCAACGCCGTATCGCCGCCGCTGGCGACGGTCGTCGTGTTCGGCGCCGCAGCCGTGGTCGTGTCGGGCGCCGCGGCTGCGGAGTCGCCGCGACCGTCCGACGCGCGATCGTTGGTGCGGCCGCAGGCCGCGGCGGCAAGGAGCAGCGGCAGCGCGACGGCAGTCCTTATCCGCGCGACGGCGAGAATGCGTACGAGGATCATGGTGTCTCCGGTGTAGTAGTGTTGGTCCCGCGGAGCGCTGGGTGACGGTACGTGTAAGCAAGGCCGAGGAGGCCGAGCTGCGACAGCGCGCCGGGGGCAAGCGCCGGGGTCGCTCCGCGAATCGCCTCCCAAAAGAGGCGAAGCCCGCCAAGAGACCCGTCGCGCTCCAGTTCGAACTCGACGTTGCCGCGATAGTGGAGGACGATCCCGACAGCCCCGGCCACGACGCAGAGCGCCATGACCGCCTGGAAGAAGCGGACCGCGCGAGCACCGCGGCGCGCTCGAACCCCGCCTACGGCGCCGACCACGACGACTAGGAGCGCGAGAGGGATCCACTGTGATACCGAGTCGAAGTGCTCGAGTAACGCCAGCTCCACGAGTAGTCCGACGGCACCGAGCAGGACCAGCGCAAGCAGAATCTGGCGGAGTGGCCCGTCGCCGGGGTGATCGTCTGTCGCCGTGGGTGTTGTGCGATCGCTCATGATAAGCATCAGTCTACCATGAGACCGCGGCGAATTCGTCCGCCTCCTGTCACGAGTGACACCAGCGCGTTCTGGTTTGCGCGCCTCGATTCCCGATTCCCGATTATCGCGGGAGTGTGTAGTGGTCGAGGAGGCTCACGTGCGTGTCCTTCGACCTCCGGAGCACGTTGAGGTAGACCTGATGCATGCGGTCGGCCGAGCGAGCCTCGAACCCGTATCCCCAGTCCTGTGACTGCGTCTCGGTCGCGATCGTGAGCCCGTTTCGCACCATTACTTCCTTATAGAAGGCGGCGACCTCCGCCACCGACGCCGTCGTCGTCAGCTCGAGCTTGTACGTCCGCATGTCCGTGACCTTCTGCGGCTGCCAGCCTGCGGGCGGCGCGTTCGCGACGATGACCTTGCCGCCGGGATAGAACGCGAGCCAAGGCGGGAAGTCGGTGCGCGCTGACGGCTCGAGCGGGACGGACCTCGCGTACCGGAGCATCGTGGCCATGTCGAGCTCGTACTCCTTGTTGGTCGCGGGGTCGCGGAGACGCAGCACCTGCTTGGTGTCGTCGTACCAGACGGCAACGAGCCGAGCCGACTTCGAGAGTGGGACAGGCCGGATGACCTTCGGCTGCCAGTTGACCGAAATGTCCGTCGGACCGGCGCCGGGACTCACCGACACGACTGCTCTACGGGTCGCGTCCTCCAGGTGCATCGCACCGCCGCGGGTCGGCCGCCTGCTGATGTAAGTGATCGTCACCCCGTCGGTGGCGCGAACGCGAGACTCGTAATGCGCGAACACGGAATCGGGTGGCGCACTCGTCGTGTAAGTGGCGACGCCGAAGTCGATCGGCGCGTTAGGTCCTCGCTCGCCCCACGCGGCTGCACCCGGATACGGTGGAAGCCATGCGGGAATGTCTCCCGCCGCGGATGGCGCTGAGACGTCGCGGAGCGCCTTCCGGATCTCCGGTCGGTCGGTGTCGACATAGAACGTCCGACCCTGCTCGCGGCTGTCGAGCCGGACAATCGATGACGGCGGCGCTTGAAGAAGCAGGAGGAGCGCAGTGGGAAGAATCACGCGCCCATGCGATGGAACGCTGCGCGTCTCATACACCGAGCGTGCGTCATGGCGCGATCGTATCTCGCCGCGAGCTCGGCGTCAATTGCAAATCACGAGCGTGGGCGAGCGCCCCCATCGTCTGGAGCGCTCGCAGGGATGCTCACTTGCCAGGCATGTGATAGAAGAACTGCTCGCGCGCGATCTTGCCGTCCTGCACGGTATACAGCGCCATCTCCGATATCTTGATCCGAGTGCCCGTCTGCTTGGCGGTCACGTCCCACGTGTAGTGCATGGCGAACTGGTCACCGTGGCCGATGAACGGTCCGTTCGCCTGGACCGAGTGGATGTCGTTGGTCTCGTACCACCACTCGTTCTTCTTGCGGATGGCGTCGATGCCTCTCATCTCGGCGGGCATCTCGGGACTGCCGACGGGCTCGATGCTCACGATGTTCGGTGAGTACAGCTTGTTGACCGCATCAAGGTTCCGTCCGGCGCGGCACAGTTCGGCCAGCTCCTCGGCGACGGCGGCAGTGGCGGTGGGTGCTACGGTAGCCATGAAGTCCTCCATCAGCTCTCGAGAGTGGAAGCTACCACGACGCGGGCCCCCGGTCAGCTATCGCGGAAGTAACACGACAAGATCGTTTGCCTCGGCCGTTTGTGGGGTGGCTGATGCCACGTAGCGCTCGAGCGGCGTCGGACCCGCGTGCCACAGCTGGCGCAAGGCTTCAGGACGACGTCGCCGATCGCGTGAGGGGTCAGGTCAGGGCGTCACCGCCAGTGACTTCCCGCCGGTCCTGAGATAGTTGGCGAAGTCATCCGGGAGAGTGCTGGCGAGGATCGCCTTCGTCGCCCGCTCGACGTCGTAGTCGATCCTGACGATCTCCACGCCGACGTACCCCGAGTCTACATCGAGGAGCACGTAGCCCGCGCGCGCATCTCCGTCCTTCGGTCGGCCGACGCTCCCTGTGTTCACGAAGTGGACTCCGTCGACCACGCGGTGCCACGGCTTGTGGGTGTGGCCGAAACACACGACGTCGCCGGCCTTCGCACCTACCCCGTCCCCCAGCTTCACCAGAAACTCATCCGGCCGATCCTCGTGCACATAGACCGTGTTGAGCACCTGGTTACCGTGGACCAGAGTAACAGTTGGGCCGCTGGCGTGTCCGCCTAGCGGGCGCAGATCGATTCGAAAGGGGAGGCTGCGGAGGAACGCTTTGCTCTCCTCCGATGTGTGTTCGAGCGTCCAGGCGAACGAGAGGTGCGACAACTCCTCCTGACGCGGATCCTCGTACCGGCAGCCGCAGTGCTTGTAGCCGGTTGCGACCGTCGAGTCGTAGTTGCCGGCAACGCCCGGGATTCCGGCCGCACGCAGGCGTGCAATCGTCTCGTTAGGCCACGAGGCGTACCCGACCAGGTCTCCCAGATGGTACGTCGCGCCAACGTTCGGCTGCCGCGCGATGTCCGCCAGCACCGCGTCGAGCGCAGGCAGGTTCGCGTGAATGTCGGAGATGAGCGCGTAGCGCATTGGCTACCCGGCGACCGGAGCCGCGCTCGTGGCGCACATCCGGCACATGACCGTCGCCGATGCCGGGCACGCGCCCTGGAATTCGGCCGTCTCGCGGACGTCTGGCGGAACAGCGTCCCGCGCGATCCGCTCGAACCCGAAGCTCGGGAAGTAGCGCTCGGCCGTGGTGGTCAACAGGTAGAGCGCGCGGAGGCCTCGCGCTTCCGCATCGGAGATGACGCGCGTGACGAGCGCGCGCCCGAGGCCATGCGATCGCCACCCGGGCGACACGGCGACCGATCGGAGAAGCGCGTTGTCGCAGCAGACCTCGAGGCCGGCGACGCCGACGATTTCGTCACCGGATTGCGCCACGACGAAGGCCTCGAGTGCATCGCTGACGCCGTCGAGCGGGAGGCTGCTGACGGTCAGCAGGCGTTCGATCGCGGCGAGGTCGTCGGGATCGGCCGGACGAATGTGAGGTGCGCCGTCGACGGAAGTACTCGACATGGTCATGATCTCCACGTTAGGTGCAGCATTCGTCATCACAGCCGCAGGCACGCGTCGACTTGGGCGTCTTGCCGAGCGTCTCGAGCGGGCGCGCTGGCGTGGCTGCTGCTGCGCCGCCCGGCTTGGTGGCGCGCACGAAGCCACTCATGATCTTCCCCTCCACTTGCTCCGCCAACGTTGGCTCGAGCCCGGTCCCCTCGAGCAGTGCGGCCGCATCATCTCGTGTGTAGATGCGGGTGGGCTCGATGCTCGCATTCTCGAAGCCGACCTCGCCGAGAAGGTTCAGAAACTCGCGCTCCTCGAGCGCCCCGGCAACGCAACCAGTCCAGAGCGGCATGCTCGCCCTGACGGGTTCGGGCAGGCCTTCCCGTACGATCACGTCACTCACGGCGAATCTCCCGCCGGGCCTGAGGACGCGAAATGTCTCCGCGAGGACGCGACGCTTGTCGCCTGACAAGTTGATCACGCAGTTCGAGATGATGACGTCGACGGTGTTGGATGGCAGCGGGATCGACTCGATGTGCCCTTTCAGGAACTCGACGTTCGTCGCGCCGGCCTTCGCCTTGTTCTCGAGCGCGAGGGCGAGCATCTCGTCTGTCATGTCGAGTCCGTAGACCTTGCCCGTCGGGCCGACCCGCTTCGCGGACAGCAGCACGTCGATGCCGCCGCCGGAGCCCAGGTCGAGGACGGTCTCGCCCTCGTGGAGCTGCGCCAGGGCGGTCGGGTTCCCGCAGCCTAACGACGCCAGCAGTGCCTCGGACGGGAGGCCGGCCGTCTGTCCTGCGTCATAGAGATCCGACGTGATCGGATCCCATGACGCACTGGTGGACCCGCAGCACCCACTGGAGCCTTCGGCTGGCGCGCAACAGGTGGCGGCCGCCGTCGCACCTTCGGCCACGCGTTGCGCGACGGCGCCGTACCGCTCGCGTACCGTCGCGCGGATGGTGTCGAGAGTCGTCTGGTCGCGCGTACTGCCCTGGCCTGTCTCTCCCATGGTCGCCTCGTGACATCAAAAAATGTTGATACGTTATGGACAAAAAAAGCTCAGTTGCAGCACGAGCCCGCCTGCGGAAGGGCGCGGCCGTTTCTCGCTGGCCGCATTGCCACGACGAGGTCGTGGACCTCGCCGAGGGCGTCTGGCACAACCGCATAGTACGACCAGCGCCCATCGCGCCGGTCCGTGATCAGGCCCGCATCTCTCAGCACGCGAAGGTGGAAGGACAACCGCGACTGCGCGGCGTCGAGCTCATCCTGGAGCTCGCACACGCATCGTTCTCCGCCGCGCAGCATCTCGAGAATCGAGAGCCTTGTGGCGTCGGAGAGCGCGTGGAAGAGCGCGACGGCTCGATCGAGATCGGCACTGGTGCGGGGCATCGCAGTCACGACCGGAGTATACATCAACAAAAGTTGATTAGTCAATCCTGGAAACGAACCAGGCCACGGCGTCTATAACACATGGCCGGTAAGTCTTCTTCGCCGCGCCTTCAGGGGCGGTACGAAACCCTGAGCCCTGAAACCCGGGCGCAGCGATATATCGTACGCATCTTTAACCTGCCGATATATCGACGGACCGGCGCGGTAGGGTCGAGTGAACCGTTCGAATACAGAGGTGGCGCGGTCAACCGCAGGTGCGACGTTGGCGTGTCGCAACAAACCGATCCAACTCGACTCTGACCCCAATCTCTGCCCTCGAAGCGACATGCGTCCTACCCTTCCGATCGCGGTCGTGTCTCTCCTCGCCAGCGTGGCGAGTGCGCAGGGCACGCCGCAGCAAAACGACGTCGACGGCTCGCTCCTGATTCGCAACGTTCGCCTGTTCGACGGCGAGCGGGTGACTCCGACGACGAGCGTGCTCGTCATGAACGGCAGGATCACGCGCGTCGCCCCCACCATATCCGCCCCGGCGCGGACACCCGTGGTCGACGGGAGCGGCAAGACGCTCCTCCCGGGTCTCATTGACTCGCACACCCACACCTGGGGGACGGCGTTGCGCGACGCTGCCGCGTTAGGCGTCACGACCGTCCTCGACATGTTCACCGAGCCGACGACCGCCGCCGATTTCCGGAAGCTCGATGGCACGCCGGCCGGCCGCGAGACCGCGGACTTCCGCTCGGCCGGCGTCCTCGTGACCGCACCGAAGGGCCACGGAACAGAGTACGGCATGGCCATTCCGACCATCACGTCGCCGGGTGAGGCACGGGCGTTCGTGGACGCGCGGATCGCGGAAGGGTCAGACTACATCAAGATCGTCTACGACGACGGGCACACGTACGGGATCAAGTTCGCGACGATCGACAAGCCGACGATGAAGGCCGTGGTGGACGCGGCGCACGCTCGCCAGAAGCTCGCCGTGGTGCACATTGGCGACCTCGCCGGCGCGCGCGATGCGATCGACGTCGGCGCGAATGGCCTCGTGCATCTCTTCGTCGACAGCATGCCAGACGCGAGCTTCGCCCGCCTCGTCGCGGCCCGCAAGGCATTCGTGATCCCCACGCTGTCTGTCCTGGAGTCGGTGTCGTGGGGCGAGGGCGGCCGGGCGGTGGCGAAGGATCCGAAGCTCGCCCCGTACATCCCCGCCGCGAACGTTCAGACGCTGGAGCAGACGTTCCCGAAGCGTTCCAGCAACCCGCCGCGCGAGCTCGCGTTTGCGATGGAGACCGTTCGGCAGCTTCGCGCCGCTGGCGTACCGATCCTGGCCGGCACGGACGCCCCAAATCCCGGCACGGCTCATGGCGCCAGCATGCACCGAGAGCTCGAGCTGCTGGTGAAGGCCGGCCTAACGCCGGTCGAGGCGCTGCGCGCCGCCACGTCCGTCCCGGCTCGCACTTTCTCGCTGACCGATCGCGGACGGATAGCGCCGGGCCTTCGCGCCGATCTCGTGCTGGTGAACGGCGATCCCACTGCGGACATCCTCGCGACCCGTGATATCACGGGCGTGTGGAAGCGGGGCGTGGAGATCCGTCGAGACGCCTATCGTGAGGAGGTGGCGAAGACCGCCGCCCAGACAGCGTCGGGCACGTTTCCTGTTCCGTCGGGCTCCGAGTCCGGCGAGGTGAGCGACTTCGACGCCGGTCAACCGACCGTGAAGTTCGGCTCGGGATGGTTCGTAACGACCGATCAGCTCGCGGGCGGCAAGTCGGTGGCCGCTATCAAGATCGTCAGCGGCGGAGCGAACGGCACACCGGGCGCCCTCGAGATTGCGGGAACGCTCGACGCGGGCCTGCCATTCGGTTGGTCCGGCGTGATGTTCGCTGCCGGGCAAACCGCCATGGCTCCTGTTAACCTTTCATCGAAGAAGGAGCTGCGCTTCTTCGCGAAGGCCGAAGAGGGCCGCCCCTATGCGATCATGATGTTCACGCGCAGCAAGGGACAGATGCCTGCCATTCAGCGCTTTACCGCATCGGGTGATTGGAAGGAAGTCGTGATGCCGATCGCGTCATTCGCGGGGACCGACGCGCACGACCTCATGGGGATCGCGTTCGTGGCGAGCGGTACGCCAGGCCCCTTCAGACTAGTGATCGATGACGTGCGCCTGCGTTGAGACGGTGACTTGGAGGACCTGTGCGGAACATTCATCGACTTGATTGCGCGATACTGGGCGCGGCGCTGTGCCTCTCGGCGTGTGCCTTCGGCTCGAAACGGGGCGCGCCGGCCGGGCTCCAGGCAAAGTCGGTATTGCTTACGGTCACGAACCAGAACTGGCTCGACGTCGACGTGTTCGTCATTCGGGCTGACACCCGCTACCGGCTCGGTGCGGTGACCGGCAATAACTCGGCGACGCTGAGCATCCCGGCGAGCCTCGTTGCCCACGGCGAAGTCCGGCTCATGGCCGATCCCATCGGTTCGGACGACGTGTACGTGAGCGAGGCGATCGCCGTGACGCCGGATCAGCAGCTTCAGCTCACCGTCGCGCCACGCATGCGCATGTCGAGTTACGCGGTGTGGAATCCCTGAACCGCCGGCGGGTTCTCACAGTCGACTCGTCACGTTAGGTCGCTACCCGGCCAGCGTTTGCGCATTCCTGTCACACGGAGTGTCCGCGGACGGCACACCGTCGTGTAGAATCGTGCCCTGGGCTATCCGGGAGATTGGATGAAGGGAACGCGACGCGAGTTTCTCCAGTGGAGCTCGCTCACCGGCGCGGCACTGGTGCTCGGCGTCTCGCACGATGGACGCCTGTTCGCGGTCGAGCCGGGTGCTGCCCGGTTCGAGCCGAACAAATGGCTCCGCATAGACGCCGACGGTGACGTGACCATCATTGCGGCGAAGTCCGAGATGGGCCAGGGTGTGCGAACGTCGCTGCCAATGATCGTGGCCGAGGAGCTCGGAGCCGACTGGGCTCGCGTGACCGTGAAGCACGCGGAGCCTGGCGCGGCGTTCCCCGACATGCGCACGAGCGGGAGTGGCAGCATCAGCGGCTCGTGGCGTCCACTCCGCGCCGCTGCCGCCGCGGCCCGAGAGATGCTCGTTGCCGCGGCGGCAACGCGCTGGGCGGTCGACGCGTCCACGTGCACGACTGAGCGCGGCGCCGTCGTGCACGGGCCCACCGGCCGTCGTCTCGAGTTCGGCGCACTCGTCGACGCCGCCTCTCGACTGGCTGTGCCGGCCGAGCCGCGGCTCAAGTCTCCGGCACAGTTTCGCTTGTTAGGCACGCGGGTCGCTCGCGTTGACGGTCATGCGATTGTCATGGGAGCGGCGACCTTCGGCCTCGACGTCCGGGTTCCTGGCATGCGCTACGCGGCTGTCGCGCGGGCGCCGGCGCATGGCGGGAGAATCGCGCGCTGGAGCGCGGAGCACGCTCGCACCATCCCCGGCGTCAGCGACGTCGTGGAAATCGCGTCAGGCGTCGCAGTAGTCGGTGACACCACATGGTCGGCGATGCGGGGACGTGACGCTCTCGTCATCGAGGCCGCCCCGCGCGTTGGCGCGAGCGGCGACACGGCCGCGTTCATGCGGACACTCGACGACGCGCTCGCACGAGGCGGAAAGCCAGCCAGTCGGCGTGGTGATGTCGCGTCCGCGTTCTCCACCGCCAGCCGCCGCATGTCGGCCACCTATCACGCGCCGTTTCAGGCTCACGCGGCGATGGAGCCGCTCAATTGCGTCGCAAACGTTCCAGACGGTGAGTGCGAGATCTGGGTGGGAACGCAGGCGCCTAACCAGGCGCAGGAGGCTGTTGCCCGGCTGCTTGACGTCCCGCCCGAGCGTGTCACGGTGCATGTCACGCTGCTCGGCGGCGGGTTCGGGCGACGGCTCGGTGTGGATTACGTGCTCGAAGCCGTAGAGCTCTCCCGGAAGGTTCGCGGGCCGGTGCAGGTCGTGTGGTCGCGCGAGGATGACATCCGTCACGACATGTACCAGCCGGGGCAGGTCAACCGGCTGACGGCCGCGCTCGATGTCAGCGGGACTCCGGTCGCGTGGCGGCACGAGGTGGCCGACTTCAACCTCACGATGTTCGGGGACTACGACCCGAACTACGATCCTGCTGCCGATGGCGATCCGTGGGGCGGCTACGACACGCCGTATGCATTCCCATCCCTCGACGTGACGCTGGCGTTGTCGCCAACTCCCGTCCCGACTGGCGCGTGGCGGTCGGTGACGTACCCCGCCGCGGTATTCGCGCGCGAGTCGTTCATCGACGAGATCGCCGCGCAGTCAAGACGCGACCCCGTGGCGCTTCGGCTCGCGCTCCTCCCGTCGCCTGGCGCCGTCAGCCTCGGCCCACTCACCGTCAACAATGGCGACCGGCTGCGCGCCGTGCTGCGACT
>Ga0075428_100002559_pt1 | contig 19747 bp, 16 predicted proteins | sample RhiMetdeltSRZDD2_FD_75291 | JGI IMG/M metagenome (GOLD analysis project Ga0075428, IMG submission 75291) | Populus rhizosphere microbial communities from Tennessee, USA - Rhizosphere MetaG P. deltoides SRZDD2 | ecosystem: Host-associated > Plants > Roots > Rhizosphere > Soil | place: USA... | reverse complement strand
TCGATGCCGTGCACCTCGACGCCGCGCTGTGCGAGTGGCAGCGCGATACGCCCTGTCCCAATACCGAATTCAAGCACCCGATCCTCGCCGGCCAGTTCCGCCAAGAGTTCAACCGCCGGACCGGCGATGCTCTCGTCGAACATGTCTGCCGTCGCTTCGTCGTAAGTCGCGGCGACGTCTTCGCCGAAATAGCCGTCTGGTTCGTACATAAACGAACGACGGTACGCGGCAAGAGGCCAGTTATCACATGCATTTATCGCGCACGGCGTGCAATAACTGGCCACCCGACGGGCTAGGGCGAGCTGTCGCTAGGGGCTGGCGTGACACCTGCCACTGGCATCGTCGAAGATCATCACGACCGGCGAGAGGTCGATGGTCTGCCCAGCGCTCGAGGGCTGCGCCGGCTGGCGTTCCATTGCGGACGTCTGTCCATGGCAATGCAGATTCTCATTGGTGTTGTTATACCTAATGCTGGCGGTATAGATCTGCCCGGCAGGCACGTTGTTAAAGGTGAACGCTGGATCCGGGCGTCCACCGGAGGTGTGCTGCTTGGCAAGCTCACCGCCCTTGTCTCCGTTCAACGTGACATCCCAGACCATGCCTGGCGGCGGCGGATCGCCATGCCACATCACGGCAGGGACGCGCACAGTGGCCGTCCCAGCGTCGGTGTCAGCCAGCGCTGGTGACGCCGCGCTGAGTCCGAAGGCCAATAGCGCGGCGCCGGCCAACCCCATCATCGGGAGCCGCGTCACAAGTGTGTTCCTCATTGGTGTGTCCTTTCGCATGGACAAGTACGGGCGAACATGTCACGCGCCCAAACTATGAGTCGGACGAATCGATGGCTCGCTTGTGTGCACAACCCGCAATGACGGCGATTCCCAGTCTTTTTCGCATTGTGCCCAGTCGGTCCTGGGCGCATCAACGCACGTCCGCTAACGCTGCGGTGTATCCCGCCGTGCCAGCTCGGCGAGCATCGCGTTGTATGCGGCCAACTCCGCGTCGTCGTCGCGGTCGGCGGCGCGGTCAAGGCGCTTGGCCACCCGCTGGTCGCTGCGTCGCCACTGGATCAGCAAGGCGATCATCACCACGACAAGTGGCACTTCGCCAGCCGCCCAAGCGATTCCGCCACCCAGTCGTTGATCGCCGAGCAGGTCGGTGTGCCAGCTTAGCCCCAGTGACCGATAGAACGTCTCGCCCAGAACTGTCTGCATGCCCATCAACACGACACCGAAGAACGCGTGCAACGGCAGCGACGCGAACACCATCGCGACCTTGCCCAACTGCGGAATCTGCCGAGGTGTCGGGTCGATGCCGATCACCACCCAGTAGAAGAGGTATCCGCTGAGCAGGAAATGGATGTTCATCAGCATGTGCGCGGCATGGTTGCTCACCGCTGCGTCGAACACGCCGCCCAGGTAAAGCCCGTAGAAGCCCGCGACGAACACCACGGTGGCCACGATCGGGTGGGTGAGGAACCGCGACACACGCGAATGCAACGCCGCCAGCAGCCATTCCCGCGGCCCAGGCGGCTCTCCCCGTCCCGCGGTCGGCAGCGCGCGCAGCGCAAGCGTCATCGGCGCGCCCAACACCAGCAGGATCGGCACCAGCATGGACAGCAGCATGTGCGCCACCATGTGCATCGAAAACATCGCCGGCATGTAGCGGCCCAGCCCCGACGACGTGGTGAACAACAGCACCGCGCAGCCGCATAGCCACGCGACAATGCGCCCCGTCGGCCACGCGTCGCCACGGCGGCGCAACCGGCGCACCCCGACCAGGTACAGCAGCGCCATGACGATCGCCGCGGTGCCGAAGATGAGGTCGAACCGCCAGTCGAACAACACCCGCGCAAGCGTCGGCGGCCCGTCAAAGCCGTAACCGATCGCCACCTCGACAGGACTCGGCTCCGTCAGCATTGGCGGCGGCGGTGTGCGGCCCAACCCGACCGCGATACCGAACGTCGCTCCGAAGACAGCCGCCTCGACCAGTGCCAGCCGGATCAGCGGCGCGCGGGCTTCCGGATCGGTCTTCAGCGCCACCAGCCCGCTGCGGCGCTGACGCCATCCGATCAGGCCGAGCACACACAGTGCAGTGAGCTTGCCGATCACCAACCACCCGTATTCGGAGCGCACAAGCTCAGGCAGTTGGATCCGCACCAGCGCGTTGACCACACCGCTGCCCGCCATCGCCACGAAGCACCACAGCGCCAGCGCCGAAAACCGCCGGGCCGCGAGGTCCGCGTGTTCCCCCGAACGCATCGCGTGAGCCAGCAACGCCAGCAGGCCGCCCGCCCATAACGCGCCCGCGGTGAGATGAATGAGCAGGCTGTTCGTGGCCAGATCGTGTGCGCCGCCGGCCGACGAATGTCCGGTGAGGCCCAGCGGTACGAGCGTGATCAATGCCCCCGCCAGCAGCACCGGCGTCCACCCCCACCGAAGCACCGGAAGGCTGGCGAGCGTGACCGCGGCCGCGATGAATGCGGTCCAGCGCCACGCCGAGGCGGTGTCGACGAGGCTGGCCGCCGACCAGATGTCGACCGGATTGAGGTTTTCGCGCAGCGGGTGCCCCGACACATCCGACACCGTCATCGGCACGAGCAGCGCCGCACAGACCGTCCACACCGCCGACGCGGCCGTACCGAGCCGCAGCGCGCGATACCCGGCCGCGTCGAGCACGCCGTTGGTCTGCGGCGGCACCAGAAACGCCGCGAACAGGAACGATCCCGCGGCCAGCACGGCTGCGATCTCGCCCGCCGCCCGCACGAACGGCAGCCCGTAGGTGGTCGCAGGCCCGGGGTTGGGCAGCCCGGTGGCAGTGAGCGCGTCGGCCAGCGACAGCGCGCCGATCCCGGCGGCCACGGCCCCGGCCAGCACTCCGATGCCGACCAGCACGGGCCACACCGCGCTGCTGCGCACGCTCGGGGCCACCGTGGTCATGCGCCCAGCGTATGGCGTGTAGCTAGGTGGTCTCGGTGCGGAGGCGGCGGAACTCCATCTCACGCGCATAGAACTGTTCGCGAGCGATTTGCTCGACCCTATCCATGTCACTTAGGACGGCGCGGAGCTCGTCGCGGAACGCGGTGCGCCGCTCGACAAGGTCATCCGCGGGTTTCAGCAGATGCTGATCGGCGACCACTTGCCGCGCAGTCGCGAACAGCAGCGCAGAGACGGCCTCGTTGCTGCGCACCCGGTTCTGCGCGACGTACTGTCGGCCAACGCCAAGGGCTTTCTTGGTCAGTTCCTTCTCGCCGATTTCCGCGGGCGCGTCGCGCAGCACATCCGACACGATCTCGTACGCCTCGAAGAACGGCCGCAGCATCGCGCTGGCGATTAGCGGCTTCTTGGCGCGCAGCAGCGTGGCGATCTGGTCACCGCCCGCGGCGACGTGGGCCTCCCAGTCCTCATGCCACGACATCTCCTCGGCCACATGCTCGCGAAACGCGGTGGAGTCGGCGAAGTAGAAGTCGAACTTCAGGAGATCCCGCAGCCGCATTGCCTGCGACCAGAACGCTTCGAGCCGGTCGGATTCCACCCGCCACGCATACGCGAGAGCCAACTCGACGATCGACGTTTCCATGAACGCATCGATGACGGTGTTTCGGTAGAAGGCCGCCTCGTGCTCGTCTTCGGGCGCGATCCTCCAGACGGTCTCCCTGCCGCCCTCGACGGCCGTAACGGGGTGGCCGTTGGACAACGCATCCAGCGCCGCGCGGACGCCGTCAGCTGTGCGCAACCGCAACGCGCTGTTGGTCATTGGGGCTTGCTTGCGTTCCAGATAATCCAACGAGTCCTGCAGGGTGTGATGGATCTGGTCAAGCGTCAGCGCGACACCGCGGGTCGTCAGCAACAGGGCCGACACAAGCCCCGTCGCGTTCACCGGTGTCGCCCGCAGGATTCGCCATGACACTTCGAACGCCATCTTCTGCAACGCAAGGCGTTTGGCGGCTTCGTCGGTGGTCATCGGCCCGTGTGGCGCACCTAGGTACTCGCGCATCGACACCGCTTCGGGAAAGCGGACGTAGATCTTGCCGTAGTTGCGCTCGCCCTGCGCCTTGATGAAGTTGTACATCCACGACAGACCCTCGGGCGTTTTCTCGCCGCCCCGCGCGTACCGCGCATACTCGGCCGTCTCGTGCAATTGGTCGAAGCTGATCGACACCGGTTGCAAGAGGATGTCGTCGCTGCGCCCGTCGAGGTAGGCGTCGGCGACGTAGGCGAGCAGACCGAGCTTGGGCGGCAACATCTTTCCGGTGCGCGACCGGGTGCCCTCGATCGACCAGCTGAGGTTGAACCGTTTCTCGACGATGTAGCCGACGTACTGTCGCAGCACGTACTTATACAGCGGATCGTCGAGCTTGCGTCGCAAGAAGATGACGCCGGAGTGGCGCATCAGCGGGCCCATGAAGCCGAACGACAAGTTGATGCCCGCGAACGTGTGAACCGGAGGTAATCGGTTCTCCTGCATCGCCACCGGCACGATGACGCCGTCGAGATAGGACCGGTGCGAGAACAACAGTACGGCGGGATGACGTTCCAATCCGCGTCGCATCGTTTCGACTTCTGCGCGGTCGTAGTCGACGTTGGGATCGAAGCCGCGGCTGAAGATGGCTCGTCCCAAGGACGGGATCAGGTCGACAGAAAACCGGCTCCAGCCAGTCGAGAGCTCGTCGAGCATCTCGCCGGCCTTCTCCACCGTCGCGCCGGGAATGCGTTCCAGACCGTCGCGAAACCGAGACGACGCCAGGATCTCGGGTTTGATCAGTCGCGGCGACTTATACTCAGGGCCCAGCAGGCGCAATTCGACACGCTCGATCGCCAGGATCGCGCGGCGAATGACGAATCGCGCGAATTCCCTGGGGTTTTCGGCGACGGTGGTCTCGTTCCACTGCTGGCGAAGTTCTGACACCTTCGCCGGCTCACCAGCCACCACTCGGGCCCGCGACGGGTCCTTGCGCAAAATCCGCTTCTGCAGGATCTCCGGCGGCCGGTACGTATCCCGGCCCGACAGAAACGAGACGATCTTGGACCGCGTGGGCAGACCGCCGGGGACCCAGAACACGCGCACCGGGACGACCGACCGATCTGCGTCTGCGTCCAACTCCTCGACGAGGCGCGCCAGGGTTCCCGGCGGTGGGTCGTCGTCGGCAGGCAACCGCAGCACGTCAACGTTGGAGTCGGGGTGCTCGCGCCGCTGGCGTTCCAGCCAGTCGTTAAGCAGCTCCTCTTCGGCCGGCGACGACACCGACGCCAGCACCAGCGCGTCGTCAGTGGCTGTGAACGGCGCGAACTGATCGGCGGAGATTTTCACGGCCGACCTTTCGCGGCAGCCTTTTTCGTCGTTTTCTTAGCGGCCGCCTTTTTCACGGGCTTCTTCTCTGCGGCTTTCTTGACGGTCGCCTTGGCCGCCTTGGCCGGCGTCTTCTTCGCTGACGCTTTCGTCGCGGATTTCTTCGCAGGCGCCTTCTTACGGGTGTACAGCGCCGGTGTCGGCAGCTCGTCGTGCGGCCAGTCATTGAGCGTATCCAGGTACAGCTGACGGACCTCGTCGATGCGGTCGGTGAGGTTGTCGTGGGTCCAGTCCTCGACGGGGATCGGCGGGTACACCACTACGTCGACGGTGCCGGGGTTGAATGTGCTCGAGTCGCGGGCCGCGATGACCTCGGCATTGCGAATCACGATGGGCACGATCGGGATTCCGGCGGACATCGCGATGCGGAACGGTCCCTTCTTGAACGGGCCCACCTCCGTTGTGTCCAGCCGCGTGCCCTCCGGTGCGATCAGGATCGACAGCCCCTTGCGTGCCAGCTCCTCAACCTTCTTCAGTCCTTCGATCGCCTTCTTGGGGTCGTCGCGGTCGATGAAGGCGGCGTCCATGATCTTGCCCATCGTGCCAACGATGGGATCGTTCTCGAGCTCCTTCTTTCCGACCGACGTGAAGTTGTCCTTGACCAATGCTCCCGCGATCATCGGATCGGCCTGGTTGCGGTGGTTGAAGATGAAGACGGCAGGCCGCTGCACGGTCAGGTTTTCCTCGCCCAACACGTTGAGGTTAACCCCGGTGACGGTCAACAAGGTGCGGCCAAAGGTCGAAGTGAAGAAGTTGACGCCCGTGCGTTTGTTACGCGTCAGCAGGCCCAGCCCCAGCGCGCCCGCGGCGATCGGCACCATGGACGCGATACCGGCGGCGGTGCGCAGTTGCGAGACCGGATTGCTTCCACTGCGGCTGGTGAATCGCAGCACGGGCCAACCGCGTTTGGCGGCCACCGCTGCGAGCTTGCCCGCGGGATTAGTTGGCCGCGGGTTGCCGACGAGGTACATCAGCGCGACGTCTTCGTCGCCGTCGGCGTAGAAGTAGCTCTTCGACAGATCGACGCCGTTCTTTGCGGCGAATGCCTGTACCGCCCTGGCCTTTCCGGGGCCCCAGATGATTGGCGTCTTCACCTCGCCGGTCAGGCAGCCGTTGTCGTCGAGCTCGAACTTGTTGCTCAACACGTTTGCGATACCCAGGAACCGGGCAACAGGCTCAACTTGCACCGTCAACGCCGACGAGCTGAGCACGACGGTGTGGCCGCGGGCCATGTGGGCACGGACAAGTTCGCGCATCTCGGGATAGATGCGGCCGACGATCTTCTGCACGAAGAGACGTTCAGCCAGTTCGTCGATGTCCTCCAATGAGTTGCCGCGCAGCATGCGCGCACCCTTGCCGATGAGATCCTCGAACTCGGAACGACCGAGCTGATGATTGAGGCCGGCCTGCACCATGCCGATGAATTCGCCCACTGACATCTGGCGACGGCGCAGCCGATCTTGGGTCATGATCACACCGGTGAACCCGGCGACGAGGGTGCCGTCGAGGTCGAAGAACGCGCCGACCTCGGGGCCAGGTGGACTGCCTTCGATTTCGGCGACCGACCCTGGCAGCCGCATGGTCCGTGGATTGGGCTGACCGTTGGCCGAAGTCATTGCGCCGCACTTCCGTTCGGTGACACAGGGGTGGGTTCTAGGGCGTCGATTGTGAACGTCGCTGGCACGGCTCGACCGTCGCCGCCGAGGGCGAGCACCTCATCGAAGCCGGTCACCAGGCAGCGAGCCCACAGGTCGGAGTCGATGACCGACGCGCGGTCGTAGCGTGTGCTGATCGTGCAATAGCCGCCGCGTGAGATCAGCACGACCATCATCGCTACACCTGGCAACGGGCCAACACCGTACTGCCGCAAGACTTTCGCGCCCGCGATGAAGGTATCGCCCGCGTATACCGGCACGTTGCTGGCCTGGACGTCGGAGTTGACGATCGACCCGGCCATCGATTCGAGCACGGAATCCGGCATCAGCGTCAGCACCGGTGCGATGGCGCCGACCATGTCGATCGCCCGCTCCTCGCGCTTGCGCGTCATCTGCGAACGGATGTTCTTGATCCGCACTTCCGGGTCGCGCAGGCCAACCGGCGCAGCGAGATTGACACCGGCGAATCGGTTGCCGCCGGCCGGATCTGCCTCAGAGCGAAGGTTGACCGGCACCGCCATCGGCAGCGCCTCGATCGGCACGCCCTTGGCTTCGTGGTACAGGCGCAAGGCACCGCACAGGCCGGCCAGGTAGGCGTCGTTGATCGAGCCGCCAGCGGCTTTGGCGGCCTTGTGCAAAGCGCCGAATTCGATGTCGATCGCCTCGCTGCGCGAGGAGAGGCTGCGACGTCGCAGCACCGGCGACGGCGGAGCGACGGGACCGACGACACGGGCACCGGACATCGCGTACTCGACGACGTCGCCCATTCTCGATATCGGGTCGCGGACCATCTCGCCGACAACGTGCGCTGCACCGAACAGCATGCCGCGCACCCGTCCCGCGATCGTGATTGGAAGCCGGTTAATCCCTTGGCGCATCAGGTCGTTGGGCGACAGGTCCTGGGGAACCGGAAGCGGCGGAGGCGCCTGCGGAGGCGGATCGCGCTCGAGGTCGTAGAGATTGGCGAACATCTCGACACCGCCGACCCCGTCGGTGACGGCGTGGCTGAGGTGCACCATCTGTGCGGCGCGGCCGCCTTCGAGGCCCTCGACGAGGGTTGCGGTCCACAGCGGTCGGGAGATGTCGAGTGGTGACTGTGCGGCTACCTCAGCCAGGTCGAACACCTGGCGCATCGTGCCGGGCTCGGGGACCCGCAGCCGTCGCACGTGAAAGTCGAGATTGAAATCGGGATCGATCACCCATCGCGGCGCCACGGTGGGCAGCGTCGGCATGACGACCTTCTGCCGCAGCCGAAGAACCTTGCGTGACGCGGTGTCAAACCTCGCCCGGTAGCTGTCCCAATCCGGGGTGGTGTCGAGCAGCTCGACGGTCATGATGCCGGAGCGGGTGCGCGGGTGTGCTTCGCCCCGATGCAGTATCTGGTCGAACGCGCTCAGTTCCTCCGGAAGTCCGTCCGCGTCGAGCTCCGGCACGTCGCTCATGCTCGTGCTCCCCTCCTTACGCCGAAGTGCTGCCACCACGCTAGTCCGCTGCCCGGCGGCACGGAGCGCCTTTATATAGCTGTTGCGGTCGCAGGCTTCGCGCGGCGGAGCGGCGCCATTCATGCGGAAGTTCGGCGGGCGCGATGGCTATGGTCCAGCGGGCGCCGGGCTCAGCACACCGTTTGAGGACTGCAAGCCCGCTGGGGGCCAGCGGCGAACTGCGCGCGGCAGCTCGCAAAATGCGGCCGCATCCAACACTCCTGCTAGCCGGCCATTCTTGCTGGGCGTAATCCGGAGAGAGACCGACGCGCCATGAGCATCTGGCCGGCCATCGGTCCGCGCTGATTCGGCTAGGGTGGGTCCGCTGCCCCCGTAGCTCAGCGGACAGAGCAGCCGCCTTCTAAGCGGTAGGTCGCAGGTTCAATTCCTGCCGGGGGTACTGCCGGGGGCGCTCTCTGACATGTCTACGGACATCAGAATAGTTGCGAACCCGCGTTAGGTCCGGAACCTTTTCCTCTTCGGGCTTTTGGTGCTCCGGTCGAGTTGGTCTTACTGGGGTCGCGGGTTAGCCGCGGAGGAGCTCACCGGATGGCGAGATGCCGTGAGCTATCAGCCAATAGCAATGCCAGCGGTGACGAGCATGGCCGCCTCAGCGCTCGCGGCGAGAAGCCCCTTGTTGATCATCGACCTTGCCCGGACCAAGGGAAGTAGCTGTCCTCGACTCGCGGTGTAATCGCAGCATTCTTCAAGCGGCGCAACGGCAAACCCGCAACTACTGACATCGCCGCAAAGTGGCGGGGGACGGTCGCTTCACGTTTAGTCGGCGCTAGGTTGCTACGAAAACTCGAGGGGGGCCGCCGGAAGTGAGCAAAACCGCTGCGAATCGCGTGAGCAGACTGGCGATGGGTGTCGCGGCCGCCGGAATTGCGACGACCGTCGCCGCCGTAGACCGGAAGCCAACCATCAAGAAAGAGCTCATTACGGTGGCGGAGCGAAAGTGTTGACCAATGTGGTGCGGGACAGCCGGGACGACACTCCTGCAATCTCTTCCGTTACCACGTTTGACAACACAACGAACGGCGAGCAGCGGGAGATGTCGTAATCGCATCGCTTTCGCCCACCATCCCTCCCAGACCAATTGGCCCCATCGAGTTGATTCGCGAAATCGATGGACTGTATCGACAGTGTAACAATTTTACTTCCCAATTGGACGACGAACTGGCGTTCCATTGTGCCGCCTTAATACCATCGCCGTAAAACCGCCCCGGGGTTAGGAAAAGCGCGCGCCGAACCGATATCGGGGGACGAACAATTGGCGGTAAATAGACCCGACTTGCTGAATACCTCATTCGCGGTTTAGCGACGGGCGGCGCAATTGATTGCGGCTGAGCTATACCGACATATCCGCGCCGCTCCGGCATGCCGCTCGGGATTCGCCATGGCCGGGACATGCCATGGTGTCCGTTGCGGGACAGGGGAACACACGCGCGGCCACGGCCGAGCACGTTCGCCATGCGCACCGCCAAGGACCGCCTCGGTCATTTGGTGAACGGCAGGCAAAATCCAGTTTGCGCGTTTGCATCCTTCGCTGGTCGAAGCCATCCGTCGCCAAAACGACGGTGGAAGGGACCGGGTAATTGCTAGTGAATCGAGCCCTCCTCAGTTATTTTCGGCGTGTCCAATTCTCGCCTCTTTCTACCCACAGGGGTTCACGTGAAAATTCGCAAGTCCACTACGCTGATGGCTGGAGCCTGCACGCTTTGCATTGCGGCAGCCTCGGGAACAGTCGAACCGCAAGTCCAGCTGGCCGCCCATCAGGAAAGCACCGTCCGTGTGGTCTCCCAGGACTACACGCTGGCGGCGACGGTGGATCCACTAGCGATCGCCCAGCTCCCGTTCCAGAACTACTTCACCATCGCGTCAACGCTCGGAAACCTGGCAGCCTTCATTCCGCCGGTCAACGCGGCCACTGGCGCGTTCTTCCAGGGCCAGTGGGACAAGATCCCCCCCTTGCTGCAGAAAGCCATCGCCGACGAGATCGCCGCGATCGGAGCTGTGATTCAGCTACCGGCGACGATCATCGCCCACGACCTCGCCGTCATCACTGGTGCGGTCGGCGGCACGAGCAGCGCTGCGCTCGGCAACGCCGTGACCCAGAGCGACGTGGCCACAACCGCCGCAACACCAGCTGATACCGCGAGTGGGCTATTGGCGATCGCCCAACTCCCGTTCCAGAACTACTTCACCATCGCATCAACGCTCGGAAACCTGGCGGCGTTCGTCCCTCCGGTCAACGCGGCCACTGGCGCGTTCTTCCAGGGCCAGTGGGACAAGATCCCCCCCTTGCTGCAGAAAGCCTTCACTGACGAGCTCGCCGCCATCAACAACGTGCTCCAGCTGCCTGCCACGATCATTACGACCGACCTCGCGGTCATTTCCGGTGCCTTCGGCGCCGGCTTGGGCGCTACCGCCCTGACCACGGGCACGAGCAGCATCGAAATGCAGGCCCTCACGGCAGCGCTCAGCACCGACACCAACACCACCACCGGCACCGGCACCGGCGACAAGAACGGTTCGGGCACCAACGACACCGTCAGCAACAACACCGGCGCGAAGAACGAGGACGCCGGCACGAACGACACTGACACCGACACCAACGACAAAAACGGTTCCGGGATTAACAAAACGAGCACCAGCACCGACACCTCGTCAACCACCACCGGCACCACCACCACCGGCGCCACTAACACCGGTACCAACGACAAAAACGGCTCCGGCACCAACGACAAGAACGGCTCCGGCATCAACGACACGAGCACCACCAACAACGGCTCCGGCACAAAGAGCGTTAGCGCCACCAACAGTGGCTCCGGCGCCACCAACGCGAGCACCACCAAGAGCGGGGCCGGCACCGACGACAACGGAGCCGGCGCCAAAAAGCCCGGGAACGACACTGGCGCAAAGTAACGATCACCGTGCACGCCTGACGGCAAACAGCTATAAGGTCGGCGTTGTGGACCGTACGGTCCGCAACGCCGATCTCGTGTGTGATAGACCCTCGCTTTCCAAAGTTGCGGCACATTTGGATTAGCGATGGGCTCGCCGCGGCTCAACCAAGAAACGCTGCACCCGCTCCTCCTGCCCTACGGCTTCTCCGCTGCGATATACGGCCAATGGGCTTCTGGGTGCGAGTGACAAATCCGACCCGCTCATCGGATAGCCGGCAACTCCCCTGGCGCCCACTCGCCGCGGTATGTTGCTACTGAGAGCCCGGAGGGGGAGCCGGAAGTGAGCAAAACCGCAGCGAACCGTGTGAGCAGGCTGGCGAGGGGCGTGGCGGCCGTCGGCGTCGCGACCACCGTGGCGGGCGTTGCTGCGACTCAACCCGCCTCGATCTCGGCGTCGCTCGTCGACCTGGCGGCGCTGATCGTCGCCGGCAGCTCAACGAATCCGACGGGAGCGGGTGTCGAGGACTTCTTCCAAGGGGAGTTCAATGCGCCGCCGTACAACACCGGCGATGACCTCGTGCACGTCAACTTCCTCACCGGCCCGTTCGGCATCAACCTGGCCCTGCAAGACCATGTCGGCGAGGACAACGCCGTGCTCTCCTCGGGCTGGGGCGCCGCCAACGCCAGTTTTCTGCTCATGGCGCTGCAGGCCCAGCAGGATCCCGTCCTGTCGCAAACCCTCTTCATCCTGGACAACAACGTCGCCCGGCCCGACGGCGGCTTCGGCACTAGGTATCCGTGGTTCGCTTTGATCGGCGTCAACCCCTTCCCGTCGCCGACGCACACCGATGCCCTCGGGGTCGTCGACGTGGGCTACCAGTACGACTACAACTCGAATGCGCCGGCCGATGTGCTCAACCCGGTCGCCGCCGTCAATTCGTTGGTCGCCTACCTCTACCACCGCCTCAACCAGAACGAGGTGGATCTGCCCGTCAACGCCGACGGATCTCCTTCGGTGACTTGCGGCACCGCAAACACATGTGGCATCACTGACAACGGCGCGGTGCTCGAATGTCCCGACGCACAGTGCGGGGCGATACCGGTCGGCGACCGCGTGGCCGCCTATGTCACGCAGCGCGGGAACACTACCTACGTCACCTACACCAGCGACGGCCTGCCGTTGACCAACCTGATACGTGATTTCGTGCCGTTCGGCGACGTCATCGCCGATCTGACCGAGCCCGTGCTGACCGCGATCGTCGACTCGGCCTACCCCAACGGCAATCCCATCCCCGCAGACCCGAGCCAGTATCAGCCAGCAACACCATTTTCGTCTTTGAGCCAGCTCGCGACGACGATCCCGAGCGCCATCCAGCAGACACTGACGGCGGCCACTGGTTCCGAGCCGAAGGCGGCGTCGACGACCACCCTCACCGCCGACGCGACAACATCCGACGCGAAGATCCTCACCACGACCGATGAGGAGAGCAAGCCGTTGACCAACGTGGTGCGAGACAGCGAAAAGGCCGTGCCGCAGTCGACCGGCAATGACGGCACTTCATCAAAGACGTCGGATCCCGTTGCCAGCATTGATAAGTCGACGAGAGAAGAGCCGCAGGAGACGACACAGTCCGAGGCGACGCAATCCGGCGCGACCTCCAACGAGCCGAAAGACGATTCCGGTAATTCAGCAGAGGCCGACAAGTCCTGAAGCTGGCACAGCCTTAGGTATGGCGACGCCAACCGACTATTGGAACCACAACACCGCCTACCATCCGTGGCTGCTGTCGATCGCCGCTGAACACCGCGGCGATGTCCTCGACATCGGTTGCGGCGACGGCCTTCTCGCCCAGCGGCTCGCAGCGGTGTCGCGGTCGGTGACGGGTATCGACCCCGATCCCGCGGCGATCACCCGCGCGGCCGACCGGCTGGCATCACATCGGCACGTCACGGTCTCTCAACAAGGCTTCCAGGACTTCCGGGCCGGCGAACGCAGGTTTGACCTCATCACGTTGGTGGCGACACTGCATCACATGGATCTGCGCGCCTCCTTGGTCAAGGCGCGCGACATGCTGAACCCAACCGGAGAGATAGCCGTGGTCGGATGTCCAACGAATAAGACTGTGCGCGACTGGGTTTGGTCGGCGATGTGCGTGCCCGCTGCGCGGACTTGCTCCTGGCTACACTCGGAGACTCGCAACATTGGCGTCATCGTCACGGAGCCGCAGGAGGGTCTCGACGACATCCGCCGCACGGTCGACGACCTGATACCGGGGGCGTCGGTGCGACGGGCGCTGTACTACCGGTATCTCCTGCGCTGGCGCAGACGGTAGCTCGAACTCCGCTCTTATCTGGGGAGTTTCGACTCGATCTTGTCGGCGACGTCAGCGGCTTGCGTGATCGGAGACTCCTGCTGCGGCTTGCACGCTTGAATGTCGAGGATCAAGTTCGCGGTGACAGAGAGCGCTCGCTGGCACGACCTGGTCTGGTCGCCTGTACTTCGTGTGTACTGCATCGCAAGCTGTGTGTCGGTCTTGGTCAGGTCGCCACTATGCCACCTGGGCAACGCCTGGCCGTTAAGCTGGATATTGAGCGTGTGATTGGTGCACTTCGACCATCGGTCCGTCGACTCACTGAAGAACTCGCGCGCCGCGTCCGCAGTGCGGTAGGAGACGACGGATTGCACGACGAGGAAATTCCACTCGTCGGCGTCCGGTACCCGAACCAGTTGTTGGCGCACCGACTTCCAGTGACTGGAATCGTAGATCGGGGCTTCGTTGACTTGCCAAACGCCCAAGCAGTTGAGGTTGGGCAGGAGGTTTCGATGATCACCCATCTGCGACACGGGCGTATGCGGCGTCATTCCGCTCGCCCCCATCATCGTGTTCAACTCATCGGCGCTCAGGAGCGACGCGGTAAGTGCGGTGTCCGGCACCAACTTCGGTGCTTGCGATGCGCCCGAAGCGGCGCCACCGCAGCCGGCGAGCACAAAGCTGAGGGCTAGCACCCCAAAGACAAAGCGTTTCACCGAATTACGCGTGCGTCCCGGCCGCAGCGCACGCCTCTTGGACCTTGACGGCTTGGTTGTTCATCTCGGTGGCGGTGCTGTTCAGGCTGTCGCCGGGAATCCGCAGCCCCATTTTGACGAGCAGCTTGGTTGCGCCGAGTGACCAGATCCGCATCGGATCGGCGATCGCCGGATCCAATCCCGGAGTCTGGGCGGCCTGCATGGATACAGCGGCCGATTGCCGCAGCGCGGTCCGTCCCACCGTATTGCTGCTGCTGACGGCGGGATCCGCGTAGTCGGACCCTTCGAACGCGTCAGCGAAGTCCCCGTAGTAGGTCGAAGAGCCGTCGAGCACCTCGGCGAACTGTCCACATGCCTGCACCGCCGCGGGACTCGCATTTTCCGATGTGGGACCCGCGGCGACCTGGACCGCGCCCGCCCCTGAATCGTCAACAGTGACGTCATCAGCGAGAGCACTCGGAGCGAGCGTCAAGCCAAGGCCGAACGCGACGACGGATGCGGCAACAACTCGCTCGCCTACGTACTTCAACGTTTCCTCCAAGTTAGTCGGTCTCGCAGGGTTGCCAGGTGTCCCTTCACCCGTTGGCAGGCCGTCACACCGGCCAGCCACACCCACGTCGACGAGCCCCGTCCATTCTCGAGGGCAGTAACCCGAACTACGGTCAATGGGTGAGATGTCCTAACGGTGAACAAATGCCTAACGGTCGCTTTCCACTTGCCGTCCATTACCTGTCCTCGAACTGTGAACGTGCCTGGGGCTCAGTGTGTTACACGCCACACCCCGTAGACGCCCACTGGATGGGAATGCGGCGTGAACTGTTTGTGGTCCGTTCACCGTTTGGCAACCCACTCATTAGATGCTCCCTCGCGACAGATCCTTTTGGATCCTTGGATTCCGACCCACGAGAGGCGCTATCCCAACCATGTTGAACCGCTTTGCCATTCTGGCATCCGTCTGCGTCGCGATACCGGTCGCGGTCGCGCCCCTCGCGCAGGCCGATCCCCCTCCGCCCCCGGATCCCGCGGTGCCGGTGAACGCCACCAATCCGCTGCCGCCGGAGGGTGCTGTTCCGTCGGGACCTCCCGGAATCCTCGATACGCCGGACGGCTGGCACCTCGAAGTGGTCGGAAGCAATGAGACGCAGCTCCCGGTCGCCCCGCTGACCACCGCGATCTCGTCGCGTGAGTACCTGGTGGCAGGCACCTTCACAGGCAAGATCACGGGCGGCGGCAAGACCAAGCTCACCGGCGGTTCGTTCGAGGCTGGAGAGCAAATCGGTTGCGGGATCATCTCCGACGAGACGGAGATCAACCCCGGCGCAAGCTTCACGCCGGGCATCGGAATTCCGTTCACCGGCAACGCGACGGGCGCGTTCGGGATCAGCCTCCAGGGCAAGGTCTACCTGAAGCCCGGCACGGTGACCACAGTCGCGATCGACAAGAAGAAGTTCAAGGGCACGACGACTCGCATCACGATCACCGGCGTGCGGATCAAGACCGACCAGTGCGCCGGCCAGTCGTTCATCCGCTCGTACGCCACGCTGACGAGCTCGACCGATAACACCGACGACGTCATCACCTACCTCGGCGTCACCAAGGCCGTCTAACTCCTGCGAACTCGAACGGAACACAACCATGTTGAATCGCTTCGCCACGCTTGCCGCTTGCTCGCTGATCCCGCTCGGTACCGCACCCATTGCATTGGCCGACCCGCCGGCTGATGATGTCGGACCGCCTCCGGACACCGGAGTCGTCGCCTCGGCTGAGCCCGGCGTTGTGACGACGCCCGATGGCTGGGTGCTGACGGTGGTGGCGAAAGACGAGACCCAGCTTCCGGTGGCACCGCTGACGACCGCGGTCTCGTCCCGTGAATACCTTGTCGGCGGCACGTTCACGGGGACGGTCACGGGCAGCGGCAAGTCGAGCCTCAGCGGTGGCACGCTCGAGGCCGGTTACCAGATCGGCTGCGGCATCGAACTCGGCCAGGTCAGGCTCATCGGTCAGGTCGGTATCGGCACCTCCGGTTCCTCAATTACCGGTGGCCTCATTCCGACGGGCGTCACGTTCCCGATCTCCGGGACGATCGAGATCCACGCCAAGCCTGGCACCGTCTCCACCGTCACCGTGGACAAGAAGGATTACAAGGCCGCACCGGTGCGTGTCACCCTCAAGGACACCCACATCAAGGTCGACGGTTGCGTCGGTCAGTCCTTCCTGCGGTCCTACGCGACGCTGACGAGCGCGACAGCAGACACCGACGACATCGTCGCCTACTACGGCGTGACCAAGGCGGTCTGATCGCAGGCATGGTTCAGCACAGAAAGAGAAACGCAGTCGCGAATATCGCGACGGCGGGTCTGCTCGCTATCGGAGCGGCAGTCGCCTTCTCAGCGACCGCCGCTGCGGACCCTCCGCCGCCCGAGCCGCTGCCTGTTCCCGGAGAACCCGAGCCCCCAGCTCCTCCACCTGGCCCGACAGTGCCGGTAATCGGCGCGCCGCTGGGGCCGAGCGGGTTCGGGGTGCTGGCTCAAAACGGACAGCCGGCCAACCCTGCCGCGCTCGGTGCGCCCCCGGTGAACGGGCTCGATCAAACGACGGTGCTGGGCCAGAATGCGGTTCCGTCAGCACCGGGCGCCGATCCTGGCGTGGTGCCGAACCTCAATGTGTTCAACAACGCCTACGGGCCGCAGCAATGTTTAGTGCCCTCGGCGCCCGGCAAGTGTGAGCAGTTCGATGTCGCTCCCGGCGACGAGAACGCTGACGTCAGCCGTCGCGAGTGGCTCGGCCGGTACATCGATATGTATCGCGCCGGGATGCTCAAGGGCGGACTGCTGGGCCAGATGCCGCAGGAACAGCTCGGTGAACCGCTGCCGGGTACCGCTCCTGCACCGGGGACCAACGTTCCGCCCGGACTGGTGCAATTCCAGCCCGACCCGCCAGCACCGCCGGGCACACCTCCGCCACCTGGTGCGCCGCCGCTGGTGCCTCCGCCGCCGGGCTGAGGGGTTTTCAGCGACAACACATCTGAGCACGACGGGGTCACATCCGCGAGGGTGTGGCCCTGTTTGCGTCGGCTCCACCGTCGTGTCCGAATTCCGCCAGCATCGGGGACGCTCGCCTTCTTAGCGTCGGTGGCATGCAAACGGACGTCATCTCCGACACTCGCGCCGTGGTCGTCTCGACACCTGTCGTCTGGTTCATGGCACTCGCCGCCGCGCTGGGCACTTCCACCATTTATCCCCTTCAACCCGCAATCGCGGACGTGGCGGGCTCGCTGCATGCATCATTTGCGACGATTGGCGTCGCTCTGGCATGCGGACCGCTTGGATACCTCGCCGGTCTGGCCCTGCTCGTACCCCTCGTCGATCGGTTTGCGCCACGCTATGTGCTGTCGGCGCAATTCGGTGCACTCGCCATCGCGTTGGCCGTCAACGCTGTCGCCGGCACACCATGGCTACTCGGCCTCATCGTCGGGGTCATCGGCGCTGGATCGTCGGTAGGCGCGCAATTGAGTTCGGTCGCGGGACGATTCGCGAATCCGCGGCGACGCGCCACAGTCCTCGGCATCGTAACCTCGGGGATCTCAGCTGGCATCCTCGCCGGTCGAATAGCCGGCGGCTGGCTGAATGACGAGATCGGCTGGCGTGGAATGTTTCTCGTCTTCGCAGCCGCATGCGCCATCGTGGCGGCCCTAGCTTTCCGCGTACTGCCCGGCGCACCGGGAAGTGTGACCTCGGGGTACCTCGCGTCGCTTGTCAGGCTCCCGGGCTTGTATTTCCGCGTCGCGCCGCTGCGACTCGCAGCCGGCCGTGGCACCCTCTGGTTTTTCGCGTTCTGTGCGGTGTGGGCGGGTCTTGGCGTCGCGCTGTCGCAGCCGCCGTTCTCCTACTCATCGGAGCGCATCGGACTTTACGCGTTCGCCGGACTGCTCGGCATCGTCGCCACCCGTGTCGCCGGCGCGTGGACAGACAGGGTCGGCGCCCGCCGGATTGTCCTGGTCGGACTCGTCCTTGCGCTGACCGCAACGGCGACGCTGGGCGCTTGCCTGTCCAACGCCGCTGTCACATTGGCCTGCCTTGCCGTGTTCGACGCCGGTCTGTTCGCCGCTTAGGTTGCCAATCAAAGCACCGTTCTGGCGATCGACCCGGCCGCACCGGCCCAATTCAACAGCGCCTACATGCTCGTTTACTTCATCGGCGGCACGCTGGGCACCGCGTTCGGCGCAGCGGCCGTCGGGTGGTTCGGATGGGCCGCAACCACCGCCATCGCTGCTGGCGCCATTGCAATCGCCATGCTCATCACGGTGGCCGCACGCCCAAAGAGCCGCTCACTAGGCTGAGGCCGTGTCCGATCCAGTACTGGTCCAGGTCGACGATCGCGTCGCCCTCATCACGGTGAACGATCCAGAGCGTCGCAACGCCGTTACTGCGGAGATCTCGGCCGCTCTGCGAGCCGCCGTCGACGGCGCAGAAGCCAACCTCGATGTGCACGCGCTCATCGTGACCGGCGCAGGCAAAGCGTTCTGCGCAGGCGCAGATCTCACCGCGCTTGGCGCCGCCACGGAGGACGGCCTGCGCGGTATCTACGACGGTTTTCTCGCGGTCGCCAACTGTGCGTTGCCGACGATCGCGGCGGTCAACGGAGCCGCCGTCGGCGCCGGGTTGAATCTGGCATTGGCCGCCGATGTCCGGATCGCCGGTCCGGCAGCGCTTTTCGACCCGCGGTTCCAGAAACTCGGCATCCATCCCGGCGGCGGCGCCACGTGGATGCTGCAGCGCGCCGTCGGCCCCCAAGTGGCCCGCGCCTCACTGCTTTTCGGCATGCGCTTCGATGCCGAGGCTGCGGTGCGCTACGGGCTGGCGCTGCAGATCGCCGACGATCCCGTCGCGGCCGCACGCGAACTCGCCGCCGGCCCGGCCGCCGCACCCCGCGGCGTGGTCATCGCCACCAAGGCCTCCATGCGCGCGACCGCCAATCCCGGGGTAATCGATACCGAACAGCACCGGATCGCCGTCGACACCGAACTGGGACCTCAAGCCGCCTCAATAACCTCGCCGGAGTTCGCAAGACGGTTGGCTGCCGCCCGGCGAAAGTGACCCGGGCGTCAGGAATGCGGCATACGCTGAGGTGGGCCGGGTCAGCAAGAGGAGCATGAGATGAAGAAGCTGGCAGCAGTGCTAATGACTGCCGCCGCGGCGGCGGCAGTGGTGCCGGTGGCTGTCGCGCCGGTGGCGCAGGCCGACATCTGCGCAGGCGCGCACGGGCGCCATGTCGGAGTGGGTGGCTGCACCAACATCGCCGGGGACGTGGCGACGGGCGTGGCCATAG
>Ga0075428_100002557_pt1 | contig 19753 bp, 13 predicted proteins | sample RhiMetdeltSRZDD2_FD_75291 | JGI IMG/M metagenome (GOLD analysis project Ga0075428, IMG submission 75291) | Populus rhizosphere microbial communities from Tennessee, USA - Rhizosphere MetaG P. deltoides SRZDD2 | ecosystem: Host-associated > Plants > Roots > Rhizosphere > Soil | place: USA... | reverse complement strand
AGCGTTTTGGAATCGACCGGCGACGTTGCCGTGGCGGCCTGTCCGGCGGCGAAGGCGAGGAACGAAAGAAGAGCGAGGGCGAGCCGCATCGGAGCACAATACTAGGTTTTGTCATTTTCCGTCGATGCCCAGGGTTCCAAACTCCAAGCCTAGTAATAGGTTAAAGAATTTATGTCATCGATCTAGTTTTTCTGTTGACTACTGTTAGATTAACAGTATTATTACCATAATTCTGAGCGGCACCTGCGAACGGTGCGGGTATTGGAAAAGAGAGAGGCATGGACGACCAAGACGCCAATCGCAAATTTCAGAAAGAGCTGAACGCGGGCGCGGTGGCGCTCGTGCTCTTGTCCGTGCTCGATCAGAGCACAGAGCCGCTTTATGGCTATCAAATCGCGAAGGCGCTCGAGAAGCACGGAGACAGGCTCTCCGTGGTCAAACAAGGCTCTCTCTACCCTGTGTTGCGGTCCCTGGAAAAAGGGGGGCTGCTCGAAAGCAATGTCGAGCCATCGGTCACCGGGCCGCCGCGTCGTTACTACCGCATCACGCAAAACGGCCGCGACATCCTGGCCCAGTGGGTTGCGATCTGGCAGCAAAACACGAGCTTCGTCGAAGCGATTCTGGAAGGAACAGTTGATGTATCCGAACGTTGAGGCCTACGTGAGCGAATTGCGTGAACGGCTGTCGGGGTCCGATCCGGCGACCATCCAGGATGCGCTCGCCGACGCGGAGGATCACCTTCAAAGCGCTCTCGAGCAAGCGCAGCGGGAACATCCCGAGGCCGGGCCGGAAGCGTTGCTTTCCGGCATTATCGCGAACTTCGGCACTCCCGAGGAGATTGCGCGGGCTTATCGGGATATCGAAGTACGACTCACGCCTCCCTTTGCCCCGGTCAAGGCCAAGGACACCCGTCCTTTTCACGTTCGATTCTTTGGCGTTCTCGGGGAGCCACGCGCGTATGCGGCCCTGCTCTACCTGCTCACGTCGATGGTGACCGGAATCCTCTACTTCACGTGGGCGGTGACCGGGGTGTCGCTCAGCCTGGGCCTCATGGTCTTGATCTTCGGTTTGCCCTTTTTCGGCTTGTTCGTTTTCTCGATACAGGGCCTGGCGCTGGTGGAAGGTCGGCTCGTGGAAGCGCTCCTGGGAGTGAGGATGCCTCGGCGGCAAGTGCCGTTTCGGACAGGGAACGGGATCTGGAGACGCTTCGTGTCCCGATTGAAGGATCGACGCACCTGGACGACGCTTGCTTATCTGGTGCTTCAGCTACCCTTCGGGATCCTTCATTTCACGGTCTTCATAGTGCTGCTCGCATATTCGCTGCAGCTTCTAGCGCTGCCCGTGCTCCAGCTCGTGTTCGATCAGCCGTTATTCAACTTCTCGTTCGGCAAATACTTCGTGCCTCTTTGGTCCATGCCGCTTCTGTTCCTGGCCGGTATTCTGGATATCATCGTGCTCTTACACCTGGCCAAGTTCGTGGGGCGCCAGCATGGCGCGATGGCCAAAGCGCTCTTGGTTCAGAGGGCCTGATCAGGAAGCGCTTAGGCCATCCCTCGCTGCGGCCGATATTTCCAGGAAACTCTCTCTGGATCGGTGGGCGAGGACATGGGCAGATCCATTATTGCAATCATCATTGGGGGAAGCCTCGCGGGTCTAGTTGTAGACGCGCAATTTCTCTCGGCGCGGGGCGTTGATCGAGAGCTTGGGCTGCCACCCGCCCACTGGGAGGGCGTTTCCAGCTTCGAATCGATGGATCAACGCGTTCTCACCTGCATGGAATTCGGAGACGCTTTGATCGTCGGAGGAGAATTCAATGCCGCCAGTGGAGTGGTTCTCAACCACGTCGCGAGTTGGGATGGAAGCCATTGGAGTTCTTTAGGCAAGGGGCTGAATTTCTCGGTCCGTTGCTTGGGTACCTACCAAGGGCAACTCATCGCGGGGGGCGATTTCACCGAGTCGGGCGGAAGAGAGATGTCCCATGTCGCCCGGTGGAATGGCCAGGAATGGGAAGCGATGGGTAACGGGCTTAGAGCGAGCCCGACGTGCTTCGTCGAATGGAATGGCCGGCTCGTGGCCGGAGGGGTGTTCAATACCCTTGACTACGAACCCGGGCCCTTCACCTACGCGGCATCATGGGATGGAATCCAATGGACAGCCATGGGAAACGATTTCGACTTCACGGCGTTGTCAGGGCCACCTCGGGACCTAGTTGTGTACCGCGGATCGTTGTACGCCGCGGGGTCATTCACTTCGCCAAGGTCAAGCATGACGACCTTGTCTCAACCCATTGCACGCTGGACGGGGTCGGATTGGCTCCCCATGGGTCCGGGCATGAACCCCGATGGGTATCTCGGAGGGAAACCAAAAGCAACATCGCTGGCTCTGCTGGATAGCCTCCTCGTCGTTGGCGGCGACTTTACGAAGCTGGATTCCCTGAATGCCAACCACATCGTCGCGTTCAATGGGAGTTCCTGGACTCTCCTTGGCCAAGGCCTTCCCGGCGGCGTTCTGGATATAGACGTGCATCAAGGCCGCTTGATCGCGACGGGTTTCAACCTCACTGCGGACGGGGAACCTGTAGTGGCATGGGACGGAGTGTCCTGGAGAGGGATGAACATTGGAATCCCGGTTCGTGCTTTGGCCAGCCACAACGGATTGTTGTACGCCGCCGGTGGAACGGAGTGGGCACAAGTCGAAGCTTGGAACGGCACAGAATGGCTCTGGGTAACCCGGGATTATCCACAGTTGGCTCATTTTCCAAATATCATCTACGCCCTGACCACATATCAAGACCGCCTCGTTCTCCCGGATTGGAGTTGGTGGTATTCACCTCGTGCGCCTATGGATGTCGAAGAGCTTCTTCATCACGATACGATTGGCAATGGGCTTCACGCATTCCACGGCACCCCGGCTTGGGACTACTGGTCTCAGCATCCAACTGCGATTTTCGACGGAACGCTTATCAGCGGCTTGAATACATGGGATGGCGTTTCGGCAGGGAGGCTGTCCAACCCTCCCTTCGGGCCTCCCATCGCCTTGACCACTTGGGGGGACAGTCTGATTGCGGCCACGTGGCCCAATTGCTGGCCTTCCACTCCGGAGGTGTGGGCCTGGAATGGCCAATCCTGGAGTCCTCTTGCGGACGGTCTGTGCGCAGTAGAAGACGGGGATTGGGAGTGGGGGGTTCAAACCATAAAAGTACTCTCTACGTATCGGAACCGACTCATCGCGGGTGGCTTCTTTTCCTACAACGATGAGCGTGACCATCACCTCGCTGCCTGGAACGGCACCGAATGGGAGCCGCTCGGTGATTCTCCGAATGACATTGTGACCTGCCTTCTGAAGTATCACGGTGACCTCATCGCGGCGGGGTTCTTCGATCACATAGGCGATGTTGCCGCATCTTACGTTGCGAGGTGGGATGGTGCGGAGTGGCATCCCCTGGGTCTCGGCACCGACGGTCCCATCTACACCCTGGCGATTCATAACGATCGCCTTCTCGCGGGTGGTTCCTATCAACATGCAGGCGGGCTCCCTGCCGGGAGTATCTCTGCCTGGGATGGTGAAGGTTGGATTCCCCTGAGCTCCGGAGTGGATGGGGAAGTGCTCACGATGGTCTCAAACCGGGGAACGCTGTGGGTGGGAGGGGAGTTCTCGAAAGCCGGCGGCCAAACGTCCTTTCATCTCGCCAAATGGGTCGAGGGACCTCGTCAGGCGGCGTTTTCAAACTTCACCGCCCTGCGCGACGCAAGCAGAACCATCATTCAAGTTAGCGCGACCTATTTACCCTTCGATCACCAGGGCTTCTTGATCTACCGGCAGCCCCTTGGCGAGCCACAGGTCCTCGTCACACCCAACCCAATTTCGATCGACGAGTTTTCCGTTATCGATCCCACCCCACCTTTGGGCCCGGTCACTTATATGATCGCGGGGATCGCTTCCACTGGTGCGGTAACGGAATATGCCTCGACCCAGGTCGCGGCGGATCCCACGCTACGTTTTGCCTTGTTACCCATCCGCCCCAATCCCTTTCGCGCCGATGCCACCATCACGTTTCATAACGCCAAGCCCGGCCCCATGCACGTGACCGTATTCGATCTAAGTGGCCGGCGGGTTGCCGACCTTCTGAACGATACGCTACCCCCCGGAGCCCATACGGTGACCTGGAACGGCCGCGACACGAGCGGGCGTTCGGTGGCAGCCGGCACCTACTTCTGCCGCGTCACTGGTCCAGAAGGAACACGGACGCAACAGATCGTTCGAGCGACTCCCTAGGGCATGGAATCCAGATGACGAGCCAGCGCATCTAGGCGCTGTGTCCACTGCTCCGAGATGAGTTCGAGGTAACGGCGCGCGATCTCCAGTCGCTCCGGCTGCAACGACCAGCGACTTTCGCGTCCCTGTCGTTCGCATCGCACCAGACCGGCCTCTGCCAGCACGAGTAAATGCTTGGTAATCGCCTGCCGGCTGACGTTCGATCCCGAGGTGAGCCGGGAGATCGACTGGGGCCCGACGGTCGAGAGACGCGACACAAGCCGTAACCGTGTCTCGTCTCCCAACGCGGCAAAGACAGGGCGTGTGCGAGCGAGCTCGTTGGTTCGTGTCAAGGTTTATGGGCTCCGGTCGAGGTGCGACTCGATCGCTTTCATCTGTGCCGTCCATCCGCCTTCGTTGTCCTTCAGGGCCTTAGCCCGGCGTTCGAGAGGAATATGATCGAACCCAGATTCCACCACCGTGAGAAGCGTGCCGCCCGGTGCGTCCTTGAGCTCGAACACGACTAAGGTCGGCGTCTCATCCGAGAAATCGTCCCCCGGAGCGGGAGCTCCGGGATGCCATCGCCAGGAAAACAACCCCTCGGGTTCCATGCGCTCGACCACGATTTCCATGGTGACATGCTCGTAACCCTTGTGCGTGACCCGACCTCGCAGGCGCGCGCCCGGCTCGAACGCACCCGTGAGGTCTACGCCGAACCACCGCCCGAACTCCTGGGAGTCGGTGAGTGCCCGCCAAACTCTGGAGCGGGGATGCTTGAGCAACACATGTTTTTCGATCCGATCGGTGGAAGATGCCATGTCCAGACTCCTTGAAAGGTCCCTCCGCCACATGCAACCAATTGGTTGCATATTAATCCGCGGCCGTCTCTACTGCAACCCAAAAGTTGCCTTTTCGGACTGCCTAGGCCTGCTATCCTGCCCGGCGTTTGTCCCGACCACGCGCCCAGGAAAAGGAGACGTCATGCAGCCCAGCGGCCGAACCCCACGGCTTGTCCTGTTCACCATCGTGGCAACGTTCGCGATTTGCCACCCGACCCGGAGCCTCGCCATTGATCTAAACGATACGAGGCTCGTTTCGGACCCGGCCACGAACGGCGCCCTGATCGCCTTCGCCTACGCCAACGATCTCTGGCTGGCCAATGCGGACGGTTCGGGTGTGCGGCGGCTGACCTCGCATCCCGGTGTTGAATCGGGCCCCCGCTTTTCTCCGGATGGTTCTCTCATTGCGTTTACAGGGAAGTACGAAGGCAACACGGATGTGTACCTCGTGTCGGCTCAGGGCGGCGAACCCAAGCGGCTCACCTATCACCCGTACGATGACGTCGCCCTCGGGTTCACTCCCGACGGAAGGTTCGTTTTGTTTTCGTCCGCCCGTGAGGTGTACACCACCCGGTATACCCAGCTCTTCACCGTTCCCATCGTGGGTGGGTTTCCGAACAAGCTGCCGGTACCGAACGCGAGCAAGGCATCAATTTCACCTGAAGGACAGTTCATGGCCTATGTTCCGCTCGCGGAGCCGTTCAATCAGTGGAAACGATATCGCGGTGGGCGTACCTCACGAATTCTCCTGTTCAATAACGCGACCTTTGACGTGGAACAAGTGCCGCAGCCGGAGGGACGCTCTAACGACACGAATCCGATGTGGATCGAAAACACTCTTTATTTCAGATCCGACCGCGACGGCGAGTTCAACATCTACTCGTTCGATCGAGCGACAAAAACAGTTACGCGCATCACGTCGCACACAGATTTCCCGGTGATGAACGCGCAAACGGGGCCGGATAGGATCGTTTACGAACAGGCGGGGTACATCTACTCTCTCAATCCCGCGACCAAGGCATCGACCCGCCTCAAACTCGGCGTCGCGGCGGATCTCGTCGAGCGACGTCCGCGGTGGGCCAAGGGAGAAAAGTGGATCCGCGCGGCCAGCCTTTCGCCTTCAGGGGCGCGCGTGGCGCTCGAGTTCCGGGGGGAGATCGTTACCTTGCCCCGCGAAAAAGGCGACGATCGTAACCTCACTCAAACGCCAGGAGTGCACGAGCGGACGCCCGCTTGGTCGCCGGACGGCAAATGGATTGCTTACTTTTCGGACCAGGGGCGCGAGTACGGTCTGGTGCTGGAGCCGGAAGACGCCAAAGGGGAGGCACGACGGATTCCGCTACACGGCGTGGGGTTCTACACGGATCTCAAGTGGTCGCCCAATTCAAGAAAGCTCAGCTATTCCGACAACTCCAGGACCGTTTACATCCTCGACGTGGCCAGCGGTTCCCAAACCAAGGTGTCCACCGATCCGCTTTATGGACCCGATCCGGTCCTCAACCATGCCTGGTCACCTGACTCTCGCTATCTGGCTTACACCCGCAACACGCCAACCTACTTCAACCGGCTCTACATCTACTCAGTTGCGGAAGGCAAGTCATATCCGGTGAGCGATGGACTGGCCGATGTCCGGCGTCCCGTCTTCGATGCATCGGGGAAATATCTCTACTTCCTCGTTTCCACGGATGCCGGTCCGGTGAACGATTGGTTTTCCCAAGCCAACGCTGACATGCGCACCGTGCAACAGGTGTATCTCGCGGTTTTGGCCAAAGGCGTTCCCTCTCCGTTGGCACGGGAAAGCGATGAAGAAACGCCGGCTGCGCCGGAGAAAGAGAAAAAGGACGAGGACTCCAAAAAATCCGACAAGAAGCCCGTCATGGTGAAGTTCGATCCCGACGGACTTTCGAATCGGGTGCTCGCGATGCCGATGCAAGCGGGATTGTATTACGACCTCACCGCCGGTCCCGCGAATCAGGTTTTCTATCGACGAGCGGCATCGACGGACCCGGACGCGGATGCGGCCGTCTATCGTTACGATCTCGAGAAGCGCAAAGAGGATACGCTTCTGGACAAAGCGGACGATTTGGCGCTCAGCGCGGACAAAAAGCGCGCCCTGGTCCAGGTTAAAGATAGTTATTACATCGTGGACGTAGCCGACGAGCTTGATCTAGAGAAGTTCAAGATCAACGTGGATCAAATCCAGGTGAAGGTGGACCCGCCAACCGAATGGGCGCAGATGCTTGACGAGGCGTGGCGGATCAATCGTGATTATTTCTATGACCCGCATTATCACGGCAACGACTGGCCGGCCATGCGACAGAAGTACGAAGCGTTCGTGGGCGATCTCTCGACCCGGAACGACCTCTTCCGCGTCACCCAGTGGATGTTGAGCGAGCTCACCGTCGGTCATTCGTATCAATCCCCTGGGGATAACCCCTTCGAAGTCGAAACCATTCCCGGAGGATTGCTGGGCGCGGACTACGAGGTGGCGAACGGGCGTTATCGCTTCAAGAAGGTGTACGGAGGTCTCAACTGGACTCCAAATTTGCGATCGCCGCTCACTGAACCCGGGGTCGACGTGAAGGCGGGGGAATATCTGCTCGCGGTGGAGGGCAAACCCCTTCGTTATCCTGAAGATCTTTACGAGCGGTTCGAGCGCACCGCGGGGCGAATCGTGGAGATCACCGTCGGGCCCAACCACGACGGCAAGGGTTCGCGCACGGTCAAGGTCGTGCCGATCGAGGACGAGCGCGCGCTTCGCAATCGTGACTGGGTAGAAGGCAACTTGCGTCGGGTCACCGAAGCCACCCACGGGCGCGTGGCGTACGTGTATGTGCCGAACACGGCCGAAGCGGGGCACACGTACTTCAAGCGTTACTTCTTTCCTCAGGCCGACCGCGAAGCCATCATCGTGGACGAACGACACAATGGCGGCGGATCGGTGGCCGATTACTACATCGATATCCTTCGCCGTCCGGTGGTTGGCTACTGGGCCATGCGATATGGCGCGGATCTGAAGACGCCTATTGCCGGCATCCATGGCCCCAAAGTAATGCTCGCCGACGAAACCGCCGGATCGGGAGGCGATTTGCTACCGTGGATGTTCCGCAAATTCCAGCTCGGCCCGATCATCGGCAAACGAACCTGGGGTGGTCTGGTTGGTATTTTGGGATATCCCGAGCTTATGGATGGGGGAGAGATCACCGCACCCAACCTGGCCTTCTGGACCGAAAACGGGTGGTCGGTTGAGAACGAGGGCGTGCCGCCGGACATTGAAGTCGAGCAAACGCCCAAGGACGTAATTGCGGGGCGCGATCCTCAGCTCGAAAAAGCCATCCAGGTGGTGATGGACGAACTGGAGAAGCATCCTCCGGTTACACCGAAGCGCCCACGGTACCCCATCAAAATCAAAGGGTAACTCGGCTTCATTAGTAGACGGAGGGGGGAGCGCGGTTACGCTCCCGCCCTCCACATAGATTCGTTTTCTCTTGAGCGGCGGTTTGCCTGTTTGCAAACAGCATCGAGTGTTAAAATGGAGCCGCCCAGTCGCGCAAACCAGACTCCTGCGGGACCGGTTACGTGCACTTCCGCTCGACTCTCGCAGGTCACCACGGGAGGCTCCATGCCGCGTTTGCTCGAATCTCGCCACTTTTCGATCCTAGTTTCTTTTCTTTTCCTTATCCCGAGCCTGGTCCAAGCGAACTTCCGCTTCGCCGCCCCGTTCGTCTCCTACGAAACCGGTCAGTATTCGATCTCTCTCGTTGCTGCGGATCTAAACGGAGATGGTCATGTCGATGTCGCGACGGCCGACGCGGACGACAACACGATTTCGATATTTCTAGGGCAGGGCGATGGGTCGCTGGCTCAGCGCACCGCGTTTGCCGTACCCGCTTACCCAAACTGCGTGAGGGCCGGAGATCTGGACCAAAACGGCACCCAAGATCTCGTGGTCGCCTGCCTTAATGCCAACCAAGTGAGCATTCTCTGGGGAGCAGGTGACGGCACGTTTCCCAACCGAACGGATTTGACCGCGACTGGCACTCCGCTCTCGGTGGCGGTTGGAGACCTCGAGGGCTCGGATCCCTATCCTGATTTTGCCGTTGCCACCAACACGGGCACGATCTGGGTGTTTCGTAACACCGGGGGAGTCATCGGCGCCCCTTCTTCGTTGGGTATCGGGCAGACTGCTTGGGCGATCGTGATCGACGATATGAACCTCGACGGTCACAACGACATCATCGTCAGCGGCTATTACGAAGGCAAGGTGTCGGTTTTTCCTGGCACTGGTAACGCCAACTTCAGCCCTCGGATCATGACCAATGTCCGGTGGCCGCGGGCGGTGATCACCGCCGATATCAATGGCGATGCGTATCCGGACGTTCTTGCCGCCGGCGACACGGCGTTTGTTACGCTTCTCGGCAACGGTGACGGAACATTCAGTTCTACTCCGCCCCTCGATTACGTCTATACGGAGGCCTTGACGGCTGGAGATTTCAATCGCGACGGAAAGATAGACGTGGCCGTGAATGCTGACGGGCTAGGGGGATATCTCAGTGTATTCAATGGCAAGGGGGATGGAACGTATGCCGGACGTAAGCAGTATGACGGCCCCGGCGGCAACGAGCTACTGACGGCAGACCTGGACGAGGACGGCCGTCTCGATCTTCTTGGTGTTGACAGCGACTATCCCGGTTTGCACGCGATCCGCGGTTACGGAGACGGGACCTTCGGGTTGGGACGCTCCTACGAAATGGGAACGGCGCCCGCCGAAGTCCGCGCGGGCGATTTGAACAATGACGGCCGACCCGACTTGGTCATCGTGCAACGGTCCTACGCGGGCGGATTCGCGGTGCGACTGGGAGAGCTCGGGGGCTTTGGCCCCAAGGTGGAATACCCGGGTTTGGGTCAACACAACACTGCCCAGTTTGGGGATATCAACGGCGACGGTGATCAGGACATCATTCTGGGATCCGAGGCGAATTCGATCGCGGTGTACTTGGGGAATGGCGACGGCACGTTTGGCGATGCTGTGGGCTATTTCACTTGGACCGGTCCCATATCCCTGGCGGTTGGCGATTTGAATCAAGACGGCTATGACGATGTGGTTTCAGGCAATTCGAATCTTGCCTCGGTGTGGTTGGGGCATGCCGACGGGACATTGGAATGGACCGAAGATTACCCGGCCGGTCCGCCCGTCCTCCTGGGGGACTACAACGAGGATGGGAAGCTTGATTTGGTGGGGCCGAAAAACGCTCAAAGTATCTGGTTCTTTCCCGGCAATGGAGATGGAACGTTCGGGGATGCCGTAGAGAGCTACCATTTCGTCCTTACGACGCGGATGGGCGCGGGCGATCTAAACGAAGACGGGCATGTTGACCTGGTCGCCGCGTGGTGGGGTGGCGACGTGGTCACTCTCTTGGGGGATGGCCAGGGCAATTTTCAGGAAGCTCAGTACACCTATTTCACCCGCGCCGGCCTTCAACAAATGGATCTCGCGGACCTCGACCTGGATGGACACTTGGACGTCTGCTTCGGAGACTCATGGGCCGGAACCTTTCTCTGTCACGGAAATGGGGACGGTACTCTGGTGCACACTCAGAGCGTAGGCATCGGGCGCCCAGTGAACGGGGTGGGAATTGCGGATTTCGATCAGAACGGGGCCCCGGACATTGCCGTTTCTGGCTCTTCTCTTCACCAAGATAAAGGGCGAGCCGTGATTCTTTACAACCTGATCAATGCACAAGTGGCGGTGGCGCCGCCGGCCGAAGCACCCAGGAACCCGATGCGTCTATTGGCAAATCCAGCCCGAGGCCGATTGAGCATTCAGATAAATCTGACCACGGCTGAACACGTTCGCATGGAAGTCTTGGATCTCTCCGGCAGACGCGTTGCTGTTCCAATGGACAGTATGCTTCCCGGCGGAGAGCACACCATTTCATGGCGCGGAGAATCGACGGGCGGTCGCCCTGCTACCCCCGGTGTTTACGTGATCCGGATGGTAGCGGGTGGCAAAGCGCGGGCAATGAAAGCAGTGTGGCTCAGAAACTAGATGGCCCTCACGCCATAGCGCCAAACTCATCCTCACCCGCGGCCTACTGAGTCTTCAGGCGCATATCGGCCGACACCGACACGACAACCTGGATCGAAGCGGATATGATGCCCCAATGCGCCTGGTGATGACGCATCAAGCAGCCGCCCTGTCCTAGGGTGGCTGTTTTGCTTTAACGAGACTTCTCTCCCACGACGCGACCCATGCACTCTCGTTTCTGAGGAGAAATGCGGTTTGGCTTCGCTTCGGCTTAAGAGCATGCTCGTAGTTCCGAGCTATCTTGCCCTGGCCTGTCTTCTTACCTGGCCATTGGTCCGGGACTTCCGGTCCGGACTTTCCTGTGTTTACGGGCCGGCCGATCCACTCTTACAGATCTTCCTGATGGGGTGGGGCTGGCAGGCGCTGGGCACGCACCCTTTCGGCATCTTTGACGCCCCGATTTTCTATCCCGAGCCGCGCACGCTCACTTATATGGATTCCATGATTGGGGAAGCTGTGGTGGGGGGGCCTGTGTCAATGGTCTTCGGTCTGGGTGCCGGTTATAACTTTTTAATTCTCCTTTCATTCGTAGCCTCGGGATGGTTTCTCTATCGTTTGGCTCGCTTTTACGGTGTTTCCCGCATGGGGAGCTTTCTGGCGGGATTCTTTTTCGCGTTTTCCCCTTATCGATTCAGCAATCTCGGCGAGTTGAATCAGCTCCAGACTCAGTTCATCCCCCTCGGGCTCTTGTTCACCGCGCGGTTCATACGCACCGGGGCGTTTCGCTTCGGCATTGGAGCGGCGCTCACGTTGGTTTTCCAGGCCTATTTCGGTTGGTACGGGACCTTTCACCTGATGGTGGCGATGGTTCTCTTGGGAATCTGGCAAATGACGCAGGGTCAGCGCCGGTCCTGGAGGTCCATTGTCCTCTTCTCCGCGATTGTGGCTGTATTCGTCTTGCCGCTGGCAATGCCGTACTGGCGTGAGCAGCACACCCTTCCCGAGTTCAGGCGGTCGATCGGGGAATCGGCCCTCTGGTCGGCCGACCTGTTGAATTATCTCCAACTCAACCTGGAGAACGTGCTGGCGAAGACATGGTCATTTCTAGGCGATGATCAAGGATATTTTCCCGGCTTGATTGCGTTGATCCTGGCTTGCGTGGGTTTCAAGACGCTGCGAGGCTCCCGTTTAACGGCAGCTGGGCCGGCGGGACGCTTTCGCCGGCTCCGTTCCATGCGGCAATGGGGAGAGAAGGGCTATTTTGTCATCCTTGGATGTGCAGGGTTCGTACTCTCGCTCGGGCCGGTGCTGCGGGTTGGCGGACGCTTGGTATGGATTCCGCTACCATATGCAGTTTGCTACTTCGTGATCCCCGGTTTTTCAAGCATGCGTGTGCCGGGGCGATTTGCGGTTCTGGTTGCTGTCGCCGTCGCGGCTCTGGCCGGCATTGGGTTCGACGCTTTGCGACGTCGTCAACCCAGGCGAGCGACACTCTTGTTCACCGGCTTTCTTTTGGGGGGACTGGCCCTGGCGTGGTGTCCGGATATTCCTTTCACGCCCGCTCCGGACCGCGCTTCCATGCCGCCGGTCTATGCATGGCTTGCCCAGGAGCCGGGTTCGGATCCCGTCCTCGAACTCCCGATGCCGAGGATCGTGCAAGAGGAAAGTGGCACGCATGCCCGCCGTCAGGTCTGGGTGCTCTATCATAAGAAACCGCGCTTGGATGGGGTCAGCGGTTTCGTCTCGAAAAGTTACGAGCAGTTTCGCCTTCAAATGGCCGAGTTTCCTGCGCCGGAGACGATCCGGCTCGCCGCGGCCAAGGGGGCTCGCACCTTGATCGTCCACTATGGCGATTACCCGCCAGAGCTCCGGGAAAAGCTGCGGCACCAGGTGTCCAGCGCCCCAGAGTTGAAAGAGGAGGCGTCCTTCGATTTGGACGTCGTGTACAAGATTCAAAGCGTTTCGTGATGTGGGGTGAGTCGGGACACCGAGCAGACTAAGCGATATCATCCCGCCATGTTTTTGCGGGGGCGGGTCGCTCTATCGGTCGGTGTCGGCGCGATGTTTATTCTGGCGTTCGTAACCCCCGCCCTGGCTCAAAAAAAATCCAAGACCCTAACCACCCAGGTCGCCGAACAAAAACGGCAGATCGAGGAGCAATTGATTCTGCTCGAGGAGCAAAAAGCCCTCGCCGACAGCCAGACAGTGCGCATTCGTGAGCTGGAAAAGGAGATCGAAGCACTCCGGCTCCGCTTGGAGGATGTAGAGCGACAAATGGGGGCGGTCGTCTCGGACAGCCTTCTCGAAGCACGCCTCAAGGGCATCGAAGCCACGGCCAAGAAATCTCCCGAACTTCCACCTGACATTGTTTCAGCCGGGGATTTTCCGGGTTCGATCCGCATTCCAGGGAGCGATGCCGCAGTGAAGTTCGGCGGCCGGGTACGGACGGCTGTCGTCCTGACCCTTGATCCCCTCGGTACGGACGACCGGTTCCTCACCAATTCGATTCCAGTTGGGGATGTGGCGGTGAGCGGCGAGGACAAGCGCACCAATATTTCCGCGCGGGCGAGCCGTCTCAACTCTGAGTTTCGGACGCCCATCGGGAGGCAAGAGGTTCGCGCCTTCTTCGAAGGCGACTTTGCCGGCGCTGGAAATGCATTCCGACTGCGGCATGCCTATGCGCAATTCGTTGGGTTCATCGTGGGTCAGACCTGGTCCACGTTCTCCGACCCTTGGACGGAAATCGAAGATCTCGATTTCGAAGGCATCAGCTCAGAGAACCTGACCCGTCAGCCCCAAATTCGATACGTGTGGAACGCAGGCTCCGGGACGCGAATCGCCTTCGCAATGGAAACCCCGGAGGTCTCAATCACGGGGGGGGACGGAGTCAACTTGATGCCGGACTTGGTCGCACGCGTTTTCAAGGGTTTCGGCGAGACCGGACATGTACAGGTGGCAGGACTGCTTCGCCAGCTCCGTGGCGAGGCGACGCCGGGCGACGTGCGGAGCGACTTGGGGTGGGGACTGAGCGCGAGCGGTGTATTTCCGTTCCATATCCACGAGCTTGAGGACCGCGTCATTTTCCAGGTGAACGGCGGATACGGTATCGCCCGTTACATCAACGATCTCAGCTCGCAGGTGGGGATGGATGCTGTGTTCGACACGACCTCGGGCGATCTCGAGTCCTTGCCTGCCCTGGGCTGGTATGTCGCGTACGAGCACTCGTGGAAGCAGTGGAAGAGGGTCGAAGACATGAATTTGCGGTCGACGTTTCTCTGGAGCTTCGTGGATGTTGGCAACTTCGATTTCCAGCCTCCGGACGCCTACAACAAGACCCACCGTTTTGCGGTGAACCTGGTTTTCTCGCCGGCGAAGCGGGTCGATGTGGGAATTGAATACCTCAATGGAAGCCGAGAAAACAAAAATGGAGAGCGTGGCACGGCCAACCAGATTCAAACCGTGATGTTGATTCGCTTCTAAAGCCGGTTCATTTCTCGGGAGAAACGTTCTGCCAGCGTTCGCTGTGAATCATGCCGCCAATGAGGAACCCGAGTCCGGCTCCGGCGAGGCCTCCCAACGCATAAAGACCTAGGCATTCGCTCGAACTCATGGCGTCCTGGTTCGCGGATTGATCGCAGAGAGCGGTAGTCCCTCCGCTATTCAAGATCAGATAGGCTGCTCCCGCTCCGATAACCGCTCCCAAGCCGGCGCCGAGGAATCGATGGGATTTCTGTCCCTGACTGACTTCGAGGCTGCTCAAATCTCTCAACGCGAAGGGAGTGGTGTTATCACTTGTGGATACGGTCAATGAATCCGGCTCCCATCGGGCCAATCGTCCCGTCATTTTGCAGTCGCCGGTGGGCGAGGAAGTGAGGAGCCGGCACGGAAACGTGACCCGGACCCGCGCTCCCGGAGAGAGTGGAACCTCGTCCACCGCGGAGGCGGCGAGTGGCCAGGTCAAAACCGCACCCAGAAGAGCGAAGAGAAAAGGTCGCATCACTTAAGGTACCATTATTTGAACCAAGAACCCTTCCTGCATTTCAAAGGATGGCCTTTCATGTTCAGATTCGCGTTAATACTGCTTTCCATCATGGCCATGGGCGAGAGTCTTTCCGGCTGCAAGAGCGACTCACAAAACGGTTCCTCCGACTCTGGTCAGGTGACTGTCGTCGGCACGGTCACCCGAATCGAGGACAATGTCCCGTCCGATGGTGGAGTTACGATCGAGGTTGCTCAGGAAAAAGGCGGGACAGAGACGCTGTACTTCGACTCTTTGTTTACGATTCCGCGGCCCAGCGAAGAAAGAACTCAGCTCTACGAGAAGATTCGGAAGGTTACAATGGGGGATCGGATACAAGCCAAGGGGGCGCGACGCGCGGAAGGCGGTATCACGCTCGAGGATATTGCCGTAGTGCCGTCCCCCTGAACGCCCTCAGCTGCGTGTTCATCACCAAGAGAGGTGCATCGTGAAGCATTGGAGTCTGTACGCATTGATGATAGTTCTGTTCGCATTCACCGCGTTGGGCTGCAATAGCGACAATGAAAGCCCAAACCCGACCGCGGACGTCACGATCAACATCGTGGGAAATAACGGTTCGAATTCCTATTCGCCCAACCCCGCCAACGTGACCGTCGGCCAGACGGTGGCCTGGCACAACTCGGATTCAATGACCCACACCGCCACCCAGAATGGTGGAGGTTTCAATACCGGTAACCTGGGTGCCGGCGCTACGAGCGCTCCCATCACGATCAACACCCAAGGGGATCTGGCCTATCACTGCACGATCCATCCCACGATGACCGGAACATTGCACGTCACCCCGTAATTCCGGCTGCACCTCTCAACCAACTGGAGTGCCCCAATGACGGTGGCCGGTTTGGGCTTCCTGCTCTGGCGTGCATTGGCCGTAACCGCGGAACCGGTCAATGAAGCCGCTTCCCAGCCGGACACGTTGGGCGTCTATCAGCTGGCGCCAATCGTAGTCGACGCTCCACGCCCCGTGGCGCCGATGGCAGCTTCGAGCGCGGTCCAGGTCGATGTGGACTCTCTGGTTCTTCCCGCAGCGCCGATGCTTGAGCACGTGCTGCGCGAGGTCCCGTTACTTCACGTGCGCACGAATTCTCGCGGCGAAGCTGAGATCGCCGCGCGGGGTTCAGAATCCCGAAACGTGGCCATTCTTGTGGATGGCGTTCCCATCACCTTGGCCTGGGACGCCCGTGCGGATGTCTCGATCATTCCTGCCACAGCATTTCGAGAGGTGGAGTTCGTGCCCGGTCTGTCCTCCATGCTTCATGGCCCGAATGTGACCGGCGGCATTCTTGACGTGCGGCTCGGGCGCTCGATCGTTCAACCCAAATCACCGTCGATGCAAGCGGCCGTCTCAATCGACCATGTGGGCAGCGTCGGCACCAACTTCGATGCCGCGGTGCCGATCGAAGGGGAACATGGAACGTGGCTTCTTCAAGGAGGGGCTGCATTCCGAAACACTCCCGGAGTGCCTCTGGCCAACACAGTTGTGGAACGCCCATCGCAAGAGGAGGACCTTCGGCTCAATACGGATGGCCAGGCGCTGGATGGTTTTCTAGCCGGGCGGTATCGCTCGGCCGGAGGCGCTTGGGCTTCGGTTTCCGGATTGACGTTCCAGGGGGAACGAGGCATTGCCGCGGAGTTGGGTGTCCCCGACGAGGACGCGCGTTTCTGGAGATACCCACACGTGTCTCGTACGCTTCTCATCACAACCGCGGGAACCGGCCGGCGTGCCTCTCCATTCGGACGAACGGGTTCCGTTGAAGCCGGCTTTGGGTACGACACGGGCCGCAGCGAAATCGATGCCTTCACCTCGCCCGCCTACGACACGCTCGACTCGTTCGAGGACGGGCACGATCGGACGTTGAGTGCCCGAATGCTCGCCCGGCAAGAGCTCGGATCAAAACTTGAGCTTGCCGGATCGCTGACCGGATCTTCAATTCGGCACGATGAGTTCATCCCGGATGGAACATTCCACTATCGCCAGGAGCTATGGAGCGCTGGGCTCGAAACGTCCTGGCGGCTGATGGAGCGCCGCGGCGGTATCGAGGAGCTCTCGTTGAGAGCTGGGGGAGCATACGATGTCGCCGAAACCCCCGAGACGGGTGGCAAAGAGTCTTTGGGACGACTGGACGACTGGGGAGCGCTACTCGGCGTCTCCTTGCGTTTGTCCGATCATCGCACCGCCATGCATGCCGGCATTAGCCGGCGCGGGCGGTTTCCCTCGTTGCGAGAGCTGTACTCAGGCGCGTTGAACCGCTTTGTCCCGAATCCAGACCTTCAGCCGGAGAACACGGTGTCCGGTGAGTTTGGTGTTTCCTTCCGGAGCCACGCATCAGAGGTTCAGGCCGCTTTCTTTTACCATGGAGTGGACGATGCCGTGGTGCGTGTGCGCCTCGAGGACGGTCGTTTCATGCGCATCAACCAGAACAAGCTTAGCAGCTTCGGTACTGAGCTTCAGGGATCCCATGCCCACGGACCTATCGGCTTGTCCGGACACCTCGTTCTGCAGGATGTCTTGCTCACGGATTCGGAGGGTGGGCCGAATCGGGAGCCGGAGAACATGCCCGAGGTCATGGCCGGGTTTGGGGCAAACGCCTTTCTGTTCAAAGCCGTTACTTTGGGGGGCGATGTGGAATATACGGGAAACCAGTACGCCATCGATCCCGTGACGGGAGACGATGCGAGGTTAGAGAGTGCCGCTATCCTGAACACGTACCTGAGCCGGACCTGGTCCTTCGGCCGGCGTCCGGAGCGTGGTTTCTTCACACGGCTTACGACCCGGATCGCCGTGGAAAACGTACTCGATGAGGTCCACTACCAGCAGTTCGGGCTCCCCGAACCGGGTCGGCGCTTCCGGCTCGAGCTTCGGATCGATTGATATCGCGTTGGTATCCTCGGTTTTAATGGGATGCCGAACGAAGGCCTTGGGATGCTTGTCATTGCAGGGGCATAGCGAAACGGGCGTGTGGTAGATAACCCGGTAAACCAAAAATTGCTATAGACACGCACGATCGAAAAAAAGCCGCATATCTATATAGAAGATGTTATTGACAGGACTCCTCGGGAGTGACACTTTGCGAAGACGCAGGGGGACGCCTTGTTCGTTTCGGACATGAGGACGTTGGGGCAGTAGCATCAGACGTTAAGCTTCACAACCTCCCGGCCGCTGGGGCAACTGTCGCACATCCTCCGTCTATCCACATGCGTTTCACAGGAGGTTGTCATGCGACCTTCGCACGGAGTTTCGTTAGTTCCCCTCTTTCGAACCGCTCTCCTGGCATTCGCGACCACCCTGTGTATGTTCCCGCAGGGTGTTGAGGCCCAGACCAACCGGAATGTTCCTCCATGGTCTGCGGTCGAATGGAGCAATCGGCTGAAGCCTGCTCAGGCTCCGGTCATCGACGGAAATCTTACGGACCTGATCTCCTACGTCCATGAACTCCAGGCGAACGGAGGCGGATGCGCACTGGAGATCGTGGATCCGGACAGCGACGTCGTACTCACTCAGCCGTTCCAGCCCTGTTCCCCGATCGTGCCTGTCGCGGGTGGGCAATATTTCGTGAACGGTTACGATCAGAATTTGGGGCTGGTCGCATTCGACGGCACCAATCTATACCTCGGCATCCGGACCGTCGGCCAAGTCGGTGATCCCGACGGAAACCTGGATCCTGATACCGACTGCGACACGAACATCATCGACAACCCCGGAATTGGCCAGTTCGAGTCCTACAAATGGTTCATCGACGGGAATTGCGACGGAAATCCGGAAATCCTGGTCGTCTTGAACAACAATACGGTGACTGCGACCGGGTTTTCGCATGGGAGCACGTCGTTTGCCTTCAACGGGAATGGCGTAGAGGTACTCGTCCAAGGGGTCAGCTTGGTCCCGCAGTTCCGGGCCCGCACGTTCAGCGGTTCCGACGTGGACGGGCTAAGCGAAGACTTGACGCAAGAGGTCGCGTGCCCTCCGCTGACGCCGACCTTGTCCATTTCCAAAAGCGTCGAGGACGTGTGCGCGGGACAGACCACCGTCGTCTCCATCACGGTGCAGAACACCGGCCCCGTCCCCCTGGATCCAGTGGTCATCACGGACCAGCTTCCTGCGGGGTTCAGCTTCGCCGGAAACACCACGGGGATCGGCGCTCCGACCGTAACCAACGGGACGGCGACTTTCCCCAACATCGTTCTTCAACCCGGCGAGACGAGGGCCATTACCTTCGAGATCCAATCTCCCGGGGAATGTTCGGGGTCGCATTCGAACTCCGCCAGCGTTCGCGGAGTGTTCACTCACCCCTGCAATCCAGAGGAAGGACACTCACGCGAAGTCGTGAGCCAGGCTTCCGCACAGTTCGACTGCTTGCAGCTGCAAGTGGTCGTCGAGGGTGGGTCAGCATGCGCGGGGTCCACGGACGAGCTGTGCGCGCAGGTGAGTGGCGGTGCGGGTCCCTATACGTATAGCTGGACCGGCCCCGGCGGATTCACGTCGAGCCAGCAGTGCATCACGGTGGGAGTAGACGGCAGCTATACGGTGACGGTGACAGACAGCCAAGGCTGTACGGGAACGGGGACAGGCCAGCTTACGATCACCCCCGCTCCCACCTG
>Ga0075428_100002552_pt1 | contig 19801 bp, 20 predicted proteins | sample RhiMetdeltSRZDD2_FD_75291 | JGI IMG/M metagenome (GOLD analysis project Ga0075428, IMG submission 75291) | Populus rhizosphere microbial communities from Tennessee, USA - Rhizosphere MetaG P. deltoides SRZDD2 | ecosystem: Host-associated > Plants > Roots > Rhizosphere > Soil | place: USA... | reverse complement strand
CCGAACGGAACCACGTCACGAGCTGTTCGTTGGCGTCCGTTCGGCCGCGGTGTCTCGTCGCGACGCGCGCTCCGCGCCGGTATTCGAAGTGATGCGCGTGTCCCGAGACGGGCGCGCGGTTCACGTGCACGTCCAACAGCGACAGGTAGATGCCGAGCCGGATCGCAGGTCCCGCGAAGAACTGGCACTGCGCTTCGTGCTGCAGCACGTCGAGCACCCCGTCGGCCGGCGCGAGCACGAGATCCGGCGCCGCGGGGGGAACACGCTCCGGATCGCGAAAGAACCACACGGCGAACGCGGGCAGCAGCAGCGGCACCGGCACGAGCCACGGCGCGATCATTGCCGCGACCGCCGCGAGTGCACCGCCGAGCGCCGCGCACGCGAGCAGCTCGGGACGACCGAGACGCACGAGCCCGAAGCGGTCGCGGAACGCATCGACGCGCAGTCCCGGCGGCAGCTCGTAGCCGCACACGTTCTGCACCCACATGAGATCCCGTCCGTCGAGCACGTCGTGCGTGCAGTCGGGACACGATCCCGTGCGTTCACTGCGAAGACGCGCCGCGTAGCGCGGACGGAAGCGGCGCAGCAGCGCGCGCCGCACGCGGCCCACGAACAGCAAGAGCACGGCCAGCGGCCCCCCACCGATCTGCACGCTGCGCACCCCCGCTGGCCAGCCGCGGCTCATGCCGGTTGCACTGCGGGCACGTCGCACGTGCTCACGAGGTAGAGCCGTTTGCACAGCCACCACGCGACCACGGCCCCTCGGCCGGGCCGCTGCCAGAGCCAGTCGTGCACGAGCACGAGCGGACAGGGCGGAGCGCTCTCGCAAAGCCTCCTGTCGCCGCGCAGCGCCAACGGCAGCACGACGAGGTCCGCCTCGAGCCTCTGGCCCGGATGGAATGTGCCGTGCTGCAGCACGACGTCCTGCGGCAGATACGGACGCGCGAGCTCGAGGTGCGCACGTTCGGTGTCGAGCACGACGATCTGCGCGCGCGGCCACCGCTCGCGCAACAGGATCGCCGACCGCGGGAACAGCCCACCGCCGACGACGATGACGCGCGCCGGCTCGGGCACGGTCGCGAGCACTGCGCTGATCGCGCGCCGATGCGCCGCGAGCACGGTGCGTTGCAGCCAGGCGCTACGCAGCACGAGCCGTTCGGCGGCGCCGAGCAGCGACGGCACTGCTGGCCAACCGCGCAGCGGTGGCGGCAGCCGACTCGTGCGCGCGCCAGCCAGGCGTTGCCGCGGCAGGTCGCGGTAGTGCAGGCCCGGTGCACGGTGGTGCTCGACGTGGTAGCCGTCGTTCAAGAACAGCACGTTCCACCACCGCGTGTGCAGACTCGTCGTGCCACCGAGATGCTCGCCACGGCCGTGCAACGCGCACAACAGAAGGCCCGCGGCGAGCCCCGGCAAGTAGCAAGTGACGAGCGCTTCAGCAGCCACGATTGCGACGATGCCCCAACCGAGAGCGAGCACGCCGAGCTCGAGTCCCAGTTGCGCGTCGTATCGGAAGCGCCATCGACGGCCGGCATGGTGGGCCAGGTGGAGTTGCCGCCACAAACGCTGCGGCACGCCGAGGCACAGCGACAACCAGAGCGACCACGCGCGTTGCGCCACTGCATGCTTCCAGAACCGCCGGTGCACGGCCTGATGCGAAACGGTGTTGCCGAGCCACCACGTTCCGAGCGCAACGCTGGTCCAACACGGCCATGCCAACACGAGACCCAGTGGCAACAGCGAGAGAGCCACGGGCACGCGGTTCCGCGGATCGTGCAGCAGGGTGGGGAACGGCATGCGCACGCACTGGACGGCGGGATCCGCGCGATGTTAGCGTCCGCGGCGTGGCCGAGCGCACCTTCGAGTCGACGCCGTGCAACCGCTGGTTCGGCTTCGTGCTGCGCCACCGCAGCCCCGACCGCGTGGAGCTCGAGTTGCCGGTGCGCGCCGAGTTCCTGCAGGAGGAGGGCGTCGTGCAGGGCGGCGTGCTCACGGCCCTGGCCGACACGGCCGCGGTGTGGCTCCTGTGGCCCGACCTGGGCCCGCACCGCGCGATGACCGGCGTCGAGTGCAAGATGAACTTCCTGGGCGCGGCGACCGCGCCGGGTGCGTCACTCGTGGCCGTCGCGACGAAGCTGCGCCACGGCGGCACGATCGCGGTCTGCGAGAGCGTGATCCATCAAGGCGATCGCCTCGTCGCGAAGGGCACGTTCACGTTCCTGCAGCGTGCGCGGTGAGCGGCCGTGACCACGCCGATTCCCGTGATCGTGAACGGACCGCCCGACGCCAGGGTTACCGTCGTGCTCGCGCACGGCGCCGGGGCAGGCATGGAGCACCCGTTCCTCGCGGCCGTGGCCGACGGGCTCGCGGCCGCAGGCCTGCTCGTGGTGCGCTTCGAGTTCCCCTACCAGCACGAAGCACGCGGCGGCAAACGGCGCGGCCCCGATCCGATGCCGGTCCTGCAAGCGACGATGCGCGACGTCGTGCGCGACAATGCGCGCAACGCGGTCGTGCTCGCAGGCAAGTCGATGGGCGGCCGCGTCGCGACGATGATCGCGGACGAGCTCGCGGCGGCAGGCGTCGTCGTGTTCGGCTACCCGTTCCACCCGCCGAAACAGCCTCAACGCCTGCGGACCGCACACCTCGCGAACCTGCAGACGCGCACGCTGATCCTGCAGGGTGAACGCGATCCGTTCGGCACGCGCGACGAGGTGGCCACTTACGAACTGTCGCCGCGGATCGAGGTCGTGTGGTTGCCCGACGGCGATCATTCGCTCGCACCGCGAAAGAGCAGCGGGTTCACCACGGCCGGTCACCTGCAAACTGCGATCGAGCGCGCGGCCGCGTTCGCGCGTCTCGCAGCGCGCCTGTAGCGCGTCATGGCAAGTGGGCCGCGAGAAACTGCTCCATCTCCACGCGGAATCGCTCGACCACTCGCGGGAGGCCGTCGACCAACGGCTTCATCTGTGCCCAATCGAGCACCAAGAACGTCGAGTAGCGCGCGAAATGGCGGAACTGTAGGTAGTCCTCGAGTTCCACCTTCAGTCCCGTCGTCACCGCAGCTGCGCGCTTCGGAGTTGGTTGCGATACCGCATCGAGAAGTTCGCGGTGCCAATTCAGTGAATTGGGAACTTCGTCGCCGCAGGAACGGACCAAGGACTTGAAGACCTCCTCGATGTCGGAGTAGGAAGCCTCGAGGAGCCATGCAAACGCGGGCAGCGCACCGGGTCCGGGTTTCGCCCGGTCAGGTGTGCTGGCAAAGACGGCGGCAATGCCGTCGAGGTTGCCCCGCAATCGCGTCATACGTTGTGCGAATCGCTCGCGCAGGTCACCCGACACGTTGGAGCTCCCCTGAGCGCAGAAGACTGTTTGCGATGTCGTCGCCACGATCGAGGGCAAGAAGGTCCACCGGGCGACCAACGATCCGCGTAGCCTCCGCCATCGCGCGGAAGAACAAAGTCGCAGGCAGTCCAATCACACCCAGGTCCACATCGGAGTCGTCTCGGAGCTGACCGGTCACCGCCGAACCGAAGAGGTAGACTTCCTTGGCGCCACGCTCCCTTAGCCGCTTGGCCGCACTTCGAATCCTCTGCTCGAGTTCGTGATTCATACGGGACAAGACCTGTCGAAAGCAGCGTACCAGAATCGCACCCTCCTGCCCAACGCGAGGCTTGCCTGAAAACCTGACGTGAGCCTCTGCGCTTCTGCGAGACCGCGAACGACGTCACTTGCGCCCGTGCTGCTGCTCGAGGTGCGTGCGCAGCGCGTCGCCGCCGAAGTCGTGCTCGAAGTCGCGCCAGAGCGTGTGCACGTGGTTCGCGTTGTTCTGCGTGTTGTCGTACTCGATCGCGAAGTGCACGCCGTGGATGCGGTAGTAGTGACCCTGACCGCGTTCGAAGCCACCCGCCCACGCGAACGACAACGCATCGAGCTGATCGCCCTTGATGCGCGCCAGCTCAGCTTCGGCGAGCTCGCCGCGCCACACGCGGGCATACTCTTCGACGAGACGCCACAACACGCCGCGCTGCGTCTCGTTCAGCTGCGACCACGGCAGCCCGCGCCGCTCGCCCAGGGACTGCGGGTCCTTTCCGGGCCCGAGCAGCACGTCGGCCGGCGCGTCCTTGCTGATGACCGCGCGGGCGAGCTGCGTCTCGTCGAGCAGCAACAGGAACGCGCGCGCGAGGTCCTCCTCCGCGCCGAGAATGCGCCGCGGCGCGGTGGGACCACTGCGCTGCTCGTGCGGATGGCTGCCGAGGAACTGCGGCGTGTGCGCGGTGATCTGTCCCTTCTGCACCGCGATGCGCAGCGAGACATGGTGCCCCTGGAAACGCGCGCACCAGGTGCCGAGAGCCTCGGGCTCGCCGCAGACCAGCAAACTGTATCGATCGGGGTCGCGGTGGCTCCCGTCCTGGCCCTGTTCGGTCGCGAGGTCGCGCAGCACGTTCTCGAGCGCGACGATCGCCATGGTCTTCTCGTAGCCGCGCACACTGAGCATCGCGCGCAGCAGTTCGTGTGCCTTGGCTCTCTGGGGCGCATCGAGCGCACCGATCTCGACCCCCGGATACCGACCCGGCACGAAGTTCCATCGCGTCAGCTCGGGGTCGTCGAGAGCCCGTTGGGCCGACGATCGCAACGCCGGCGGCAGCGAGTCGAGGAAGCCGCGCGCGGCACGCGCGATGCCGGCGGTAACGGGGGTCGCGGGGTCCTGCTTCCAGGTGGCAAGCCCGCTGACAAACGCAACGATCAGCGTGATACCGACGGAGAGAGGCGCGTTCACCTGCGATCCTCCTGTGCCAAGCGCCGCTATTTCTTGCTGAGCAGGAGGACCATGCGGCGCCCCTCCATGCGCAGACCTGATTCCACCTTCGCCACATCGGCGAGCAGCTTCACGACTTCACGGACGACCTGTTCACCCACTTCCTTGTGAGCCATCTGGCGGCCGCGGAACAGGCAGCACACGAGCACCTTGTCGCCATCGGCCAGGAACTGGCGCGCCTGCTTCATCTTGACCTCGAGGTCGTGCTGTCCGGTCGCTGGCCGCACGCGCAGCTCCTTGATCTGGACCTGGTGCTGTTTGCGACGGCTGGCCTGTTCCTTCTTCTTCTCCTCGTACTTGTACTTCCCGAAGTCCATGATGCGGCACACCGGGGGCCGCTGGTTCGGGGCGATCTCGACGAGATCGAGTTGCTTGTGCAGGGCCAGCGCCAGAGCGTCGGCGGTCTCCATGATGCCGAGCTGCTTGTTCTCCTCATCGATGACGCGGACCTGGCGGATGCGGATCTGGTGGTTGATGCGCGGGCCGCGGTCTTGGGAAATGGGGCGGCGCGAGTCAGGCCTTCCAGACATGAATCCTCTTCGACATCAGCATCACGTGGTACGGGCTCCTCGTAGGGTTGCGGGGCAGGGGCGAGCGGCGGCGCGCCGCGGGGGCGGGAAGGGTAGTTGCCCAGCCGCTCGTCCGCAACCGCGGGCCGCCCGGAAGCGACGCCGCGGGGGGCAAGGCAGCGCCGGGTCGAGGCCAAGCCAGGCCCGATCGCAGGGCGCGGCCCGAAGCTGGCCGCGCAATCGCCAGGTTCGGCTAGGCGCCGATGTGGAAGCCGGCCACGTTCGAAGTGCAGAACGTCAAGCCGATGGTCGGGGGCGTCGGCGGGCTCGGGGGCGTGAAGGTCAACTCAGCGGTGACACCCTGGGCGAACAGGTCGAGGCTGGCCGGGAAGCCGTTCGGCACCGGAACCGACAGCGACACATCGCCGCTCGCGTTGGTCATTCCGAGCGGCAAGGAGAGGAACGGGGCGTCGAGTCCCAGCGTGAGAGTGCCGAGCGGCCCGAAGGGGATGGACGTCGTGCCCTGGGTTGCACCGACGGCGAGGAACGCGAACGCGCCGCTCGCTTGTCCATCGAAGTTGAAGGTGAGCGACGTGCCCGGCGCACCGGTGCCGGCAACGGTCAACGTTGCACACGATTGTGCGGAGGCGGTGGCAGCGAGCAGTCCGAGACAGGTCGCGATGAGCGATTTGGTAAGCATGGTGTTGAGTCGAGGTGAAGGATGTGGCGGCAACACGCCGCGCGGGGAGCAGGCTCGGGCAGATTACCACGCGCCCCGTTCTGCACGCACCAACAAGTACCGACGAGCCTGCCGCCAGTCTCGTGGTGAGCCTGCGGCCTCGGGCCACTTGGAGCGGGGTACCCGGGCACTGTACGCACAGGGACGCTGCGCGGCTCGGATCGTTCGTTGCCATCGGCCAAACGGCGCACGTGCCGTGGTCCCCTTCGTGCCAAAAACGTCGGCCCGGAAACAAGCGCGCGAGCCCAGCTTTCGCCAAGCCCGCGCTGCCTCGCAATCGCGGGGCATTGCCCGCCAGCGGCCAGAACTAGACGCCGACGTGGAAGCCGACCACGTTCGAAGCACAGAACGTGACGCTGAAGTGCGGTGGCGTCGGCGAGAAGCTGTACGCCGCGGTCACCCCCTGGCCGAACAAGTCAAAGCCATACGTCGCGCTGCTCGGGATGTTGATCGTGCGCGAGATGTCGCCGCTGGCGTTGGTGAAACCGAGCGGCACCGGAATGAACGGAGTCGCCAGTCCGAGCGTCAGGGAACCCAACGGTCCCAGCTGAATCGTGGTCGTGCCCTGCGTCTCGCCGACAGCGAGCAGCGCGAACGCGTGGACGTCCGTTCCATTCAGGTCGAACGTGAGCGACGTGCCGGGCGCACCCGTGCCGGTGATGGTCAGCGTCGAGCACTGTGCGGACGCGTTGGCAGCGAGCAGCCCCAGGCAAACAGAGAGAATCGATTTGGTGAGCATGGTCGTGGTAGCAAGGGGAGGCAGCGGCGAACCGCCGCAACGCCCGGAAGACTAGCGTCCAGCTGCGGCCGCACCAACGCCCTTTCTGTGCGTGAACCCCTCATGGCAGATCGTCAGGTAGGGCCGATACCATCTGCGCCGGCCCGCATGCCGATGTTGTCCCCCATGATGAAGTACCGACACCTCGTCCTGCTCGTCTTGTTGCTACCCGCGTTCGCTTGCAGGTCCGCCGAAGAGAAACAGGCCGCGCGCGAAGCGAAGCAGGCCGAGTACGAGGCACGCCTGCGCGAGCAGATGCACGCGAACGTGCCCGCCGACTCGCCGCTGCGCAAGGTCACGCTCGGCATGAGCGAGGGCGAGGTCACGGCGATCCTAGGGAACCAGACGTCGTCCGACTCGCACATCACGGGCAAGCAGTTCCGGCCGTTCAACTTCTCGGGCAAGGACACGGTGCGCGTCGTCTACTACTGGAAAGGGCTCGGCCGCGTCGAGTTCTCGAACGGCAGCTGGGGCCAGCGCAACGGCGCGATCCTCTGCTATCACGACCCCGAGGAGCCCGGCCACCGCAAGCCGAAGTAGCGGCGATGACGACTATCTGCGTTCGGTGGTCAGCTTCGCGAGCAGATCGCCGAACGCGGCGAGTGGCATGACGCCGACATCGCCGTCGGTGCGCGAACGCACCGCGACCGAGCCGTTGCCGAGCTCCTGGTCGCCGACGACCGCGATGAACGGCACCTTCTCCGTGTAGAGGTGATGCCGGATCTTCTGGCCGATCTTCTCGTTGCTGTCGTCGGCCTCGACGCGCGCGCCTCTCTCTCTGAGCTCGCGGCTCATCTTCTGCACCGCCTCGACATGGCGTTCGCCGACGGCCAGCAGCACCGCCTGCACTGGCGCGAGCCAGACCGGGAACGCGCCGCCGTGGTGTTCGATGAGCACGCCGAAGAACCGCTCGAGCGAACCGAGCAGTGCTCTGTGCACCATCACGGGCCGCGCCTTGTTGCCGGCCGCGTCGACGTAGGTCATGTCGAAGCGCTCGGGCAGGTTGAAGTCGCACTGGATCGTCGAGCACTGCCAGGTGCGGCCCAGCACGTCCTTGATCTTGACGTCGATCTTCGGTCCGTAGAACGCGCCGCCGCCGACGTCGACCTCGTAGGGCAGCCCGACCGATTCGATCGCGGCCTTCAGCGCCGCGGTCGCCTTCGCCCAACTCGCGTCGCTGCCGACGCTCTTTTGCGGCCGCGTGCTGAGGTTCAGCGCGTACTCGGAGAAGCCGAAGCTCTTGAGCATCGAGATCACGAAGTGCAGGCAGCGCTCGATCTCGGCCTCGACCTGGTCCTCGGTCAAGAACAGGTGCGCGTCGTCCTGCGTGAAGCCGCGCACGCGCAAGAGGCCGTGCAGCGAACCCTGGTTCTCGTAGCGGTAGACGGTGCCGAGCTCGGCCCAACGGAACGGCAGCTCGCGGTAGCTGCGCCGCTTGCTCTTGTAGATCTGGATGTGGAACGGGCAGTTCATCGGCTTGAGCCGGTACTCGGCGCCGTCGATGTCCATGCCCGAGTACATCGAGTCCTTGTAGAAATCGAGGTGGCCCGAGATCTGCCAGAGGTCCGCTTTGGCGATGTGCGGCGAGTAGACGATGTCGTAGCCGCCGCGCAGGTGCTCCTGGCGCCAGAACTCCTCGACCTTGTGGCGCACGAAGCCGCCCTTCGGATGCCACAGCACGAGACCGGCGCCGAGGTCGCCCATCGTCGAGAACAGGTCGAGGTCGATGCCGAGCCGCCGGTGGTCGCGTTTCTGCGCTTCTTCGAGGTTGTGGCGGTGCACGTCCATCGCCTTCTTGTCGGGGAAGGCGTGGCCGTAGATGCGCGTCAGCATCTTGTTGTCGGCGTCGTTGCCGAAGTAGGCGCCGGCCAGCGCGAGCACGGCGATGCCCGGACCGATCTTGCCGGTGCTCGGCACGTGCGGGCCGCGGCACATGTCGACGAACTCGCCCGAGCGATAGAACGTGATCGGCTCGCTGGCCGGGAGCTTGTCGATCGTCGCGACCTTGTAGTCTTCGCCGTGCTTCTTCATCAGCGCGCGCGCCTCGTCGTGCGCCATCGACTCGAACACGAACGGCACGTCCTTCTCGATGATCTCCTGCATCAGCTTTTCGAGCTTCGGCAGGTCGTCGTGCGTGATCGGCTCGTTGCCGAAGTCGATGTCGTAGTAGAAGCCGTAGCGCGGGTCGTCGACGGGAGGACCCTTCCAGAGCTTGGCCTTCGGGCGGATGCGTTTCACGGCGTCGGCGAGCACGTGGGCCGCCGAGTGGCGCAGCACCTCGAGACCCGCCTTGGTGTCGCGCGTGAGGATCTTGATCGACGCGGACTTCGCGATCGGCAGCTGCAGGCTTTGCACCTGGCCGTCGAGCTCGATGCCGGCCGCCGCCTTCGCGAGCCCCTTGCCGATCGACTCGGCGACCTGGAGACCCGTCGTGCCCGCCGCGTATTCACGCACGGAGCCGTCGGGGAGGGTGAGCTGGATCTTGGCGGTGGACATGGTCGGGGCGAAGATCATTGCGAGGTTCGGCGGCAGGGGCAAGTTGCCGCTGTGTTGTCGCGCGTGCGGAGGCCCGCTTGCCGCGCGTGCGGAGGTCACGTCGGGCCGCTACAACCCCCGTATGCGCTCCGCCCCGCTGCTGTTCGCGCTCGCCGCGTGCGCGTCCCCCACAGAAACCACGCCAGCGATCCGCGAAGGCGACGTCGTCCGGGTCGGCAGCGACCCGCACAGCTTCGCGAAGCCCGAGCAGGTCCGTTCGACGCACGTCGAGTTGTCGCTCGTCGTGCAGCAGGTCGAAACCGAGCACCTCGGGGCCCGCGGTTGGCTGCACTCGCTGCAGGGTTTGGCCACGCACACCCTCGAACGGCGTGATCCGGCCGCCCCGTTCGTCGTCGACACGCACGCGCTGACGATCGACGGGGTTGGCGACCAGGACGGGGCACTGGCGTTCGCGTTCGGCAAGCACGACGACATCCTCGGGACGCCGCTCGTGATCTCGCTGCGGCCGACCACGACGAAGGTCACGATCGGCTTCACGACGCGCGACGAAGGCGACGCAATCCAGTGGCTCGCTCCCGAGCAGACGGGCGGCGGCAAGAAGCCGTTCATGTTCACGCAGGGTCAGGCGATCTTGACGCGCTCGTGGATCCCGCTGCAGGACTCACCTGCCGTGCGCGTGACGTGGAACGCGAAGGTCAGGGCGGGAACGACGCCGGTCATGAGCGCCATGGAGCGCCGCGGTCCCGACGCCGACGGCACGTACACGTTCGCGATGCCAAAGCCCGTGCCGCCGTATCTGATCGCGCTCGCGTGCGGCGACCTCGTGTCGCGCGACATCAGTCCACGCTGCGCGGTGTGGGCCGAGCCCGCGGTGATCGACCTCGCCGCGGGCGAATTCTCCGACATGGAGAAGATGGTGCAGGCGTGCGAGCAGCTGTTCGGCCCCTACCGCTGGGGCCGCTACGACGTGCTCGTGCTGCCGCCGAGCTTCCCGTTCGGCGGCATGGAGAATCCCTGCCTGACGTTCGCGACGCCGACGGTGCTCGCCGGCGACAAGTCGCTCGTTGCGCTGGTCGCGCACGAGCTCTCGCACAGCTGGTCGGGCAACCTCGTCACGAACGCGACGTGGCGCGACTTCTGGCTCAACGAAGGGTTCACCGTCTACCTCGAGTCGCGCATCATGGAGCAGATCTACGGCGTGGACCGCGCGGCGATGGAGGTCAACCTCGGAATGCAGGAGCTGTCCGAGGAGATGAAGACGCTGCCGGCCGCGGACCAGAAGCTGCACATCGACCTCACGGGCCGCAACCCCGACGACGGCATGACCGGCGTGCCATACCAGAAGGGCGCGGCGTTCCTGCGCCGGCTCGAGCAGGTGTTCGGCCGCACACGCGTCGACGCGTTCCTGAAGGCGTGGTTCGACCAGCACGCGTTCCAGAGCGTGACCACGAACACGTTCGTCGAGTTCCTGCAGAAGGAGCTGCTCGCGCAGGATCCTGACCGCAGCAAGCAGATCGACGTCGCACAGTGGATCACCGGCAGCGGCCTGCCCGGGGACGCACCGATGCCCGACAGCGCGCTGTTCGCGGCGGTCGACGCGCAGCTCGCGGCGTGGGGCGACGGCAAAGCGCCGGCGGAGCTCGCGACCGCCGGCTGGGTCACGCAGCAGTGGCTGCGCTTCCTCGGCGGCCTCGGCAAACCCGGCAAGGAGAAGCTCGCCGAGCTCGACGCGGCGTTCGCGTTCACTCGCAGCGGCAACAGCGAGATCCTGTGCGCGTGGCTCGTGCTCGCGATCGCGAACGACTACCACGCCGTCGACCGGCGGCTCGACCTGTTCCTCATGACGGTCGGCCGCCGCAAGTTCTTGAAGCCGCTCTACGAGGCCCTGCTCGCGAGCGAGGACGGCAAGACGCGGGCGCTGGCGATCTACGAGAAGGCGCGGCCGCGCTACCACGCCGTCTCGCGGCGCACGCTCGACGCGATGCTCGGTCATCCCGCGAAGTGAGAGGAAATCACGGGCGAGCCCTCGCGTTGCCGATGCAGGACGCTAGCCTGCCGCACTCCCCATGAGCGAATCCAAGAAGCTGATCGATCCCAAGGAACTGGCCCCGCTGGCCGTCGGCTTCGTGCTGGGCCTCGCCCTGCTCGCGTTCTTCGTGCTGTTCTCGAAAGGCATGGGGCTCACGCTGCTCGTGAACCACGCCAACATCCCCTACCAGTAGGCCGACGCGGCGACGCTGGTCGTCGGCCCGTAGCCATCTGCGAGCCGCGCCGCTGCGAGTCGCCGACGCCGGCCAACCGCGAGTCGACTACGGGGAGTGGAGCAACTCCTTGGGCGCGGCGCGAACGCTGGCGTCCGGCAACACGCGGAACGCAGCGCCGGAAGCTCCCAGCTAGCGCGGAATCGGAGCGCGAACGATCGCCTTCCCAGGCGATCAGAACGGCGACCGAAAGTCAGACCGGCCTAGCGAGCGACTACCACTCGTCGCCGCCGCCACCACCGCCACCACCGCCGCCGTGGTCATCGCCGCGACCGCCGCGGCCACCACCACGACCTCCGGCTCCACCGCGGCCACCGCCGCGACTGCCACCAAAGCCGCCGCGGCCACCACCACCGCCGCCGCCGTAGCCGCCGCCACCACCGCCACCGCCGCCGAAGCCACGGCCTCCACCACCGCCGAAGCCACCGCGGCCGCCGCCGCCGCCGCTGCGGCCACCTTCAGCGCGCGGTTGCGCCTCGTTCACGCGCAGCGGACGCCCATCGACGTCCTGGCCATTGAGCGCCTGGATGGCACTCTGTGCATCTTGCTCGCTTTCCATCTCGACGAACGCAAAGCCACGCGAACGACCGGTGTCCCGGTCGAGCATGATCTTCACGTCGGTGACCTTGCGGCCGTCGCCTTCGAACGCGGCGCGCAAGGCATCTTCGGTGGTCTGGAAGGAGAGGTTTCCTACGTACAGTCTCGTACCCATCGCTGTCTGACGATCACTTCACCCTTTGCTCTTGAGGCACCTGTGGTGAAAGGGGCAAGACCCCAGGCGCAAACGAACGGGGAACGCGAGCCACTCAGGGGTTCCCGATCGATCAGCAAGGGGCAGACCAACCAAAGCGCGCCTGACGAGGTCGCAGAGGCACCGAACGATCCCTCGCCGCGCATCCTGATGCAAGCCACCTCTTGGAATTCCGTGCTCCCCGCTCGGCCCCCCGCCCCGCGCGCCCGGCCGTTGTAGAACCAGGAACCGCCCTCGCTATGGTGGCCGCCCACGCGGCCACCCGCATGCAATACGGATTCGTCATCGACCAGCGCCGGTGCATCGGCTGCCACGCCTGCACGGTGGCCTGCAAGTCCGAGAACGAGGTGCCGCTCGGGGACTTCCGGACCTGGGTCAAGTACACGGAGGTCGGCGCGTTCCCGGCGGTGCGGCGCCACTTCGCGGTACTGCGGTGCAACCAATGTACCGACGCCCCGTGTGTGACGATCTGCCCCGTCATTGCGCTGCACAAACGCAAGGACGGCATCGTCGACCTCGACAAGGACGTGTGCATCGGCTGCAAGGCCTGCATGCAGGCCTGCCCCTACGACGCGCTCTACCTCAACGACGAGAGCGGCGGCGCCGAGAAGTGTCACTTCTGCGCGCACCGAGTCGAACAAGGCCTGCAGCCCGCCTGCGAGGTGGTCTGCCCCGAAACGGCCATCATCAGCGGCGACCTGCACGACCCGCACAGCCGTGTGAGCCGCCTGCTCGCGGAGGTGCCCGGTGCCGCCGTGCGCCGGCCCGAACAGGGCACGGGTCCGAACGTCTTCTATCTCGGCGCGCACGCCGCTTCGCTCGAGCCGGGCACGGCGCAGGAATCCGACCTCTATCTCTGGAGCGACCGGCGGCTGCCAAAGCCGCCGCTGCCTGCGGCGGCCGAGGCGCGGTTCTACCACCCCGACGCGCGTGTCGTGCTCGACGTCGACCACAAGGTGCACTGGGGCGCCAAGGTCTCGGCCTACCTCGTCACGAAGGGCATCGCGGCCGGCGCCGCGTTGTGGGCTCCGTTCGTCGCGTTCATGCCCAGCGCGTCACCACTGGGCCGGAGCTACGCACCGGAGCTGCTGGCGTTGCTGTTCTTGCTGGTGACGAACGTGCTGCTCGTGCTCGATCTCAAGCGGCCGAAGCAGTTCCTCTCGATCCTGCTGCGGCCGAACACCGGCAGCTGGCTCGTGAAGGGCGCCTGGGTGCTCATCGGATTCGGCGGCATCACGACGGTGATCCTCGCGGCGCGCGTGCTGGGTCTCGATGCCTTCGCCGACGGCATGCGTTGGACGAACCTCGTCGGCGGCTCGCTGGCCGCCGCATACACGGCGTTCCTGTTCGCGCAGTGCGAGGGACGCGATCTGTGGCAACACACGAACGTGCTGCTGCCGCACCTGCTCGTGCAGGCGCTCTGCGTCGGCGGCGCCGCGTTGCTGCCGTTCGTGCCGGACGGCAGCCTCGCGATCGCGGTCGCGGTGATGGCCGTGCTGCACCACGCGCTCGGTCTGCTCGAACGCTTCGGGCACCACGACACGCACAACAGCAGGATGGCGGCCATCCTGTTGCCGGCGATTCCGGTCTTCCAAGGCGCGAAGATGTCGGCGTTCCACGTGGGCATGGCGACGACGACGGCCGCTTCGTTGCTCGGCATGCTGCTCGTGCACGGCGGCATGGCGCATCCCGTGTTGCTCGCGTTGTGCGCCGTGCTGGCCTGGGTCGGCCTCTTCCTCTACGAACAGGCCTACGTGCGCGCCGGCCAGCTGCCGCCGCTGTCCTGAGGCGATGGGCGGCGCGTTCTCTTCCTGAGGCAGACATGGCCGGCCGCGGGCCGCCGGCTCGAGCCGCTGGCGAACGTTGCCCCGCCCAGGCTTGGCAGTTCCGTTCGTCCCGTCGTCCGGTTCCCTGCGCGCCCGGTGACACCGTTGCGATCGCGGCGCGACCCGCCGAGAAACAGCCGCGACGATTGCTGCCCCGGGGATCCCCCCGCGTGGCAAATCGAAGTAACCTCCAGGCATGGACACGAGCCGAACCGTGCTCACGGCCGAGCACGTAATGCAGCGCAGTGTTTTCGTGGTCCGCCCGGAAACGCAGGTTCTCGACGCCGTAGAGGAGCTGCTGCAACGGGGGTTCTCCGGCGCACCCGTCGTCGAACGCGGCAAGGTCGTCGGCATATTCAGCGAGCGCGACGCCCTGACCGCCATTGCGGCGGCGACATACGAAGACGTGCCACCGGGTACCGTCGCGCAGCACATGCGCCGCGACTTCAGCGTCGTCGGCGCCTCGACCGACTTGTACGAACTCGCCTCGGTGTTCAGAGAAAGTCCGATCCGCCGATTGCCCGTCGTCGATTGCGAACGACATCTGCTCGGCATCGTGTCGCGTGGTGATGTCCTGAAGGGTCTGCGGCAGCTCTACGCACGCCGCCAGAAGACCAACCTCGACAAGCTGAAGGACCACGTTCCGCTCAAGCACGGCGCCTCGAGCTGAGTCACCCCGCGTCACGCGTCCGCCACCTCGGCGCCGGTGCTGCGCACCGGCACCTTCGGTTGCGGACTCTCCGCGTTGTGGACTGAACGCCGCGCGCCTATCGTCGCGCGCGCAATGGATCACGCCACGCTGCGCACGACGCCGCTCGAGACCTTCCCGCCGCCCGAACGCTGGGATGATTGGGAGGAGCTCGACGCGAAGGCGTGGCCCAGGCGCGTGGCGCGGCGCTACTCGCTGGTGCCGACGATCTGCTTCAACTGCGAAGCGGCCTGCGGCCTCGTCGCCTACGTCGACAAGCAGGACGGCCGGATCCAGAAGGTCGAGGGCAACCCCTACCACCCGGGCTCGCGCGGCCGCAATTGCGCGAAGGGTCCCGCGACGATCAACCAGGTCCACGATCCCGAACGCATCCTCTATCCGCTGAAGCGAGTCGGTCCGCGCGGCAGCGGCCGCTTCGAACGCACGACCTGGGACGAGGTGCTGCAGACGCTCGGCGCCCGGATCAGGAAGGCCATCGTCGAAGGCCGCAAGACCGAGGTCATGTATCACGTCGGGCGCCCCGGCCACGACGGCTACATCGAGCGCGTGTTGCAGGCCTGGGGCGTCGACGGCCACAACTCGCACACGAACGTCTGCAGCGCCGCGGCGCGGCTCGGCTACACGCTCTGGAGCGGCCACGACCGGCCGTCGCCCGACTACGAGAACGCGAAGTTCACGCTGCTGCTCTCCAGCCACCTCGAAACGGGGCACTACTTCAACCCGCACGCGCAGCGCATCATCGACGGCAAGATGAAGGGCGGCAAGCTCGCGGTCTGCGACATCCGGCTGTCGAACACGGCGAGCATGGGCGACTACTGGCTCGCGCCGCGGCCCGGCACCGAAGCGCTGATGCTGCTCGGCTTCGCGCACGTGATCCTGCGCGAGAACCTGACCGACTGGACGTTCGTTCGCGACTGGGTCGACTGGCGCGCCTACCAGCAGGCGAAGAAGCGCGGCGGCGACTTCGCGGCGTTCCAGCGCGACCTCGCCGCGGACTACGCATTCGCGACGCCCACGCACGTCGCGGCGGTCTGCGGCCTCGACGCCGACCTCGTCGAGCGCGTCGGCCGCGAGATCGGTCTCGCCGGCAGCGCGTTCGCCTCGCACATCTGGCGCAACGCGGCGGCCGGCAACGAAGGTGGCTGGGCCGCGGCGCGTTGTCTGCAGTTCGTGTCGGTGCTCGTCGGCGCGGTCGCGTCGATCGGCGGCACGGCCGGCTCCGGCACCAACAAGTTCGTACCGGCGCCGTTCAGCAAGCCGCGCCCGCAGGACGTATGGAGCGAGCTGCTCTATCCGCGCGAGTGGCCGCTTGCGCACCACGAGCTCAGTTTCTTGCTGCCACACCTGCTGAAGAGCGGGCGCGGCCGCATCGACACCTACTTCACGCGCGTCTACAACCCGGTCTGGACGAACCCCGACGGCGCGATGTGGATCGAAGCGCTATCGGACGAGCAGCTCGTCGGCTGCCACGCTGTGTTGTCGCCGACCTGGAACGAGACCGCGCGCTGGGCCGACTACGTGCTGCCGATGGGCCACGCGACGGAACGCCACGACCTGATGTCGCAGGAGACGCACGCCGCGACGTGGATCGGCTTCCGCCAACCCGTGCACCGTGTGCTCGCCGAGCGCCAGGGCAAGAAGGTCACCTGGACCTGGGAGTGCAACCCGGGCCAGGTCTGGGAGGAGGACGAGTTCTGGATCGCGCTCTCGTGGCACGTCGACCCCGACGGCTCGCTGGGCATCCGCCAGCACTTCGAGTCGCCGTATCGCAAGGGCGAGCGCATCACGATCGAGGAGTACTACCGCTGGATCTTCGAGAACTCGGTGCCGGGCCTGCCGGCCGCGGCCGCGAAGGAAGGGCAGACGCCGCTCGAATACATGCGGCGGCACGGCTGCTTCCTCGTGCAGGACAGCGTCTACAAGACGCACGAGGCCGAGCTGAAGCCCGGCGACTACGAGATCGATGCCGAGCACGGCACGGTCCGAGAGGGTGGCAAGATCGTCGGCGTCTACGCGGGCGGCAAATGCCGCACGGGCTTCCCGACGCAGAGCCGGAAGCTCGAGCTGTATTCGCAGACGATGGTCGACTGGGGCTGGCCCGAGCTCAGCACGCCGGTCTACGTGAAGAGCCACGTCGACGAGAGCCGGCTCGACCGCAGCAAGAACGAGATGGTGCTCGTCGGCACGTTCCGCCTGCCGACGCTGATCCACACGCGCTCCGCGAACAGCAAGTGGCTCACGGAGTTGTCGAACACGAATCCGGTCTGGATGCATCCCGGCGACGCGGCGCGGATCGGCGTCGAGATGGGCGACCTGCTGCGCGTCAGCACACGCATCGGCTACTACGTGAACGCGGTCTGGGTCACCGAGGGCGTGCGGCCCGGCGTCGTCGCGTGCAGCCACCACATGGGGCGCTGGACCGTGAAGGGCGACCAGGTGTCGGGCAACCACTGGCAGCTGCACGACGTCGATCTGCGCAAGGTGTCGAACACCGCGTATCTGATGCGGCGCGTGAAACCGACCGGCGCGTTCGCGAGCGCCGACAAGGAGAGCGAGAAGGTCTGGTGGTCGAGTGGCGGCGTGCACCAGAACATGACCTTCTGCGTGCAGCCCGATCCCGTGAGCGGCATGCACTGCTGGCACCAGAAGGTCGTCGTGACGAAGGCCGAGCCCGGCGATCGCTATGGCGACGTGTTCGTCGACACGGCGAAGTCGATGGCGGTGTTCGAGGAGTGGCTCGCGAAAGCGCGCCCGGCCGGCAAGTACGGGACCGGCAAGCTGCGGCGACCGCAGCACCTGAAGCGCGTCTGCCGGCCCTCGGACGCCGCGTTCCAGCTCTAGCCATGGACGGCCCGACTGGCGGCGGGGCGGAGGCCTGATGCGCACGGTGCTCGTGCTCGTCGGGCTCGGCCAGATCGCGCTCGCGGTCGCGAGCCTGTTCCTGCCGCGTATCCTCGGGTGGCGCTCGCAGACAGCACGGCTCGAACCACTCACGCGTCGCGTGTTCTGGGTCTACGCGGCCTACATCCTCGGCACGAACCTCTGTCTCGGCAGTCTCACAGCGCTCGCGCCGGATCTGCTGCTCGACCGCTCGGTGCTCGCTCGAATGGTCGCCGGCTACGCGGCCGTGTATTGGGGTGCGCGGCTCGTCATCCAGTTCGTCTGGTTCCGCGGCGTCTGCCCGAAGGGGCGCTGGTATGCCGCTGCCGATGCCGCAGTGACGGCGGCGTTCGCGTTCTGGGCCGCCAGCTACGGCGCCATCCTGTTCGACCTGTGGTGACGTGAGCGCCTACTCGTGGAGCTCGGCGGAAGCGGCGACCGCGGTCGCGGCCGTTCTGTTCCTGCTGGTGCTCGTCGCGCGCGCGCTCGACTTCGCGCCGAGGCGCAAGGCGCTCGGCTGCGCGTGGTCCCTGCTGCCGCTCGCGGTGACCGTGCTCGCGTGGCTGCTGCGCCGCGAGCCCGCGGGAACGCGCATGCTCGGGTTCGTCGCCGGCACGTTCGTCGCGATGAAGGCCATCGTGCTGCAGGCGCATCGCGCGGGCGGCGGGCGGACGTTGCCGCCCGAACGCTGGCTCTTCTTCACGCTGCTCTGGTTCGGCATGAACCCGCGCACCCTGCTGGCGCGACGACCGGGCCCGAGCGCACGCGCACGGGCCGCGCAACTCTGCAGACGCGCGACGAGGAACACGCTTGCCGGCGCCGTGCTCGTCGGGCTCGCGCTGATGGCCGCGACGCCGTGGGCCGTGCCGGTCCTCATGGTGGGACTGAGCCTCGTCGTGCACTTCGGCGTGTTGACGTTCGCCGCGGCGCTGCTGCAGGCACTCGGGTTCCGGGCCCGCGTGTTGTTCGACGCGCCGTTGCGGTCGGGTTCGCTGCAGGAGTTCTGGGCGCAGCGCTGGAACCGCGGTTTCGCCGAGATGACCGCGCTGTGCGTGCAGCGGCCGCTCGCGGCGCGCGTCGGGCGGTCGCGCGCGTTGCTCGGGTCGTTCCTCGCCTCGGGTCTGTTGCACGAGCTCGCGATCTCGCTGCCGGTCGGCGCCGGCTATGGCCTGCCGACCAGCTACTTCGTGCTGCAGGGGCTCATGATCCGCAGTGAACGCAAGGAGCCGGGCAGGTTGGCCACGCTGTTGCGGATCGGATTGCCGCTGCCGCTCGTGTTCCACCCGTGGTTCGTGGCCGGAACGCTCGTGCCGTTGCTCGGTTGAACGGCACGCACGCGGCTACGGTCCCAGCAGGCGCCGCAGCTCTGCGGCGTGGGTCGCGAGGAAAAGCCGATCCTTCGGGCGATCGGCGGCCCGCTTCGCCGCCACGATGTCAGCGAGGGCCGCGACCGGTACCGAGATGCTGTCGATCGTGAACGAGCGCCGCCGCGACCAGACCGCCTCGAACGAAAAGCCGGTCATGACGAGCGAGAAGTCGACACAGAGCAAGCCATTGTCCGTCGCGGTGGTCAGCGCCCGGTTCGCGACGACCGCGGTCGCGAGCTGGACGTCGCGCGGCGAGTCCAGCGGGTCGTTGCCAGACCTGAGCTCGAGGCCGAGCCGTTCGCAACACCGCCACGCGCGCAGCAGGTTCTCCGGATCCGCGGGCACGAACAGATCCTGGTCCTGCGTGACGAACAGCGAGCCGCGCGTGTAGTAGTTCGCGCCCCAGACGCCGATCACGACGAAACGAACGTTCTCGTCGAGCAGCGCGCCGGCGACCCGCGCGAACGCGTCCATTCAGGTCGGCTGCGCCTTCATGAAGTGGAGGCGGCAGGCTGCCCAGATCGCCCAGATGTGGCTCTTGTCGGCACCGTCCTGGTTCTGCGGCAGCGCTTCCACCGCGGCGATGTCGCGCGCGTATTCGGTCGTGATCTCGATCGGCCCTGCTGCGGCGACGTCGCGCTCGGCGCCGTCGATCGCCGCCAGAGCGCGCTG